>Ga0214919_10000316_pt1 | contig 82788 bp, 87 predicted proteins | sample LL1503_MetaG_FD_177994 | JGI IMG/M metagenome (GOLD analysis project Ga0214919, IMG submission 177994) | Freshwater microbial communities from Lake Lanier, Atlanta, Georgia, United States - LL-1503 | ecosystem: Environmental > Aquatic > Freshwater > Lake | place: USA: Georgia | collected...
ATGTTTGCCCCCGGATTTCAATCAGTTCATTCTGATGGAGCACGTGATAGAGCTACCGAAATTCAAATGATTAAAAACGAAAAGATTGGCAAGTGTACGGTAAGTGATTTCAAAGTAACTCAGGTAGACGGTTGCCTAGTCGTGACTAATATGCTGGCAGTAGAGGAAACCATCGACGGCAAAAGACTTCCAGCTAAATCTTTTGCGCGCCTTAGTGTTTGGAAGCAAAATCAAGGCACTTGGCAGATGATTGCTATCGCGAATTTAAGGACACTTTAATTCGGTTTGGTGCAAACTTCTGGCTTAATTTGATCTGGTTTTTCTTGGCCCATATACACACCAATAATTTTTACCGGTTGATTACCCACGGCGTGAGCAATATGGCACCATTCAATCGCCTCAATATATGACGCGCCAGATTTGAAGGTGCGCTTACCTTTGCTGCCATAGTCAACGATTACTTCACCTGAAACCACGTATATAAATAACGGGACAGCATGTTTATGAAGTGAAGTTTTTTTACCTACAGGTATTTCAATGTTGTACGCATTAATTAAGGGTGTGCCAGTGGGATATTTAAATGATTGTCCTAAAATCGTTTTAGGGGCATCTATTAAAGGAATGACTGTCGCCTTGATATCCTCATAGGGTACATCGCCGCCTAAATGCGTGACGGCTAGGGTATGTCCAGACAGGGCAAATAAACTAAGCGTAATCAGGTGTTTCAGTAAATGGTGTGTATTGGAAAAGGGCTTCATTTCTTCTTTCTGGGTTGCGGGGAATTTCGTTGAGACTACCAAACCGACTCTTTGCCTGGCGTAGACGTAATTTGATGGATACTTAAATCGGCGCCAGCATGTTCTTCTTCGGGGCTGAGTTTTAGTCCCATCGCACGCTTTAGCACGCCATACACAATAAAGCCGCCAACTAGCGCAATTGCAACACCAAGGGCCGAGCCAATTAATTGCGCTGAAAAGGATATGCCGCCAATTCCTCCAAAAAATTTCTGCCCAAAGATTCCTGCCGCTAAGCCGCCCCATAGTCCACATAAACCATGTAACGGCCACACCCCTAATACGTCGTCAATACGCCAGCGATTTTGCTCTAAGGTAAATACTTTGACAAAGAGCGCGCCAGCGACCAGACCAACTACTAAGGCGCCTACGGGATGCATTAAATCTGAGCCTGCACAAACGGCAACTAAACCAGCTAATGGCCCGTTATAGGCAAAGCCAGGATCATTCTTACCAACCAGCCATGCTGCCAGAGTTCCGCCAACCATGGCCATTAGTGAATTCATAGCCACAAGGCCACTCATCTTATCAATGGTTTGTGCGCTCATGACATTAAAGCCAAACCAACCTACCGTTAGAATCCATGCCCCTAGCGCAAGGAATGGAATACTCGAGGGCGGATGAGCGGAGACTTTGCCATCTTTGTTGTACCGACCATAACGTGCGCCTAATAAAATAATTGCAGGCAAGGCAATCCAGCCGCCGACCGCATGAACCACAATTGAGCCTGCGAAGTCATGGAATTCCTCACCTGTAAGGTTTTTAATCCAAGCTTGAATACCATAGTTTTGATTCCAGACAATGCCTTCGAAAAAGGGGTAAAGAAAACCGACCAAAATAAAGGTAGCAATTAACTGAGGGTTAAATTTAGCGCGCTCGGCAATGCCGCCAGAAACAATAGCAGGAATTGCGGCAGCAAAGGTGAGTAAGAAGAAAAATTTAACTAACTCAAAACCACTTTTTTGCGCTAAGACGGTAGCCGAATCCCAAAACCCGGTACCATAAGCCAGGCCATAACCAATAAAAAAATAGGCAATTGTTGAGACCGCAAAATCAATCAAAATTTTGACTAAGGCATTAACTTGATTTTTTTCGCGTACTGTACCAAGCTCTAAAAAAGCAAAGCCCGCATGCATGGCTAATACCATAACAGCACCCAACATAATAAAAAGTGCATCGAGAGCTGGCTTTAGATTTTCCATAGACCTAATTGTTATAGTTTAAGGGTGGCCAAGAAACTTTTAATGACCTGGTTTTGTAAATCATTTTCATCTTTAGTGGCGCCTGCCCCAGAGTAGTGCCCCATTGGCAAGCGCTCATTAATCGCAATATATTTAGCATTAGGAATGATCTTGGCAGTTTTTAGGGCATCTGCTTCTGGGTTCAGTAAGTCGCCAGTGCCTGCAAGAATCAGGGTTTTGGCTTTAATCGAGCGCAGTGCTGCGGCTGTGTCGCCATTAAAGCCAGCAGTTTGACCAACATCGTGGCGATCGTATGCTCGCGATTGCCAAATCCAATCGTTGGCATCCATTCTTTTCCAGCCTGCATCTTGTATCTTACGCAGGGCTTCGATTTCTGCTTCCGGCGAGGAAATCAATTGATTTTGGTAGGCGGGAGTACGAACAATCACGCCGCTAAGCCAACCAGACCACAGTCGCATACCTGCTTCCAGTGGTTTGTCGTATTGACCATTCCGGTAATTGGGGTCGCTCATAATACTTTGGCGTAGCATTTCTAGAATCCCTGTAGTCCAGGCTGGTGTTTTTGCAAGCGGCACAATGGGAATAATAGCTTGCATGGCATAAGGGTAAGAAACACCCCATTGCAAGGCTTGCATACCCCCCATCGATGCGCCAATTACCGCTACTAATTTCGTAATACCAAAGTGATCGACCACCAGACGGTATTGCGAATTCACCATATCGCGAATATTAAATTCAGGAAAACTCGTATTGGGTTGTAATTTGCTGTTCGATGGCGAAGTAGTAAGACCATTGCCAATGGCATCGGTACAAATAATGAAATATTTATCAGGATCCAGTGCTTTGCCAGGGCCGATTAAATAATCAAGGCGATGATGATTTCCACCAATGGCCGTAACCATCAAAATTGCATTACTTTTATCTTTATTTAGCGTACCAAAGGTTGTATAGCTTAAGGAAAAAACCCGAATAAATGCACCATTTTCAAGGGGCAAATTGCCTTCATGGTATATCTGGTGTTCAGGTTCATTGGCGCGATGGGCAAAGGTTGCAAAAGAAATACAGCTCAGCATAAAGCTGATGCCATAGATGATTACTTGTAACCCTCTTAAATACATACTGCACCTCCAAAGGCTAATATAGCTGTATTTATAACAGGAATTGGCGACCTACCAATAATTGCTAGGCTGGTCACCATTGCTGAGGCTAATTAGGTGATAATTAAGCAATAATTAAGCACTAATTTTAAAGGGTTAGAAATGAAGCTATCTATACTGTTATTAGGCATTCTTTTTTCTTTTAGTGTCCATGCTAAAGGGGTTCGGCTAATTTGCGCTGAGGCTAATTCAACATCCAATTTATTGATTCAAGTACATCATCAAAAAAACCAATGGGTCTACCAAATCGATGAGTTAGTGATGAAGAATGGTAAAACTGATGCTTTGGGTGGTGTTGCCCAGATATCCAAAAAGAGCGGTATTTACACCATCAATTACAAAAGCAATACTAGCGACTCAATTACCGTCATCAATCCAAAAGAAGGCACGATGACTGTTCAAGATCTTGCCGATGGCAATAAAACGACTGAATATCAATGTAAGCCTAGTAATTTCAAGAAGTAATCAATCAATCTTCGATAGCCTATTGGCCACGCACATAAAAGATATTATTGATGAGCTCACTGAGCCGTTCTGAATTAAAAATCTTAAGCCTTTCTGCGCTCGGCGGTGTGCTCGAATTTTATGACTTCATTATCTTTGTTTATTTTGCTACCTCAATTGGGGCATTATTTTTTCCAGCTAATATGCCCGACTGGTTGCGTCAATTACAAACCTTTGGTATTTTTGCGGCAGGATATTTAGTGCGTCCCATTGGTGGTATTGTGATGGCGCACTTTGGCGATACCCGTGGGCGCAAAAAAATGTTTACGCTTAGTATATTTTTAATGGCAATTCCCACTCTGGCTATTGGGCTGATGCCAACTTACGCTGATATCGGCATATTAGCACCGCTTATCTTATTATTATTTCGGATGATGCAAGGCGCAGCGATTGGTGGCGAGGTTCCGGGGGCATGGGTATTTGTCGCTGAGCATGTGGCCCCTCGCTATGTTAGTTTCGCATGTGCTGTTTTAACAGCTGGATTAACTGGCGGTATTTTATTAGGCGCAGTTGTAGCCGTGTTAATCAATACATTTTATTCACCAGAGCAAATTTTAAGCGGGGGTTGGCGTGTACCCTTTATTCTGGGTGGCGTGTTTGGGGTTATTGCAGTTTTTCTGAGGCAATGGTTACATGAAACCCCAGTATTTCAAGCAATGCAACAGCAATTAAGTCGTCAAGAATTACCTTTAAAGGTCGTTTTGCGTGCGCATCGTCCAGCAATTGTGTTAACAGCATTAATGACTTGGATGTTATCTGCAGCAATTGTGACGATGATTTTAATGACACCAACCTTGTTGCAAACTTTATTTAAAGTGCCCGCTAGACTCGCACTTGAGGCTAATATTTTTGCAACCCTAAGCTTAACAGCAGGGTGTTTAGTTTTTGGCGCTTTAGCAGGAAAATTCAATGCAGGACGAGTCATGCTGATTGGCTCAACTGGGCTGGCAGCAACGTCAATTCTTTTTTACCAACAGTTGGCAATTTCATCTGAACATATTTTTCTGCTCTATGGTTTAAATGGTTTTTTTGTCGGCGTTATCGCCATTATTCCTGCGGTTGGGGTAATGGCGTTTCCTGCACCCGTTCGATTCTCCGGGCTTTCCTTTTCCTACAACGTGGCTTATGCGATTTTTGGTGGACTCACTCCAATTTTTATAAGCCTATTAATTCCTTTAAATATGATGTCGCCTGCCTATTATGTGGCTGCATTAGGGGCTTTGGGTTTTTGTATCGGCCTTTATCTGATAAGAAAAAAGCCTGCACTTGAAATGATGCATTAAGTATGTCCAAAATAGTTGCTTCCAAAGCCTTATCCCGTTTTCGAGTGCTTGATTTAACCCGCGTTCGTGCTGGACCAGTATGCGTCAGGCACTTAGCCGATTTTGGTGCTGACGTAGTGAAGATTGAAAACCCGGGGCCTGAAGAATATGCTGGTCCACGCGATGCTGCCGACTTTCAAAATCTACATCGCAATAAACGCTCGATTACTTTAAATTTGAAAACCCCTGAAGGCAAAGCTATTTTTGAGCAATTAGCAAAAACTGCCGATGTCGTCGTAGAAAATTATCGACCAGATGTTAAGTATCGCTTAGGAATTGATTACGACTCATTAAAAAAAATCAATCCCAAAATTATTCTGGCGAGTATTTCGGGTTATGGTGAAGATGGCCCGTATAAAAATCGCCCTGGTTTTGATCAAATTACTCAAGGCTTATCTGGCTTAATGTCCGTGACAGGAGCCCCAGGAGATGGCCCGATGCGCGTAGGCGGCGCTGTAACCGATGTAACTGCTGGCCTGCTGGCAGCAATGGGGGTAATGACTGCCTTACTTGAACGGGATGAAAGTGGGCAAGGGCAGTGGGTACAAGCCAATCTCTTGCAAGCGGGTTTAACCTTATTAGATTTTCAAGCGGCGCGCTACACGATGAGTGGTGAGGTAGCCAAGCAAGTAGGTAATGATCATCCTACCTTCATGCCAACATCGGCTTATAAAACCCAGGATGGCTTTATTAATATCGCCGCCACTGGTTTAGGGGTTTGGGAAAAATTTGCTAGCGCGATTGAGCGTGATGATTTACTCCTCGATGAGCAATTTAAAAATGCTAAAGGTCGTTCTGCTGGTAGAGCAAGACTCAATGCTGAGTTAAGTAAAACTTTAATGCATAAAACTAGCGCTAAATGGGTAGAATTACTTCTAGAAAAAGGTATCCCGTGCGGCCCTATTTATACGATGGATCAAGTCTTTAGCGACCCACAGGTAATGCATTTGGAGGCTGTCGGTAAGGCTACGCACCCCACGCTAGGCGAGCTTGCTCTGTTAAACCAGTCGATTAAGTTAACTAGAACACCCTCTCAGATTGTCGCTAGCTCACCATTGCGTGGTCAGCATACTACTGAAATCTTGACTGAGTTAGGCTATGACAGTGCAACAATTGATTCTTTTACTAAAAACGCAATTATTTAAGCAAATAAAATACTTATGGCAGAACTCATTATTCGTAAAAATGGTGCAGTAGGCTTTATTATTTTTTCTAACCAAGAAAAAATGAATGCAATGACCTTCGAGATGTGGGCGAATTTACCCGCTGCGATGCAGAGCTTTGATGCTGATCCAACTGTAGGCGTCATAGTGGTTGCGGGTGATGGGGATAAAGCATTTATTTCAGGGGCAGATATTTCTCAATTTGATAAATTAAGAGGTACAGCTGAGGCTCAGGAGCAATACAACAATGCTGTCTTAGCAGCCTATGCTGCACCTATGGCCTGTTCGAAACCCGTGGTTGCGAGTATTCGGGGTTATTGCTTTGGTGGCGGCTTGGGGTTTGCTTCATCTTGCGATATTCGACTGTGTGCAGAAGACGCGCAGTTTAGGATGCCTGCCGCCCGTTTAGGTCTTGCTTATAGCCCAACAGGAATAGCGCGTTTTATTAGTATCATGGGGCCGGCTAACACTGCCGATATATTCTTTAGTGCCCGCCGTTTTAATTCTGCCGACGCATTGCAAATGGGGTTTGTGTCCAAGGTCCATAGTGTAAATACCTTAGACGCAGAGGTTTTGGCCTACGCAGAAGGGATCGCAGAAAATGCGCCGTTAACGATTGCGGCAAGTAAATTTGCGATTCAGCAGGCCTTAGCTGAGCAAAATCAACAAGACCATGCCCAAGCGATGGCAATGGTCGATGCCTGCTTTGCTAGTGAAGACTACAAAGAGGGCCGTAAAGCCTTTGCAGAAAAGCGGACCCCTATTTTTAAAGGTAAATAAATGATATTAAGAAAGCCAAGTTTTGCCTTGATTATGGGTTTTCTTGTGTACAACACTGCGGTCATGGCCCAAGGTGTTTATCCTGAGCGGCCAATTAAATTAGTCATTGGCTATCCCCCGGGTGGCGCAGCTGATTTTGTTGCGCGAATTAGTGCCGATCAAATTTCTAAAGAAATTGGTGTGCCCGTCAATGTTGAGAATAGACCGGGAGTCGGAGGTGCGATCGCAGCCGATTTAGTAGCCAAAGCGGCGCCCGATGGCTATACGATTTCGATGTCAGGGCCGCATGCGCAAATTAAAGCGCTTTTTCCCAAAATGGCCTTGGATCAACAGACCGATTTTATTCCCGTGACTAATCTTGCTAGTGGCTCTATGATTATTTGCGTTAACCCCAATGAGCCTTATAAGAATTTACAAGACTTAATTAAATTTGGTAAAGCAAATCCGGGGATTATTTTTAATGCTTCGTCGGGCAATGGTTCCACACCCCATTTAGCCACTGCTTTGTTTGAGGGTGTTACGCAAGTGAAGTTCACTACTATTCAATTTAAAGGCGGTAGTCCGGCAGCAGTTTCCACCATTGCGGGCAATACACAAGTGATGATTGCAACGCCACCTACAGTAATGGGTTTTATCAAAAATGGCACCTTAAGGCCATTGTCGTTAACTTCAGCCAAACCCTCAGCAGCAATTCCAGGAATTCCAAGTGCGGAGGAGAGCGGTTTAATGGGATATAACTCCACGTTTTCTTATGGCCTTTATTTTCCCGCTGGCACGCCTGCAATCATCGTGAATAAAATGTTTTCAGCGGTCGCTAAAGGTATGACCCAAGCTGGCGTTAAACAAAAGTTAGCCTCACAGGGAATGGATTTGGTCTTATCGAAATCACCAGCCCAGTTTCAGGCCACCTTAACAGCAGAAGCACCAGCACTAGCTGAGGTAGTGAGGCTATCTGGTGCCAAGGTGGAATAGCTAACCCATCCATTGACTAACTGGCGCTTGCGCGTCTTGTAAGGGTTGGGAAATGATGTCGATAAGCGTTGGTTCATCACTAGCAATGGCCTCTTTCATGACGGCCTCTAATTTGAGTGGATCCTCTACCCGCCAGGATTTAATGCCATAGGCTGCAGCAACTTTAGCGTGATCAGTGCGATTGAAATCGACCGAAAAGTAGCGCTGGTCGTAGCCTGATTTTTGACTTGCTTTAATCCATCCATATACTGAATTGGAAATGACAATCATCAGCAAGGGCAGTTTATAGCGAGTAATAGTTTCTAATTCACCAACAGTAAAACCAAAACTACCATCACCCATTACCGCAACGCATTTTGAACTCGGTCGACCAATGACTGCACCAATGGCAGCGGACATGGCAAAACCAAGCGCCCCTTGCGCACGGTTGGTAATGAAATGACGGCCAGCCACATCAGCTTGAAAATAAGCGGAAAAGTAGGGGCAAGGTGTGCCTGGGTCAGCGCACACGATCGCATCGCTGGGTAATAAGCGATTTAAGGTATGCACAATACGCTCTGGAAGAATTGGAGTTTCTTTAGCGCTAGCCAATTTTAAAAAAGGTAGCATTTTTTCTTCTTTGGCTTTGCTGACAACCGCCTTACCATCGACACAGCTTTGGCGCCGACTTGTGAGGTTGACTTGAATAGATACAAACAACTGTTCTAGAGTTAATTTAGCATCACCTACCAAACCAACAGCAGTAGGGTAGTTAGCGCCAATAGTTTCAGGATCAACATCTAGGTGAATGATGGTTGTATTTTTATTGGGGAAGCGCCAATTTTCGGTGGTGGTGGAGCCTGCTCGGCAAGAGATAAAAAAAACTAAATCAGCAGCACTGACTACAGCGCGTGTAGCCATCACGCCACCATTGGCACCAACCACACCAGCATTGAGGGGGTGCGTACCTGCTAAGCTACCTTGACCACTGACGGTAGTACAAAGGGGAATATTAAGGAGCTCAACAAGGCTTTGCAAAATTGCTTCTGCGCCAGAATTAATTACTCCGCCGCCGCAAATGATGACAGGATATTGTGCTTGGAGGATCAGTTCAGCGGCCCGCTCAAGATCGCTTGCATTGGCTACAAAACGTTGTGCCGGATAAATACTGTTTTCTGTTTGTGCCCAAATATCGCTAACTGAAACAGGATGTTTTTGTACATCATGCGGTAAACAAATATGAGCTGCCCCAGGTCGACCTGTTGTCATCGCACGAAAGGCATTGCGCACTGTGGCTGGAATTTGTTCTGCTAAGTCGATGGTGGCATTCCATTTTGTTAGTGGCTGATAAAGCGCTTGCTGGTTGAGTTCTGTAAGAGGGTATTTGCCACGCGAAGTAACCGGTACATCAGAGGTAATCCCCAATATGGGAATTGATGATTCATTGGCCTCAAGTAAGGCTGGGAGTAGATAGGTTGCTCCGCCACCGCTGGGCCCTTCACAGACACCTACTTTACCTGTTACCCGGGCATAGGCGTCAGCCATATACCCAGCACTGCGTTCATCGCGGGTGAGAATATGTTCCATGCCATGATCAAGCCGCTGTAAGGCATCATAAAAAGGCAGTGACGTATCACCACATAAGCCAAAAATATGTTTGACCTGATAGGCCTCAAGCATTCGTACTAAGGCTTCAGCACCAGTTAATTGATCAGCCATATTAGTCGTCGAGTTTTAACTGAGTTGTTTTAACAAATTGGCCCCAACGGTCAAATTCCGTTTTAGTGTAGCGATCTAAACTCGGCCCATCCGATGCCAAGACGTCAAAACCACCTTGAGTTAATTTGGCTTTAATTTCAGGGTCATTTAAAACTGCTTGAAAATCAGCCGTCAGTTTTTTTAGAATCGCTGGTGAAGTGTCAGCAGGGGCAAAAATACCAATCCAGGAGTAGGCTTCAAAATTAGGGTAGCCTGATTCAGCAACGGTAGGCGTTTGGGGTAACTCAGGTAATCTGCGCGAACCAGTGACGGCCAAGGGCTTTAACTTGTCAGCCTGTATTTGCCCCTTCAGAGCTGCATAACTAAGTAAAGTAAGGCTAGCAGTATTACTGACTACAGCTTGAATAGCTGGTCCACCGCCGCCATAAGGAACATGTAAAACAAAAATACCAAATTTCCGTTTGATATCTTCCATGGCCAATTGATTTAATGAGCCAACTCCAGTTGAGGCATAACTATATGCACCCGGTTTTTTTCTAGCCGCTTCAATAAAACCCGCTAAATTATTTGCTGGTACTGATGGGTTAGCTGCAATGACCAATGGAAAGCGCACCAATAAACTCACCCCCACAAAATCTTTAAAGGTGTCATAAGGTAATTTAGGCTTAACAATGGGATTAATCGCATGATTATCAAAACTAACTAATAGCGTATTACCATCAGCGGGTGAGCGGGCCACATGTTGGGTCGCAATTTGGCTAGCAGCTCCTGCGCGATTTTCAATCACTACCGGTTTGCCAATCCGCTCGGATAATTTAGTTTGAATCGTACGTGCGGTAATATCAGTGCTACCACCAGGGGGGAATGGCACCACCAAGACCAAAGGTTTATCAACTTGGGCATAGGCGACGCAGACTATCAATAAGGTGCTAGCAAAAATTGAAAATCGGCTGAGTAAGCTAAATGAAGGCAAGAATAGAGATAAATGGGTCATGAAATAAAGCCCTGAAAGGTAGTTAAAGGGAGACGAGGCATTAGTATGCGCTATATTGAACTGAAATCCCATTCCTTCATGAGACACGCCATACAGCAAAAAACTATAATTTATAAATGGAAATAGCCAATCAAATTTTCTTTCTAGTTTTTGCTCTGCTCTCCTTAACTTTCCTATTAAGTTATTTGTGGCAATTTAATTTTAGTAAAAATGAATTAACTAATTACAACCTACTAATTAGCATTGCGCTTTATACACTTTGTTGTTTGTGTTTCGCTTTAGCGCCTTGGATCAATCGATTTTTATTAACTATCGCTAATGTTGCTTATGTTGCTGCTAACATAGCGCTCGTCATTTTATATGCCAACTGGAATAATCAGCAATTTTCTCGACGAGCTATCGATGGATCTCCCATTCCTGGGTGGCTTAAATTTAATCCTGAAACCAAAACTTTCTCAGCAGATAAAGCCCCTGAAGGCTTGCAGTCACTGCAAGTTAAAGTACAAACGATGCAGGGTGATAACTTCGTAGGTGAAACAACGCTGACGCTAAATACCAAATAGCTCTCAGCATTTTTTATCAAACGCGGATAGAATTCCGCAATGCGATATTTTGCTGTCCAAGCTCAACCCATAGTACTCATAGCAATCTCTCTTGCTATTGCTCTGGGTACGGTGGAATTAGCATATCGCACCATTTATAGCGATCGTGTTAGTACGAATTCAGGCAAAAGCAATCGCTACATGTTGTTTGGTTCATCTAGCGGTGGTAGCGCCTTTCAAAACTTAGACACTATCTTTACCTATAAACCCAACTCAACAATTCGTGCTGAAGCATTTTATGACGTTAACAATAATTTAAGCAAAGAATATGGCTATGAATTTAAAACTAATAATTTAGGCTTAGTGCAAGGTCAAGATATTGACCTTAATAAAGATAGCTTATTGTTATTAGGCGATTCCTTTACTGAAGGACAGGGGGCAAGCCCTTGGTTTGAGCGATTAGTACACACCAAGCCAAATGGACTGCAACTGATTAATGGCGGCCTTTTAGGCACAGGGTTTGAGCAATGGGGCTTATTGCATGACCACCTGATTAAAACAGGTGTAAAGGTCAAAAAAGTCGCGGTCATTTTTATTTCTGATGATTATCGCAGGACGGTTTGGAATTTTCCCGCTAAGGTGATTGCCTGTTTAAGCAAGATTGAAAATTGCGTGGGCGATGAGGGATATTTTCCCATTCCGCCAGACCAGGAATTGATGTCCTTTTTGCAAAAAATGCAAGATTTTCGTACTCAGGAATATGCGATTAAAGATGCGCGGCAATCCGAAAAATGGATCAGGCGCTATTTATCCTCGGTGCATCATGCTTGGGAATTTACCAAACAGAATTTCCAAATTCATTTTCGTAGCAAAAGCCCAGAAGTGATTGAGCAACTGACAAAAAAATACGGCGACGGTATGATTTTTATTCACTTACCCACTAAGGATGAGATTCTGGCAGGCAACCAGCCTGATGATTTAGGTCTATTTGCTCGTGAGCACATTCAGCAGCAGGGTGGAAAGTGGGTCGATGGGTTTTCACAATGTGGGTTAGGGACTGCTGATTTCCATCTCAATGATCCCCATCCGAATGAGCAGGGCTATGCCAAGATTGAAAAATGCGTGAAGCAGGCGCTTGTTGCATTGCAATAATTTCTTCAATATTACTCAAGAGTTCAGCAGACATTTTTCCCTAAATGTAGCTATGATTGAGTATCAATTTATTTAAGGACTTACTATGAAAATGATTTCTAAAATTCTCGTTATTTGCACGTTACTTTTTGCAGGTTCCGCTTTTGCAGCAAATGAAGTAAAAATGACTGCAGATCTCAGTGGTGCGCAAACAGTACCTCCCGTCAAGACTGCGGGCAAAGGCGCGGCAACCGTGATGTTCAATAAAGATAACAACGAATTGTCTTGGACGGTAACTTATTCAGGTCTTTCTGGTCCTGCTACGATGGGCCACTTTCATGGTCCAGCCGCAGTAGGAGCGAATGCAGGTGTAGTAGTTCCCTTTCAAGGTAGTGTAGAAAGTCCAATTAAGGGGAAGGCTACGATTACTGCTGATCAGGCAAAAAATTTATTAGCCGGCATGTGGTACATCAATATTCACACCAAAGAAAACCCAGGCGGTGAAATTCGTGGACAGGTCACTGTAGCTAAATAAAGAATATCAAAAGAAATAAATAAAGCCTAAAAAAAGGAAACAGTGTGATTACATTAAATGTTAATGGTAAAAAAATGAGTGTGGACGTTGATCCTAGTACGCCTTTACTTTGGGTTCTGCGTGAACAACTCGACCTTACTGGGACAAAATATGGCTGTGGTATTGGCCAGTGTGGGTCTTGCACTATTTTGTTTGAAGGGCAGGCTTTGCGGAGTTGCATGTTACCGGTCAGTGCTGCTGCTGGTAAAAAAATAGAAACCATTGAAAGCTTAGAAAAGAATGGCCAGCTCAGCAAAATTCAGCAAGCTTGGGTTGACAATCAAGTTCCTCAATGTGGGTATTGCCAGTCGGGCATGGTCATGGCCACTACGGCATTGTTGCGTAAAAATCCGAAACCAACTGATGCTCAAATTGACGCTGCTATCACGAATATTTGTCGGTGTGGCACCTTCCAAGAAGTACGTACTGCAATTCATGCTGTTGCTAAAGCTTAAGGGGCTGATTAATGAATACAACAATACAAAGCCCAGCGCGTAGAAAATTTATTGTTCAAACTGCGGCAGTTGGCACTGGCCTAACCCTAGGGTTTGAAATTCCGTTTGGTTTATGTGAGGCTGATGCTGCCCTAAGTGCGCCAGAAATTGGTGTGTGGGTCGTAATTCAGCCCGATGAGCGCGTGATTGTCCGCGTTGCTCGCTCTGAGATGGGGCAGGGGACGATCACAGGTTTGGCCCAAATGGTTGCTGAAGAGCTGGAGTGTGATTGGAAAATGGTGGGCTATGAATATCCGAGCCCCGCTGAAAACGTCAAACGTAAGCGTGTTTGGGGCGATTTTGGTACTGGTGGTAGTCGTGGTATTCGTACTTCTCAAGACTATGTTCGTAAAGGCGGCGCTGCGGCGCGCATGATGTTAATACAAGCTGCAGCAAGTGATTGGGGTGTGCCAGTAGGGGAGTGTGTGGCAAGTAATGGCGTGATTACGCATACTCCTACAGGGCGTAAAACAACATTTGGCAAAGTCTCAGTAGCAGCCGCAAAATTACCCGTGCCAACTGAAATTATCTTAAAAAATCCTAAAGATTGGAAGCTCATTGGTAAGCCAGTAGATCGAATTGATGACACGATTGGTAAGGTAACTGGCAAGCAGATTTATGCTATTGATTTAAAAATGCCAGGCATGTTGATTGCCAATATTAAAGAATGCCCCGTATTTGGTGGCAAAGTAAAAAGTTTTGATGCTAGTAAAGTAACTGGCATTAAAGGCGTGAAGAAAGTAGTACAAGTTGGCGACTCAGCAGTAGCTGTCGTGGCAGATACCTTTTGGATAGCTAAAACCGCACTTGATAAGTTGCCGATTGTGTGGGATGAGGGCCCTAATGCCAATAATTCCAGCGCGACTATTAAAAAGATGCTTGAAGATGGCTTAAATGCTGACGAAGCCTTTACTGGCAACACCAATGGCGACATGAAAAAAGCCATGGCTGGTTCCGCTAAAACCCATCAATCGATTTTCTTTTATCCCTTTTTAAATCACGCCACGATGGAGCCCCAGAATGCAACTGCAGTCTGGACGACCGATAGTTGCGAAGCTTGGGTACCAACCCAAGATGGCGAGGCATCGCTTGCCGCGGTGATTGCTGCTTCGGGTTTGCCAGGGGAAAAGTGCAACGTCACCAAGATTAATTTAGGTGGCGGTTTTGGACGCCGTGGCGCATTTCAGGATTACACCACTCAGGTGGTGAATATAGCCAAGCAAATGCCTGGCGTGCCAATTAAATTAATTTGGACTCGCGAAGAGGATATGACCCAAGGACGTTATCACCCCGTGATGATGGCAAAAATGAGCGCTTCTTTTGATGATAAGAAAAATCTCACCTCATTTCATATGCGCTTATGTGGGCAGTCAATTTTGCATGCAGTGCGGCCGGCAATTGTAGCTGCCAATAAAGGGATGGACCCCCTTACTTTTCAGGGTGTATTTAATACTGGTGAACATGCTTTCGGTTACCACTTTCCCGATTACCATATTGATCATGTGATGCGCAATACCCATGTGCCGCCAGGTTTTTGGCGCGGGGTCAATGTCAATCAAAACGCTATTTTCATGGAATGTTTTATGGATGAAATGGCCGAGATTGCCGGCGTTGATGCTGTCGAGTTTCGCCGTAAGTATATGGACAAATACCCACGAAATTTAGCTGTGCTGAATGCTGCCGCTGAAGGTATTGGCTGGACAAAACCAGCTCCTGCTGGAGTACACCGCGGTATTGCTCAAATGAAGGCTTTTGGCAGTTTCGTTGCAGCAGCCTGTGAGTTATCCGTGAATAAAAACAATGAAGTAAAAATTCACCGTATAGTGGCTGCAACCGATTGTGGTTATGCCGTAAATCCCGCACAAATTCGTCGTCAAGTTTCTGGTTCATTTGTGTATGGCTTATCAGCACTCTTTTTAGAGGAATGTACGGTCAAGAATGGGCGCATTGAGCAAACGAATTTTGATACCTTTAATTCTCTACGTTTAGCCCAAATGCCTAAGGTAGAAACGATCATTCTTGAAGGGGGCGGACCAGAGTGGGGCGGTATTGGTGAACCCACTATTGCGGTGGCAGCACCAGCAGTATTAAATGCCATTTATCGGGCGACTGGTAAACGCTATCGTACGATTCCCCTGAAGAATAGTGGCGTTAAGTTGGTTTAATTCTATGCCCATGCGGTCTGCGCTAGTCATCAGTTTATTTCTAGCGCTGCCGCTTTTATATCCACTATCAGTTTTCCCCCAAAGCTATTCTGGCGATGCTATCCCCGAACCGCTGACTCAAGAAGCGGGCAACGTCATGCGCGGTCGCGCTGTAGTGGCAAGTCGCCAAACTGGACTTTGTCTTTTGTGCCATAGTGGGCCATTTCCTGAGGAGCGTTTTCAGGGTAATTTGGCCCCCGATTTGCTGGTCAGTAGTGCGCGTTTATCATCACCTCAATTACGCGCGCGTTTGGTCGATGCAAGTCGTTTCAATCCAAATACCATCATGCCCGCCTATTTTCGTGTCAATCATTTAAACCGAGTTGCGCCACAGTTCACTGGAAAGACTATTTTGAGTGCCCAAGAAATTGAAGATGTAATCAGTTTTTTAGCGAGTCTAAAGCAATGAAAAATCAGCGCCGAAAGTTACTTAAGGCTTTAGGAATAGTAGGTTTAATTCCAGTACAGCAAGCGCATGCAACTCCAGAAGAAGCGTCCGCAGCAATAAATAGCATTATTGGCGCTAATACAGCTAAAGAAGGCAGGGTGCAATTAGAATTGGCCAGCTTAATTGAAAATGGCAATTTAGTAGTCATTAAAATTCGTGTCGATAGCCCAATGACTGCGAATGATTATGTTAAAGCAATTCATTTGGTAGCTGGAAAAAATCCTTTGCCTAATATCATTAGTGCATATTTCACTCCTCTATCTGGAACTGCGAACTTCACTACCCGTATTCGTTTGGCTGATACCCAGCGGGTTTGGGCGATTGCGCAAATGAGTGATGGTAGTTTTTATCAGACGTATGCTGATACGCTGGTTACTAGCTCTGCTTGCTCTGAGGGATTTATATGAGCAAAACTTCGCGCACCCTAATTACTATGCCAAAGATGGCGCGTAAAGGTGAAATTATCGAGATCAAAGCAATTGTGCAGCACGATATGGAGACGGGTTTTAGGCATACCGAGCAGGGTAAGTTGATACCGCGGGATATTATTCGGGTTTTTACGTGTCAATATAATGGCGCCGAAGTCTTTAAGGCTGATTTTTTTCCAGCCGTTGGGGCTAATCCATTACTGATATTTACGGTCATTGCAACGACTAGTGGAATTTTACAATTTTCTTGGGCGGGTGACGACGGCTATTTGGCTACCAATCAAAGTCAAATTTCCGTAACTTAAGTGAGTCCCTTTCATTTCCGAGTAGTGATTCTGGTCGGTTTACAGTTCATGCTGTTACACGCTGCTCCATCGTCTGCGGCTGATCCACGGCAATCTAGTTATCAGTTAATGTCAGCTGAAAATAAGGCGATGCAGGATGACCCCAACCTGAATCCAGCAACTTTTGCCATCTTAGATGGCCAAAGTGCTTGGCAAGAAAAGCTTGGGAGCTCTAATCAAGCGTGTGCAAGTTGTCATGGTGATGCAGCAAAATCAATGCGGGGAGTGGCTACCCGTTACCCACAGTTAGTGGATGGCAAGTTAACAAATTTAGAGGGTCGCATTAACCAGTGTCGTGCTGAAAAACAAAAAGTTAAACCGCTTCCTTATGAAAGCAAAGAACTCTTATCTTTGTTAGCCTATATTTCAGTGCAGTCGAAAGGCATGCCAATTCAAATTAAGGCTAATCCAGCAACACAGCCTTACCTTGATGCTGGTAAGCGCCAATTTAATCAACGTATTGGCCAGCTGAATTTATCTTGTAAGCAATGCCATGAAGAGCGGGCCGGTGAAAAGTTAGCCGGTATTCCAATACCTCAGGCTCATCCTACTGCTTATCCCATCTATCGAATTGAGTGGCAAAGCGTGGGTTCATTACAGCGGCGTTTACGTAATTGCATGAGCGGAGTACGGGCCGAGCCTTATGCGTATGGCTCGAAAGAGTTAACTGAGCTGGAGCTATTTTTAATGATGCGCGCCAATGGCATGCCGCTTGAAGCCCCAGGAGTTAGGCCTTAATGATGATTCTCTATAGTGCTCCATCATCTTTTTGCTTGATGCAATAGTAGCGAATTTTGCTTAGAGGCTGATGGTGGTGGTTTGGCACTAGAATTAGAGGATGGACCATACACATCATGTCTCTAGTCAGCCGAATTCCCCTGACCATCCTCAGTTAAAAGACCCAGTTTGCAATATGAATGTTACTGAGCAGTCAGTACATCATTTTGAATACCAGCACCATCAATATTATTTTTGCGGCGCCAAATGCCGCACCAAATTTAGTGCTGACCCGGAGTCCTACTTACATCCGGCCCCTAAAGAGCCTGAACCTGTAAAACCCGGAGCGATTTACACCTGCCCGATGCATCCTGAAATTCGCCAAGACCACCCTGGTAGTTGCCCCTTGTGTGGCATGGCTTTAGAGCCAGAGATGCCCAGTCTCGACGAAGGCGAAAATCCTGAGTTAATTTCATATCGACGTCGTTTTTGGTGGACTTTACCTCTAACGATCAGCGTTTTTATTCTGGCGATGTTTAATGAGTCGCTGCATTTAGTCTCGATGGCGAGTGCGAGTTTGCTTGAGTTTGCCTTAGCTACGCCAGTTGTTTTATGGGCTGGCTGGCCTTTCTTTATGCAAGCTTGGGTTTCGATTCAAAATCGGAGCCCCAATATGTTCACGCTCATTGGCATGGGTACCGGTTCTGCCTATATTTACAGTGTGGTTGCAACCCTCGTACCGAATGTTTTTCCGAGTTCCTTTACTTCTATGGGACGGGTCTCAGTGTATTTTGAGGCAGCGGCCGTCATTATTTCTTTAACTTTAGTGGGGCAGTTGATGGAGCTGCGTGCACGTTCACAAACTTCCGCAGCAATCCGTTCTTTATTAGGCCTAAGCCCTAAGACCGCACGGCGCATCGGTATTGATGGCAAGGAAGAAGATGTGCCCTTAGAGGTGATACAGCTGGGCGATTTAATTCGGGTACGGCCAGGAGAGAAAATACCGGTTGATGGTGTGGTGGTAGAAGGTGCGAGTTATATCGATGAAGCCATGATTACTGGTGAACCTGTACCGGTTAGCCGTAAAGCGGGCGGTAAAGTCATTGGCGCTACCTTGAATACGAATGGCACCCTAGTGATTCGTGCTGAACGCATTGGTTCTGAGACGATGTTGGCGCAGATCGTACAAATGGTAGCCCAAGCCCAGCGCTCTAAAGCCCCAATGCAAAAGATGGCTGATGTAGTCTCAAACTATTTTGTGCTCTCAGTGGTGAGCATTGCCTTACTTAGTTTTTTTGCCTGGGGTTTATTTGGTCCCCAACCCAGTTGGGTGTTCGGTTTAATTAATGCAGTGTCGGTATTAATCATTGCCTGCCCCTGTGCGCTAGGCTTGGCAACACCCATGTCGATTATGGTTGCAAGCGGTAAAGCGGCATCGCAAGGCATACTCTTTCGTGATGCGGCAGCGATTGAAAATCTTTGTAAAGTGAATACTTTAATCGTTGATAAAACCGGCACGCTCACTGAAGGCCGTCCACAAGTAGAGCGCATTATTTCTGTTGGAAACTATAGTGAGCAAGAAATTTTACAAATGGCTGCGAGTGTCGATCACAGTAGTGAACATCCCCTTGCTGCCAGTATTGTGGTGGCTGCTGTTGAGAAAAATTTAGGATTAGATCGGGTTGAGCATTTTGAAGCTGTACCTGGGATGGGCGTGAAGGGTCTTATCAATGGTCGCTGGCTGGCAATTGGTAATGTTGAGTTAATGGAAGCAAATCAGATAAGCCTTGCTCAATCTTCAGCAATTCAAGAGGCGTTGGCGCAGGGTGCGACAGTAATGTATTTAGGGGTCGACCAACAGTTTGCCGGCGCTATCGTACTATCTGATCCTATTAAAGCAAGCTCGGCAGAGGCCCTTGCTAGCCTGCAAGGTCTCGGTATTAAGATTGTGATGGCCTCTGGAGATCATCAGCTGGCCGCCGCAGCCATTGGCGCAAGACTGGGTATTAGTGAAGTCTATGGCAACGTAAAGCCGGCTGATAAATTAGCGCTAGTGGAACGTCTACAAAAAACTGGTCGGATTGTAGCAATGGCCGGTGATGGTATTAATGATGCGCCTGCCTTAGCCAAAGCCAATATTGGCATTGCCATGGGTACGGGCACTGACGTGGCCATTAACAACGCCCAAATTACCTTAGTGAAGGGTGATTTACGCGGCATTGCGCAAGCATTTTTAATCTCGCGGGCAACCGTGCGTAATATGAAACAAAATTTAGCTTTTGCAATGGTTTATAACGCCTTAGGTGTACCTATTGCAGCAGGTGTGTTGTACCCATTTATTGGACTTTTGTTATCGCCGATGATTGCAGCAGTAGCAATGAGTTTTAGCTCTGTTTCAGTCATCACGAATGCACTGCGCCTGAAATGATTGATGATTTATTAAAGCAAGCCATTACCGCATTTGAGGCTGGTAATTTTACCGCTTGCGAACTTGCTTTAGATGAGGCATTACATGCTGAGCCTAAGCATTTATCGGCTTTACAGATTTATGGTTTAGTTAAGGCTAGCCAAGGTCAGCATCATGCTGCAGCCAACTTCTTACAACAAGCGGCCCAGATTGATCCACAAGATGCAGGGCTACAATTTAATTTGGCAAAAGCTTTGTCTGAGTCTGATCAGGAGCATGCCGCTTTAGCCCACCATGAATTAGCCACGCAATTAACCCCCTTTAATCCTGCGGCATGGCTTAATTTTGGTATTAGTTTATTTAAGCTAAGTAATTATGAGGAGGCCCTCAGCTGCTATCAAAAAGCCTTAGCTATCCAAGATACTAATGCTGCAGCTTGGTTTAACCAAGGGCTGGCACTTAAAGCCTTAGGGCGTAACGAAGCTGCACTCAATGCGTATGGGCGGGCCATTAGTCTTAAACCTGATTATTTTGAAGCTTGGCTTAATACGGCGATTTTATTTACCCAACTCCACTACGAAGATAAGGCCTTCATTGCTTATGAAAAAGCGGTAGCCATAAAACCCAACTACGACTATTTATCTGCGATGCCATTTAATCTCAAAATGAGTATGGGTAAATGGATTGGCTATGATGCTGCTTTAGCGGCCATTCTCAATAAGCTCAGTGTTGGCGAAAAGGTGATCACCCCATTTGGCGTACTCGCCATCTCTAGTGATCCTGAGTTACAGCTTGCTGTGGCAAAACAATATACGCAAAAAAGAGCAAAAGCCGAGTTAGCACTACCAGCAATTGTCAAACGAAAGCGCAATAAAAAAATTCGGCTTGGCTATTATTCGGCAGATTTTCGTAACCATGCGGTTACTCAACTGATCGCTGGTTTATTTGAAAATCATGATAAAGCGCAATTTGAAGTCATTGCTTTTTCGTTTGGCCAAGATAATAATGCTGAAGTTTTTCAGCGGATTAATCAAGCCCTAGATCAATTAGTTGATATTCAAGGCCTGAGTGACCTTGAGGTAGCAAAACTGTCACGCGAAATGGAAATCGATATTGCGGTCGATTTAATGGGCTTAGTGCAGGATAGTCGTCCTGGTTTATTGGCTTATCGGGCGGCGCCAATTCAGGTAAATTACCTGGGTTATCCAGGCACCATGGGCGCTGACTATATCGATTACATCATTGCAGATCACACCTTAATTCCTGAAGATTGTCGGCAATATTATTCAGAAAAAATTGCCTATCTCCCTTTTTCATATCAAGCTAACGACAATAAAAAACAGATTGCAGAAAAAAAAGCTTCGCGCCCTGAGTTAGGGTTACCCGAACAGGGCTTTGTTTTCTGTTGTTTTAATAATAATTACAAAATCAATCCACCCATATTTGATTCTTGGATGCGGATTTTGGGGCAGGTAGAGGGCAGCGTTTTATGGCTCTTAGAGGACAATCGTTTTATAGCGCAAAATTTGCGCTTAGAGGCAATTAAAAGAAATATTAAACCTGAGCGCTTAATATTTGCTCCACGCCTAAGCTTAGCCGAGCACTTGGCGCGCCATCAGGCCGCTGATTTATTCTTGGATACCTTGCCCTACAACGCCCATACTACGGCGAGTGATGCACTCTGGGCTGGGCTACCCGTGTTAACTTGTGTGAATGCCGCTTTTGCTAGTAGGGTGGCGGCTAGTTTGCTCAAGGCAATTGGCTTGCCAGAGTTAATTACCACGAATACCGAAGAATATGAGTCTCTAGCGATTGCCTTAGCAAATGATTCCGCTAGACTGCAGCAACTGAGGGAGAAATTAGCCGAGCAACGTTTAAGTGCGCCATTATTTAATACCCCCTTATTTGCACAGCAGATTGAGGCCGCCTACCAACAAATGATGGAGCGCTATTGGGATGATTTACCAATAGATCATATTCAGCATTTACCCTAGGGCGAATGCGAGACAATAAGTAAAAATGAGAATATAAAGAGACTATGAAAATATTTCGAACCTTACGCATTTTTATGCCCTTGATTGTTGCTCCAATTCTAGCAATGGGCAGCTTGTGTTGGGCGCCATCCTCTCTAGCTGCGGAATTAAAGGAAATTCAAGCTAGCCAGATCGAGGTGCTTGCCAATAACGAAGTTCCTGAGTTATTAAAAACTTTAGAAGAATTAGTCGCAATTGAATCAGGCAGTACTGATTTAGAGGGTTTGGCGAAAATACAGGCAGCGATCGGTAAAAAATTAGATGGACTTGGTATTCCCTATCAATTAATTCAGGGTAGCGGAAATACTAAAACTGGAGCGATGATTTTAGTCAAAATAAAAGGCAATGGAACGGCAAAAATAGCGCTTATTGCCCATATGGATACGGTGTATCAAAAGGGAGATAGCAAGAAGCAGCCCTTTAAAGTCGCAGACGGTAAGGCCTATGGATTAGGTATTCAGGATGATCGCGCTGGTATTGCAGTTATTTTGCATACCCTCAAAATGATTAAAACTGCTGGAATCAATTCTTTTGGTGAGTTAACAGTACTTATTAATGCTGATGAAGAAATTGGCTCGCCTGGATCTAAAGAAACTATTATGGCATTAGGCGAGGCAAATGATCTGGTGATTTCATGTGAAACCAGTGGCACTAAAGCCGATTATGTACGCTTAGCAACATCCAGCATTGCTCGTGCTGATCTTAAGGTTCAGGGTAAGGCTGCGCATTCTGGCGCTAATCCTGAATTTGGCCGAAATGCTTTATATGAAATGGCACATCAAGTTTTGCAAACGCGCGATTTAAATAATATAGCCCCAGGAGTTAAATTTAATTGGACCTTGGCACAGGCTGGCACTGTGCGCAATATGATTCCCTTTGGGGCAACAGCAACGGCGGATATTCGGGCTAATAAAATGAGTGACTTTGATTTAGTGGAGGAAAAGCTCAAGGAAAAGATTCAACATCATTTAATTCCAGAGACTACTGTCACACTGGATTTTGTGCGCTCTCGACCCCCTTTAGTGCCGACTGAAAAAAGTTTAGCAGTAGCCAAATTGACACAGTCAATTGCAAAAGAAATTCAATGGCCCTTGGGTATCCTTGAAACTCCAACTGGTGGGGGTACTGACGCTGCTTATGCGCAAATTCGCAATCGTGGTGCGGTGATTGAAAGTTTTGGTTTGCAGGGCTTTGGCGGCCATACAGATAACGCTGAATACATCTTGATTGAATCAATCAAGCCCAGATTATTCATTACAAGCATGTTGATTGATCAATATTCGCGGCAACATAATTCAGCTAAGTAGTACTTCACACCCTAATAGGTACCAGGATATAAAATATCTTTAGTTACTTTGTGAATATCTCGATGGCCAGTAAAAGCCATTGAGAGATCAAGTTCGCGATGAATAATTTCCAAGCACTTCGTAACACCAGCTTCGCCCATTGCGCCTAGGCCATATAAAAAGGCTCTACCAATCATTGTGCCGCGAGCGCCTAAAGCCCAGGCCTTAAGGACATCTTGCCCTGAGCGAATGCCGCCATCAACCCAAACTTCAATCTCTTTGCCAACTGCTTCAACAATTGCGGGTAGGGCGTGAATACTGGAGACCGCATGGTCGAGTTGCCGTCCACCATGATTTGACACAATTAATGCATCTGCCCCCGAGTTGACAGCTAAGCGCGCATCTTCCACATCTAAAATACCTTTAATAATAAGTTTACCGCCCCAGCGTTTTTTAATCCATGCAACATCATCCCAGCTTAAGCCCGGGTCAAATTGTTCCGCGGTCCATGAGGATAAGGAGGCCATATTGCCAACTCCAGAGGCATGCCCCACAATGTTGCCAAAATTTCTACGTGGGGTTTGGGCCATACCAAGACACCAACTGGGTTTAGTCATCATATTGATGATGTTTGCAATAGTTAGTTTGGGCGGAGCGCTTAAACCATTTTTTAAATCTTTATGGCGTTGTCCCAAAATTTGTAGGTCTAGAGTAAGTACTAAAGCTGAGCAGGATGCTGCTCGAGCACGCTCAATTAGACGCTCGATAAAGTCGCGGTCCTTCATTACATACAACTGAAACCAAAATGGTTTAGTGGTGTGCTTGGCTACCTCTTCAATGGAACAAATACTCATGGTTGATAAACAAAAGGGGACACCAAATTTTTCAGCAGCGCGTGCCGCTAAGATTTCACCATCGGCGTATTGCATGCCAGTTAAACCAGTTGGCGCTAAAGCCACCGGCATGGCAACAGTTTCACCAATCATGGTCGTTTGGGTAGTACGATTTTCCATATTGACAGCAACCCGCTGCCGAAATTTAATTTTCTGGAAATCAGCTTCGTTAGCGCGATAGGTGGTTTCAGTCCACGAGCCTGAATCGGCATAGTCGTAGAACATTTTTGGGGCGCGCTTTTGATGCAATATACGCAAATCTTCAATATTCGTAATGATTGGCATAACTTCCTTTAATTTAAGGCTAAATTAGGGCTCACGGGGTGTTAGATAGGGTCAATTTAACTCACTTTGGGGCTCGTCTTGGCAATTTCGTTATTATCATTGCTAACAGTATATGTTTTATAAAGGATTGGCTATGTTGCATGAATTACGTATTTATCATTCGGTGCCTGGCAAACTGCCAGAGCTTAATAAGCGTTTTGAAACCATCACCTTAGAGATGTGGAAAAAACATGGTATTCGGCAGATTGGTTTTTGGACGGTCTTGGTAGGAGTGAATAGTAATTCACTTTATTATCTTTTGGAATGGGATAGCCTTGCTGAGCGTGAAAGCAAGTGGAATGCTTTTCAAAATGACCCCGCATGGAAATCAGCTAAAGCGGGTACTGAAGTCAATGGGCCTCTAGTCGAGCGTATTGAAAATATGATCTTGGTGCCAACCTCGTATTCAGCTTTACGTTAACTCGCAAAAAAGCTACCAGGTTTAATGAAAGCGGAAACTAAGGGCCTTTGGCTTGGGCTAGTAGGGATTATTTTTTTCAGCATTACCCTGCCGGCGACACGCTTAGTTGTCGCTGACTTTGGCACCTTCCCTGCTGCTTTTTATCGTGCTACTTTGGGCGGCCTAGGTGCTTTAGCTTACTTACTTTATTTGCGACCTGCTTGGCCCAATCGTAAAGATGCATTAGCTTTACTGGTCACTACTGTTTTTATTGTCTTCGGCTTTCCTTTAGGCATTAGTGTGGCAATGACTTACTTACCCTCCTCGCGTGGGGGCGTAGTGTTGGGTATTACGCCATTATTAACGGCTTTATTTGGTGCTTTGCGATTCGGCGAGCGGCCTTCGGTAGGATTTTGGATTACCGCTGCCATTGGTAGTCTGCTGGTAATTCTGTATTCACTTTGGCAAAGTCATGGCGGTCTGGAGTTTGCTGATTGGGCTTTAATTATTGCGGCGGTATCGGCTTCATATGGTTATGCGGAAGCAGCGAAGTTATCGCAAAAAATGGGCGGTCCAGTGGTGATTTCTTGGGTTCTAGTAATGGGTCTAGTAATTAATTTTCCCTTGGCGTTATATTTCGCTTTTCAAACACCAAATTTTTTGCAGTTAGCGCCAACCATTTCTATTGGCACTTGGATAGCCTTACTTTTTCTGGGATTGGTCTCCGCTTTTATCGCCAACTTCTTTTGGTATAACGGCCTCGCTTTAGGAGGCATTGCACGGGTTGGTCAGGTGCAGCTTTTACAACCCTTCATGACTTTTTTAGCGGCGAGCCTATTTTTACCTGAGCCCATTACCTTGGTAAATATTCTTTTCGCTACCGCCGTAGTCGCTGTGGTGATGATTGGCAGAAAAATGCCGATTCGTACAGTGGCAAGTAAATCAGCAACGGTTTAGGATTTAGCCGCGACCAACGAAAGGCATATTGTTAGCCATGATGGTCATAAAGAGCACATTACTCTCAAGCGGTAGTTGCGCCATATGTAAAACGGCTTGGCCGACGTGATCAACATCCATGCGGGGCTCAATTTTGCTCGAGCCATCCGCTTGAATAATGCCCTTAGCCATGCGCTCAGTCATTTCGGTGGCAGCATTACCAATATCAATTTGTCCACAGACAATGTGATGATTGCGGCCATCTAACGAAATGGCTTTGGTTAGGCCCGTCATCGCGTGTTTAGTGGCCGTATAGGGAGCGGAAAAAGGGCGCGGTGCATGCGCAGAGATCGAGCCATTATTAATGATGCGCCCACCTTGGGGTGATTGCGCTTTCATCATGCGAATTGCCTCTTGCGAGCATAAAAAGGCCCCACTTAAATTAGTATTAACTACCGACATCCACTGTTCGTAACTAATGTCTTCCATCGGCATTGCAGGTGTGCCTAAACCAGCATTATTAAATAAGAGATCGATTCGCCCAAATTTTGCCTCTAAGGCGGAAAATAATTTTTTAACCTCATCAGGTTTGCCAACATCGCAAGCAACCGCTAAGCAGTTTGCCTCAGTACCACCAATCGTAGTAATGGCCGTTTTTAATTTATCAATATTTCTGCCGGTAAGAACAATCTGAAAGCCGCCATGGAGTAAGGCCTTGGCTGCCGCTCTCCCAATACCGGTGCCAGCGCCTGTAACTAGGGCAACACGTTGGTGGGAAGTGTTAGGAGAATTCGTCATGGTGGTTTGATCTTTTATTAGTTGGGTTTAATTTACGTATTTATAGTAGGATCTTAACTGAATAGGGGGGCTTATGTATCAAACACAATCAAGCAGGAAATTGTTGAGTAGGCAGTTCAATTTAGGCTTCAGTTTGGCGGCAAGTTTAGGCTTCAGTTTGGCTTTAAGTTTACTGACTGAAACTGTACAAGCCCAGACCTACCCCACCAAGCCAGTGATATTGGTCGTACCGCAAGCGGCCGCTGGCACGAATGATATTGTTGCCCGCTTAATTGCGCCTGCTCTCAGCGAGGCTTTGAATGGTTCGGTGGTTGTTGAAAACCGACCTGGGGCTGGCGGTAATATTGGTACACAAGCAGTGGCCAAAGGCCCTAAAGATGGTTACACCTTGCTTCTCACGATTAATAGTGCGCAGGCAATTAATCCCGCGCTTTATAAAAATCCTGGGTTTGATCCCGTTGCTGATTTTACTTTTTTATATTACCTTGGCGCAACTCCCTACGTATTAGTTTCGCCACCTGGTTCGCCTCTAAAAACGCTGGCCGAGGTAGTAGCGGCAGCGAAAAAGAAACCGGGTGAGTTAGCTTATGCCTCAGCCGGCAATGGCACTATTAGTCATTTATTAGGAGCTATGTTAGCGACGAGTGCAGGCATTGAACTTCAACACATTCCTTACAAAGGAGTAGCCCCAGCGATTAATGATGTCTTAGGTGGGCAGGTTCCTTTGGCTTTTGCTAGTCTCCCTTCAGCCTTATCCTATATGAAAGCGGGTAAATTGCAATCGATTGCGATTAGTTCGGCCAAACGTTCGCCAGCTGCTCCAGATGTGCCAACGATTGCTGAAACCTATCCTGATTGTGTAGGTGAAGTATGGGTTGGCCTCTTTGCACCAACCGGCGTGAATCCAGAAATTGCCAAAACAATTCAAGCGGCTATGGCTAAGGTTATGGCTCGCCCAGATGTGCGAGAGCGTCTAACACAACAAGGACTTGATTTAACACCCGTTACTACCAATAAATTAGCGGGCTTTTTAAAAGAAGAAATAATGAAGTGGGCTCGTATTGTTAAGGCATCTGGGGCGCAACTCGATTAAAGGCGAAGAGATGTCCTAAAATAGGGGGGTGATTCTACAGCCCCCCTTTACACCCGCCAAGCAATTAGTTAAAACTTTACAGCGCCAAAGTTTTGCAGTAGCTGCGCCGCAAGCAGTGGCCGATTACAGCCAACTCTCGCTCTCTGACTTATCCCACCTTCAACAATATTGGCACGATTTACCTCGTGATCCCTATTTGAAAGATGGTGGTCGCTATCGTTTTAGACGGCATGATAGTTATCGAATTCATCAAGGTGCATTAGAGCTTATGCCGCATCGAGCACACTGGCAATCACTTAACTATAACGCTTTGCATGGCGGAATTCACCGGTGGTTTGAGCCGATCGTTAGTGGTTTAGCACGCGATCCAGTGTGGCAAAAACTCCTATGCGCTACCGCAAAAATATTAAGTCAAGCAAAGCCAGTAACTACTTGGTTTGTTGAAGCCCATCAGTTTCGGATTGATACTGCTGAGGGTATTGGTCGACCAACACCGGAGGGCGCGCACCGCGATGGAGTCGATTATGTAGCTGTATTTTTGGTCGATCGTCATCATATTAAAGGCGGTGAGACGCGCATTTTTGAGGCCCAAGGTTCGGCTGGACAACGCTTTACCTTAACCGACTCTTGGTCGTTATTAATGTTAGATGATGAGCGCATGATCCATGAGTCAACTCCAATTCAGCCACTTCAACCCGGGGGCTATCGCGATACCTTAGTGCTAACCTTCAGGGCGCATGGTTTTCAAGAACAAGTTGGCCAAGAGCAATAATTACACCCCGATAATGTTGCTGGCGCAGTCCTGCGCTTTGCTCGGCTTCGCCTGTTATGCCACAACTTTGTTGCCCTTACAAGCCTTGTGGCAACTCAGTAATTTGCAATCCGGCTTAATTGCTAGCGCAATTTTCTTAGGGTATATGTGTGCGGTGCCATTTGCCACTGCCTTAACCGATCGTATCGATGCCCGCAAAATTTATTTTGTTGGTGGCTTGCTCGGGTTTTTGGGTCTTTTGGGTATGGGGTTTATCGCCAATGGATTTTGGTCCGCTGTGCTTTTTATGGTGATCAGTGGCGCTGGGCTGGCAGGTACGTATATGCCTGGTCTGAAAATTCTTTCTGACCGCATTCAACAAGGCGAATTAAGTCGACATATTTCTTTTTATACCGCCTTCTTTGGTATCGGCACTGGCTTATCTTATGTACTTTCAGGCTGGATTTTAGAGGCTCAAGATTGGCAGGCAGTGTATCGATGGATTGCCTTAGGACCACTGGCAGCGACCTTAATTGTTTTATTTTTTATTCCACCTTTAAAGTCCGCAGCAGGGCTGGGTAGTTTAAATTTACATTGGCGCGATTTATTCCCGATTAAAACTTGGCGCTTAGTTTTGCATAATCGCGATGCTGCAGGATACATCTTTGGCTACACTACCCATTCGCTAGAACTATTTGCTTCACGTAGCTGGCTAGTAGCCTTTTTTGGTTTTTGTACACTTGCTTCTGGCAGCAATTTTTTCTTGGCGATTACCACCCTGGCAGGCATGATTAATTTCTTTGGTGTACCCGCATCGATCATTGGTAATGAAATTGCTCTACGCGTAGGTCGAAAAAATTGGATTGCATTTGTGATGCTAGGCAGTGCGGTAGCGGGGATTGCTTTAGCTACCGCTTCAGGACAAGCCTGGTGGTTAATTGTTAGCTTAGCCATTGCCCATGCGATTTTTATTATGGCCGACTCGGCAACGCTAACTGCGGGCTTAGTAATGAGTGCGCCAGAGAATATTAAAGGCGCAGCGATGGGCTTACATTCTTTAATGGGCTTTGGAGGCGGTTTATTAGGGCCCGCTATTTTTGGTTTTGTTTTAGATTTAACGGGTTCGCGTAGCTCGCCAGATGCTTGGATTTGGGCGTATGGCGCAATTGTCATTTGGGGTGTATTGTTCGTGATGTATGAAAAACGCCACGGCTGGAGTAGAAAGCGCTAGGGAGCAGATGGCCGCAGTGCATAACTGCTATCACTGCGGCAGCCTCATTCCTGCCGCTACTTATTTCGTAGCCGAGCTAGGCGGGTTGAAGCAAGTCTTTTGTTGCGCAGGCTGTATGGCGATTGCCCAAACTATTCATGGTAAAGGTCTCGATGTATTTTATGCTCGCCGGATACAGTTAGGTGTCAAACCAGACCAAGCGCTTAGCGGCAATACGATTCCGAATCGTTTACTTGCTTATGATGATCCTACCTTGCTTGCACGCTTCTCGCGCCCAATAGCTGATGGTCTATTAGAAACAACCTTACGCTTAGAAAAAATTCGCTGTGCTGCTTGTGTTTGGTTATGTGATCAGTATTTAAAGCGGCTCCCAGGGGTTCGTGATGTGCAAATTAATTATGTTACGCAAAAAGCCAAATTACAGTTTGACTTAGAGCAATGCAATTTGTCGCACTTGTTATTTGAAATTGAGCGGATTGGATATTCTGCTTGGCCATTCGAACCATCGCAAACAGCGGATTTAGGTAGAAGAGAGCGACGCCAATTACTTACGCGGCTTGGCGTGGCCTTATTAGGTATGATGCAGGTGATGATGTATGCTTGGCCAACCTATACTGGGACGGGCGATTTAAGCCAAGAATACGGTGCCTTATTGGGCTGGGCGAGTTGGGTTTTAACCGTGCCTGTAATTCTTTATTCTGCTGGACCGATTTTTCTTGCTGCTTGGCGAAGCGTACGACTTTTCCCGCAAACCCATATATTGGGTATGGATGTGCCAATTGCCATTGCTTTGGGCTTAGCGTTTTTTGCTGGCACCTTGAATTTATTAACTGGTAATGGCGCAAGTTATTTTGATTCGATCACCATGTTTGTGGCTTTTATTTTGAGCGCGCGCTATGTTGAACTATTAGCCCGGCAAGATGCCCAAAGCGGTGCCGAAGCTTTAGCAAAACAATTACCTGCTATCTGTGAAAAATATTTACACTATCCAGACTCCTTAGAGTTAAAAGAAGTGCCAGTAGTGAACTGCCATCAAGGTGATTTTATACGAGTATCACCAGGCGAGATTATTCCAGCCGATGGAGTTTTAATAGCCAATGAAACCGAGATTAATGAATCTCTATTAACGGGGGAGGCACGGGCGATTAGGAAAAAAATTGGCGACCCTCTTTACGCTGGAAGTCATAATATTTTGAATCCTTGCATCATGCGGATTGATACAGTAGGTCAAGCTACACGCATTGCAGGTATTGCTGCCTTATTAGATCAGGCTTTATTAGCCAAACCTCATTTAGTTAGCTTGGCAGAACGCTGGGCGAGCCATTTCATTCTATTTTTGCTTGCGACTGCTCTGATCGCTTCTGGTCTCTGGTTTATATTTGATCCTAGTAAATCATGGACCGTCTTAGTGGCGGTATTGGTAGCGAGTTGTCCTTGCGCACTGTCGTTGGCAGTGCCAACGGCGATGGCTGCAGCCCAAGGCGCCGTAACAAAATTGGGCATCCTCATCGTGCGCGGGCACGTCATGGAAAGCTTGGTTGAGGTAAGTGATTTAGTAATAGATAAAACGGGCACCTTAACTTTGGGGCAGCCTGAATTGCAAACTATTCGAGTGGCGCGAGCTGACTTTTCTGCTCACCGCGCTTTAAGTTTGGCGGCCGCAATGGAGGCAGGGCAAACGCATCCATTGGCCCTCTCACTCTTACGTGCGGCAGCAGTAGAAAATCTGCCCGTCCAAAATTTACCCCTCGCTTCGGTCGGCGAATTGGGGCGCGGTTTACGTGCGGGCGAATATCGCCTAGGTAGCGCGCTTCATGTTGGCCTGGATCAACAAATAGAAGCTGATCTTTTGGAGCGACAATCTGGCGAACACGGCAAAGTTTACTTGGTCGATGGACAGGGATTGATTGCGACTTTCTTATTTTTAGATACCCCCCGTCCAGGAGTACAAGAATTATTGTCAGCCGTACAGCAAAGAAAGATCACCGTCCATTTAGTTTCTGGAGATGATGCTCAGACTGTCGCTTGGTGGGCAAATTATTTTGGCATTACGAATTTTTCTAGCGCGGCTTCACCCGAGGGAAAATATGCTTATGTCGCTAAGCTACAAGAACAAGGGAAAATAGTGTGGGCGATTGGTGATGGCGTAAATGATGCGCCCCTATTAGCGCGTGCCAACGTTTCAGTAGCAGTAGGAGCCGGTGCACCCCTGATTACAGCTGGGGCAGATGCTATTTTAACCGCTAACTCGCTCGAGCCTTTGGTTTATTTACTACGCAGTGCCATCAAGACGCGTCTCATTATTAAAGAAAATATCGCGTGGGCTTTGTTATATAACGTAGTCGCTATTCCAGTTGCCATGCTGGGTTGGGTTAATCCCTGGGTAGCGGGCATTGGTATGTCGCTGTCATCATTGTTTGTGACCTTAAATGCTTGGCGATTGCGTAAAACCTAAATCAAGCTAGACTAAGAATATGGAAAGCTTATATTTGTTGATTCCCTTCTCACTCATACTGATTGCCTTATTAGCCTATTTATTTCATTGGTCGATTAAAAGTGGGCAGTTTGATGATATGGATGGGCCAGCACAGGCCTTATTAATGGATGAAGATGTGCCTAAACCCACGGCAGATCAGCAAGATCGGCAGAATCTGCCAAGTTAGTCGTTTTACCCGCCACCGTTTTGATCTAGATCAACCTACACTCGGCCGCTTAATTTGATAATTCAGAGGAATTATTAGATTGCGTGAAGTATGGGTTAACTAGGGAGAAACCATGGGCACTGCCGTGGATAACAGTCAGACATCATTTAATTACAAAATTGTGCGGCAATTTGCCTTGGTAACGGTTTTATGGGGCATTGTCGGAATGTTAGTGGGGGTATTAATTGCTGCCCAATTGATTTGGCCTGAGATTACCTTTAATATTCCTTGGCTTAGTTATGGTCGTTTGCGCCCTTTGCATACCAATGCGGTGATTTTTGCCTTTGGTGGATGCGCTCTCTTTGCCACTTCTTACTATATTGTTCAGCGCACTTGTCAAACCCGCTTATTTTGCGATAAGTTAGCGGCATTCACATTTTGGGGTTGGCAATTAGTGATTGTTGCTGCAGCAATTACTTTGCCCTTGGGGATTACTACCTCGAAAGAATATGCTGAGCTGGAATGGCCCATCGATATTTTAATAACCTTGGTGTGGGTTGCTTATGCAGTAGTATTTTTTGGCACTCTGATCAAGCGTAAAACTAAACATATTTATGTTTCTAATTGGTTTTTTGGCGCTTTTATTTTGACGATTGCGATTCTACATCTTGTCAACAACGTTGAGATGCCAGCTAGCCTATGGAAGTCTTACTCAGCTTACTCTGGTGCACAGGATGCCATGATTCAATGGTGGTATGGGCATAATGCAGTCGGTTTCTTTTTAACCACTAGTTTTTTAGGCATGATGTATTACTTTATTCCTAAAGCCGCTGAGCGCCCCATTTACTCATATCGCTTATCAATTGTGCACTTCTGGGCGTTGAATTTTACGTATATGTGGGCTGGTCCACATCATTTACAAAATACCTCCTTACCCGATTGGACGCAATCATTAGGCACGGTATTTTCATTAATTTTATTGGCACCGTCATGGGGGGGCATGATTAACGGCATCATGACTTTGTCGGGCGCGTGGCATAAATTACGCAGTGACCCAATTCTGAAGTTTTTGGTTGTCGCCTTATCTTTTTATGGCATGTCAACTTTTGAAGGCTCGATGATGTCCATCAAAACCGTCAATGCTTTATCGCACTACACCGATTGGACAATTGGCCACGTGCACTCTGGAGCTTTGGGCTGGGTGGGCATGATTAGTATTGGCTCCTTGTATTACATGATTCCGCGACTCGTCGGGCAAAAAGATATGTATAGCGTGAAGTTAATTGATTTACATTTCTGGATTGCTACAACAGGCGTGGTTATTTATATCGCTGCAATGTGGATTGCGGGAGTCATGCAAGGTTTAATGTGGCGGGCATTCGAGCCCGACGGAACTTTAACCTATAGCTTTGTGGAAAGTGTCAAAGCGACTTATCCCTTTTATGTCATTCGTTTAATTGGCGGTATTTGTTATTTAAGCGGCATGCTGCTGATGGCTTACAACGTATTTAAGACGGTCTATCGCAAGCCCTGTATTGACGCCATTATTCCAGTAACCACTCAATTAGCTCACTAAGGAGGCGAGAATGTCTGAACATCACCCATTTTTTTCGCACGCCACGCTAGAGCGTAATGTCGGTTGGTTAATCGTTGCCACGATTTTGGCTGTCGCTGTAGCGGGCTTGGTGCAGATTGTGCCCTTGTATTTTCAGCATTCCACCACTACACCTAGCGAAGGCATAAAACCCTTCCCCCCACTCAATTTAGCTGGTCGAGATATTTTTCAGCGCGAGGGCTGCTCTAATTGCCATTCACAGCAAATTCGCTTATTACGTTCTGAGACTGAACGTTATGGCCCCTATTCCTTGGCGGGCGAATCGGTATACGATCACCCGTTCTTGTGGGGGAGCAAACGAACTGGCCCTGATTTAGCTCGGGTTGGCGGCCGTTATTCTGACGATTGGCATCGTATTCATTTACGCAATCCGCGGGCGGTTGTACCCGAATCAAATATGCCAGCATATCCGTGGCTAGAAAATGCCCCTGCAGATGCTGATTCAATTCAATCCCACTTAATTGCACTGCGTCGAGTAGGCGTTCCTTATACCGATGAGCAAATTGCGAATGCACCCAAAGATTTGGCAGGTAAAACCGAAGAAGACGCTTTGATTGCATATTTACAGGGCCTGGGTATTAATCGGCGTGCGATTCCATTAACTAAAACAACGGCCAATAATTGATCGGGAAAGACATAAACATGGAACAGATTTTCCCCTATATTTCAGCGATCACTAATCTCATCGGCATCCTACTTTTTTTAGGTATTGTTTGGTGGGCTTATTCCGCAAAACGAAAAAAAGCGAATGAAGCATCTGCTGAACTACCGTTCGACCTTCCCGACGAATACCGCAAGGACTAATCATGAGTGATTTTTTAAGTGCTGGTTGGAGTATTTATATTGCCTCGATCACGATTATCGGCATTGTTTGGTGTATCTGGTTATTATTTTCTCAGCGTAAGGTTAAGGTTAAGTACAACGCTGACGGCTCTGTAGCCGATACTGGTCACGTGTGGGATGGTGATTTACGTGAACTCAATAATCCTTTGCCACGTTGGTGGATGTGGATGTTTTTATTGTCATGTATTTTTGGCTTAGTTTATTTAGTGCTATATCCAGGACTGGGTTCAATGCCTGGTATGTTGGGATACACCACCGTAAGTTCACACCAAGAATCGGTCATCGAGGCAAATAAAGAAGTACAACCCCTCTATACTAAATACATGGCGATGGATATCGCTCAAGTGGCTGCCGATCCAAAGGCGCATGATATTGGTCAGCGTTTATTTTTAAATTATTGCTCCCAATGCCATGGCTCTGATGCAGGGGGTGCTAAGGGTTTCCCAAATTTGACCGATGGTGATTGGCTTTATGGCGGTAGTCCAGAGGCAATTAAAACGACTATTAAGCAAGGGCGCGCAGGCGTGATGCCACCTTACGCCCATTTGGGTGCGGCAAAAATTCAAGAACTCGCTATTTACGTACGTAGTCTTTCTGGTTTAACAGTAGATGCCGCCAAAGCCAATTTAGGCGCCCCAATTTTTGCTGAAAATTGTGTCGCTTGTCATGGCGCTGAGGGAAAGGGCAATCAATTACTAGGCGCACCGAATTTAACCGATAAAACCTGGTTATATGGTAGCTCACAGGCTACTATTGAAGAAACCATAAATAAGGGTCGCAATGCCTTAATGCCAGCTCAGGAAAATAATTTAACACCTGAAAAAATTCATTTATTAACTGCCTATGTATGGGGCTTATCTAATCTCAAGCCAGCCTCAACTAAGTAGCAGTGCCCACTCCATTAACGCCTAGAAAGGCTATTCCGATTGAGATCGTAGAAGAATCTCTTTACGAAATCAGGCAAAAAATTTACGCCAGATCAGTATCAGGCACGTTTGCACGGTGGCGGATTTATTTTGTTTTTCTCACGCAAATTCTTTTTTATGGTTTGCCGTGGGTGAGCTGGAATGGTCGCCAAGCCGTTCTATTTGATTTAATTCAACGTAAGTTTTATATCTTTGGCTTAGTGTTATGGCCACAAGACGTGATTTACTTAACCCTATTACTGATTCTTTCGGCTTTAGCACTATTCCTCTTTACCGCCGTTGCGGGACGCTTGTTTTGTGGCTATGCTTGCCCACAAACCGTCTATACCGAAATTTTTATGTGGATCGAGCGTCAAGTCGAGGGCGATCGCTTCGCGCGAATACGGTTGGATGGCGAGGAATGGCCATGGAGTTTGCATAAGTGGCGCTTAAAAGTAGTCAAGCACAGCCTATGGTTAATCATCGCCTTCTGGACGGGTTTCACCTTTATTGGTTATTTCACCCCAATTCATGAGCTTAGTGGTGCCATTCTCACCTTGTCCTTAGGTCCGTGGCAAGCATTTTGGTTGTTCTTTTACAGCTTTGCAACTTGGGGAAATGCAGGCTTTATGCGCGAGCAAGTCTGCAAATACATGTGCCCTTATGCGCGCTTTCAAAGTGTAATGGTCGATAAAGATACTTTTGTGGTGACCTACGATAAATTACGTGGCGAACCCAGAGGTAGCCGACATAAAACTACTGATGTCGTAGCCGAGGGCTTAGGAGACTGCGTAGATTGCAGTATTTGTGTGCAGGTATGTCCAACTGGCATCGATATTCGCGATGGCTTGCAATATATGTGTATTGGATGTGGTGCCTGTATCGACGCCTGCGACTTAGTGATGGAAAAGATGCAATACCCAAAGGGTTTAATCCGCTACACCACTGAGCGAGCAATGCTTGATCATGAAACCAATCAAAGTGCCATACGACATATTTTACGGCCCCGCGTTATTTTCTATACCCTTTTCATTGCTGCTTTATCGGCCGCTTTTTTGTTTTCTCTCTTTACTCGAAATCCACTGCGGGTAGATGTCATGCGTGATCGCGGTGCATTAGCTCGTGAAGTTGATGGTGAGCGAATTGAAAATATTTATCGCATGCAGATTATGAATTCATCGGAGCATCCGATGACAGTTAATTTAAAGGTAAATGGTCTAGAAGAGCTAAAAATTTTAAACTCTCAAAATAAAGAAATAACTGAAATTAAAGTAGAGCCCTCAAGTAATTTACTCATGCCAATTAAAGTGAGTTCAAAATTAGGAAAAATTGAAGCAGGAAATTACCCCATTCATTTTGCAGTCAACGCGTATGAGATAGAGGATGATGCAAAACGTGTACTACGGCAGCGGGATGAAAAATCAATTTTTATTATTCCCCATTAAAAATTTTATCGAAATCATAATATTGAGAGGAAAGATGATGACAAACGAAATAGCCATAACGCCCTGGTGGAAACAAAGTTGGCCCTGGTTTTTAATTAGCCTGCCAACTATTGCAGTAGTTGGATGCTCGATTACGATTTGGTTGGCCTTTAGTCTGTATCCTGATGCACCTATCCGGGATGGAGTGGTTAAACAAGGCTTCAAAGTTGAGCAGGTTGCAAAATGAAATTCCGCATACTGATCTGGATACTGTGGCCAGCTTTTTTGGTTGCGGGTTTAGCTGAGGGTTTGCTCTTTAGTTTTATTCGGCCCGAAGATTTAATTTTCTTTGGGCACCACTTAACCCTCTCCGATGAGGGCATTTATTCGCTTGGGTTTTTTCTAATCTGGGGTTTTTGCGCTTTATCGAGCGCCCTCAGTATTTATATTTTGCCAAGCAAAGATGCTCATGGCAGCTCTGAGCAAGATTCAGGTCTTATTTAGCAGGGCGTTTTGATGGTGTTTAAATGGAGGGGATTAGGTTGACCAGCCAACTCATAGAGGCCATCCATATCAATTAATTTCACATGTCTTTGTTGTAATTGAATGAGGCCAGATTCAGCAAAACGAGAAAACATACGACTAACCGTTTCAAATTTAATACCCAGGTAACTGCCGATTTCTTCACGACTCATGCGTAAGGTAAATTCATTATTGAGATAACCGCGGGCTGCCAGGCGCACTGAAAAATTAATTAAAAACCCGGCTAATCGTTCCTCGGCTCTTAAGCTGCCAAGCGATAAAAGGTGCCGCTGATCTTGGGTTAATTCGCGGCTCATAATACGGTGGAACTGCTGTTGTAAATTGGGAATTTGGTGGGCAAGGCCTTCGAGTTCATGAAAATCGATAACACAAGCTTCACTTTCTTCAAGGGCAATGGCATTTAATTGATATTGGCTTTCACCAATGCCATCAAGTCCAAGCATTTCGCCTGGCAAGTGAAAGCCAATTATTTGTAAACGACCATCGGGCAGGGTATGTTCGGTTTTTAATGAACCAAAACGGAGGCTGTAAACCGCGCTTAAGGGGTCGCCATGCCGATAGAGAGAATCCCCTTTTTTAAGGTGAAGGCGTTTATCTACCAAGGAGTCTACTCGCCCAATATCAGCGGGAGAAAGCCCTACCGGCAAACAAAACTGCCCAAGTACGCAGGTCGAGCATTTATTTTTAAGCTCTTTCATTCCCCCTATTCTATTACGATAGACCCTATGCCGAACCAACTTAAAACCTCGTGTTAACCACTAGCCTATTATTAGCGATTTTTCTGGGTTCTTTACTCAGCGGCTGGCATTGCGCCTTGATGTGTGGGGGGATTGCCGCCGGAATTGAAGGCGGCGCTGAAAAACCGTTACTAAAGTCGTCAATCCAGCGTTTATGGCAACAACAGCTCATTATGCATTTCGGGCGCATGACAACTTATGTGCTCTTAGGAGCCCTGGCAGGAGGTATTGGGGCGGCGTTATGGCAACAAAATTTCATCCCCTTGCAGCGGCCTTTATTTGCACTTGCTTCCAGTATTTTGATTTTTCTTGGGCTACGGCTGCTTTATCGAGAAAAAGCCAAGGTTGGGCTTGCCGGTCTTTGGTTTGGGAATCATTTGGCTCGCTATTGGGCCCACTATTTAGGGCGCCAGGCAAGTACGCCAGCCCGCTGGTTTAGTGGCATGTTGTGGGGCTTAGTGCCATGTGGTTTGGTCTATAGTATTTTGCCCTTAGCTTTTTTATCGGGTTCACCCCTGACTGGGGCAGCATTCATGTTAGCTTTTGGCTTGGGTACTTTGCCCAATTTATTACTAATCACTCGGTTTTCAGCTGCCTTAGTGCAATTTAGTCACTATCCTTGGGTACGAATCTTTGCGGCCAGTCTGTTAATTGTGAGCGGTATATTTGGTTTTTATCGTGCTTGGACGCTACCCGAAGCGCTCTTAAAAGGTGGCTTTTGTTTTACTTAATGCGAAGTGAATGCCCTGCGCTAGATCGGGATAAAAATATTCTGCCGGCATCAGCTTAAATAAATCCATCCGTTGAGCAATATCATGAGGTTGGTTATTCAGCCCACAGAGAATGAAGTGTACCCCTGCCTGTTGGCAGTGGCGATAAAGCTCGAGAAGGGCATCCATGCCTGAGCTATCGATATAAATAATATTTTTTAGATCAAGGATTAATATTTTTTTTGGTAGTTTAGTTTCAAGTCGTTCAATGAGCTTAACTGCGCCAAAGAAAAGTGCGCCATACATGCGGTAAGCGGCGACTTCACCTGTCAATGGCTTGAGTTCAGGGTGCTCCTCTAAATTCACTGCCTCAGAGCGCGAGAGGTTTGACACGCGGTAAACAAAAGTTAGGAGCGCACAAAGCAAACCTACTTCAAGAGCAACCGTTAAATCAACTACTACCGTGAGGATAAAAACGCTTAGCAAAGTGATACGGTAGGGTAGGCGAAATTGCTTAAGGTAAATTAACTTACGCCATTCGCCCATATTCCATGCTACATACATCAAGATAGCCGCCAAACAACCGAGCGGAATATTTTGTGCTAAAGGGGCGGCAAATAAAATAATGAGTAATAAAGTTAAGGCATGGATCAGGCCAGCTAGGGGTGTCGTGCCGCCGCTTTGTATATTGGTAACGGTGCGGGCAATAGTTCCAGTAGCTGGCATCCCGCCAAAAAATGGTACGACACAGTTAGCCATGCCCTGGGCCATTAATTCTTGATTTGAATCATGACGTTGATGAATTAAGCCGTCAGCAACTCGAGCACATAGCAGTGATTCAATTGCTCCTAATAGCGCTAAAGTGATTGCTGGTGCAATCATTAATTGAGCGCTATCCCAATTCACTGCGATCAAATCAAATTGCGGTAGGCTCGCTGGGATTCCGCCAAAGCGACTGCCAATCGTCGCGGTGGATAAATTAAAAAAACTGACTGCCCAAGTTGCGCTTACCATCACTACAACGGGACCTGGTAAATGCCTAAACCAACCGAAATGATGATGCAAGAAGCGCCAAGCAATAAGCAGACCCAGACTCGCAACTGAGACACTTAGGGTAATGGGATTGAAGGTATTTAAGGCGCTAAAAATTGCGCTCATCATGCCGAAAAATTGCGCTGGCATTTTCTCAATAGTCAGGCCGAAGAAATTATTTATTTGCGACAGGGCAATTAACAGGGCAATCCCATTTGTAAAGCCGACGATGACAGCGATGGGGATAAAGCGTACCAAGGTACCTAAGCGGAAGAATCCCATGGCAAACAAGAAGATGCCAGACATAAAGGTGGCGATAAGGAGGTTAGCAATACCGTAGCGATCAACGATGCCATAGACGATGACGATGAAAGCGCCGGCTGGTCCGCCAATCTGCACTCGACTACCGCCAAATAGCGAGATCAAACCACCACCAATAATGGCGGTGTAAATACCAAGCTCTGGTTTGAGGCCGCTGGCAATTGCAAACGCCATTGCTAAGGGGAGGGCAACAACCCCAACCGTAATACCAGCCAAAATATCTTGGGTAAAAAGCCTAAAGTTATAGCCAGCAAATGATTGTAATAATTGCGGGCGATAGTGCATTTAGTAAATTAAGCCAATTTATTGACTACCCAATAAGCAAAGGTAGAGGTAATCGCGGTTACAGTACAACCCCATGCAATATCAATAAAAGCCAATTGCGTAGGAAAATCGCGCACCACTGCTAAATTGGTTAAATCGTAGGTCATATAGCAAAAGAAGCCGAAAAGGGCGCCCATACCTAAGGCATAAAGCCATGATTCTTTAGAAAGGGCTGGTCCCACAACAAAAATACAAACGCCTAGAGCGTAAAGGACGTAAAAGGCGAGCCCCGCCCCTAGTTTCGGGTCTGGTGACATGAGCCCCCCCATTTGGGACTGGTAGAGGTTTTTGGCAATGCCGAGCAACCAAGTGAGGTCAAGGGCCAAAAGAGTGATAAAAACCGCAAAATACGTGATTAAATACTTGAGCAATTCAGTTCACCTTTTTAGCTGTTGATTAGTTAATAAGAGCATTATCATAGATGTAGACTTGTTACTCAAAGGGGAGTGTGTATGTTTAAGCAATTATTGGTTCCGATTGACGGCTCTGAGCTGACTAAAAAGGCCCTGAAAAAGGTCGCTGTTTTAGCTAAGGCCGATGATGCTAAGGTTGTTTTAGCCTATGTATCTGATCCAACCCCGCCGATGGTTTATGGGGATAGCACCTTAGGCTATGGTTTTACGCAGAAAGAGCATAAAAAAGCCTGCGATGCCTATGCTAAAGCGCTCTTTAAAAAAGCCCTACCAATATTAGGAATAGGGCTTAAAGCGAGTACATTGCATTTGTATCATCCCAATTTAGCTGAAGGCATATTAGACGCGGCCAAGAAAGCCAAGGCGGATGTCGTCGTCATGGCATCTCATAAGCGCACCGGCATTAAGGGTATGTTGCTTGGCAGTGAAGCTCAGGAGGTGATCGTTCATGCAAGCTTGCCAGTGTTAGTTTTAAGCTAATTTAGCGCGCTTTATTTTTTAGCGGCGGCATTTTTTGCCGCCGTTATATTTTCTGCCATGCCTTTAGCAAAATCACTTTCTGGTGGTGCGAGTGCATAAGCTTGTTGCCAGTATTTTTCAGCTTTAGCAAAATCCCCTACTTCAAAATAGGCTGTACCAGCTAAAGCAAGCACTTTCAAGTTTTTTGGATCAAGGACTAACGCTTTCTGAATTAATTGCAGCGGCTCGCCCTTGGTGCTGCGATTTTGAAAGGCAAGTAAGTCAGCGTAATCAATTAAGAGCTGCGCATCATTGGGAGCTAACGCTACCGCCTTACTATAAGCTTGTACAGCTTCTGGCAGGCGCTGCAAAGCTAGATAAGAGCGGGCTAGCATTTGCCAGCCTTGGGCATTATTGGGCTCAGACTTCAATTTTTCGGCCAGACGCTCAACCATTCCTTCAATATCTTGTTGGCTCGGAATATTTTGGGTCGTACGCTGCGGAGCGTCTATGGCGAAAGGGCTGCCTACAATTAAATAAAGGCTTAAAGCGAGAATAGGTAAGCCAATACTAATGAGCAAGACCGGTATCAGCATCTTTATTTTTTTTGTCGCCGGGCTTGGTAAGTCTGCCGCTATGGCTCGCTCTTCGAGGAGCACACGTTTGGCAATATCAGTTTGGGCCAGCTCAAGTTGATCGCGATCGATACGTCCATTACTAAAATCAATGGTCAACTGTTGCAATTGATCGCGCAAAATAGCCAGATTATCAGCTTGATCGCCCGCGTTAAAAGTGGCCGGTTTTCTAAAGGGCAAAACCAATACAAGAATTGCCAGCGTGACCATTCCTAGTGCAATAGCAAAAAATAACCAAGTCATGCTTGATCCTTAGGCTGAGCTAGATTATTTTGCGTACCATTATTGAGTAATGCTTTTGCTCTAGCGAGGTCTGCCGCAGAAAATTGCTGTTCACCAAGTAATTTTTTGCGCACCTGAATTTGCCGCCACAAAAAGAAAAACGCTAGTAATAAAATAGCAAAAGGCCCGAGCCATAAAAACCAAGTACTGGCTTTTAATGGCGGCTTGTAGAGTACAAAATCACCATAGCGCTGCACCATATAGTCAAGAATTTCTGTTTGGGTTCGGCCTTGGGTTAACTGGGTGCGGATTTGATTTTTGAGATCAACTGCTAAGTCGGCATGCGAATCGGCAATCGTTTGATTTTGACAAACTAAGCAGCGTAACTCATTGGCAATGATATTCACTTGCGCTTCGAGAGCAGGATTAGTGCTGAGGGGTTGTGCAGCACTTGGCGCTTGTGCTAAACAACTAACTTGCCAAGCATAAATCAAGAGTGCGACTGAAATCACTTTACGCATTTAATTTCCGAATCAGTGGCAAAATTTTGTCTTGGAATATTTGTGGTGTTAAGGGGCCAATCTGTTTATAGCGAATAACGCCATTTCGATCGATGACAAATGTTTCGGGCACGCCATACACACCATAATCAATTCCCACTTGGCCTTGGCTATCCGAAATTGAGAGGACATATGGATTCCCACGCTCTTTAAGCCACAACTCGGCATCAGCTACTTTGTCTTTGTAATCTAGGCCAATCATCGGCACTAATTTTTGTTGGCTAATCGTCATTAATAAATCATGCTCTTCTCGACAAGCTACGCACCAAGATGCCCAGACATTGAGCAGCCAGACTTGGCCACGCATTTGTGGCGGGGAAAAGCGGAGTGTTTCATTACCTAAAACACCTAAAGTAAAGTTTGGAGCTGGCTTATCAATTAGGGGTGAGGGTACTTCGCGGGGATGAAGTTGTAAACCCAAACCTAAAAATCCTAAGAGTAGGACAAAAATTGCTAGAGGGATTAGAAATCGCTTCATGATTTAGGGGTCAAGACCGTTTGCGATAGCGGCGATCGGTAATAGCCAGTAAACCGCCTAAGGCCATCACAAAACACCCACCCCAAATCCAATCAACAAACGGCTTAATATGAATGCGCACACTCCAGTCGCGCTCGTTGAGTTGCTCGCCAAGTGAAATATAGAGATCACGACTCAAGCCAACACTAATAGCCGCCTCGGTCATTGGCATTTGACTGGAATCATAGAGACGTTTTTCTGGCGCCATCATGGTAATAACTTGGCCATTTTGTGTGACGACAAATTGACCTTGCATGGCTTGATAGTTTGGTCCTTGAAGTGGATTTAAGGCGCGCAATTCAAAGTCATAGCCGCCGAGTTGGGCGCTGCTACCCACGGTCATGCGTAAATCTTGTTCACTTTCAAAGCCCCGCACGCCAGTGACGCCGATGATAAAAAAAGCCACTCCAAGGTGCGCCATGACCATGCCATAAAAGCTGGCTGGCTGTGCTAGTAAATTTTGCCACCAGCTTCGTTCAGCAGTACTACGCGCACGCTCAATAAGTTGTACCGTACTGGTGGTGATAATCCAAGCTGCTAAAAATAATCCAAAACCAATCAGTGGTGTCCAGCCACGCAAAATGAAAGGTGCAATGACTGCAGTGAGTGCACTTACTGCCGCGGCCCATTTGAGTTTTTCAGCAATATCAAGGGGAGCCGATTGCCGCCAACGAGTCATGGGCCCAATGCCGATGAGAAAGAGTGCGGGGGTCATCAAGGGCAAGAACACGGCTTCAAAATAGGGTACCCCCACCGAAATTTTGCCTAAGTTCAGTGCATCCAGAATCATTGGGTATAAGGTGCCGAGCAATACTGCGCCGGCTGCTACTAAAAATAAAACATTATTTGCTAGCAACATACTTTCACGCGAAACCGTGGCAAATGAGCCACCGATGTTAGCTTTGGGGGCGCGCCAAGCGAAGAGAAGTAAAGAACCGCCAATGACGACTGCCAGAAAGCCAAGAATAAAAATACCGCGTTTAGGGTCGGTGGCAAAAGCATGCACTGAGGTAAGTACACCTGAGCGGACTAAAAAAGTGCCCAATAAGGATAAAGAGAAAGCAATAATGGCTAAGAGCGCAGTCCACATTTTGAACCCACCCCTTTTTTCAGTCACCGCTAACGAGTGAATGAGTGCCGTACCCACTAACCACGGCATGAAAGAAGCATTTTCTACTGGGTCCCAAAACCACCAGCCACCCCAACCTAATTCGTAATAGGCCCAAGCACTGCCTAAGGCAATGCCAATGGTCAAGAAACACCATGCTGATGTAACCCATGGTCGTGACCAGCGCGCCCATGCAGCATCAAGACGCCCTGATAAAAGTGCAGCGATAGCAAAGGCAAAAGCGACTGAGGAACCCACATACCCCATATACAAAAAAGGAGGATGCGCAATCATGCCAGGATCTTGCAACAGTGGGTTAAGGTCTTTTCCTTCCATGGCTGCTGGTAAAAGGCGCATGAACGGGTTAGAAGTTAATAATGTAAATAGCAACACACCTACGCTGAGTAAACCTAAGACAGCCAAAATTCGGGCAACCATTTTTTGGGGCAGGTGCTTGGAAAAAACTGCGACTGCTAAAGTCCAACCAGCGAGCATTAAAGCCCACAATAAAATGGAGCCCTCATGGCCACCCCACACTGCACCAATACGATAAATTGTGGGCAGCAGTGAATTCGAATTTTGCGCCACATATAAAACAGAAAAATCATTTTGAATAAAGGCAATCATTAGGCAAATAAAAGCCATCGCTACCCAAATAAATAAAGCGATCGCGGCCGGTCTGCCGACGAGAGTAAGAGAGGGGCGGTTGGTTTGCGCTCCAATGAGCGGCAAGACGCCTAATATGAGTGCTGTTATTAAAGCTAGAATGAGCGCCAGCTGACCTAATTCAGGGATCATTAGCGGAAACTTCCTGCGGGTGCGCTCAAGGTTGGCGCAGCTTGAGTTTGATGGCTTTGGGCTTTTTTCAAGGCTTCTGCTGCTTCAGGGGGCATATAGTTTTCATCGTGCTTCGCGAGTACTTGATCGGCGATAAACATGCCTTGATTATTTAGGCGTCCTTGGGCTACCACACCCTTACCTTCCTTAAAGAGGTCTGGCAACATTCCCTCATAAGATACTGGGGTTTCATTAACTAAGTCGGTGACAATAAAATTAACCTTGAGTCCGGCAGGGTCACGTTGTAAGCTACCTGCCTTAACTAAGCCACCAAGGCGAAAGGCTTTATCGATGGGCGCCTCTTGCGCGACAATTTGGCTTGGGCTAAAAAAGAAGACCAAATTACTTTGAAAGGTTTTAAAAACCAAAAAGGCGGCAACGGCAAGGCTAATGAGGCCAATAACAATTGCCAGTAGACGTTTAGTGCGGGGTTTCATAGCCCCTTATTTTGCCTAATTTTTCGCAAGTTGCTTTTCTGCTGCGAATCAGGCCAATCCATTCCCCAATAAAGAGCATGAAGGTGACGCCAAATGACCACCAGACATAGGCGCCATAGCCTCCCATCGCGAAAAATTCACTAACATTAGTCCAGTACATTATTGCGCCTCTTTCATGACCCAAGCAGTATGCTCTTCACGTTCTAATACCAGTGTGCGGCAGCGATAAAAGCTAGTAGCAATGGCATAAAGCCAAAATGAGCCCGCCATGAGCAGCATGCCAAGCAGCATTTGACTTGCCATCGACGGTGCTTTTGTCATACTAATGGTCGCGCCTTGGTGCAAGGTATTCCACCACTTCACCGAAAAATAAATAATAGGCACGTTAATCACGCCAACTAAAGCTAATACCGCTGCACTGCGATCAGCTCGCCGCGGGTCATCAATTGCGGCATGAAGTGATAAGAAGCCAAAATATAAAAATAATAAGATCAACTCAGAAGTTAAGCGCGCATCCCAAACCCACCAAGCGCCCCAAGTGGGCTTACCCCAAAGCGCACCAGTAAACAAAGCAATAAAAGTCATGAGGGCACCAGTGGGTGCCAATGATAAAGCCAGCATGCTAGCTAAGCGAGCATTAAAAATTAAGCCAATAGCCGCCCAGAAAGCAACGAGGAGATAAATGAACATCGACATCCAAGCGGCGGGTACATGGACAAAAATAATGCGGTAGGCGTCTCCCTGTTGGGCATCCGTGGGGGCAACTAAGAGTCCAACATAAAGTCCAGCAAGCCCAAGAAATAATGCGCCTGCTGCAAACCAAGGGATCAATTTGCCAGCCAAGCCATAAAAGGGTTGGGGTGCTGAATACTTGAACCAGTTGATATTTCTGAGGGGCAAAAGGAAGTGCTTTCTATAAAATTGAAATGGATTGAATGGTATAGGGAATTTTAGAACGATTATTCGATCCGTTTATTCCACTGCAATACGCAAGCTCAGGGCAGCAGCTAAAGGGGCAAAAAATAGGCTAAGCACAAAAAGGGCCCCTAATAAATAAAAATGACCCGCCACGGGTAGCCCAGATTGATGTGCCTCAACTGCCCCTGCACCAAAAATTAAGATTGGGATTAAAAGCGGCAAGACTAAGAGAGATAACAGAACACCACCCCCCCGGGTACCTAAGGTTAGGGCCGCACCGATGGCGCCAATCAGGCTAAAGATAGGCGTACCTAATAGCAGTGAGAGAAAAAGAATCAACACACTTTCAGCCGAGAGGTTAAATTGTAAGGCCAGCAGTACTGCAGCAAAACTCAGCAAGAGCCCTGAACTAATCCAATGCGCAATCATTTTTGCTAGCACTGCTAATGGCAGAGGAATCGTACCCAAGAGGAGCAGATCAAGCGTGCCATCTTGGAAATCATCAGCAAAGAGACGATTTAAAGAAAGCATCGCTGCAAGTAAGGCTGCAATCCATAACATTCCAGAGGCAATTTGCTGTAGTAATTTGGGCTCTGGTCCCACCCCCAGGGGGAATAAACTAGCGACAACAGCAAAGAAAAATAGGGTTGCAAGGCTATCATTTTTCCGTCGCCAGACTAAGCTTAAGTCGCGTTGAATCAGCGCGGCCATGGCAGTAAAGAGACTGAAGATATTGGTCATAATTCAATACGTACTAGTGCATTGGGCTGCTGAAGCAGAATTTCTTGATGACTACTCAGAGCCACTATTCCACCCAACTGAAGATGTTGCTGAATACATTGTTGTAAAGCGTCACTGGCATCACGATCAAGCGCATTAAAAGGCTCGTCTAATAGCCAAAATTGTTTACGCGGCTGAAGTTGAAGTTGCGCTAAGGCGATTCGCTGTTTTTGCCCTTGAGATAAGGTGCGAACCATTGTATTCCGGAGGGCTAATAATCCCACTTTCCTAAGAACATCGTCTACCTCAGAAATTGACAAGGCATCTTGGCGACAGAGTGCAGCGCTCAGCAGATTTTCAGCGGCGGTAAGATCACCCTTCAGTGCTGGCACATGACCAAGATAAATCAATTGCGCATTAAATTGTTCGGCATCAGTACGAATTGCCTGCCCTGACCATTTTACTTGCCCGCTACTGGGGCTAAGCAGCCCACATAAGATACGGAGCAAACTGGATTTACCTGAACCATTTTTACCCACAATATGTAGTAGCTGACCTGGTTTAATTAACTGGGTTAACTCAGAAAAAAGTACTTTACCCTCCCGCGTACCAGCGAGGTTCTCCAGCAGTAATGATTGATCGAGATAAGTAGATATAGGGCTAGTTGGCATAAGGAAAATAATTAACTGCCAAAAAGTAATAGTAATTTAGTGAATTGTCCGCTATCACTATTTAACATGGTCCATAAGTCGAGTTGTAACTTAGGATTGTATGGATTGAGGTAAACCCCATCTTTGCGTAATTCAAAATGCAAGTGGGGGCCAGTTGAGCGACCTGTATTGCCGACATAGCCAATTTCAAAACCGCGCCGAACTTCGTTACCTACATCTAATTCCGCATTGAAGTTGCTGAGGTGGGCGTAATACGTTCGATATCCGCCTGGGTGTTCTAAGATAATCAGATTACCAAAAGCCCCGTTATAGCCGCGCGCTACAACCTTGCCAGTAGCCACGCTAAAGACGGGCGTACCAATAGGGGCAGAGTAATCAATGCCCATATGCGCTCGATACCTCGAGTTAGTAGGTGGCGCTTGTACAGTATTATTTTTTCTAGTTACGGCAGGCACTTTTTTCCGCCCTGCAGGAACCATTCCCACTCCACGCGAGATGCGCCGATAACTGAGGGGATTAGTCCACATGGTTCGTTCTATCGATTCACCATTAGGGGTGTAAAAGCCTCCGGGGAGCTCGTTGCGATTGAGCCAAAAAGCACTAGCCAAAACCTCTTTTGTGCTTGGGGCAATAATTTCCACCGCCCAAATTTGCGCCCATTGCTCGCGATCGCCATAATCTACGATCACGCGGACGATGTTATTGGTTTGTTCTGTGATGTTATTTTCTTCGGTATAAATTTGTTTCACCACAGTGTTTAATTCCCAGACTAATTCAATTGGTAATTTATTTTCAACTTGATTTGGGTCATAGAGAACCGCCTTTAATGGGATTTCAATTTCAGTTAAGCGCCCCAATTCATTCACTAAAGGCTCTTGTTGTAATAAAAAACCATCAAATGCTGAGGGTGTAAAAGTCCAAATTTCTGTTTTAGAGTCACGTTCATTACCCGTTAAAAGACTTAAGGACTCGAAGCGATTTCGCTTCCCAAGTGCTAAAGCATAGGGAATGCAATTTCCCCTTACGCGGGCAAAAAAAGCATTAGCCTGGGTTGCAAAAAAAGCATTGAACAGTTTATTTTCAACCCCAATTTGTTCTAGTAGTTGGCCATCGAAAAAGTTACGGCGGGCACAGCCACGTTCTACCCGGTAATCTAAATTCCCGGCGCCAGTAATGAGCACATCATCTTGGGCATTTGAATCCACTAAAGCACTATTCAGCTTGCGTACTTCTAGACCCGTTTTAGAGCGATCTTGAATGCCGCCAGTTTGAGGGTTAACGCCCTTATTCGCTTTCGCTGTATTACTTGAGTTAATAGTGGGCTTTCTTTCTTTAACAACAATAGGAGCCCTTTTTTGATTAGGGTTACCTTCATTAGACGCAACTGAGGGTTTGTTGGAAGCTGGGGTTTGAGCGAGCGCAGCCCCCATCAATCCACATAAAACAAGCAGTAAGGCCTTGAGTCTAAAAACGCGCAGGGTATGGAGAAGTGCAATCACCGCTAGATTATCTAATATTGTTAGACTTGGGCTAGTTATTTTTGCTGTGCTGCAACATTTTAGATAGCTATAGTAGGCATAATTACCTACATAGTTCTACCTAGTACCCTCGTTGCAAAAAGGATGTTAAATGCGCAAATACCTCGGTTTAGTAGTACTGATTGCCGCTAGCAGTTATCTACCAAGTGGATTAGCTAAAACGTGTGCCGCCAGTGCAACTGAAAAAAAATTAACCGGCGCGGCTAAATCGAGCTTTTTAAAAAAATGTGAAAAAGATATTAAAGCGGCTTGCGAGGCGAGCGCCAATGAAAAAAAATTAACTGGTGCAGTACGGCATAGTCATGTGCTTAAATGTAGCAAGGATGCGGCGAGCCATTAAGCCCAATTCGCGTTTTAAATATGGCTACAATAAGTTTTTTTAAGAGAGCCCCATGCCTATTATTGAATCGGTTCAAGTTGCTGTCATTGCTGTTCCTTTAGATCAAGTGACTTCATTCTCAACCCGTACGGTTTCTGAGCGCCATTATTGTTTGGTAAAAGTGCGTAGTAAAGAGGGGCTTGAGGGTATCGGTTTTTGTTATGTTGGTAGCGCCGCTGGTGAGATTGCCAAGATTGCCGTAGCGCAATTACTGGCCCCCAAATTGCTAGGTCAAGAAAGCCACCGAAGTGAAGGGTTGTGGTTAGACATGTATAACGAATCAGTATTACAGGGTCGTACAGGTTCGGTGATGCGTGGCATTTCTATTTTAGATAATGCCCTTTGGGATCTGAATGCCCGTTCCGCTAGCTTACCTTTGCATCTCTACTTAGGGGCAGTGGTCAATGATCGGGTGCCCGCCTATGCTAGTGGCGGTTACTATTTGGCAGGCAAGACTCCAGCCAAATTAGGTAAAGAAATGGAGTCCTATCTTAAGTTAGGTTTTAAAGCGGTCAAAATGAAAGTAGGTCGCCTCTCGCCACGCGAGGAAGAGGCGCGAGTGAAGGCGGCTCGTCAGGCAATTGGCCCCGATATTTTATTGATGTTAGATGCCAATAATGCTTGGCGCGACCTACCTACTGCTTTAGATTATCTACGGCGGTTTGAGGCTTATGACCCATATTGGATTGAAGAACCCTTTTCACCTGATGCCATTGATTTGCATGCCGCTTTAGCCCGTAGCACCATGATTACCGTAGCCACTGGAGAGATTGAGGCTGGCCGCTGGCGCTTTCGTGAGCTCATTGACGCGGGTGGTGCAGGCATTTTACAAAGCGATGCAGCGGTTTGTGGTGGCATTTCAGAATGGCGGCGCATTGCGAATTATGCCGATGCTAAAGGCATCACCGTTTGTCCACACTGGTTTCATGATTTACACGCACCGCTAGTAGCAGCTACACCAAATGCGCGGTTTGTCGAGTTTTTTGCTGACGATCAGGTGCTTAATTTCCGGCGCCTTATCAATAAGCAATTAAGCTTCAACAACGGCGATTTAATTTTGCACCAAAGCCCTGGTTTAGGTTTTGAATTTAATGAAGTGGAAATTAAAAAGTTGGCAGGTAAATTAGCGTGGACTACCATCACTTAAGTAATCTGGGATCGCTGGATTCGGAAGTGTCGCAGAACTTGGGTTGCTAGAACGACCGCAAAGCCAATAAAGCCAATTAAATCTGCTTCAGTTGATGGGTAAGCTAAGGCCACACCCGAGATCACCATAATAGTGCGCTCGAGCCATTTAGTCTTTTCAATAAACCAGCCTTGTAAGCCGCCGGCCAAACAGACAACACCAATTGCGGCGGTAAAAGAGACCCAAGCAATATCAGCCCAATTCGCTTTGCTTAAGGCCTCCATAGACCCCATCAGCAGTAAAGAAGTGCCCGACTTGTCTAAAGTAAACATAAAGGGCACCAAAATAGCTGGCGCAACATACTTCCACGTTTGCATGGTGGTTTTGTAGGGATTACCTTTACAAATAGCCGCCGCTGCAAAAGGCGAGAGCGCGGTAGGTGGAGATACTTCCGAAAGTACAGCGTAATAAAAAATAAACATGTGGGCAGCAAAAGCCGGCACACCTAAATTAATTAGTGCTGGGGCTGCAATAACTGCGCAAATAATATATGAAGCAGTTACTGGAACAGCTAGACCAACCACCCAAACTACCAGAGCCGTAAAAATAGTGGTTAGTAATAAAGAGCCACCGGCATATTGAATAACGATGGTACTAAATTTAAGACCTAAGCCAGTCAGGGTGACTGTGCCAACAATTAAGCCCGCGCCAGCGCAGGTCACCGCAATGGCTAGAACGCCAGTAGAGCCAGCGGCTAGGGCTTTAATTAAGTTAGATTGATACAGTCCTGATAGGAAGGGCAATTTACCGGTAAACCAGGCATACGGAATAATTGCGGTATCTCGCCGCAGCATGCTTGACGCAGCTGATACCACTGTAGCCCAGAAGACCGACATGATGGGAGAAAAACCATACATCATGAAGACCACAATAGAAATCAAGGAAAAGAAGTGGTACCAGTATTTTTTGGCTAAAGACCAGGCACTTTCAGCTGTTTCAAAATGAATATCTTTCATGCCGTATTTACGTACATCAATTTCAACCATGACAAAAAGACCAAGATAAAATAAAACCGTAGGAATACTAGCCATTAGCAGTACATCGAGATAAGAAATTTTTAAGAAGTCAGCAATCAAAAATGCTGCCGCCCCCAATACCGGCGGCGAGATAATGGCTCCCAGCCCGCCTGCAGCCAAAAGACCGCCAGCCGCATTGCGTTCATAACCCACTTTTTCGAGCATTGGCGCTGCCACTGAGCCAACGGTAACAGTTGTTGCAACTCCAGAGCCTGATGGGCCGCCAAGTAAAAATGACGATAAGACGATGGTGCGCCCCACACCCGACGATTTACCACCCATAGCAGCGAATGAAAAATCGATAAAAAATTTACCCGCACCAGTGAACTGTAAAAAAGCCCCAAAAATAGTGAAGAGAATAATTAAGGTTGCCGAAACATCTACAGCTGTGCCATAAATACCTTCAAGCGTCATGTACATATAGCCTACGAGGCGATCTAGGTCGTAACCTTTGTGTGTCCAAGGTGCAGGTAAATGATTGCCAAAAAGGGCATAAAGTAAAAAACAGACCGTAACCGCGACTAAGACTAAGCCATTGGTGCGACGCACAGCCTCTAGAATCATTAAAATTAGTGCAATGCCATACATTACATCCGTGGGATTAGGGGCTGTATTACGATCAGCAAACTCATCGCCACTACTTAAGATGTAATAGGCAATCACAATTGAGCCAACGGCTAACAGCACATCCCACCACATCAAACGATTTTTAAAGCGATTTAAAAACGGAAAGCTGAGGAATACCAAAAACAACACAATACCCACATGCACCGTGCGCAGTACTTGGGTAGGCACGATGGCATAGGCCGCGTAGAGGTGAAATAGCGACATGCCAACTGCCGCCAAAGTAATAAAGGTTGCTAACCACCCACGGTAATCATTTGCATCACCTTCTTCTTGTTTGATAAATGACTCAAGTTTGGCTTGAGTGATGTTATCAATGGGCACTTGTTCCATGATTGACCTAATTAAATGAAGCGGGTGATTAATTCAAATTTAATTTCTTTTCTTTGAAGTACTTTAAAGCACCAGGATGGTAGGCTACTGGCGTAGATTTGGTTTTTTGATTTTCTAAAGTGACGTTAATGTATTCCTGATGGGTCCGCACTAAATCGAGTTTATGATCAAAAATGGTTTTGACAATTTGGTAGGCTTCTGCATCTGACATATTAGCGTTGACAACCAAAATATTGGCCACCGCTGCCACTTTGTTATCTTTGGCCATGCCGCTATAAATTGTTTTTGGAATGACGGTAGGAAAATAGAGGTTGCCATACTTTTTATTCATCGCAGCGACTTCATCTGCATTATCAATCATGACGATTTTCATGCCAGGACTATTGGCTAAATCAGTAACTGCTGCAGTTGGCAGACCACCAACCCAAAAGAAGGCATCAATTTTCCGATCTTTGATTGCGTTGACGGATTCAGCAACACTGAGGCGTTCGCGTTTCACATCTTTATCTTTATCCAGCCCAGCTGCCTCGAGCTCACGAAAGGCCATAATCTCAGTAGCGCTACCTGGGGCTCCAGTGCTTACTCGCTTACCTTTTAAATCTTTCATGGTTTTAATACCAGTTGACTCTACTGTGGCCACGTGCATTAAATTGGGATAGAGTACTAAGAGCGTACGTAAGTCGACTTTTTTATTTACAAATTTACCTTCACCCATTTGCGCGTCTTTAGCCGCATCGGCCATTGAAAATCCAACATACGGTTTTCCTGTGCCAATCAAATTCAAATTGTCAACCGAGCCACCAGTGACCTCAGCAGTAGCCGACATATTGGGAATATATTTAGAAAGCACCGCTGCAAGCCCGCCGCCCATGGGGTAATACACCCCCCCAGTACCACCAGTGGCAATTGATAAATTTTCCGCTTGAACACTAGAAAAACAGAATGCAGTAAGTACAAAAAGTAATTTAGATAGTTTCATAAAGTGTCTCCAAAGAGGAAAATAAACGTGGGGAAATCACAGTCCAGGCATGGTGAAATTAATGGCTGCTAATTCAGCAATTAATTTTTTCTGCTGCTCAACTGGCAAGGTGACGAGAGGTGGGCGCATACGTAACCAACCTGGATCTTTACTGAAGTGGGCAACCACTGCTTTCATGGCGGCCATTGGGGGATATTGCATAAACACTGCGCGCACCTTGTCTAAAGCCGCCTGACTTTCATCAGCATAAGCATCTTCCCAGTGGGCGCCTAAATCGGCAATGGCTTTTGGGTTGATATTAGCTGTAGCAGAAATACAGCCCACTCCGCCAGCGCGCATGGTACGCAGTAAAAATATTTCGCTGCCCGCATACACGCGAAAGCCAGTAGGAGCTAATACTTTAATCACCGATTCAGTGTAATCCCAGTCGCCCGAACTGTCTTTAATGCCGACTACGGTTTTTGGAAAGGCCTCGACTAAGCGTTCGAGCAAATCTAAGCTCAAACCAATTTTGCTCACAGGCGGGATGTTGTAAACATAAATTTGTAAAGCGCTATCACCAACTTTTTCAATCACTTCAGCAAAGTAAGCAAACAATCCATCGTCTGAAACATCTTTATAGTAAAAGGGCGGCAACATTAAAACGCCGGCACATTTAGCCTTGACTGCAGCTTTAGTCATGGTGACAGCATCATCGACGGAGCAAGCACCGGTACCTGGCATCATTTGGCTTGGATCGAGCCCGCCCGCCAATAAATCATCAAGTACCCGCAATTTTTGGGTGGCCGACATGGAATTTGCTTCGGAATTAGTACCAAAAACGGCATGCCCAACGCCATTTTTTGATAACCATTGACATTGTTTTAATAAGACTTTGGAATTGGGACTGCCATCTGCGTTAAATGGAGTTAACACCGGCGAAAGAATAGTTGGCAGGGAAGAGGCAATCGTTTTCATAAGGTCTCCAGATCAAATGGTATTGGGGTAAGAAGGGGCTGCTGTTGAAAAAAAGCGTCGAGATTATCGAGGGTTAAGTTTGTCATGGCAATGCGGGTTTCATTCGTACCGCTAGCCATATGCGGCGTGAGTACAACATTGCTATATTTAAAAAATTCAGGATTAGGAGTGGGCTCATTTTCGAATACATCTAAGGCGGCTCCAGCAATCAGCTTATTTTCTAGTGCGTGTAAGAGCGCGGCTTCATCTAGCACACTGCCACGGGCAATATTAATAAAATAAGCGGTGGGTCCGAGGGCCTTAAACACCGCCGCATTCGCGATTTTTGCGGTGCTTGGCCCAGCGGGGCACAGCATGATCAAAATATCACTATTGGCAGCTAAGCTGACGATATCGCTATAGTAGGTGTAGGGCACATTTTTTTGATTCGGACCGCAATAACTCAAATGGACTTTAAATGGCTTGAGACGCTCAACCAAATCGAGGGCAATACGGCCAAGGCCGACGATACCCACCCGCTTGCCAGCCAAACTGCTAGTTAAGGTGTAGGGCCCGTTACTCCAAGTGCCGGCACGTAAATACTGTTCTGCAGCGGGTATTTGGCGCATTAATGCCAACAGCAAACCCACTGCCAATTCGCAGACTGCATCATTAAGAACCCCAGGTGTATTGCTAGCAATAATATGTTTTTGCTGCAAGTAATCTAGCGGCAAATTATCGTAACCAACCCCACAATTGGCGATAATTTCTAATTTTGGCAATTGTTCTAAAAGGCTAATGGGAAGAATAGTAGGCGAGCGGGTGAGGATCGCCTTAAATACACCAAGGGGCGGTTTATCGAGCGGATTAAGTAACTTACCATAGTTACCATGACCGATCCGGCGATCGATTTCCGCTTGCATGGGGCCTGAAAATGGGCCGACTTGGAGCACCGAATTGACGGGAATCATGTCTCTTTATGTTTTTTTGAAATAATGGCACATTGTAAGTGTTTTCTTAATCCTGCTACCCTGATTCATTCACCACTTTTGGGGCAAACCATTGAGCAATTCCGATCCAGCCAAGACTACCTCCCGCGGCATGCTTAAGGGGCTGACACGCTATGGCGATGCGGGATTTTCACTATTTTTACGCAAAGCCTTTATTAAGGCGATGGGTTATAGCGATAGTGCCCTCGACCGCCCAATTATTGGCATTACGAATACCTTCAGCGACTTTAACCCCTGTCACGGCAATGTGCCCCAAATGATTGAGGCTGCCAAGCGTGGTGTGATGCAAGCTGGCGGCATGCCGATGGTTTTTCCTACTATTTCGATTCATGAGTCTTTTGCCTTCCCAACCAGTATGTACTTACGTAATTTGATGGCTTTAGATACGGAAGAAATGATCCGTGCACAGCCCGTTGATGCAGTGGTGTTAATTGGGGGCTGCGATAAAACGATTCCAGCGCAATTAATGGCTGCAGCTAGCGTATCAGTGCCAGTTATTGTGATCCCCACAGGACCCATGCTAACCACCACTTATCAAGGCGATCGTTTGGGGGCTTGTACGGATTGTCGGCGTTACTGGGCAAAGTTTCGTGCGCATGAAATCGATCAGACTGAAATTGATGCAGTGAATGAAAAATTAGCCCCGACGACGGGTACCTGCATGGTCATGGGAACGGCTAGCACGATTGCCTGCATGACTGAGGCTGCCGGCATGAGTTTAGCGGGAACGGCAGCAGTACCCGCAGTGATGGCTGAACGCTTTCGTCTTGCCGAGTTCACTGGTCGGCGTGCAGTCGAGCTGGCGCAATTACCTGATCCTAGTACATTTTCTAGTCAGGCCATTTTGACTCCACAGGCTTTTACGAATGCATTTACCGTATTGCATGCGATTGGTGGTTCGACCAATGCCTTGATTCACTTCACTGCCATTGCCGCACGCCTAGGAATACAGATTGACTTAGAGGCGATTGACCGTTTAGGTCGTCATGTGCCAGTTCTGGTTGATTTAAAACCGAGTGGTAGCCATTACATGGAACATTTGTACGAAGATGGTGGCTTGATGGCGATCTTGCAAGAATTAAAACCCCATCTCTATTTAGATTGCCTGACGATTAGTGGTCGCACCCTAGGCGAAGAAATAGAATCAGCACAAAATAATAAAAGTATGGCGCGTCATAAAAAGGTGATTCGGATCGCTGCCGAGCCGATCTTCCCTGTCGGAGGTTTAGCGGTCTTAAAAGGCAATTTAGCCCCGCGCGGAGCCGTCATTAAACACTCGGCTGCGACCCCTGCTTTATTGCAGCATCGCGGTCGCGCTGTGGTATTCACCTCTTTAGAAGATTTAGCTTCGCGTATTGATCGCGATGATTTAGATGTACGAGCGGAAGATATTTTAGTGTTACAAAATGCGGGTCCAAAAGGCGCCCCAGGAATGCCCGAGGCGGGATATTTACCTATCCCCAAAAAATTAGCCCAAGCTGGAGTGAAAGATATGGTGCGTCTTTCCGATGCACGGATGAGTGGTACTGCCTTTGGCACGATCGTTTTGCATATTACTCCAGAGGCTGCTGAAAATGGACCACTTGCAGCGGTACGTAACGGTGACATGATTGAATTAGATGTACCTAAGCGCAGCATCACACTGTTAGTCGATGAGGCAGAAATTAAGCAACGTTTAGCCGAGTTAGTCGCCCCTGAAGCACGCTTAGAGATTCCAGCGACAGGTTATCGTCGGCTTTACCAAACGACTGTTACACAAGCCGATGTGGGCTGTGATTTTGATTTTATGGTGCCTGTAGCAACTCGTTCTGCACCCCTAATTAAGGAATAGTGTGATGTTATTTACTCCAGCTGAAACTAAAGTATTAATTATTGGCGGCGGCACGATGGGCGCTGATGTGGCAACCGTATTTGCCCGCGGTGGCTGTGCTACGCAAGTATGTGAACTCACCACCGAACGCCGTGCAGCTTTACCTACTTACTTTGCTAATCAAATGATCGAGTTGGGCTACGAGCAGCGCATCCATCTTTTGACGACAGCAGGCTCGTTGAATGACGTCGATTGGTCTGAAGTCGATTTAGTCGTTGAGTGTATTCCCGAGCGCTTAGATATTAAACAAGCCTTATTTATTGAATTAGAAAAACGCGCTAAAGCTGAAACAGTCTTAGCGAGCAATAGCTCAAGCTTTCCAATTAGCGCGATCTGTACAGATTTAAAAACGCAAGCTCGTATGATTGGACTACATTTTTTTATGCCAGCGCATTTGGTGCCCTGTGTCGAAGTTGTTTATGGTCCAAAAACGTCACCTCTTGTCGGCGAAAGCCTGTCACGCCTCATGACGGCATGCGGCATGGTGCCAGTGAGGGTAAAAAAAGATTTACCTGGTTTTTTAGCCAACCGGCTGCAACATGCTTTATCACGCGAAGCCTTTTGGATGGTGGATGAAGGTATTGCAAGTTTGGAGGATATTGATAAAGCGGTGCGCTTTGGCTTTGGCTTTCGTTATTTAGCTGCTGGCCCCGTGTTACAGCGTGATCATGCCGGCCTTGATATTCATGCCGCTGCAGGCGCGAGCATTTATCCATCGCTTAACAATTCTCCACAAATTGCGCAATGCTTAGCAGAGCCTGCAGCCCATGGCAAATTGGGCATGAAAACCGGTGAGGGGTTTTTTCAATGGACGCCAGAAACGATTCGAGCAGAGCGAGAGCGCTATAACAATCTTTTAAGGGCTAGCTTGCAATTAATTCAAAAAGAATTACCTGAAATTAAATAAATTATTTTTAAGATAAATCGGCAATATGTAAGCGGCGCAATTGTGGTGCAAGATAGTAAGTGCAGGTTACCACTGCAATTGTGGCAATTCCGCCAAAAATAATTGAGGGCACTAGACCCATTAAGCTGGCAGCAATGCCTGATTCGAGTGCGCCGAGTTCATTCGAAGAGCCAATAAAAATACCGTTGATAGCACTGACTCTGCCACGCATTTGATCCGGGGTAGTGAGCTGCATAATCGAACCGCGAATGACCACCGATACTGAGTCACAGCAGCCCGATAGCATTAAGAAGCTTGCCGCTACCCATAACTCAGTCGACAGCCCAAAGCCAACAATGGCCAAGCCAAAGCCCGCAACCGACATTAATAAATAACGGCCCGAGTTATAAAGCATGGGTTTGCGAGCCAAGATAACGCCTGTAATCACTGCCGCGAGTGCGGGTGAGGCACGTAAAATACCTAAAGTTTCTGGTCCAGCATGTAAAACTTCTTTCACAAAAGCTGGCAAGATTGACACCGCACCCCCCAGCAAAACTGCAAACATATCGAGGGCCATTGTCGCTAAAATTAACTCGTGCTTACGAACATAATTAAAGCCCTCTAAAAAACTCGTAAAAAAATGAGCCCTTACCGTGCTGAGCTGCGGTTTTTGCGCTTGAATAAGCCAAGCACCATACAAGCCGACTCCAGCGCAGAGTCCAGCTAGACAATAAGTCCACGATAGACCAGCAAAGCCAATGAGTAGGCCGCCGATACCGGGCCCCGCAACCACACAAATTTGAAATACCGAAGAAGCGAGCGCGGTGTAGCGGGTGAGTTCTGCACGCGGAATAATTTGGCCAAAGATGGCCGTATACGAGGGGCGCATCAGCGCTCTACCGATACCTAGAAAGGCAACTGCCGTATAAATAAGGGGTACTGGTGGACTCATTAAATTGAGCGCAATAGCCACCAGAAAAAAGGCCACACCGATATGAATAGAGCAGGCAATGGCCGCAATCAAACGTCGCGAGTAGGTATCGACTGCGTGACCTGAGTAAAGCGCAAAAGCAAAGTAGGGTACTAGCTCCGCTAAGCCAACTAACCCCAGTGACACCACGCTATTCGTTAGCTCATAGATATGCCAACCCACTGCAACCATGATAATTTGGTAGTTGAGGGTGACGCCTATGCGGTAGATTAAAAGCGTTTGAAAAGCTTGGCGAGTGGACATCTCGAGTTTATGCTCCAAAGAGGAGTCGTAGCGGCGAAGTAATGAGGGTGAGCAACCAAATAAAAAAAGCACTGAGCGGCTGCATCCACCAAGTGGTAATGAAACCGGTGAAAGCTAAACCGAGCACAATAAAAAATCCCCAGGGCTCTATTTTTCCTAAAGCAATGGATTGACGCACTGGTAAGAGGCCAGACAAAATTCGGCCACCGTCTAATGGTGGCAAGGGAAATAAATTGAACACTAGCAAGCCAATATTCCAGAGCACCCCTGCTTTAGCCATGGAAATAAAAAAAGTCTCATCGATACCGAATCCTTGCAAGGTAATCCAGAGAATGGCCCAGACGATGGCTTGGATAAAATTCGAGCCGGGGCCAGCCAAAGCAACCCAAATCATATCGATTTTGGGGTTACGTAAATGGTCAAAGCGAACAGGTACTGGTTTCGCGTAACCAATTAAAAACGAAGACCCCATTAAAATAAGTGCTAAGGGGATTAAGATGGTGCCCACCAAGTCGATGTGCTTGGCTGGGTTAAGGGTCACTCGGCCTAGCATGTATGCCGTGTTGTCGCCAAAACGCTTAGCCGCATAACCATGGGCTGCCTCATGTATGGTAATGGCAAAAATGAGCGGAATTGCATTAATGGCGACAGCTTGGATAGAATAGTCAGTAATCATGACAATATGATATCGATAGGAGCAAATTGTGACGGAAGAAAAGAAACCAGCAAGTAAGAATCCAGCCAAGCCAGCGGCGGGTAAACCCCCGGCACGTCCTGTAGCGAAAGGCCCACAGAGCTTAGGCGGGCGTCCGCAGGCAGGCTTTGGTGGCGGCAAGGGCATGATGCGCAAGGCTGGCCGTGGGCGTTAAGAATCACGAAGCGAGGCGCTTAGGTGGCAGAAGTAGGAGCTTGGCTTCTGAATAGGGGATAATTCAAATATGAGGAATGCACTAGGGGATCAAAATGAATGAATGGCATGGTGAGGAAAAATCGGCAATTAATCGTAAGATTATTGTTTTAGTTGTAATGCTTGCGGTAGCAACGAGCTTGGCTATTTTGTTTGCGATTACTGCTGCCCATATTGGATACGTTTTTAGATAAACGTTAACCGTATACAGTTACAACCCCTTGTTTTTCTTGGCCATGGAAGCCCTATGTATGCGCTTGAGGCTAATCGGCATACCAAAGCTTGGGCCGAATTAGGAAAAAATCTCCCTCGTCCCGACGCGATTTTAGTCATTTCAGCCCATTGGTTAACCCGCGGCGTTTGGGCTACCGCAATGCAAATGCCCCAAACAATTCATGATTTTGGTGGCTTTCCAGATGCCCTATTTCAGTTGCAGTACCCTGCTCCTGGCAGCCCTAATTTAGCGCAACGGGTAAAAACCTTATTAGCACCGCTGACCGCAGTGGTTTTAGAAGAAAATGAATGGGGTATCGATCACGGTGCTTGGTCGGTACTGCGCTACCTCTATCCTGCAGCCGATATACCAGTAGTGCAAATGAGTTTAAATGGCGGCTTAGACGCGCAAGGCCATTACGATTTAGCTCGTCAATTAGCCCCCCTGCGAGCAGAAAATATTTTAATTCTGGCGAGTGGCAATGTAGTTCATAACCTACGCCTCATTCATTGGCAGGCAGATGCTACCCCTTATCCTTGGGCTCTGGAGTTTAATCATTTCTTTTTACAGGCGTTGCAAGCAAACCAGTATCAGGCTTTAATTGACTACGAAAGTCTTGGTGAGGCGGCCCGCTTAGCGATTCCAACACCTGAGCATTATTGGCCGGCACTTTATCCGCTAGCTTTACAGCAGCCAGGTGAAAAAGTTACTGTCATTACTGATGGAATTGAAATGAGCTCAATTAGTATGTTGAGCTTCATCATCCACTAGGACCCCTATTTTTTGACCCTAGTGGCTGTCCCAAATTTATTCAGGCTTGATGTTATGAGCCTTTACTACTGCACTCCACTTAGCCGCTTCTGCTTTAATCAGTGCTGCAAAGTCTGCCGGTGTACCACCGCCAATTTCATTACCTTGCGCAAGCATCAATTCACGAAACTGGGGATCTTTTAATGCTTCGTTGGCCACTGCATTGAGTTTATCAATAATTGCTTTGGGTGTGCCTTTGGGGGCGACCAAACCTTGCCAATTGAGCACCTCAACTTTGGGGTAGCCAAGCTCGGTGAAGCTGGGGATATTAGGCAACAAGGGTGAACGTTTTTTGCTGGTAATAGCCAAGGCGCGTAATTTATCGCCTTTAATGCTTGGCATGGCCGAATACATTTGATCAAACATCATATCAACATTACCCGCCATTAAATCGGTTAGACCTGCAGACCCACTTTTATAAGGTACATGAATCATTGTTATACCGGCGCTATCCATAAATACTTCAGCTGAAAGTTGGTGGCTACCACCGATACCCCCAGAAGAAAAAGTCAGAACACCAGGCTTTGCTTTAGCCGCAGCAACAATATCTTGCACAGTTTTATAGGGCGATTTAGGATTAACCACTAAAACTAAAGGCCCTTTTTCGATTAATACAATCGGTACGAGATCGGCTTCAGGATCGTAGCGTAAATTACCAAATAAACTTTTATTAACGGCTAGGGGGGCAAAATTCCCCATGCCGATGGTGTACCCATCTGGCGCAGCCCGGGCAATAAATTCGGTACCAATATTACCGCCAGCACCAGCTTTATTTTCCACGATGATGCTTTGCTTCAAAATTGCGCTCATGCGCAGGGCAATTTGACGGCTACGTGAATCTGCACCGCCACCAGCACCATAAGGCACGATGAAATTAATCGGCTTAGTGGGATAGTCTGCTTGTGCATGACTAAGGCTGATATTGCAACTAGCACCGATTAAGCCCAGCGCAATGAAGGCAATTCGAACCCAAGGCCAATTGTTTAGTTTAGACATATCTTGCTCCGCGTTTTGAAGATATTGCGATTAATTGAGTTCAAGTGAAATAGGAATACTTAAATAATACCGAATAAACCGCATAGGGCGCCCAGCAAAATAAGCCATAAGGGGTGCCAAGGCGTTAGCAGCATGATAGCAAGGGTGCCCAGAGTAATGACATAAGCTACGACCCCATGATTAATTTGCCAGGATATTTGCCACGCGGAAGCAAGCACTAAACCAATTGCGAGGGCCGCCGCCGCATACTGAATAGCTTGCTGATGTTGCACATTTTTCATACTCTGAATATAGCGTTGTAACCAGAAAATAAGAATAGAAGAGGGCCAAGCAATAGCCAGAGTCGCCACTAAGGCTCCCACTACGCCGTAAACATGCCAACCAATTAAGGTGACAGTCATAAAGTTAGGGCCTGGGGCTGCTTGTGCAATGGCAAAATAGTTGGCAAAGGTTTGGGCATCAATCCAATGCTCTTGGTTGACTGATATATCGTAGAGCACGGGCAGTAAGGCATTGACGCCGCCAAAGGCAATTAAAGAAAAAGCCGAGAATTGAAGAAATAGACCGAGAAGGACGCTCATGGTTGCTTGACCTTACCCCACGCGAGCCACAAGCCCAGCGGCAGAGCGATAAGTACCACCCAGCCAAGCGCTAAGTGAAATACGGTTGCTGCGACAAACGTGACTGCTACCACAATGAACATCAGCGGATAGTGAAATCCATCGCGCATCATTTTGAAGCCAGTGGCGGCAATTAACCCTACGCCAACTGCAGAGATGCCACGCAAGACGCCTTGGACTGCAGTCAGGTAGCCGTACCGATCATAGAGTGCCGCCAACACCAATACCAAGCTAATTGGACCCAGCATCAAGCCTGCTACTGCGGCAATAGCACCTTTGACACCAGCAAAGCGTGAACCAATGCAAACGGCTAAATTCATAATATTAGGCCCAGGCACGATTTGACATATACCTAATATGGCGTTGAACTCATGCGCGGTTAACCATTTATTTTGTTCAACAACCGTCCTGCGCGCCCAAGGCAGCACGCCCCCAAAGCCTGATAATCCAATTTTGGTAAAGCCAATAAATAGTTGTTTGGGACTGACTGATTTCAAGTTAAGGCTTAAATGGATGCGGTAGGGGTTTGTTATCGAGCCAGGCCATTAAGGTTTGTGTGATGCCGTCAGCAAAGGCGGCAAAAATAGGTTCGGCAATAAAGCCTAAGTGGGGCGTAACTAATAAATTGGGGGTTTTACGCAAAGGATCACCAATAGGTAGTGGTTCAAGATCAAATACATCGATTGCGGCTTGACCTGGGTGACCATCAGCCAAGGCCGCAGGCAGGGCTTGCATATCAATTAAGCTAGCGCGCGAGGTGTTCACCAGAATGGCATCGGACCGCATCAGAGCTAATTTTTCCGCGTTGATTAAACCTTTGGTATGAGGCCCAGCTACTAAATGCAGGCTGACGACTTTTGCGGTACTAAGTAGCTCATCAAGAGTGACAGATTTTGTGTTCTCAGCTGCTGCGCGCTCTACAGTCATGCGTGGGCTCCAAGTGACCACTTCCATGCCAAAGGCTTGGCCGACGCGGGCTACTCGACTACCAATCGCACCTAAACCAATAATGCCCAAGCGTTCGCCACTCAGCATTGGCAGAACAGATAGTGCGTCACGCCAGCCACCTTGGACGATTAACTGATTTTGTTCAAGCAGGCGTTTAGAAGCACCCAAAATTAAAGCCCAAGTTAATTCGGCAGTAGTTTCTTTTGATGGTCCACCAGGGGAACAAGCCATAGGAATATTGCGCTCGACTAGCGCAGTAGCTTCAAGAGTGCCATTACGCTCGCCAGTAAACATCAAAAATTTGAGTTTATTTAAGCGCTTGAGGAGGGCTTTATTTAAGGGCGCACGGTCGCGTACAATCGCAATGGCATCAGCATCTTTAATTACCTCAAAGAGCGCCTCATCGCGAAGCGGTTGATGATGGAAGCTTAGATTCGCACGTTGTTCAAGTGCATCCCAATTTGAGAAACGGCGAATGGCTTGCTCATAGTCACCTAGAATGACGATATTTGGACGCGTTTTCATCTGCATATTTCCTCTAGTGTTACGAAGGAATACTTAAGCGCAAGATGGTGTGTAAATCGGGCGCTTTACCCAGACTCCATAGTGCTGCAATTAATTGCTGGGTTTTTTCTTTGCCAATAATGGGCTCCGCCAAACTGGTAAATTTAGCTTCGAGTTGGGCATCGCTCATGGGATTTTCAATCGATCCAATTGCATGTTCAACAAACACATGCACTTGCTGCCCACTTTTTAAGAAGGCCGTGACATCAACTGCTGCTTCGCTGATTGAAGCATCAATCGTGGCATGAACTTTATCGCGCAAAGCAACGACATCGGCACGGGTAACGATGTCATCAGCATATTCACTTTCAGCGGCTTGACCAAAAATAAGCCCAACAGCACAACCATGATAAACACTAAATTTACCCTCAAGACCCCGCTGCGGGGTTTTCTTGCCAGTTAGTTCTAACACTAAAGGATGAACTTTTATTTCAAGGCGTTCTACTTCATCTGGCTTCACGCCTTGCGCTCTAAGTTGTACACACGCATCGATACTTGGATGAATCACAATGCCGCAAGCAAAAGGTTTATAGGTATTAAGGGAAATTTCAAATACCTTACCTAGACCGCGCTCGATTTCAGACCAATCGGCTTTGGTTGAAACGGTCTGGACATATCCTCGACCAGCCTCAAGCGCTTTACTGCTAGCAGTAAAGCCGTGTTTTGCTAATAAAGCTGAAAGTTGACCTGCTCGTGCCGCTCCACCAGGATGAAATGGTTTAGTCATCGTGCCAAATTGTTCCCGCATCCCAATGGGTTGCGAAGCGGCAATTCCGAGTGCCATGGTAGTTTGTTGGGCATTGAGCCCCATTAAGCGAGCACTCGCTGCGGCTGCGCCTAACATTCCAGTTGAGCTGGTAATGTGCCAACCACGATGGTAGTGATCGGGATACATACAATTACCAATCCGACATTCAACATCAATCCCTAAAACCAGCGCATCAATCAGCTTACGACCATTGGTATTAATATGTTCGCCTAAAGCCAAAATAGCGGAGGCTACGGGTCCAGCAGGATGAATCACAGTTTTTAAGTGGGTGTCGTCAAAGTCGAAGGTGTGCGAACTAATGCCATTAATTAGCGCCGCACCCGCCATATCAACCCGTTCTTTGCGGCCCAGAATAGTGGCTTGTGGGGCGGGTTGAAATTCTTGAATTGCCGCTAATGATGTGGCAACGCTTTCGTGTTGAGCTGCGCCAATTGCACAGCCGAGCCAGTTTAAAAAAGTGCGATGGGCTTCATGTTCGACTTCAGGAGTCCAGCCCCGACTGGGATGCTTGGCAACAAAATCAGCCAGAATTTGGGTAACCGGTGGGGCGTTAAGATCGGCTGCTGCTTGAATTGTGTTTGACATGATGGGTTCTAGCGCTTTATTTAATTATTTATTCGATTTCGATTTTTCGGTCTTTGACAACTTTAGTCCAGCGGGCAATGTCGTCGGCCATATAACGCCCAAATTGGCTGGATGACATGGGCATGACTACTAATGCTTCGCTGGTTAACTTCGCCGCAAACTCGGGATTATTTAAAACCTTATTCAATTCCATGTTTAATTTATTGACAAGAACTTCAGGCATTTTTGCGGGACCAACAATACCGTACCATTGTTGACCTTCAAACCCAGCGTAGCCGAGCTCTTTAAAAGTGGGCACATTGGGAATCGCCGGGTTTCGGTTTGGGCCAGTTACGGCAAGCGGGCGAATTTTATCGGTATCAATATAGGGCAGCGCAGCAAAGAGTGCGGGAAACATCGCTTGGGTTTGCCCACCCATTAAATCAGTAAAAGCCGGAGCAATTCCTCGGTAAGGAATGTGAACTAAATAAATACCCGACTCATTCTTAAATTGTTCCATTGATAAATGCGTGAGAGTACCAGGGCCAGCTGAACCATAACTTAATTTAGCGGGATTTTTTTTAGCATAGGCAATAAATTCTTTCACGTTCTTTGCGGGTATGGACATGTTTAAAACGAGGACATTTGGAGTTGCGCCAATCATGCCAATCGGCGTGAAATCTTTAATTGCATCATAAGGAAGCTTGCGGACTGCAGGGTTAGTGCCATGGGTGCCGACATAACCAATCATCAGGGTGTAGCCGTCAGGAGCAGCTTTGGCAGTCGCTTGCGAGGCAATAATGCCGCCCCCGCCAGTGAGGTTCTCAACGATGATGGTTTGCCCTAAAGCATGACCTAAGCGTTCAGCCACAGTGCGGGCAATTTTATCAAGGCCGCCACCAGCAGCAACTGGTGCTAGCAAACGAATCGATTTATTAGGGTAGGGAGCAGGTTGTGCTAGCCCAGATAGGGACCAACCCAAAGTAAAACAGCCCAGCGCAACTATTTGTATAGATAAAAAAATCGGCGGTAGCCGATTAACTAGTTGGTTCATGAATTTATCCCCGAATATTATGCTTATTATGTTAATTATATTTCTTGTTCTATTTTTTTTAAGACTTTGCTGAGAGCTAGAAATATTTACAAGGTTATTTTACTATTTTAATCCGTTGTTTGCGGATCGATTGCTCAAGACCAATAGTTGCAAGATTTGGCTCGAGTGCTTCACGTTCGTCGAAAACAAAACAGGTGCCCTGATAATGATTTGACCCGACTTCTTCAAAATACTTCAAGATCCCACCCTCTAATTGATAGCTATGTTGGGCACCTAATTCACGCATGTAGATACCCGATTTTTCACAGCGAATTCCGCCCGTACAAAAGCTGACGACGGTTTTATTTTGTAAGTCTGCAAGGTGCGGCTGAATTGCGGCAGGAAAGTCACTGAATTTTTCAAGCTGCAAGTTCAGGGCATTTATAAAAGTACCGTATTCCACTTCAAAGCCATTACGGGTGTCGAGCATGACTACTGGTCGACCCAGATCATCGGCACCACGATCTAGCCAAGCACATAACTGTTGAGGGGAAATAAATTGGGCGCGACCTTTTTTAGGTTGAATGGTGGGATGATTCATGCGGATAATTTCTGCTTTAATTTTGATCAGCAATCGACGAAACGGTTGCACATCAGACCAACTTTCTTTCGCTTCAATTTGGGCAAAGCGCGGATCATTCCGTAGCCAAGCGACAAAAGTACGCACGGCATTTTCAGTGCCCGCGAGAAATAAATTGATACCCTCAGGTGCAAGTAAGATGGTCCCCTTCAAATGAAGGCGCTCACACTCTGCCAAAGCGCTTTGGCGCAATTCGCTGGGATTTTCAATCTCCACAAATTGGTAACTAGCAATATTTAAAATGGGCGACATACCCTATTATCAAACAAGATGAATACTGACTATCGAGGGCGCACTGCGCTAGAGCGCGAAGGCGGTTAAACTGAGGCGCTTGCTTGCTGGCGAGGCTTAGTCTAAACAAGCCTATTGTCAACCCTAAGCGAGCCCAAACAAGGTATAAAGATCCGCAAAACGCTGTATTTAGGAGATGAGTATGAGTTACCGAAGCAAATTAAAAACCTGCCTTTTTAGCTTTATTTTTGGCCTTGCAGCTTGTTTGCTCGGGTTCAACGCCTTTAGCCAAACCAGTCGCATTGCTGCTGGCTTAGGCACTTGGCCGACCCAAAAACCAGTGCGTCTGATTGCGGTTTTTCCTCCTGGCGGTTCGGTTGATCAGGTGGCGCGAATTTTGGCGCCCGCTATTCAGGCTGAACTCAAACAAAATGTGATTGTGGAAAATATTGGTGGTGCTTCTGGCGTAATCGGTACTGGGGCGATGGTGCGCTCAGATCCTGACGGTTACACTTTTGCAATTGTTTTTGATACACATGGCGTGAATCCTAGTATCAAAGATAAATTACCCTACGACACCATCACTGACATTGCGCCAGTTACCTTAATTGGCACCTCAGCTATGGTCTTGGTAGCTAGTAAAAACTCGGGAATTAAAACTTTTCAGCAATTAGTGGAAGAGTCGAAAGCCAAGAAAAAGTTTAACTATGGCTCAATTGGGGTCGGTAGCTTAGGGCATTTAGCCATTGCGCGTTTAGCCAAAACTGCAGGCTTTGATTGGGTACACGTACCTTATCGGGGGGGTGGGCCTTTAATGCAAGATATTCTGGGTGGCCAGGTGCCCCTTGCTATTGGCTCGGTGTTTTTAGTCAAGCCGCATATCGATAGCGGTGGTGTTATTCCTTTGGCAGTCACTACTACTAAACGTACTGCCGAATTACCGAAAGTTCCCACGATTGCAGAAAGTGGTTTCCCGGGATTTAATGCGCCAGCATGGTGGGCGGTATTAGCACCGGCTAAAACGCCACCAGCGATTGTGAATGCGATGAATCAAGCGGTTACTAAAGCGCTAAAAAGCCCAGCAGTCGCCGATAAATTGCGCGCTCAAGGCATTGAGATTGTGGCTGGCGGACCCGAAGCTACTAAAGATTGGATTGGTAAGCAGATTGCCCTATGGGGTAAGTTTGTGATCGAAAATGGTATTAAAGATACGCCTTAATTAATACCGTTCATTTAGTCACCTTATTTCTCCAGAAAGCTAACTGATGACCAATCGCGCCATTGACTATCAACCACTTGATATCGCAGAACCGGCTGAATTAGTGGCCGCAATTCGTAAACGTCGTGGCGGACAATTGATTAATTTAGACCGCATGCTTTTGCATAGCATTCCTGTGGCACGGGGCTGGAACGCATTTATTGGTGAAATTCGGGAAAATTTATCGCTGGATCCAAAGCTACGTGAATTAGCAATGTGTGGTGTGGCCGTGTTAAATGGTGCGGAGTATGAGTTTTTTCATCATGCTCCGCCATTTCGTAAAGCCGGCGGCACCGAAGAGCAAGTAGAGGCCCTACGTCACATTGGCGAGAGTAGCTTTCCACAAGAGCGTTTTAATGCAGTAGAACTTGATACTGTGAAGCTCACTTTACAAATGACGCGTGATGTAGTGGTGGATAAAACCGTTATCAACCATTTACAAAAAGCCTTAGGCAATACGGCAGTGGTGGAATTGGTAAGCGTGATCGCCGCCTACAATATGGTTTCACGTTTTCTCATCGCGCTTGATATTAACCCTGAAGATCATCCCCCCGCTTAAGCGCGACACTACATTTGCTCCCTGAGCGCTTCACAATATGGCAGTAAGCAATTAATATGCTTAACACTCCAATAAGCCAATGTGCAGTAATGACCCATTCGCGAGTATCGCCACTGCCGTAATAGAGTAATTGACCAGAGATCATTAGCACCATCAGGACTGTAGTGAAACCAAGTCCACTGAGAATATTTTTATTCAAATGCAGGCCAAGCCGAATATGTAGGGGCAGAGCGGCACCAAAAATAATCGTGACTGCCATTGCCGATACCCCATGCAAAATAAGTACCCATCGATTAGCCACAAAGCTAAGTTCAGTAGCCCATTCTTGAATAAGCAGATAGAGAAGACCGCTCCCCATGCAAATACAAAAACTAGGATAACTTAAGTGCCTCTGCCAGTTTGGCATCACCTTAAGAGTAGATTTTGTTAAAGACTGACTGGGCGACTTCATTTTTGGAGCAACTTTATTCATGGTAAAAAATCACAGGTTTAGCGCTAAATCGCTCAAAGCAGGGATGCCTTACATCATTTGAAAGTATCAATACCTTAGTTAAGGCATCGGCATGTACACACTGCGGCGCTATAACTGAATAGGAATGGGGTGAGTCACTTCGTAACCCTGCTGTAGGGTGAACAATGCCTTGACGTTCTGTTTGTGCTTGATCGTGGCGATAAAAATAATTAGCTGAACTAGCAACTGCACCATTTTGTAATTCACCTAACTCGATCAAACTTTGCCATTGATGCGGCAGGCGAATATAAATTTTTTGTCCACTTGCGCCAAATACTCTGAGGTCTCCTCCAGCATTTACACAACCTGCAGCAACCCCTTGTTGCAGTAAATTTTCGACCGCACAGTCGACCGCATACCCTTTTGCAATACCACCTAGATTTAAGCATAAAGGTCGTTTTGCATAAACTAGGCCATTGGGAAGAAATTCCAGATCAGCCAGATCACCAAAGGCTGCCCGCGCTTTTTTTAATTTAATGGTGCGCTGACCAATTCCGCAGTTAAATAAACCAGCAGAGTGCACAAAGATCTGTTGGGCAATTAATAAGATTGTCTTTAATTCAGTCGAGATGCTTAGTGGCCTTAAATGTACTAAGCGATTGAAATGTGAAAGCTCACTGTCGTCTGCATAAAAATTTAGTCTGCTCTGGATCTCGCTAATAGTAGTAAAAGCTTTTTCGATGCAGTATTTAAGATCGCGATATGCAATCGAATGTCCTGTGTAGGTATGCGCAGATATATCCACATAGGTGCCTAATAAGGGTTTACAGCGCTTTAAACTTCGCCAATCAGTTTGGTTCATTTAGTTGGCAACCTTAAGCGCTATTTCATAGAAATGCATCACCCGCTTTACACCATCAGTAATGTGCTTACTAGAAAGAGTAGCCCCTGAAATATTTTGGATATCGCGATTGAGTTTAAGCGGGTCTTGCGCTGTTTTACCTACAAATTGTTGGCGCCATTGCTGCTCAGCTACTTCATAGCCATATGATTCTCGGTACTCTAAAATTTCAACCCCCTGAATGCGTCCTGTAGAGCTTATACCAACGGCATAGCTAATCATTTCATGTTTGCCAACGACTTCATCGACTATAAGATAGTTACCTGCTTGATCATGCCAAATGTGCTCACCGCGAAAGGGGTAGTGCACCCCAGATATTTTTTTCATGCTGGCTTGAAGTGAAGAATGAATAATCATCGGCTGCAAAGTAAATTTCTTACTAGGAAAGATGATTTTTTGCGCTTGTTCGGCCGAGATATAAATCTTGGCGTGGGCGAGGCTAGCCCCACTAATAACGCTAGCCCCCGTCAAAAACATAATTGAACTAGGTTTCCAAAGCATGTTGCGATTTCTTAGCTAAATGGAAAACCAATTTTGGCAATAATTTCATTCGTGCCATGGCTATCCCAGACATTGCCTCCAGAGCACTCTGCCGTACCTTCACCCATGCATTGCCCATCTATTTGGTAACGCCAAGCAAGGGTGGCCCACCAATTTTTATCCGCATAGTGCAAATTGGGCCCAATGAAGTTAGCGGTTTGCACTTGGTTTTGCCAGAAATAGCTGTTGTAATCGGTGTGATATCGATACTCAATACCAGCTGACCATTTAGGCGCAAATCGGTAGCTTGCCCCGAGTAAAACATCAATTAACGATTCAGGAATGGTTTCGCCAGTCGATTTCAACTGCTCATTTTCTAAGACGAGGTTGCCGGCCAAAATTAAACGATCATCAATAAAGTTAGCTTGCACTAGAAGGCGCGACTCAAATGCATTTTTCAGTTTTCCTAAAGTAGGTTCTAAATAAATTCCCACGCCAATAGGTTGAGTAACAGGGTTGGTAATCCGCCAAATACCTTCTAATGAGCCGCCATCTAAGCCAGTTTTACCGTAGCCATCAAATTCATTGGCACTATCTGGAACCCCGTACCCAGAAGTACAAGAGACGGCATCACCACAAACCTCAGGATTAAGGTAATTTTGCGAGGCATCAACTGAATAGGCATTGAGATAAGCCGCCACTTGAATATCATCAGTTAGGCCGTATTCCAGCTCAGAACGCGAATACCAAAAATCGTATTTCCCGTTCGCTTGACCAGTTGTTAATTGCAAGCGTTGCTCAAACTCGAGGCTACCTTTGGGTTGTAAATCAAGGGTATAAATCCACCCAAATAGGCCTTCACCCGCACTTGCTAAACTACTGACTGAAATTAGGCCAGCACAGAGGTATTGTTTTAGGCCTAGCGGGAATGATTGTTTTCTTACTGCCATTATTTCTCCTTGGTGAATACGTTGATGAACTGAGTGGGTGAGGAGAAATTCTAAATGAGAACAATTATCAACTACATAATTGTGGGATTATTCGGATAAGAAAAAAAGAGGTTAAGCTATGCGCATGAAGCAAAAGGGAGGGCAGTAGTGATCCAAAAAATCGTCGCCAATACAGCCGAAGCAGTGAGAAATATTTTGGATGGCGCCACCATTCTGGTGTCAGGATTTGGAGGCGCAGGCCTACCATTTCAGCTTTTAGATGCCCTCCTCGAACAGGGCGCTAAAGACTTAACCATTGTGAGTAACAATGCTGGTAATGCGGGTTTGGGGATTGCTAAATTAATTGCTAATGGACGGGTACGCAAAATGATCTGTTCATTTCCACGTCAACCTGAATCTGGGGCTTTTGATGATTTATTTCGTGCTGGAAAAATTGAATTGGAATTAGTGCCACAAGGCACTTTAGCCGAGCGTATACGTGCTGGCGGTGCAGGTATAGGCGCTTTTTTCACCCCTACTGCTTATGGCACTGAACTAGCAGTTGGCAAAGAGATTAAGGAGATCAATGGTGTTCAACAAATTTTAGAAATGGCGATTCAAGCCGATTTCGCATTAATTAAAGCTGATCTAGGTGATCGTTGGGGCAATTTAACGTATCACGGTACAGGCCGTAATTTTGGGCCTGTCATGGCTACTGCCGCAACGTGCACGATTGCTCAGGTAAATCGGCTGGTGGAATTAGGAGAATTAAATCCCGAGACGATTATTACCCCCGGGATTTTTGTGAAGCGCGTGGTCTGTATCGGTGAACGGGAGAAAAAATGACTCTCAAAATAAATTCAAGGCGGGGCTTAGCATGGATCTAAGTCAGCTTAAAAAGCGTAGTACTGCAGAGATTGCTAAACGCATCGTCGCAGACATACCCGATGGCGCAACGGTGAATTTAGGGATTGGTCAGCCAATGACTATTTCCAATTATTTACCGCCTGATCGCGAAATTATTTTGCATAGCGAAAATGGTTTGCTGGGTATGGGGCCTTTAGCTGTAGGCGAACAAATAGACGAAGAAATTGTTAATGCGGGTAAACAACCTGTCACGATGCTGCCTGGCGCATCATTGTTTCATCATGCTGATTCATTCGCCATGATTCGCGGAGGGCACATTGATATTTGTGTTTTAGGCGGCTTTCAGGTTTCAGTAGCAGGTGACTTAGCTAATTGGCGTACTGGCGATCCCAAGGCCATTCCAGCAGTAGGTGGAGCGATGGATTTAGCTTTAGGGGCAAAAAAATTATTTGTGATGATGGAACATCTGACTAAATCAGGTGTATCTAAGATTGTTAATACTTGTACCTACCCCATTACAGGGCTAGCCGTGGTTGATTGTATTTATACCGATTTAGCAACAATTTTAGTTACCCCAAGTGGGCTTGTTGCACTCGATTGGGTGGACGGTTTAAGCTTTGAGCAGTTGCGTGAACTCAGTGGAGTTGAGCTACGCAATGGCAAAAGCAGTTAAGTTGATGCAGATCAGAAGAGCGCGGCAGATTACATCATGAGACAAGAATATCGTTTTATATCCCTATTTACTTCGGGACTGGCTACTTTACTGGTCTTATGCGGTACTGCGGTATTCGCGGCGACCGATAACTCGACCTATCCATCGAAAACCATACGCTTGATTGTCGGGTTTTCTCCTGGCGGAGCAGCGGATACGGTAGGGCGCTCGTTAGCAGAAAATTTATCGTTACGCCTAGGTCAATCAGTCATTGTTGAAAACCGTGCAGGGGCCAATGGCAATATCGCTGCAGAATTAGTCGCGCGTTCAGCGCCTGATGGCTATGTTTTATATTTTCCTTCGATTGGCCAAGCAGTCAATGCTTCGCTGTATAAGAATCTCAATTACGATCCGATTAAAGACTTTACGGCAATTGGTAGCGTTTTTTCGGCGCCTAATATGTTCGTGGTGCCGATGAGTTCGCCCTATAAGACAGTGGGCGAGCTCATTACCGTAGCTAAAGCAAGCCCAGGCAAACTCACTTTTGCTTCTAGCGGTAATGGCACCTCAGTCCATTTATCGGCTGAACTTTTCATGAAAATGGCCAATATTGATTTAGTCCATATTCCCTACAAAGGAACTGGTAGTGCAATGGCCGATATTATTTCGGGGCAAGTAGATATGGCTTTCCCGAATTTACCCAGTGCATTACCGCAAGTGAAGGCTGGAAATTTACGGGCTTTGGGTGTTACTACCGCCAAGCGCTCCCCTGCAGCCCCCAATATACCCACCATTGCAGAAGCAGGTGTACCTGGGTATGACATGGGCACATGGTATGGCTTAGTGGGTCCAGCGGGCTTACCAGTAGAGATTCGGAATCGTTTAAATAAAGAACTACAACTGATTTTGGCTGATCCTAAATTTAAAGATAAATTAATTGCGCAAGGAGCTGATCCAATGCCAGGCACTCCAGAACAATTTACCCGCTTTATTTCCAGTGAAGTTGAGCGCTGGCGCAAGTTAATAGTGCAATCGAAAATTACCATTGAATAATTGCGCTGGTCCGCTAGGAATTACGAATGTCATCTAAATCAAACGCCTGCATTGTAGGTATTTATGAACACCCACTACGGGTAGCGCCTAATCATACGGTGGCGCAATTGCATGCTGAGGTAGCTCGAGGTGCGCTATTAGATGCAGGCTTAAGCTTAAATGATGTTGATGGCTACTTTTGTGCTGGCGATGCTCCAGGAATGGGCCCAGTGTCGATGGTCGATTATTTGGGCTTAAAAAAGGTTAACTATCTTGATTCAAGCGATATTGGTGGCGCTTCTTATTTAGCGCATATAAATCATGCTGCTCGCGCAATCGCCCAAGGGCAGTGTAAGGTTGCTTTGATTACCTTAGCAGGCCGGCCTAAATCAGAGGGTTCGAGCGGTACACAGGTGCGCAGTCAACATGCATCTGCGCCCGACTTTGCTTTTGAAAAACCCTACTCACCAGCGCCATTAAATACGTATGCGATGTGTGCCATGCGCCATATGTTCGAATTTGGCACTACCAGCGAACAGCTGGCGTGGATTAAAGTAGCCGCCTCAGCGCATGCGCAACATAATCCCCATGCTTTACTGCGGGAAGTGCTAACGGTAGAAGATGTTTTAAGCTCGCCAATGATTGCTGATCCCTTGCACCGAGCCGATTGTTGTGTGGTAACCGATAGCGGCGGCGCAGTAATTGTGGTGCATCCCGATATCGCTAAGTCATTAAAGCGCCCAGTAGTACAAATGCTGGGTGCTGCTGAATCGGCTAAAGGACAAATGGGTGGCAAGGTCGATTTAACCTATTCTGGTGTAGCTTGGACTGGCCCTCGCGCGTTTGCAGAAGCCGGTATAACGCCAAAGCAAATTCGGTATGCCTCGATTTACGATAGTTTTACTATCACCGTATTAATTCAGTTAGAAGATTTGGGTTTTTGTAAAAAAGGCGAAGGTGGTCGTTTTGTCGAGCACGGCCAGTTAATCGCTGGTAAAGGTTCGCTAGCTTTTAATACTGATGGTGGTGGCTTATGCAACAACCATCCAGCCAATCGAGGCGGTATGACGAAGATCATTGAGGCAGTGCGCCAATTGCGCGGTGAAGCCCATCCGGCAGTGCAAATTCCGAATCTGGAATTTGCTTTAGCCTCTGGCATTGGCGGCGCTCTGGGAACGCGCCACGGTGCAGCCACCTTAATTATGGGCAGAGTGTCATGAGCAATATTTTGAATGTGCCCTTGCCAAGCCCAGTGATTAATGCCGAAAATAAGCCGTTTTGGGAGGCGGCTCAAGAGGGGCGTTTGTTATTAAAAATGTGCTCAACTTGCAATGAACCCCATTTTTATCCCCGAACGATTTGCCCGCATTGTGGCAGCGATCAAACCCGTTGGGTTGAGTCGAGTGGTAAAGGCGAAATTTATTCGTTTACCGTTATGCGCCGTGGCGTAGAGGTACCATTTGCCATGGCTTATGTGACCTTAGAAGAGGGCATCAAAATGCTAACGCATATTACCAATTGTGATTTTGATGCAATTTATATTGGTCAACCGGTTAAGGTGGTGATGCAAGAAACCCAAGAAGGTCAGAAAGTACCGTTGTTTGAACCCATTGCCTGATAAGTCTACCGTTACTTGGCTTGAGGGCGATCAAAGCCACTCGGCACTTTGGCATTCAGAAAATCGACTGCTGCCCCCTAAAAAAATGGTGCTGGCAGACGATACAATCCCCGCAGACGATGCGTATCGGCTAGCTTGTGAGGGGACTGCATTATTATGGCGGGGCGACTTTCAAAATGCCCGGCAACTTTTACAAGCAATTGCGCGGCGCATTGATCGCCCACGGAAGAAAAAACGTGTTTCCAAAAAGAATGTGCAGGAGAAGCTGCATGACAAATTGCCAGTTGCAATAACAAATGATGTATTTAATCTGCATCGCCTAGCGCAATCACAGCGTGCGAGAACTTTAGGTCAGATCATAATTCGCGTAGACCCAAATCACCAGATTGCATTACGCCGAGCACCATTAGTTGCAGAAGCTTGCTTTGAGGCTTTCGGGGAAATCAATGCGTCTTACCTCATTTCCTTACGCGAATTATTGGGTTTAGTAGGTGCCCATGAATGGCGTAAAAAAGGGGTAGTAATTAAGGCTTTAGACGCCAATGGCACGCAACGTATTTATCCCCATTACGGTGTTTTTTCCCCGATTCGCGGTGAATATCTTGAGTTGGTGGCAAATGCTGTGCTACCAAAAGCGCTTAGCTTGAATTCCACAGCATTCGATATTGGTACAGGAACGGGCGTGCTCGCTGCCATTTTGGCAAAGCGTGGCATTGAAAAAATTATTGCCACTGAGATTGATGCGCGTGCCTTAATCTGCGCACAAGAAAATCTCTTACAGTTGGGCTTAAGCGAGCAGGTGACCGTAGCTGAGTACGATTTATTTCCGCCAAGTAAAGCAGCCCTCATCGTTTGTAATCCGCCGTGGATTCCAGCACGCCCGAGTTCTGCATTAGAGCGCGCTATTTACGATCCCGATAGTCAAATGTTACGCGGGTTTATCAATGGCTTAGCTGCGCATTTAGAAACAAATGGCGAAGGGTGGTTGATTCTTTCCGATATAGCTGAACACTTAGGTTTACGCTCGCAGGCAGAGTTAATGACGTGGATTGAAAATGCAGGCTTAGTGGTTCTGGGAAAAGAATCCATCAAGCCACGTCATCCCAAGATAAGTGACGCAACAGATCCGCTACATGCTGCGCGCTCTGCTGAGATCACTAATTTGTGGCGCTTGGGAGTGGTTGAGCGCTAAATAATTGACTAGCTACAACTTTGTACGGTCCATGCAGAGCTAGTTGCACTACCAGTAGCTGGCGCATAAGCCCATTCCGCACTGCTATTGCACCAAGCTGCAACACCGGCATTGCACTTGTATAAAAAACCATCGCTAGCTTTTACGATGGTTCCACTTAAATAGCTACCACGTCCAGCTGGATATACCTGTGAACCACTTGGACAGTTATTACTAATACTTGATGTTGGGCTTGACAATGGTGATGTCGTAGCACCACCAATGGTGGTTTGAGTAACGGCACTAAAGCTAATGTTTAAGTTAGCAGCTAAATTATTAATCGCAGCATCTAATAAATTAAAGAATTGCGTTCTGCCAGCAGTAGTAGAAATATTTAAAATAGTAGTCGAGCTCAAACCAGTGGCTGTTAAGGCTACAGTAAAAGCTTTATTACTATCTGCGGGCGCTATATAGCTATATTGGTTGGAACTGTTAAGGTATGCCATCGTTCCAAATACGTTACTAAAAATAGTCGCAATATCTTGAGCATTTAATTGCACACTATTTGTAGCAAGAATTGCGCCAGAATTAAATGTTTTTTGGTTATAAATTTGATCAAGGTATAAACGAATTTGGCGGGGATATAAAATAAAGGTTGAACCAGCAGATTCTGTTGAGCCAATGGCTGCTATATAAGCGGTGTCAGACAAGCTGTAGTCACCTATTGATTTCAATTGCGCCATTTCTGGGTTTGTTGTGTACATCCCCGCGCAGACTCTGAAATAATCTTTAATGATTGCGGAATACGTACCCGCGTTATAGGCCGCGTTCAAAATTAAATCATAAATATTATTTACAGCTTGAGCCGAGCTAGGTAGCGATAAATTACTCATACATTTGGCATAATATTGAGATTGGGGACCCCAAGTTTGCGCATTATTCATTGCCAAACGATTCATATCATTAAAATGGAAATATGCGGCGGCTAATGGGCCAAAGTATTTTTGATCAAGGGAATCTGGCCCCTTACTTAAAGTTTGACTACCGTTATCTTGTTGTTCCACGGTATACCCAAGGCCTTTTTGGAGTGCCACAAAATTAACCAAACCAATACCGCTTGAATCTTCAAGGCGTTTTGAGTAGTCATTAATTTGATATGGCCCACCTTGGCCAATCGCTAATAAGCTTGCCCGTTGCGCATCATTTGCATTGATCCAATTGGTCGAATTAATATAACCTGCTGTATCAATATTTTCTTGCAATAATTGACCAAACAAACTGCCATAAATATAATCTTTATTAAACTGTAAGTTCGGATATTTTTCGCGCATCATTCGTCCAAGCAGGGCTCCGGCGACATAATTTGAAATCAATAAATCCGTGTAATTTGAAGTCAAGGTTAATTTTTCAATATTTCCAGAGCCATAGGGCAAATTCAAGTGATAATTAATCACCCCACTAGCAGTACTTAATGGCGTAAATTGAATGGGAGATGGTAAACCATTTGTAGCATTGGTAATATTAGATGGGGCGGGTGGCACCGCAGTCGGTGGATTGACTAAGGGTATTGGTTCAGCTATCGGGGTTGGAGCAACTCCACAATTGCTTATTAATGTCCATGGCTGACCACTCCCAGCACCCCCGCTATTCGTTTCTGGATTATTTCCTTGGGTCCACCAATTATTTTTATATTCACTCCCATTTTGTACTACCAGCATGCCAGGGGTTGCATAAACTTTATTGGTATCCCAAGTAGCAATTCCATCGCATGTTGAATTTGTCAGGCCATTGGCCGATAGTTGTAAAGCGCGGTTTTGCGCTACAGTAGGTTCATTAGATGACCCGCCCCCACAGGAGATGAGCCATAAAAGTGGTAGCAAATACACTATCGACAATAATTTTTTTAAATAAGTAAGCATCGCATTCTTCTTGATTTAATTAGGCGCAAGGATTCGCCCGCTTAGCCAAGTCTAATAGACCCTTATAAGCCCTATCAAGAAATGAATTATTTTGGGCGGTAATAGTACCGATTTTAAGAATTATGTTGATTTTTTAATTAATTTTAAGATCCACTTTAGTAAAGTAAATTTTTGCTAAACTATTTCCAAAGGGGTATTAATTGCGCCTAAAAGCCAGTTAATTTATCCTGAATAATTGAAGGGTGACTCTTTTCGCCGCCTAAAATTTATAGTAATTTGCGGAGACTTTAACTGATGACACTCTCACCGACAGTTTCAAATTTACTACTGCAAAACATCCCCCTTTTTTCTTTGTTATCTGAAGATAGCTTAACTTTACTTTCGAGGGCAACGGCTAGGAAAAAATTTCCAAAAGAATACCTTATTATTTCTGCTGGTGAGCATGCCAATAATCTTTATGCAATTATTAGTGGTGAAGTAAAAGTCTTCATGAATGATAAAAAACAGAAAGAAATTATTATTACCAAGTTACATAAAGGAGACTTCTTTGGGCATATGGGGTTATTAGACAATAGCAAGGGTTTGGCTTCGGTGATGACAACCAAAGATACGGAAATATTATTATTAAGTAAAATTGAATTTCAAAAGTGTCTTAAAAAAAATCCTAATTTGGTTTTAGAATTACTACATACCATGGTTCACTATCTTCGTGCCGCAGATCACAAGATCAGTAGCCTTGCTTTGTTAAGTGTTTACCAGCGCGTTGCTGATTTTCTAATCATGACAGCCAAGCCAATGGGCGATAAGCGGGCATATGTTGATGAGGCTTCAAGACAAGATATTGCAGAAGTTGTGGGCGCTTCTAGAGAAATGGTTGGGAAGGTATTGCATAGCTTGGAAATGAAAGGGTTGATCCAGATTCACGGCAAAGCAATCGTTTTAAGCCAGGAGATTGCATTACCCACCAATGATGACGAATAAACACCTGTTCCAGAGGCGACTTCATTGCCTCTGGAACAGGAGGATAAAGTCATTATGGCAGAGATGCTTATGGTAATTTTTTTTAAGGTTTGTTGGCACATCAATACTCTTGGCAATATTCAATTTGCTTGTTTAGCTTTATTTTGAGTGAATCATTTAATTTATGAAAAAAATAGCATTAAAAAATGCTATTTTTTTCATACACAATCTAAATATAGATCATCGCCTTAATTGGCTATCCCTAAAGATTTTGCAAAAGCTTTTGAAGTCTGCCCAGGTGATGTTGCGCCTGCATTATTGAAATAAAGCCAATCTGCTGAGGCTTGCCACATCATCATGCCATTCATAATTGGCAGAGAGTTGGCGATATCGGAGGTTAAGCTATTTAAGACTGTTAAATAAGGAACAGCTGGTACGGATACTGTAAATTCTGAGCCAGCACCTGCCTGATTATTGACTGCTTCTCCAAGCAGTACCCCGGAAACTGAATCTGGAACACAAGATGAATTAGGAAAACTTCCATTGGAACAGCTAGAGCTGCTTAAAATTGAAAAGATTTGTGCAAACTTAGCCAAAGATCCCAATGCCATAGGATTCGTACCATCAATAGTGTAGCCATATTGGTTATATAGTTGGGTCTGAATGTAGTCAACTTTCCCAGCTGCAATAGCTGGATAATATTCATTATTGGCAGGACTCCCTCCCTTCCCCCAATAAACGCTCATACTGGGATCTTGGCATCCCCCTACGAAAGGTGGGTTGTAATTGGTTCCTGTGCCACCGCCCGAGGAATACCAAACATTATTTTGTGGGCTTGTGGACACAAGGTTGCTTTGACTGGAAACTATTTGTGGTGCTATTGAAACCTTAAGATTGGCGCTCTTGATTGCTGTAGCAGCATCCAAAATAAAAGCACTGCAATGACCATTTTCTAATTCCAAATCAATTCCTACAAGCTGCGGCAATCCAGCAGCATTTAAGGCGGTGTTGTAGGCTTGCACTTGCTTAATAGCTGCATTTGCAAAAATTGTCCCATTTCCTGTAAAGAGGGTGCCATTGCAGGGGGCACCACGCGGATCTCCATAGCTGCATGTGGTGCCGCCCCCTACTGTATAGAAATTAAGGGTTCCTGGAGATTCAAGTGAAATAATAGACTTCATATACCCAAGATATGTTGGGTTAATGGCTCCATTAGAATTTACGTCAGTTGCAGACATGGCGCCAAACATGACCATATTGTAATTTTTCATTCCAGAGCTACCAATTGCATTTGGTAAATTGCTCATATCTCCCACCGCCGTCATATCAAAATAAATTGACGACTTCTGACTATTCTGTCCAATCCTATCCATTGCCGCTTTAGTTGATGTTACCGAAGTCGAGACAGCACTATTCGAGGTAGCGCTATTCGCTGTAGCACCATTAGGCCCACCTGCACTAACCGCACTAGCTGAAGTCACTCCAGTAACT
>Ga0214919_10000317_pt1 | contig 82548 bp, 74 predicted proteins | sample LL1503_MetaG_FD_177994 | JGI IMG/M metagenome (GOLD analysis project Ga0214919, IMG submission 177994) | Freshwater microbial communities from Lake Lanier, Atlanta, Georgia, United States - LL-1503 | ecosystem: Environmental > Aquatic > Freshwater > Lake | place: USA: Georgia | collected...
GCTTTACCCAAATAAGCCTTTAAAAAAGGCTTTACCCAAATAAGCCTTTAAAAAAGGCTTTACCCAAATAAGCCTTTAAAAAAGGCTTTACCCAAATAAGCCTTTAAAAAAGGCTTTACCCAAATAAGCCTTTAAAAAAGGCTTTACCCAAATAACATTGCATAGATTTTTTGTCTAAGACAAATTATCGCCAACTTTTTAAAAAAAAGTTCACAAAAAAACCTATGCAATGATATTTACTTTAAAACTAATGAACAATGGCATTTACTTTAAAACTAATGAACAATGATCATCGGCCTGTTTATTTCCTAACCATATAAATAATTCCTTTGTGCCTTTGCTAGGATCAGGCTTTGGTTGATGGCTTTTTATATGCAATAATTCGGCCGATTTATACATAAGTTTAAGTTGCTTAAAAAATATATCTGCAATGGTAATTAGATCAATATTTTTCATTTTATGGGTAGTGTTATTTTTTTGCCGAGTTAATAGCCATTTATTAAAAGTATTTACGCATAATAGACTATCTGTATATACCTCAATATAATTATTACTCATATCCTTATTTAATCCCATACATACCAATTGGGCAAAGCAGTGAACTAATCCTAATAGCTCTCCCCTATTACTTGATGGATTAATTTTGATAGTGTTATCAATTTTGATAATATCATCAATTTTGATAGTGTTATCAATTTTGATAGTGTTATCAATTTTGATATATGGTGTATCTGTAGTGGAGATATTTATAATTTTGCCATTTTCATCAAATACTATTTCTGCCTCATCTAAGTAATATTTATTTGGCTGAACTAGCCCATCTATTATATATTTATTTGTACCATCTATGGATATAGAGCAAAAAGAAGCCTTAGCATTCTTTTTTCCATTATTTATACAACCACCATCAGTAAATCCAAAATAGCCAATTTCTGGACTAGTCATAATGGTTTTTTACTACTTTTTTAGCCCTAAAAACTTACCCCTTAAGTAAATTTGATTTAAATACTTTTTAAGTTATTATATAAATAGAATTTTTTAATTCAATTAAAAAGAATACAAATGTACAAGTATTATATAATAATTTTATTATTAATAAATATTCATTTTTGCAAATGTCTATTACTGCAACAATCATTATATATTCCTATTATAAATGCAAAAAAATGTAATAAAAAAATAATTGCAAATTTGGATGATATTATTGATTATTATCATAATAAAAATATAATAGGAGTAATGACTCATATATTACCACTATTTATAAATTATAATAAAATAGAATTTGTTATATCATATAGTAAAATATCTAGCCTTTTAGATATACCTAAAGATAATAAATTTAAAAATGAAATAAGAACATATATTATAATAAATCTTGGTATATTAGCTAAAAAAACAAATACTGAAATCACTATAATTTATTCAAAATTTTTAATACCTTCTATAGATTATTATATTGCACAATTATGTATGCAAAATAACTTTGAAATAGATATATTGAAAAAGAAACCAATTTCTTTATTTTTACAATTAGCAGCTCCTCGTATAAATGCAATGAAATTTAATAATGATAATACAATATCATATCATTCTATAAATGTAAAACCTCTACAGAATAATGACTATAATATAATATCTATTAAAGACTTTTTTGAATGACTTTTTACTACCCAAAAAGACTTTTTACCGCCCTACAAGACTTTGTCTTTTCGGGCTCCAAAAAGTTCACAAAAATGCTAGGCAAGCAGAGCGACCCGTTTGAATAAAACTCATTGCATAGAGATCGCAAGGAAACTTTTTACTGCCCTACAAAACTTTGTCTTTTTCGGCCTCCAAAAAGTTCACAAAAAAGCTAGGCAAGCAGAGTGGCCCGTTTTAAGTTTATTGACAAAGTCAAATCATCGTATTTTTTTTTTAAAAAGTGGATGACATTTGAATATTATAAATATACACTTATAAATATATATATATTATGGAGTATCCAACAAGTATATTCATTACAGAAAATGATCTATCCTTATTTGATGCATTTGAGCAATGGGCGGAAAATGTTAGAATTTTAAAATATAAATATATATCAAATATAAATATAGTATCAACCAATGCCTCAGATGCAATTCTAGTACATATATACCCATCATTAAAATGTTATTATTTTATAAAAAATAATAATTCAGAATATTGGCTTATTTTTGATCCAATTAATACTCTAAAAGAAAGCAAAAAAAAGATAAAAAAAATTATAAATATAAATAAAATATTAATGTCAGAAAATGGTATGCTTATTAGGAGAAAAAAGGCACTAAATATAGAAATTAACGTATTACTTACTATACTATGTATTACTATAATATATATTATGCTAAATATTATACTAAATATTGCTATCCCCATAGAGGGCCACTAGTTGGCAGCCTTCCCCATTCTTCAATAATATTATGAATATCTTCATACATAGATATAGGGTATGAGATTGATTCAAAAGCCTCGCCAGGCACTCTAATTTTATAATGCTCCCATCCAGGATATTTACTACTTATTTTTTTTGATATAACCCCTCCCATAGACATTTTCTGTCCTGAATTTAATATATCCATAGCATCTTCTATACGTACATTCCTCTTTGCAGAATATATAGTTGCAAAAATTGCCGGAAGTCTTATTTTATGTGTAGTTGCTGAGTCATTTGAGCATAAAAATTGCCTAAGGGTAGTTAAATTTAAATTAGATATTATTGTATTATCTAATTTTGCAAACACTAATTTCATAATTGGATATAGCTCACTAATTTTTATTTTAAATAAATATTCTTTAATCAAATTAAACATTACTGTATCTCTAATATGTTCTCGCCAACAATCCCCTCTCATAAAATATACTGAAGTAATGCCCATTTTATTTTTATTAAAAGCAGATAGGCTATCTGTATGAGATTTTACATATTTATGGCATCTACTGCTTGCAGTTTCATCCGCTATATTACTAATGCCATCATCGCCATTATGGATTTGGAGACAAAATCCGCAAAAATGGCCACCACAGCTAATACAATGTAAAGCCATACAGCCTGTAAACTCAAAAAATGGAACTAGACAATATGGGCATTTTTTGCAAGTAGTTGCTATATCGCAAATATCAAGAAATACTTTTGATTTGTAATCAGTTATAGCCTTAGGCTCATGCATTTTTTGCTCCAATAATGATATTTTATCTTCTTGCATTTTAAATTCAAAATCTAAATATAGATGTAAAATATCTATATTTTTTATCCTTTTAAGAGGTGGAAAATTATTATCGCAGCATGGGCAAGGTATACACTTATATACTTCCCATACACCTGCAAGTTTTGGCAATAGTTCAGCATTCTGCAAATAATCATTAAAACAAGATAGGCATACACTATGTGGATCTTCACCATCACATGATATATATGCATCCATATCTATCCCAGTATGCCCTTCCAAGCTATTTTGTACATCTCCACAAATTATACATGACATTTTTAATATTATATTATTTAATATCCAAAAATTAATTATAAATTCAAATTTAAAAAAATTGCAGATATTCAAATTTAAAAAAAAATGCAGATATTCAAATTTAAAAAAATTGCAGATATTCAAATTTAAAAAAATTGCAGATATTGATTACATTCTGTTTCTGAAGAGTTATTAGCAAATGCTCTATCAGTGCATATTTTATATTGATCTTCTGGGTCTCTCATACGCAAATTTGCCGCCGCTGTAGAAGATATAATATATGCATTAGTAGAATTCGCAGAATTGCGGCGCTGTGCAAAAATTGTAATTGGCGTATCTACTTGTTCTAATAATTTATACCCTTCCATATAATAATCACAGCTGTATGCCGAATTTCCAGATAATATGCAATTTTCATAATCACCATTTATATAATAGGAAAGATCCCCTATTGAAAAATTTGCCTTATCCATAGTCTCCACTAATGTTATAATATTTTGCAAAAAGACATTTATAAAAAAATTATATACATTCCTATTAATATAATTACCTCTATATAAAGATAGAATGCTATTTTGTAAATACGTTATAAAGTAATTCATTGCATTATAATTATTTACTGAAGTAAGTAATGTATTATTTACTGAAGTAAATAATTTATTGCCCTTCATTACATTTCCCTTCATTACATTGCTCTTAATTACATAATATAGTTGTAAAATATTAGCCGTGCCATCCCCAAATACAGCATTATACACATTACATAAATTAGTAATTGCATTTGCATTTGTGCTTACATTTTGTAGACCTAACTTCATATTATATATATAATTTTGTAAAATAGATTTAGGAACGGTTATATATTGAGCATATGGAGATTTTTCAATTTCTCGAAGTATTTGATAATTTGCAGTTTGCATCTTTTATATATATATATAATATATACTTTACAAAAAAAATAAATATATATTTTAATTTAAATTCCAGTAGACCCAAATCCTCTACTGCCCCTATCTGTCTCATCTAATGAGTCAACAATTTTTATTTTAATCCCATCTAAGCCTGGAGCGCAAATTTGAAATAATCGAGTCCCTTCTTTTATAAAAATCTTTTTACTATAAAATAATGATACTAGCCATAAGTACAATTTATGCATTACATCAAATGGATTAAATATAGTAATTTTATTAGCCGCTATTGAATTAGTAATTGAATTAGTAATTGGCGTATATCTTATTTTAGCCATAATATTTCCTCTATATCCACTATCGATAATACCAGTGCTATTTGCCAAATATAAACCCGTAGATGAAATACTTGATCTTGGAAATAAAAAGTAACTTGCTTGTTTATTTTCTTTTAAATTTATCATACTACAAGAGATACCAAAATTAATAGTTTCTAAATTATTATTATAAATATTCATATCATTAGGGACCGGCAAATCAATTCCACTATCTCCTTCATATTTCATTGCATATTGTCTATAATATGACTTAATTGCTGGAGATAGGTCTGAATTTAGTTTAATATTTAATTGATACATCTTTTCTATAATAATAAAAAAATAAATATTTAATAGTGTTTTTAATTTATGATAATTATCCTTGTTCTTTAATTTTGGACCTCTGCTCTTTAATTTTAGCCCGTTGCTCTTTAAGCTCTGTATTGGTATAGATAATTGTCCACAGATAATTAGTTTTGAGCCTAGCAATTTGTTTTATATATTGACCAATTGTACTCTGCAGCTGATTATATTGCTCTTGTACTTGATCGCACTCTATTTTCACTTGATTATGCTGTGCTCGTAGCTTATCATATTGCTCTTGCACTTGATCGCGCTCTTCCTCCATATCTGCAATAATTGTATATAGTTCATCAACTTTTTCTTTGCGCTCTTGTTGCATATCTGCAATAATTGTGTATAGTTCATCAACTTTTTCTTTGCGCTCTTGTTGCATATCTGAAATAATTGTGTATAGTTCATCAACTTTTTCTTTGCGCTCTTGTTGCATAGATTTGCGCTCATTTTGCATATACTCAATATCTCTTTGACTAGATATATGCATGTTATTAAGTTTCTCAATCTGAGCAGCTTGGCTTGCAATCTGAGCAGCTTGGCTTGCAATCTTAGCAGCTTGGCTTGCAATCTGAGCAGCTTGGCTTGCAATTATCTCATCACGACTAGCAAGTTCTTTTTTATGAAAATTCATTATCTCCTTTTTAGATATAAATAATTTATGAGCTATCTCAACCTCTTTTCGTAAATGAGCAATTTCCTCTATTTGCTCATCTCTCACAATTTCACATCGGCGTAATTTTGCCTGTTCTTCAACTACTAAATGACTAGTTAATTGATTACTAATCAAAGCTGCTACAAATTGTTTAAAATCTGCAATAATACTATGAAACTGTTCATTTTCTATTACTATAGCATTATATTTTTTTTGTAGTTCTTTTATTTCTTTTAAGCCTTCTGATGTCGACATAATATGTATTATCTTTTACCATATAAATAAAAACAATCAAATATTACTTGCTAGTATTCCTTTATTACTTGCTAGTATTCCTTTATACCAATAACTGCACAAGCAATCCGTTTTCCAGAATTGCCTGTAATTAGGCTCTCTTTGTCGCCCCCAAGTCCGCAATCATCCTCATCTGCATGAATAACAAGCCCTCTTCCAATAATATTGGCAATATTCCCATTTTTTAAAGATATATAATTATCATATATTGTTATATTTACATTACCGCCACCATCTGCAGTTATATTTCCAAGATCACCAACGTGCCGAATACTTGATGTATTATGTCCACCACCATGCGTTTTATTATAGGGATTAAAATGATCACACATACTATCACACATTTTAGACATATCGCCGCATCTATGAATATGAAATCCATGTATTGTATTTGACTCAAATCCAGATAAAGCTATATCAATTTTAATATTATTACGTTTATTGCCTTTATTGCCACCCACTACATCCTCTACATTTGAAAATATTACATTTCCTTTAATGTCTCCAAAAAATACTGCAATGGCTGAATATTGTTTAGTAGCTTTTCCGCCCCCTATAGCAGTTTGAGTATTTCCCATTTTTTTAAAACATATATTATATAGAATATATATTATATAGATTATAAATAATCAATATACATTTTAGCAAGTTTTATTAGCCTCTTTTGCTCATCTTTTGTTTTGTTATCCCAATGGTATACATTTCTTGCAGTTGCATATATTTTTTTAAACTTTGCGTAATGTGTATTAATTAAATTATAATATAATGCATCCCATATATCATCCCATTGATATGTATTCCCATCTGCAAGTTTTATACCTTTTGCATCATTACTTTTTGTCTTAACTTTGGTCTTACTAACGCTCTTACTAGACTTACCCCCTTCTTTAATATCTTCAGTTGTATCCTCGATTTTAGCGCCAGTTGTTTTAGCGCCAGTTTTATATTCTCCATCATTCATTTTTTTAATATACACACTGCTTGAAAAGTATGGTCTACTCATCATAAATCCGCCATCTGCATACATAATCATTCCATATATATTAGGGACCATAACCCACTCATATGAATCAATACTTACTACACTTATAAACCATTTATATACCTCGTCAGGATCTACCATAGTTAATAAAAAAAACTGACCAATTACCATAAGGCGCTCAATATGATGTAAATAGCTATATTGATATGCCTTCTTAATACAGTCATCAATAGGTGGAATTCCTGTAGTTGCGTCCCAAAATCGCTTTGATAATTTATTAGTGTGATTAAGGTAGTTTTTTCCAATGATAGTGGCTTTGCCTATACCGCTACTAATTTTACAAAATTTATCTGAATGAAATTCATATAAATATCGCATGCTTTGTTTCCATCCAATAAGTTGTCTAATATATCCTTCTAATGAGTTTAAAGGAACTTTTGAGTGATTAGCATGTATTGCGTCTAATATATCTTTATCAATAAGTAAGCCGATATTAAGCAATGGCGATAATATAGAATGATATCCAAATTTAATTTTAGAATTAAATGCATCTTCATATTTTCCAAATTTGTTTAATCTAATTTTTATAAAATTTGCTAACCACTTTTTTGCACCTGTGTGGTCAATAGGAAATATAAAATTATCCATTGTTCCCCAATTATCGGCAAAGTGTTTATTTACATATGTTTTTGCTTCTGTAATGTGCTTATTGGTATTATTTTGTGGAGAGAATACATCTTTTTGCCCTTTAGGGAATGATAATCTATTCTCTTTATCATATGATAATTTAGTAATTGGAGTTAATATTTTTAACCTATTTCTCTGCCATCTGTAGAATGAAGAATCATGTGTAAATTTCTTATTTTTATTTTTATCATAATATTCTTTTAAATCGGCATGAGTTGTTATAAATTCTGGAGTCTCTAACATAGTTATTTTTTTAGCGGAACAAGATAGTATTTTTTTTGTTAAATTATGATCAATAGGATTATAAAAAAAAACTTCATGGTTTTTTAAATCTGATAAATAATTATCTTTAAATTCATAATATTCTACACTCATACCCTTTTGCTTTAAATAATTATAATAGCTCTTCATTGAGGCCCTATGAAATGCAAGCTTTAATTTATGAAATTTATATTTAGTAAAATAAGTAGGCTCCTCAATGAGATAAATTTTAATATCTTTATTTTTTACACCTTTATCTTTTAAACATTCTTGCAAATATGCATAATCAAAAAGTTGTGTTGGAAATATTAAAAAAATAATCATTATATATTTTTATATATAATAATATTTATAAAAAATGAATAATAATGCATATCAAAAAACATTAAATGCATATCAGAGGCGAACAGATGCAAGCTCACTAAATAATGATTGGTCATCTGATATTGAAAATGTATTAGAGCAAATAAGAGTAAATTGTGTAATAATGAGTAAAGAGCATAAGACTAAATATTTGTTTTTAAAAGGGATTTTAAGATATTTTAGAATACCAATTATTTTAATATCAAGCATTGCATCTGTGGCAAGTGTTGGATTGCAGCCATATCTTGATCAACCAACTATATCTGTAATAACTTGTTTACTATCACTTACTTGTGGAATTATTGGAAGTATTGAATTATTTTTAGCAATTCAATCAAGTATGGAAAATGAGTTAATGGCATCAAAGGATTATTATATATTAAGTATAGAAATTTTTAAAGTTCTTACATTAGACAGAGAAAACCGCTCAATGGACGGAAAATCATTTCTAGAAACATCATATGGTACATATGTAAAATTGGTTGAAAATAGTAATATTTTAGATATAGATGAAAAAATTGCAGATCGGCTAACTCTTGTTATTGATAAAAATATTGATAAATCAAGCAAATATATAGATACTAGTTCTTCTGATGAATCTCCAGTATCACAATCAAATACATTATCGCGATTATCCTCATATTGGAATAACAAAAAAGATAAAAAAATAAATATCGAAAAAACAAAATCAATTGATGAATTGGTAGGCTATAGTTTAAAAAAAAATAATATGCTATCATTAGATCAGCCTCTACCACCAATATATAATCTGCCGCAAATATATCCATCACCTCCACCAATGCAGGCACCAATGCAGGCGCCAATGCAGGCACCAATGCAGGCACCAATGCAGGCACCAATGCAGGCACCAATAGCACCAACAATACAGACATCAATAGCACCAACAATACAGACATCAATACAGACATCAATACAGCCAACAATGCAGCCGCCACAGCCACTAATTTATCTAGCATCTCGATCATCTTCCTATAATGATTTATCAGATTTATTTACTGATAATTTATCAAATTCATTTTTTTATAATAATTTTGCACAATTGCCTAAAATTTCACAATTACCCAAAATTGCACAATTGCCTAAATTGCCTAAATTGCCCAAATTACCCAAATCAATATCCGATAGCAATTTGCAGCATTCATCTAATAATTCATCTAATATAAACATAGATAATATCAATGGAAACATAGATAATATCAATGGAAACATAGATAATGTCAATGGAAACAATAATATTAATGGAAACAACAATGAAGAAATAGATACAAATGATGACATCATTGGAATATCAGAACACAATTTAATTGATATTCAATAAAATAATTAATTAATTATTAAATTAAATATTTAATTAATTATTTAAATATTTAAATAATTAAATTAATTAATTTTTTTTAAAAAAAAAAATGAGTAAAGTTGCACAAAACCAAAAAAAGAAAGGACCAGGTAGGCCATCAATACGATCTACCCCACCACCATTAGAGCGCAGAGGTGTGGTCGATTCTCCTAAAGACCCAAATAATCGTTTAGAATTTGTATATAGTAATCCTCTTATATTTAAAGCATTATTTACATATTTTAAAAATATTAAAGCAAGAGATATACATATTAAATGCCATAAAGATGGTATTACATTTTATACAAGAGACCATTCAAAAACATCCAGAATTGTTGCTGAAGTTTCTGGAGCATATGTAAATTGGCATTATTGCGAAGGTGAATATTGGTTAGGAATAAATAGAGATAGTATAGAAAAAATATTTTCATCCATTGATAAAACATTTTTTAAAATAACAATTATTCAAACCCATGATGATATTGATAGTTTATTATTTATATTTAAAGATGCAGATATTGATAAAGAATGCAATTATAAAATATCGCTATCTACCTATCCTGCCGATGATGAATTATATGAAATTGATAAATTAGTCACACCTCAAGCACTATTAATTAATTTTCCCATTGAATTCACATTAACCGCCAAACAATTTAAAAAATCAATAAGCGATGCCTCAAATTTTAGCGATATGCTTACCTTTGAAAAGCTGGGAATTCACCCCCTACAGCTAACATATGCAAAATCTAATCTTATATATAATGAAGTATATAGATCACCAGAAAAGATTAAATTGCGATCTAATATCCAAGAAAATGAAATATTTAGAACCACCATAAAAATATTAAATATAAAATCATTAGCAGCAAGTATGGTTACTGATGATATTAGAATATTATGTCGAGAAGATGCCGATATACTATTTAGATCTGCTATAGATGAAAAAGCCATTGTAGTTAGCACTATCACAAAATTGCAATAGTTTTGCATTTAAAAAAGGCATATTTGCCTTAGCAAGCATATTTGATTGTTTTTTTTTACTAGGAAAAAGAGAAATGATCAGTGAAATAACTAAAGAAAAAGCTATGGCTACTCTTACTACCAGTAACATAACAACTAATGGTCTTAAAAGAGAAATTGAGGGCATTAAGAAAGAAATTAGCGATCTTAAAGAGGAAAATACCTATTTTAAAGAGATGGATAATTATCTTAATAAAGCTATTGCTACAAATAATAAAAATAATAAAGAACGATTAGAGAATATTAAAATAGTTTTGCTCCAATTAGCAGCTTGTAATATATCATTAAAAGCAGAAGATCTTGAAAGTATGCAGATACTAAATACTGTCCTTAGTGAGGACTTAACAAATGCTCAAATATTACAACAGAATAATAGAGAAATGGAAGCAGAAATTTCTAAAATAGAAGAGCTTATCAAAAAGAATGAACTTCTTATATACAACAAAAAGCTCCTTGTTGAAGAAACCGAACAAGAGCTATGCAAGCATCTTATTATAAAGATAAAACAAGCTATTGTTGCATTTAATAATGGGGATGGTGGGGTAGTGAGTACATTTCTTACAGATAAGGATTACAAGAGACCGCCTAGTGATTCTGAAGATAAATGTGCACTATCTATATGTATTATAGAATATAGGGAAAAGGTAATTAAGTTATTGGGCCCTCTTATCCAATCTACAGTATTTGATGTCCGCACTGAGCATAGTCGCAGCGATTCTCCATATTGTAATGGCCTGCAGGGTGTACAACAAGATATAGAGTTAATTTTATCTAGTATTTTAGAGATATTATCTCTAATTGATATATACGGCGATAAAATAACTTCAACTTTGCAAATTGATACAAAGTACCCATATATGTCATTTTTTGATAGTTTGTCTGAGTTAGTAGATAAAGCAAGCTGTGAGAATCCTCAATATTTATATAATATTAATCCTCGCGCATTTTTTGATGTTAAATGCTCTAGATGGGATACCATTCGTAGATATGACAACTATGGTGATATAGAATGTGTTTATTCATATGATAGTAGAATAAAAAAGGCATTTGGGTATGCATTACCTGTATTAATAGAATTTGCAAAAATTGGGTTTTTATCTGAGAGTCGGAAAGGTATTCTTGGATTTACCACCGCCATTAAAGCCATTAAAGCCATTAAAGCCACTACTGCACCTACTGCACCTACAACTTCTAGTACTAGACAATTTTTTAAATATTGTGCTAGTACACTCCCTTATTCTATAGGATTTAGTTGGAAAATGCATTTATGTAGTTTTTTGGGCAATAAGCCACCAAATGCTAAGGAGAGGAAATATATTCCTAAGGAGGATAATTAGCAAGGTTAAACCCCTTGCGGTCATCCGTTACTAATTTAATAAAGGGTATTTTCTTTACACTTAGATCGCTATCTAATCTCTTATGGATGCATTTTCGATCCCATCCGCATCCATCTTGTAATTTAAACATACTATCTTCAGCAAGGTATAGTATCATATGGTTTAACAATTCATCACTGAAATCTTCAGATATGTTGTAAAAGCAGGCTTGCTGTGTTAGATATGTATCTCTTGGATATTTTTGATTAAATATTTTTTCTAAGTTAAGAGATTTATTTTTACTTATTTTTTTTCTATAATTGGTAAATCCCATATTAATTGCCTTTTCAAATTCTTGACGCCATAATTTAATAATTGTGCTAAATTTTGGGGCCATAATAAACCAATTTTCAACAAAGCTAAAAATATTATTATCAGATGTTCTTGTTTTAAAATAAAATCCGGTAAAAAGTGATTGTTGCTTAATTGATTGATCCCGCATTCTTGTTAATGCATTTTCATCATTTATAATAATTCCAGCATCACACCAGCACCCCCCATAATGCTCTAATAAATATACTCTAATCCAATCGGCTTTTTGTGCAATGACTAATTTTTTAAAAGATGGCATTGCCTCATTTGGAATATATTGTGATAAAGTATCATTTGATAAAAAATTTACTTTCCATGTTTTTATTATATTATAATTATTTTTCCATACATTTTGTATACATAAAGGAATATCTTTAATACTATCCCAATATACCCATATTATTTTTGGAAATATATAATTAGTATAATCAAATGGCTCATTATCTTTAATTTCAATCTGCCTTTGCGTAAATTTTTCTGATATTGAATTTAAATTACTTGCATAAGCCCTTGTACAGCAAAAATATATTATAAGCAATAATATAATAAGTATAATTAACCCAAATAAATATAAATATTTTTTTTTCATAGTTGTATTTATCTTTATAATAATTATAATAAAAAAATGAATAATTATAATAAAATTTAATTGCTATATTTGATAGTATTATATAGTTTGACAAATGGATGAAGATAATATGTTGTTCTATATAGATATAGATATTGCCAGCAATAGCGATATCAGTAGTATATTTTATGCTATTATATATGGAAAGAGTATAGAATACATTAAGACATTATTAATAAATGGCGATATCTCTTTAAATATTACCAATCTTGTTCAAATGACTCCATTATTATATGCTATTACGCAGAATAATATTCCATTACTCAAATTACTAGTAGAGTATGGAGCTGATCCAAATTTTGTTAGCAATGGATTAATTACACATCCACTAATTTTAGCTGCTCAACATGGACATTCTAATATAACTGAATTATTGATAAAATATGGTGCCGATATTAATATATGCGATCATTCTGGAAAGACTGCATTAATATATGCAAATATTACTGAAAAATGCAATATTCGAATGATTACATTTTTATTAGAAAAAGGGGCAGATATTTACATTTCTGACAATACGGGTAAAACTGCATTAATGTATGCTTATGCATATGCTAATAGGAGTAATATATCTATATTTCAGCCATTTGTAAATAAGTCCAATAGAAAACATATATTAATATATACAACAGCAGCTAAGATGTGCCAGCCTACATCTAAAATAGGAAAATTTGCTAAAATTAGTGTAAATGCTAGAAGAGATTGGTTAATGCAGGTATCTAGTTGTTTAAGTGAAGTTGTAACTGCTACTAAGTTGTAACCACTACTAAGTATTATTTTTTTTATTATATTTGATTATCAAATTTTAGTAATAAAAAAATATGAATACGCAGGTTAGTTACAACATAACATGTCATAATATACTAATTTGTCAAGAAAATATAGATAGCATTCGTATTTTACTTGAAAATGGGATAGATGTAAATGCAAAAGATGATCATTTTACAGCATTGATGATTGCCGCTGGAATTGAATATGGAATTACTATCAATTTAGCAGCTATGCGATTATTAATTGAATATGGTGCAGATGTAAATGTATTTGGAAAGCATAACCTTACAGCATTAATGGCTGCTTCTGGATGGGCAAATTATGCCAATACATATGCTATCTCTCTATTAATTAGCAATGGCGCTAATATAAATGCAATAGATAGATTTGGAAATACAGCATTAATATATTCAACTGGGATCAATACAAAAAAAAAGGGCATGGCAAATTTAGAAGCTTTTAAATTATTGCTTAAAAATGGCGCAGATATAAATATAGTAAATAAATACGGCAATACAGCACTTACATATATTTATAATGTACGCAATGCACATTCTTTCCAATCAGTTATTAATAATCATTACAGAAAAGAAGCTATTACATATTTAGAGTCTATTAAAAATATTCCTGATGTGGTAACAACTACAGTAACTAAATTTTTGAAAATTAGTGTAAATGCTAGAAGAGATTGGGCAAGGCACATATCTAGTTTTTTAAGTATAGATGCAGCCACTAAGCCTAATTAGTATAAATAGTTTAAGTAATTGCATTTAAAAATATATAAAAATATATTATATTTATTATTTTTTTAAATCTTTTAAATCTTTTAAATCTTTTAAACTTGAATCAAGTTTAAAAATATCAAGTTTAAAAATGTGTGGAATTTTTGCATTACTAAATGGTAATAAAATAAATAAATCTGATATAGAACATAATTTTCAGCTAGGAAGAGGACGAGGACCAGAGTCGTCATCATTAGTAACAATAAGAGATAATTTAATATTAGGATTTCATCGTTTGGCCATTAATGGATTAACTCCAGAATCGGATCAACCAATTATTATTAATGGTATATATTTAATATGTAATGGAGAAATTTATAATTATCAGCTATTATATAGAATGATGAATAATGCTGCTTCAAATAATTACTCTATATCACCAAATACCGCTTCTGATTGTGAAGTAATTATTCATCTCTATATGAGATATGGATTTGATCAAATGCTTAAAATGTTAGATGGAGTATTTGCATTTATATTATATGATTCTAATATTAATAAAATATATGTTGCGAGGGATTATTATGGAGTTCGTCCATTATATATGCTAAATGATATATTTTTAGATAATAATTTTGAAGAATATATATTAGCATTTTCTTCAGAGGCAAAGATGATTAATGAATATTCTGTGACTATAGTACCCAATGCAGATGCGGGTTTAAAAACATCAGAATGTAAAATTTTACATTTTTCACCATCAACCTATATTGAAATATCACTAATAGATGATCTTTTTTTAGTAACAAGGAAGGTAAAATATTATAATATGACAAATGCTGGATTTTTTTATCCAAATTTTTTAGAATATCCAGAATTTATATTAAATACTATATTACAAAATATAAATTATTATTTATCACAGGCAGTATATAAACGATGCATCACTACTGAAAGGCCAATTGCTTGCTTATTATCAGGTGGATTAGATAGTAGCTTAATTACTGCATTAGTTTCTAAATATTATGCAAAAGAGGGTAAAGTTTTAGAGACATATAGTATAGGACTTGCAGATTCTGAAGATTTAATACATTCCCGCCTTGTTGCAGATTATTTAGGCACTGCACATACAGAAATTATATTAACTGAAGAAGAATTTATTGAAGTAATTCCTACCGTAATTTATGCTATAGAAAGTTATGATACAACAACGGTGAGGGCCAGTATTGGAAATTATAAATTAGGAGAGTATATAGCTAAATATAGTACAGCTAAAGTAATATTTAATGGGGACGGCTCTGATGAAGTATGTGGTGGATATTTATATATGGAAAATTGCCCAGATCCTATAGAATTTGATAAAGAATGTCATAGATTATTGGATGAAATTCATATGTATGATGTCCTAAGATCAGATAAATGTATATCAACCCATGGATTAGAGCCAAGGACTCCATTTTTGGATAAAGCATTTGTGCAATATTATTTATCTATTCCACCAGATATTAGGATGCCGCAGGGTCGCCAGTGTACAAAGTTTTTATTAAGAAGTGCATTTGCAAATAATAGTGATAGCAATATACTACCTAATGAAATACTTTGGAGAAGAAAAGAGGCATTTAGTGATGGCGTATCCACATTATCAAAATCTTTATATGAAATTATTCAAGAAAGTTCTATTGTGCAAAGTTGTCAAATTAATTCTAGTCAAATTACTGCTAGTCAAATTAATTCTAGTCAAATTACTGCTAGTACAGAGAATAATACAATTATAGAAAGTATAAATTTACAAAAAGAAAAAAAATATTATAAAGATCTATTTTTATCTTATTTTCCAAATAGTGATATTATTCCTGCTTATTGGATGCCAAAGTATACAGAAGCAACAGATGCAAGTGCAAGGACATTAAAAAATTATTAACCAGATGTGGATTAAAAAATTATTAACCAGATGTGGATTAAAAAATTATTAACCAGATGTGGATTAAAAAATTATTAACCAGATGTGGACATAAATATTATAAAAGCAATACCTAAAACTGCAATTTCTACTGGAATCATAATTTCTGGAGCTACTAATGTAAAGTCCATTATTTCTGGAGCAAATTCTATTAATTCTGGAAATTCCATAAGTGCCTCCCAAAATTCAGCAAGCTCTGGAAACATATCCATAATACTCATACCCGTTTCTTCGGCATCAGCAGCTACTTCTGTTGTAGTCTCTGCACCATCAGCCACAGCTGCTTCAGTAGACTCTGCACTAGCACTTGCTGAACCTTCTACGCTTGTAGGCGATATATCATCAGCCGCAGCTGTACCCTCTGCAGCCGTTGCCTCTTCAGATGTGGCAGCTGTATCCTTTGCAGCTGATGCATCTGCAGGCGCATCTGGATCTGCTGCATCAACAGCAGCTTCAGCCCCAGATACACTAGCATTGCCATACATATAATTATATGCATAATTTCCAGCATTATATGCCTGATACCCCATCATACCATATTGTGCATCTTTCATTAAACTTGAAGCGCTACTTTTAGCCGTACCACCACTAACAGCCGCGGATGCAGTACTTTTATTAGCACCACTACCAATAACAATTGTACCTGAAGTGGAAGTGGAAGTGGAAGTGGAAGTGGAAGTAGTACTAGGGTTAGTATATTTAATACTCAAAAATACAATTATTAATATTGCTACTACTATTATTAATGCAGTTAATACCCACCTTCCCCATGCATGCCATCTTTCCCAAGTTTTTGAATGATGTATATGTACAACTATATTTTTTGAAGAATTTTCCATTATTAAAATATATTATATATTATTATGATTATTATATTTTATTATAATTAAAATATATTATAATTATACTGCAACTTCTGCAACTTCTGCAACATCTTCTATCATTGCCCCACCATCTGAAGCACCTTTAATAGCTGTCTCAGCGTCATCTACACCAGTTGAAACGGTTTCAGATGCATTTGCAATTTCAGCAGATGCTGTACTTGTACCATATATTACATCATGTATAGAATTATATATATCGGTTCCAAACTTTTTTATTTCGGAACCAAACACCCAATTTAATCCATATACACCACCTGCAATGCCAGCAGCATCTATCCCAGTATCTACAGCATCTGTTGCTGTATTTATAACAGAAGACATACCACTACTTGCAGCCGAAGTTGTAGATGCTGCTAGAGAAGATGCAGATTTTGCAAAAAGAACAACAAATATAATAATTATAATAATTAGAACAGCGCCTACAATCCATTTCCATATTGGTTTTTTTTGTTTTTTTTGAGTGTTATTGTCTAATATTTGTTTTTCAGCTTCCCCATTCTCTTCTTTTAATAATGGTTCAGCTTCCTGTAAACCATTTATATTTTCACTCATTTTTATTAAAAATTAATATATATATATTATAATTTATTTATTATAATTAATTATAATAATTAAAATATAGAAGTAAGCATACTCCATACAGATTGAAACATATCTGTAACCATTCCAGTACCATCTGCTACAATATCTTCTAATATTACAAATGGGAGGTCTATCATATCTGTCATCATATTAGTTAATAATGCAGCTGGGCCGCCACCTTTACTTTGTTTTGCAGCACCTTTAATTTGGCCACTCCCATATCCACCACATTGCCCACCACTACACTGAGCATTAGCTCCACTTTTATAACCAGAAGCATTTGCTCCATCATTACCAACTCCAGCATTAGAAGCGGCATTTGCACCAGTTCCTTTATTTGCCCCTGAACCAACTCCAGCAGCATTTGCTCCAGATTGTACAGTTGCGGCATTACCTCCTGATCCGACACCAGCGGCATTAGCTGCAGCAGCTGCCGCTGCCGTATTTGCCCCTGTTGGAGTTGATCCTGTATAGTTGCTACCTGTTGGAGCTGATCCTGTATATTTGACACTTGTACCACTTTTACTACCTGTACCACCTGTACTGCCTGTACTACCTGTACTGCCTGTACTGCCTGTACTGCCTGTACCACCTGTACCACCTGATGATTTATCCCTAGTAAGTCCAACTGAAAGTCCTATAATAAGGGCAATAATACATATCACAACAATAGCTATTATTATTTTTGTTTTTCTCGACATACCATTACCATTACTATTACTATTACTATTGCGGTCGCCATTACTATTGCGGTCGCCATTACTATTGCGGTCATCAGTTGGGCCCCCTCCTTTCTTATTTAAATATCTATTAGTAGTAGTTTTTAAATATGATGCCCCTGTTGCTACATTACTTGCTGCAGTACTCAATCCTGTTGCTACATTATCAGAGAAATCTTTTCTATAGCCTTTGGTACTATCCCATTTATCTTTAAGCTTATTATAATAAGACGTTGACATATTAAAAAATTATATTAGTATTAGTATTTTATAAAATAATAATATTTATATTAAATAATAATATAAAAAAAAATATTTTATATAATTAAAAGCTATGTATAATACTATATATTTTTATACTATTTGGTATACACTCTAATGTATTTTTTTCTTCAACGGCTTTATTAATAATTGTTTTAAATAAAAATTTAATATTTGAATATTTTTCATCTATTGATAATAATTTATCTCTTTCAAAAATATCACTTTTTATAAATAAATTTTTAATATAATTCCATAAATCTAATCCATTAGCATCTAATGTTAATTTTTGATTAATAATTAATTCCTTTTCTAATTTTTTTATATTTAGTGATGGATTTTCTATTTGTGCAGATAGTATAAATTTATTATATTCATTAACATGGATTATTGATAAAGCCTTTGCTATAAATATATTATTAGAATATTCATTCCCAAATATAAAATTAAAAAAAAGTATATAAGTTAATTCTATTTTATTTTTTTCAAAAAATTCAATTAATTCAGAAAATCTAATTTTAAATTGTTTTATTAACTCTACAGATAATAATTCTGCACTATACATAACTGGCTGAAAGGTTTCATTTTTTACCGCTGCCATAAATTTATCTTTTAGCTTATTCAATAATAATTGATCACTTTTTATATTATTTAGTATAATTGGTTCTATTGTATCATTTATTTTTTTATTATATAAATTTATCCCACCAAATGGATAATATTTAAAACTAGTATTTCCCTTTTCTGTAAATTTTTGCCAAGGTAAATGTATAACCGCAGGAGATAATTTATATCCATTGCTAATATTATATAATGCAGCTTCTGTAACAATAGTGGTAGCATTTGGTAGATCTTTAGGAGTAGCAACAAATGTATCTAATTGAATATTTACTATAGTTTTTAATCTATTTACTAATTTTTCACTTAATGGAGATATTATATTTCCCAAATCTTTATATTTTTTATTGATAAGCGGATCAATATCATATTTTGTAAAATGTGTAGCGTTTGGGATAGATATTTTTAAACTATTTATCTCAGAGGTAATATTTAATTCAGGATTTGAGTCATATATAGGTTTTATTGGATAATGTATTAATTGAATATTATTAATTGCAACTTTTTTTAAGGGTCTTCTTGCAACTGTTTCCGCAACTGTTTCCGCAATTGTGTCTACAACTGTTTCCGCAATTGTGTCTACAACTGTTTCCGCAATAATATTATTATTATCAGTATTTGTAATATTTAGCAGTATATATTTTTGCCTTCTACTTAAATTCATATTTTTTTTAATTATATTATTTAGGTATATTCTAAGTGATAAAGATCCTCTATTTATTATATCTTTAAACACTATATCAGAGCCTAATGTAATAAATTCACTAAAAATTAATTCTTGTATCTCAATATATATATTATCACTTTTTAAAATATACATATTTACATGTAAAGATGTATTTTCAATATTATTAGAATATGAAAATGATCGTAATTTTTGAGATTTTAAATAATTTATTATTTTATCATTCAAATATAAATATATATTTTTTTTTAAAAAATTATGAATATTTTCATACAAGTCTAATATATCTAATATGGTAGTATCTACTAATTTTTCTGCATTTTTATTTAATATAGTTTTAATTTCTTTTAATTCTGAAATATAATTATCATATGATGTTCCTAATGTTTCAATATTAGCCTCAGCATTAAATTTAAAAATTCCATCTATACATATATTTAAACAGTCTTTCCATATTTTTAATAATGGATTTAATTTTGTTGTCATTTTAAAAATATAAAAATCATATTAAAAGATATTATATTATATATTATATATTTTTAATTTATTTCTAAAAACATACATGGAATCAGTTACTCCAAGAATTACAGATCCAGACTTTGTCGATGCGGCATGCACTGGCGCTAAAGTTGCAAAAAAAATAAATAAAAAATCTATTATATTTATTATCATAATAGTAATTATAATTATATTAATTATCGTATATTATTTCTTCTTTATGAAAAAGAAGAAACCAAAGGATGATAAAAATGCACTTGATGATACAACTCCCGAAAAGGTTAATCTAGAAGAACTTGCACTATTGAGAAATAAGAGAAGAAATGCTAAAAATTCTTCTAATGGTAATGATGAAGCAGTTAAACCAATGCCTCAACAACCAATGCCTCAACAACCAATGCCTCAACAACCAATGCCTCAACAACCAATGCCACAACAAGGAATGCCTCAACAAGGAATGCCTCAACAACCAATGCCTCAACAACCAATGCCTCAACAACCAATGCCTCAACAACCAATGCCACAACAAGGAATGCCTCAACAAGGAATGCCTCAACAATCAATGCCTCAACAAGGAATGCCTCAACAAGGAATGCCTCAACAAGGAATGCAGCAACAAGGAATGCAGCAACAAGGAATGCCTCAACAAGGAATGCCTCAACAAGGAATGCAGCAACAAGGAATGCAGCAATTTGTAAGAGGCGGTGGACGAATGGGTGGTCGGGGAGGTGCAATGGGTAGAGGATCTATGACAGCCGCCCCAAATGCAATTTCAAATGCGTCACCAAATACTATTGCCGAAACTAGTAAGCAATCTACTGATGTTGATGAAGAAGGAGAAGATGCGGAAGATGCAGAAGATGCGGAGGAGGATGTTATTACAAATCTATTAAAATAGTTATATTATATACATTGTTATTATTTTTTTTTTAAAATTCAATTAATTATATGAAAATGCCTAAATAACTAATTAAATAAATAATAATATATAATTATATTATAATTATTATCTTTTCATTAAATTCAATTTTAAGATGCCATCTCAAAGAAAAAATAAGAAGCAAGTAGCAGATGCTGCAGTAGTTAACACTGCAGATGTTGCGGATGTTAATGCTGCAGATGTTAACGCTGCAGATGTAGTTGCTGAATCTCTTGCAGTTGATGATAAGAAAAAATCTCCATTAATCGGAAATATTCATATTTCTAGAGCAAGATGTGAATGGCATTTTAGAAATTCTATTTCTGACGAATCTATTGAGACTCAAATTAAAGCACTAAAGGAATTGCAAAAGGCTACAACTGATGAAAATGAACTAAAGACAAATAAGGTTAAGATTGATGAATTAAATAAGAATTTAATTCGAATCAGTCAATATACCCCGCATGCAATTTCAATTATCTGTGATTTAGTTATTAAAGATATGATTAGTCGCGGAATTTCCCAAATTGCCCAAAGTGGTAAAAAGACATTGGATACTTCTTATTTTTATTCTAGTGATATTAATGAATCTTATCTATATCCATTAATTAAAAATCTATCTACCTACACTGATGGGTATAAGAAAGTGGAAGATATGTCAAAAAAGAAGCTAAAGAAGTCTGATGAAGAGGAGGTGCCAACTGAAGATGGTGGCGATACTGATGTTGAAGAATTGGGGTCATCAAATATGACATTTACTACTTATATCAATAAGGCAATTATTGATATCAAGAAGTCACTTGATACCAAAATTACTATTGGAACTAAAGTTAAGAAATACTTAAGTGATCTCTTAACAGAATTGATTAATAGACTTGCATTAATGGCTAAGGCATTACTTAAGAATGTTATTAATGTTAGAACAATTGCCCCTAATCACATTAAGGCAATTATTAGCTTACTATTGTTGGATGGAAATGTTTCAGAGGCTAATGTTGAAAAGGCTATGGCTACCGTTGATGAAAAGTTAAAGCTATTTCAACAGGCAATGGTTAAAGAATTAAAGACTGAAGAGGTTGTAGCTGTGGAAGGTGCAGTAACTGATGGCCCAGTTGATAATGCAGTAACTGATCCAGTTGTTTAAATGCACTATAATTAATTATATTTATTTTTTTTTGTATTTTAGCCGCAATTACTATATAAAAAAAAATATAATTATATAATTATTCATATTGATAAAGTAAATATATAATTTCTAAATTGGCTATTCTTCCCAATCTTTGCCCCCTTGCGGCTATTTGGGATTCTATATTATGATCTATTATTTTATGATAAAAGATAATATGTGATACAAATGGCAAGTGCAGACCTGCACAATCATTAGTTGCCGTAATTAGTAATATATCAATATTATTTTTAAAAGATTCAATAATATTATTTTTTTGAGTTTTATTCCCTTGTAATACTAAATGCTCAACATTGTGCTTAGATAACTCATTATGTAAAAAATGAGTAGTTTCTGTAAGAAGCGAAAATATTAAATATTTATTTCTTCCAGTATGTGGAATATCAATTTTTCCAACTAATAATCCGGAAATGGTTGGTGCGATAATATTATCACTAATGCAATAATTATCAGTTATTTTATTAGATGATCTTAATAATTGTAATAATGCTCTAATTTTTAAATTAGCTATAGATGCGCTTGCAATACTATCATCTTCTTTATGGGGCGAGATACTTTCATCAATAGTTAAAACAATATCATCAGCTAATGCATCTTCAAGATTAACATTATTACCAACTTTAATAAGTCCATTAATATTTCTATTTGCTCCATATGTTAATTCAGCTGCACAATTTGGGCATTTTTTTATAAATGTTTTTGCCTTATTTGCACCTACTGTAATACATTCCTCACATATTATAATTTGGCAACAATTTCCTAATACATATGCACAATTCTCTTCAAATGGTAGTGTACAGCATTGGCAATACCCTTCACGAATATTATCTCGCATTCTATTTAAAACCATTACATTTTTTTCATATTGTGCAGTTATCCGGATTTTTAAATTAGTAAGTTTTAGCACATTTAACGAATTTGGCGATTTTATATTAATTTCATTATTTTTAATATCCACATAATTTGATCTACCACAAATAAATTCATGAAAGTCTTCATCCCCTGTATGTAAAATTATTTTTTGTATTGAGTTATATTTATTTGTATTAATAACACCTGCATTAACAACATCTGCATCAATAGCATCTATATTAACATCATCTGCACCAATAGCATCTGTATTAACAGCATCTGTATTAGCATCGACGGTATTAGCATCTGTATTAACAGCATCTGTATTAGCATCGATAGTATCTATATTTTCCGCATTGTATTCATTACTGTTATTATCTAAACTGTCAATTTGACAAATTTGCAGAGCTTGTTTAATTCTATTTAATATTTTTAATGAATATTTCATTTCAGAAATATGATTTCCCGTAATTGATCTTATTAAATCTCCAATTGTATTAACTTCTAAACCCAAACTTTGTGCAGCTAAGCCTACAGCATCGGCATTAATCATTTCAATAATTTCTGGGGCAATATTTAAATTTTGAAATATTTTAGTTGATGAACCCTTTACGACAATTTTTCTAAATATAACATTTGTCGTATTAATGTGCTCATTAATATATTCAGGATCACATCTAATGTTAAATGCTTTATTAAGAACATCATCCGATGTATATGTAATAGCTGGAGCTTCTAGTGCATTTAATAGATATTGCTCAATAGATTTATTGCCCCTTACTGGTCCTAATTTAATACTTGACTGTCGCCTAGTTGCTGAAATAAACCAAGTAAAGCATGCATTTATTAAATAATCATTTCCTGTTAATTTTATTACATCAAAATCATCAATAATAAATCTAGATATTTTTTTTCCCTTTAAAATAGATATAATTGCACTAAAAATTGTTCTATTTGTAGTAAAGTGGATATTATTAGCAATTTCATTTACAGTTCTATATGTATGGGTTACATGTCCTATTTTAATTAATATAATATCATAATTTTTTATGTTTGAATTATTTATAAGAATTTCAAATTTTTTTAAAGAATGTACATTATCTATAATAAAATATCTTAGATTTGTAAACTGCTTTATATTATTTTCCCATTGTGTTATAATGCTTGTAGCTGCTGCTACTATACTAATTGGTATAAATTCCATATTATCTTCATATAATTCAATTTCTGGAAAAAATCCCCAATTACTTAATGGTGTAAAATAATTATTTCTACCAATTGGATCCTGGTCCGTAATTACATTCATTCTATTTCTATTATCTATCTCCGATGATGATTGAATTACCGACAATGGGAATATAATTTCTTTATTTAATGGTATTTTTTGAGCACATATAAGCGCTAAAGCCAATACTGTTTTTCCAAATGAAAATTTTACAGATAATACACCTGATCTTGTATGTGCTATATATGACGGCTCTAATGGCGATGCAGCCTCTAACGATGCTGCTGCTAAATTACTACCATCTATAATATTTAAACATTGCTTATTTTCTAAATCTATCATAGCAGCTAATAGCGTCGCTTGTGGATCATATAATATTCCTTTAAAAAATTCATTAGTATAAAATATATATTTTTTATCAAATTTTGATAATAATTTTGTATCATATAAAACATGATTAGAATCTACCCAAGATGGCGAGCATGTAACATCTATATAGCCTTCTGTGTGCTTAGATTCAGACATTTTATATGATCTAGTTGGGTATTTATCATCTATATCAAAAATTCTTATAATATCCTTATTTTGTGGCATCTTGCCGATAAATTCAATAGGTGTTTTTAGATGCTTTTTCATATTTTAAATTTAATCCTTAAATAATAAGACTTTATATTTAATTGTTAAATAATAAGACTTTATATTTAATTCTTAAATAATAAGACTTTATATTTAATTGTTAAATATGACTTTAAATGGGTTGCTCATCTAAATATATTTGATTATTTATATTTATAGATATAAATAGAAATGTCAAACTTAATGGAAATATTAAATACAGGTACAAAGATAGAGTTGATTCCTTTAATTGAAAGTATGTCCGATAGAGAGATTTTGGACATATGCCTAAATCCTGCGAATTTTAACATATTATATGATAAGCGTAGGTCATATTTATTTTATGATGATGATATGGAGGATGAGCCCAATTGCATTTTAGAAGCATTATTAGAGTGTAAATGGTCAAAAGATTTGACAAAGTCAAAAAATTGCATATTAACTATATTTAAAATTGATAAAATTAGTCAAATTATTAAAAACTGCGATCATTTGCGAAGAGTATCCATATATGACAGATTAATTAGATGTGAATTAATATCTGATGAGGATATTATTGCAATATGTGGAAATTGTCTTACATTTATCATAAAAGATTATTATGATGATGGTGATATTTATTATACGTATACAGAATTAACTGATATTTTTAAATATATATTAGAAAATAGGCCACAATATGCAAAATATTTAGCCACTATAGATGCTGTGGAGTTTAGTTTTTGGTATTACCATCTGCTAGAAGATAAAGATGATAGACATAGTGAAATGTTTAAAGAATTACTATTATATGATATGTTGGAATCAATGCCGACGCTTGATAGTTCTATTATACCATATAATAGTAATTCTTTAAACATTTGTTATTTTGATACTATTCTATTAATTATAGAAGTAGTTAAAAAATGCAGCACAAAAAGTGCAAGAAAAATGGATATCACTTATAATATTTTTATATCTTTAAAAATAATATTATATGGAATATTGCCTCCTATGATATATGATTTTATCTTTACTGATAAGACCAATATAAGAGGAAAAAATATTTATCTTATTTTGGCATTTTGTTATTTAAATATTTTTGAAGGGGCCAATATTGAATGTGTAGAAGATTTTTGCCAATCTATTTATATAGATGATTTATTATTAAGTCGCATTAAATATGCCATACAATTAGCTATTGAACTTTCCCCTAATATATTACACTTAAAAAAATATATTTGATAATAGATTATCATGGCAGATAGTACGTAATATGGAATTTATAGTAAATAAATATGACTTTAATAAGGGATGCTGGAATACATATTTAACAAATACTTTTAAGTACATATTATGTAATAATCCAAAATATGCAAAATATTTAAGCACTATGGAGGATAATAATTTATTATTTTCTTTTTTAATTTATTCAAGATTAGATAAAGATAAATATAGTGAAATGTTTAAAGAACTATTAATATCTGATATCTATGAATTAAATAGAATTCGAGACTGTAATATAGAAAATTCTGTTATTCCATTTGGATATAATAATATTGTTTATATTGATGCTATATTATTAATTATGGAAATAATTAAAAAATATAAAAATTGTCATATAGATAAATATTTGCATATTCTTACACATTTACAAATTTTACAAGATATATTACCTCCATTTATATATGATAGGATATCCTCTAGTGATACAGATTTTGAAATACATATGCATTTTATTTTAGCATTTTGCTATTTAAATGTATATGGAAATAATGAACCTATAGCCGATTTTTGTAATTCTATTTATAATAGCATGCATATCTCACGTGCTATACAATTAGCTATTGGATATGCACCTAATATAGCACACTTAAAAAAATACAATATTTAATTTATAAAATTAAAAAAAGAATATTATTTATATATTTAAATAAATTTTATAAATTAAATATTGTGTTTTTTTGCAATTTTTTTAAATTAGTAAAGTAATAAATTAAAAATGCCAAAAAAATCTAAAGAAAAGGGTATGACTAAAGCCCAAATGGTTGCAGAATTAGCATCCAAGAATGATCTCTCTAAATCACAAATTAATGATATTTTTGTATCTATGTTGCAACTTATTGAAACGGAATTAAAAGCTAATAGACCCACTATGATCCCAGGACTTGTAAAAATTGAAGTAAGACGCAAAGAGGCAACAAAGGCAAGACCTGGGGTAAATCCATTCACTGGAGAAAAAATTACTATTAAAGCAAAGCCTGCCAAAAATGTAGTTAAAGTTAAAGCGCTTAAAGGCCTTAAAGAATTAGTTTAAGACTTTTTTTAAAAAAAAGTTCACAAAAAACTAGGCGAGCAGGGCGACCCGTTTTAAAAGCCATTGCATAGGTTTTTGACTATGTCAAATCATAACACATTTAAAATAAGTCTAAATAATTTTGTGAAATATCATTTGATTTAACCGAGTTACTTTGAATTTCTTCAATTTCTTCAATTTCTTCACCTTGCTGCTGCATTTGCTGTCCTCCTCGCTGCTGCATTTGTGGCACTTGCTGTCCTCCTTGCTGCTGCACTTGCTGCCCTCCTCGCTGTGGTACTTGCCTCCTTCCTCGCTGCTGCACTTGTTGTGGTGCATTTCCTTGCTGTGTATGTACCTGCCCCTGTAAGCCCTGCTGTGGAATTGCAATAGGTTTTGCAAAAAAGTTGGACATATTATTACCACCACCACCAATACCACCCCTCTCTGCAATAATTTCCCTATTAGGTATTTCTGTAGCATATGGTCTAATATCTTGAATTTCTGCAATTGTATTATTTTGTGGTTGCTTAATATAATTTGCAGCAGCAATTACTCCCTTTTCAGATTTTAAATTCATTAACTCAATAAATTTTCGCAATTTTGTCTCCATTGTCTTTGCAGCCTCTAATTCTTTTTTATTATTGCTATATTTTTTTTTCAATGAATCTAATTCTCCATATACATTTTCTAATTCTTCAACTGCTTCATTTTTTTCTTTAAGTGTCTTTTTTAGCATTTTCTTTAAATCTTCTGTAAATGCAACAGAAGTATGCTCTTTAACTTCTCCAACGGTCTTAACAAATTTATTATGAAGGAGGGCTCGCTTTTCAATTAAAAAGTTAACAGCACTATCTTGAATAGATCTTATAGTGGTTTTTGCTTTATTTTTATGCTGTACAATTATTAATTGCAGCATATTATGTGTTGTTACAAATGCGGCCAAATGTGCAATTAATTCACATATAATATTACTAAATATATCTTCTTTATCTGAATGTGTTAATTGCGAATAATGATCTTCAGGAACTGAAATAGAAATAATTCTATAGATAAAATTTGCAAATGTTAAATCAGTAAATTTTTTACCTACATTTTTTAAAAAATATTGATGAATTTCTTTTACTATTTTATTATAATATTCCATATTATTTTTCATCCCAGAAACATAATTTTTAACATTTTTAACATACTCATCTATTACATTTTTTGTATTTTTTGCCGTTAAAAATATATGATTAAATAAAATATCAGTAAAGTAGCTTCCTAATATTTCATATATAGTAATTATCTTTGGATCATAATTTGAAAAATTACTCATTGTGTTATAAATTTTATGTATAATATATAATATATTAAATTTTAATAGATTTTTTATCACCATATTTGATAATAAAAAATATGAATGTATTAAATAATAAATAGCATCAAAATGAGAGTAAATAGTAGAGGAGTAAATAATAGACGACAAAATAGGTATAATATTAATTGCCCGAATTGTCGGCAATGCCAATTCTGTATAGATCCAAGAAGCACTAGGTATCAGGTGTGCTCATGTCGTAATATACGACTATTTTGCCAATCTTGTAGAAATTTACTACAGAGTAATACTGCAAGTACTGCAATAGTTGGCCCATTAAATCTCCGAGTACCTACTGCAAGTACTACAAGTACTATAAGTACTACAAGTACTACAAGTACTATAAGTACTACAAGTACTACAAGTACTAATACTGGCCGATATACCCCACCGCATAGGCTAAACGCATCAATTTCACCTACACCTTTTGAAATATGCTGCTGTGGTAGTAATTGTTGCGCTATATGCAAAGGTATTACCCCTCCACATTGTGGTAGAGAATGTGATATTTGTAGAATGAGAAAAAGAGAAAGGGAGCAGTCTAATGCCTCAAGTTCTACAATTACAATTAGTGACTCAAGGAGTTCAACTACCGTGTCATATACATCAAATATGTTAAGGATGCCTATATAGACTAGTTAAATACATTATTATTTTTTTTTACTATATTCAATAATTAGCTAATTTGGTAGTGTCAATTATTTATTAATTAAAAAAATATAATATAGTATATATAGGCGCAATGGAAGATAATATATCTCCAATTGAAGCGGATGCTATGGCATGGGAAGCAATCAATGCTATATCCCAAAAGCGCATATGTTTAGGGTCTAAACAATTAACAACGTTTTTGAGGAATGTAGGGCATTATCTATCTACAGAGAAGAGAGATCCAAAAACTAATATTATTGATCAGGGAGAGGCCAAGACATATTATTTTGATCAATCTTCTATGCAGAAATTATTTACTCATTTAGAGTTATGTAGATTAGAAAAATCAGTATTACATTTTTCAGAAAAACAATATAGTTATGGGGTTGATTATAGTGGAATTATGATAGATTATGATTTAATAGTGAGGGAAAAATTAGCTCCTACCATTACAGATAAACAATATTTTAAAATATCTCAAGTTGTAATGCGCCACCTTATTATGGACTTGAACCTAAGCCTAAGCCTTTTAGAAAAAGGCTTCACCCAAAACCACCTTTTAAACGGGTCGCGCTGCTCGCCTGGCTTTACCCAAAACCACCCTATAACCAATTCAGAATTTAAACTTCATATTTGCTTCATCATTAAAGAAAATACAGCAGAAATTCCAACTACTGCAGCTAGAGCTAGCAGTGAGCGATTATACAAATATGGATTTCATATATTAATTCCAAACATTATGGTAAAAAAAGAATATAAAAAATATTTATTTCAAAAGCTAAAAGATGATAAACTTATTAACAATATATTATTAGAATTAGGAGTTGTAAATAATCCAATTTCTGAATGTTTAGACCAAAATAGCGCATCAGTTCCTGTATTATTTTTAGGTAGTTGTAAACGAACAGGAAAGCCATATAATATAGGTGCATTTTTAGAAATTACTGTAGACCTCCCATACGATTCTTTTAATACTCCAGTTATTAAAAAATTAACTGAACAAGATTTAGAAGCTTATAATCTTGTAGCTGAATTAAGTTTAACTCTTGAAGCTGATTATAATACAGCAGATAGTGAAAAGTGTCAATCACCATTAATTATAAAAAGACCATATGATGTAAATACTGAATTAGAGCAAACATTAGCATTAGCAGTGAATGCGGCAGCAATACCTGATATGAGTAATGATGAGCAAATATTTGAAGAAGTAAATGATTCAACCTCATTGTCAACATTAACATTACATAATCCTGAAGCTAGATATATTCATGCATTATTAGATTTATTAGATCCTTCCTACTATACTGATAGAAATAAATGGAGGAATGTAATATATGCACTTGCTAATACTAGTACTCAGTATAAAGTTATTGCAGTATGGTTTAGTATGAAGTCTACAGAGAAGTATTCAGCGGCGGCATTAGATACAATGTGGGAATCTGCAATGGCGGATAAAAATTCTGTTGAAAATCCATTAACTATAAGATCAATTTCACATTGGGCAAAGACCTGTAATCCTACATTATATAAAACTATTATGTCAAGAACTTATTTTACATTATTGACTGAATATGTATATGAGCATGAAGGTGATATACAACATTATATGATTGCTAAAATCTTGCATTTGATGATTGGTAAGAAATTCTGCGTTGATGTTGATAATAGTGGCCACTATTGTTGGTTTGAATTTGTTATTCCAGAGCAAACTATGAAGCATGGAGAAGTATGGAAATGGAGGCGAGAGATTGAACCAGATGATATTTATATATACATTAGTGAAAAATTAAGTAATATAGTATCAAAAATTCATGATCATCTTGAAGAACAAAAAAATAGCGCAAAGGATGAAAATATGGCAAAATATTATGTTAAAGTTCAAAAGAATTTTGCCAGATCTAAAAAATGCCTATTTAATAATACTTATAAAAATGGTGTTGTATGTGAGGCTAAAAGATTATTCCGCAAAAGAGGATTTTATGAGAAATTAGATACAGTACCTTTCTTATTTGGTGTTGCCAATGGTGTCTTACATACTGGAAAGCAATGTAAACTTATTAATTATTTTCATGAGTATCCAATTAGTAGATATAGCTCTATTACATGGAAGCCATATAACTCTACAGATTATTGGACTGCAATTGTATTTAATGCTATTTGTGATATTATTCCTGAACCTGATGCGAGGGATTGGATTTTATTTCACGCAGCACAGGGGCTTAATAATGGTGCAAAAGAAGGTTTAATGCTAATATGGCTGGGCTCGGGGCAAAACGGCAAAACAAGCTTCCTACGATGGGTTTCAAAAACATTGCATCCATATGCAGATAAATTTAATATACAATTAATGTGTTGCAATCGTGAAGATGCAGATAAGCCAAATAGTGCAATGATGAAATTTAAACATTTAAATTGGGCATATGCTGAAGAATCTAATAAAAGCCAAGCTTTAAATGTTGCAAGAATGAAAGAGATGGTAAATGCTGGAGAGGTTTCAGGGCGTGAATTAAATAGTAAACAAGAGACATTTACTATGAAAAGCAATTTTGTTGCTGCATCTCAATATAGTTTTATAATTGATACTACTGATCATGGTACATGGAGAAGACTTAGACATTATACAGCAAAATCTAAGTTTGTAAAAAATCCAGAGCCGAGTAATCCATTTGAAAAAGAAGAAGATCAAAGATTTGTAACAGAATACCCAGATAATCCAGAATTTCTATCTGGCATGCTTTCTGTATTAACTCATTATTATGAAAAATTACAGAATGAATATAATGGAGAGTTAAAAAGTGTTAGATCTCCAACTATAGAAGCTGAAACTGATGAATTTAGAATTGGTCAAGATTCATTATTTAGGTGGATCCGTAGCCATATTGTAATATCATCTAACTGTCAAGAAACATATCTTATATCAGATTTAGCAAATCTATATGCAATGTGGTATAATAAAAATGTATCTCATAAGGATCATGCTATGTGTGAGGTCATAAAGGACTTAGAATCCTCTGTATTAAGCAAATTTGTAAAAAAATTAAAAACTGGAGTATGCGTTATTAAAGGATGCAGACTATTAGACGAAAATGAATCAGCAGAATTATTACCCGAGGGTGAAAAATTAATAAGTAGTTAAGCCTTTAAAAAAGGCTTTACCCAAAAGATTTTTTAAATTTATACCCCAAATTGCCCCCAGATTTATTAATACAATATTGTGATATTAGTATTGATGCTAGGCATAATAATATAATTAGCAATAATATTATTAAAAAATTTAAGTTCATTAAAATATATCAAATATATATATATATTTTTTTGTTAATAATATATATATTATTAACAAAAAAAATGACAAATCTTCAAGAGCAAAATTTAGCATCTTTAATAATTTCAATTATTATTTTAATAATTATAATTATTTTAATTATTATAGTTTGCTGTGGCTATAATAATAGTAATTACAGCAATACATCACGTATACAAAATCCTAGATTAGATGCCGTAGCAGCATATAAATATGGAATAAATGGTGGAAAAAATAATTTTATGGACCAATGTAGTGGTAGTGAGACACGTTGTAACTGCTATGAAGGTGACTGCACCGGCACTTGTGTAAATCACAAATGTGAAATTAAGAATCCGTTTCAATTGTAAAGACTTTTACTTTTTTATGTGATATTTTATATAATAGTTGAGCCATTTTTGATTTTAACTATATGTAGATTAAAACATTTTTCTTTTTACAAAAAAAGAAAATTAATAAACTATTTAATATTTTTTTTTAATTTATCAAATGCATCCCATCTATGAGATATTAAATTTTTTATATCAGATGGTAATTCTGCATATGTCTTGCCATTATGGGCTGCATATGTCATTGCATAGACATCGCGATTATTTGCATATTTAGTTTCGCTTAAATCTGGAATAAAGCTTGGATCCCATCCAAATCCTCCACTTCCTTTCATTATGGTTGCAACCTTTCCCATTCTAGATCCAATAATTGGCTTCTTAATTCTTCCATTTTGGACTAATCCAATTACACATTTAGTTTCTGCAATGGAGTTTTTATTTTGCTTAATTATTAGGGGTTCCACCCCTTTAACCCCGGCGATGTCTATGCAATGACATTCATTTGTTTAATATAAAATCCGCTATCTTCACATATTATATTAATATCTTTTATACTATTTATTGCAATATCCATTGCAGAAAATTTATCTTTAATTTCGGCAAATACTTTCTTAGTTTTAGCCATCTTTAATGCGCATTTTATTTTCTCTGCAATGACTTCCTCAACAGATATGCTCTGAATTTCTAGCAAATCAAGTTTAATATTGATTACATTAAATTGATCTCCTAAAATCTCACTAACTTCGCGACGCTTTCCCTCATTACCCGTGATGAATCTCACTCCGTAGAGGTCGGTTAGGGACTGTGTACACAGTCCCATCTGCGATGATTTGTCTTAGACAAAAAACCTATGCAATGGCTACTATATTAATTTTTGCCATTGTATATTAATATAATATATATTATTCTAAATATTTAATATACTTTAGAGATTATTTATTTTGGTCTTATTTATATATGTCATTGCATAGACGTTGCTTTTTTTTTCTGTCATTAAATTTTGTTGAAGGGTATCATTTTTCACATTAAATTTTTGTTGAAGATTTTTAATGTTTTTTGCATTAAATTTTGTTGAAATTTTATTTATGCTTTATAATATATTATAAACTTAATATAATTAACTATATAGCAAATGTCAAGATTTGTTTGTACAACTTGCAATAGAGAATTTACTACAAAATATGGATTACAAAAACATAGTAATAAAAAAATACCTTGCACTGCTGAAAAAAAAACAAATCATCAATGTAATATATGTAATAAATTTTTAAGCTCTAAGCAAAATCTAGATAATCATCTATTTAATCATAGGCTTGATAATTTAAAAATTGGACCTAATATTATAGACAATTTAGAAAATAATAATTTAGAAGATAATTTAATCAATAATAATTTAATAGAAGATAATTTAATAGAAGATAATTTAATTAATAATAATTTAGAAGATAATACTATACAAATAACTATTGAAGAATATAATTATTATAAATCTCTAAAAGATGAATTAAATAAAGCAAATAATGAAATAAATAAGTTAAAAGATGAAAATAAAAAATTAAATAGTAGAATTATTAATAATAGTACAACTATAAATAATATAGATAATAGTACAAATATAACTAATATAGATAATAGTACAAATATAACTAATAATATTCAAATAAATATTATTCCATTTTGCGAAGTTTCAATACATATTGAAGATATTGTGGACTCAATTAAAGATTCAAATTCCGCATTACATGATTTTTCTAAAATTTTTAATTATGATCATTTATGCCATTGCATAGGCATCGCTTTTTTTTGGGTAAAGCCTTTTTCTAAAAGGCTTAGCGACAAAGTGGATTAAATTTTTCTCAAAGATGTAAAGATGCAAAACTTAGAAAAATTATAGCTAATAATAGAAAAAGGGATATTCCATTAGTTAGTAGAGGATTTATTGATATATTATCTAGACATTTTTTAAGACCAGAATGCAAAAACATAAAGCAAATAACAAGAAATATGTATAAATCATATAATGGAAATGATACATGGATTTTGATTACTTTAGATGATACTAAAAAAGAATTACATAAAAAAGTTATAAAATCAATGATTGATAATCATATGCCAAATTCTATACCATTACAATTAGAAAATGCAATTAAATTTATTAAAAATGACTTTTATAAAAATCATCAAGAATATGGACATTATCATAATAATGAATTTATAGCTATGATTAAAAATATTTATTAAAGTTTTATTTATTTTTTTTATAATATAAAATGATTACATTTATCATTTTAATCATTATTTTAATTTTTTTAATTATTATTTCTATTATATTTCTATATAAGCCTTTTAAAAAAGGCTTTACCCAAAATACTTTTAAAAAAGGCTTTGCCCAAAAAAACGGTGGTAAAAAAAACAATTATATAAATGAAGGTAAAGGCAATATCCATAAAAACATATTAGGGACTGATTTAATCCCTTGTTGCGATATTAATACTGAAAAAATTACTGGATTTAATAGAGATGGTATGTGTTCTAGCAACGCCGCAGATACTGGAACACATATAATTTGTGCAATTGTAGATGATGATTTTTTAGAATTTACTAAAACTAAAGGAAATGATTTAATTACACCATCAGGTGCTTTTCCTGGATTAGTTGCTGGCGATAAATGGTGCCTATGCATATTAAGGTGGATTGAAGCACATAAAGCAGGAAAAGCTCCTAAAATAATACCAGAGTCAACAAATGAACTTGCTTTTAAATACGTTTCAAAAGAAATATTAATGAAATATATAACCTTTTAAACGGGTCGCTTTGCTCGCCTAGCTTTACCAAAAAAATATATAACCTTTTAAACGGGTCACTTTGCTCGCCTAGCTTTATGCAATGCGATTTTTAATTACCTTTACAGGCAATTGCTCATCTGTAAAGTTATCAAAATTATTAGCCCCAAAATAACATGTATCATCATCTTTACCACTTTTGAAGAAAAATGTTTCAATTTCTACAAAGCAGTACATTTCAGGAGTTCTATCTCTTTTTTTCAGGGGTCTATATATAGTATATTTACCTGTTTTATGCACCTGAACAGGAACGCCCCTATAATTTGGCAAATTAGTCTGATCATATGTCAGTTGATTTGCCATATCATATGTAAATTTACCACTTTCAATAATTCTATCTAAATCTGCCATCTTTTGTTTATTATACTGTATATATTTATTAAAATTCAAATATGACTTTTTTAAAAAAAAGTTCACAAAAAAGACTTTTTAAAAAAAAGTTCACAAAAAAGCTAGGCGAGCAGAGCGGCCCGTTTTAAAAAGAAAAAGTCTTAGCTACTTGAATATTATTAAATACATTATCATTTTTATGCTTTGGTATAATTTCATTATCTGCGCATTTTTCTATAATTTTAAGCTCTGTAAGATATGTATAATTGCATACAAGCAGTTTATATGTAATTCCAACTAGATTACCTAAATGATAACTCTCTCTTGATTCAGGACATTCCCAAAGATCTTGCTCCCCATCAGAAATTTGCGTAATTATTAAATTATTTCTAACAATTGAAATTTTTATTACTCTATCATATAAAATACTACTATCATACCCATTACTTGTTTTAACCATAATTTTACAATAATACCCATCTTCAAATTTTATAGAATTTTTTATTAGTGCTTCTATATCTATATCGGACTCTATATCTATATCGGACTCTACACTTACCTCCAATTTATCTATTTTATTTTCATCCATTTTATATATTATATATTTATTTTTATAAATAAAATTTATGTAAATAAAATTTATGTAAATAAAATTTACATAATGGATAGCAAATTATCTATATCTTGCGACCCATATCTTTCTTCCCCAGTGGTGGAATTATACCAAAAAGGAAAGCCTTCTATATGCTTTGGATACAATTTACCTTCTATATTATTTACATGTATATTATGTCCATCCTCTTTATATTCTATATATGTATTAAATCCTTTTAATGCTTCCATTTGCTTTTTGCAATAAATGCAGTTTTCTAATGTATATAATTGCCATCCACTAGGGTGATTATGTTTAGTAGTATGTTTAGTAGTATGTTTAGTAGTATGTTTAGTAATATGTTTAGTAGTATGTTTAGTAGTATGTTTAGTAGTATTTTTAGTAGTATTTTTAGTAGTATGTTTAGTAGTATTTTTGCCCCCAAATACTAATTTATTATCTTTGCCTCCAAATGTTGATCTATTACCATCCCCAAATACTAATTTTTTTTTAAAAAAAATATTATTATTAACACTACTTATTAAAATAATATTGACTATAATTAATATTAATAAAAAAATAAATAATAAAATGACAAACATTATATTAATAAAATATTATTTTTTTCTAATTGTAATAAATATTTTTTCTCAATATTAATATTCCCATATATTTCAGTTGGATTTAATGATAGTACTAATTCAGTATATATAGCCCATTCTTTAATTATAAATTCATTTTTATTATAAGGCATTTCTTTAAATACCATAGATGTACTTTTTAACCATTTGGTGGAATTAAGATCAATTGGTAGTACTATATAATTTCCATTTACATTACTATCTCTTTTACACGCATTTGCACTTGCACTTGCACTTGCACTTGCACTTGCATTTGCATCTACATCTGCACTTGCATTTGCATTTACATCTGCACTTGCATTTACATCTGCACTTGCACTTGCATTTGCATCTACATCTATAAAAATTCTATATAATATATTAATCTCCTCTGGGTGAATTATTTGACATATAAATTTTAAAGGATTTTTTTTTTTATTTTTTGGCCAAGGCTCTCTTTGGCGCATAAATGGTAATCCATTAAATTTCGACATCATATATTTATTTCCTATTAATTCACCTTTAGTATAAAAAATTGGATAATATTTTGTGTATAATTTTATCCTTTGTATTCTATTTAGTATTGTAGAATATAGGCTTTTACTATTATTAATAATATCATCTAAAACTGGTAATATTTGCTCTAGCTCTTCAATGGAAGAATTATCATTTAATATTATTTCCTCTAATGCATCCATTGGAGAGCATATTAATTCTGCTAATGTGCATTCTGCCATTGTCTAAAGCAATATATAATGAGCTTTAAACCGATCTCTATGGAATGAGCTTTAAACCGATCTTTCTTTTACACTCAATTTTTTGGGTAAAGCCTTTTTTGAGTGTAAAAACAGCAATGATTTGACTATGTCAATATTTTTAACTCAATTTGAGTTAAAAAATTCTATGCAATAACTTTTTAAAAGGCTATTTTTTTATGAACTTTTTTTTAAAAGGCTATTTTTTTGTGAACTTTTTTTTTAAAAAAAGTTATATTTGATAATAGTTTATTATATGTATATTTATATAATTATATGGAATCTTCTTTAGAAATATTATTAAGAAATAATGGCATATTATGCCATATTATGCAATATATAGGTTCAATAAAATATTGCATTTTTACATTCTCATTATTGTTTCGAGAACTTGATGGGTATATCAATATTACTGAAGTAATTAAAGAAATTTTTATACATCATATATATACAAAATTATATACTAACTTTTTTAGACCAATTCAAAACAATCAAGATCATATAAATAAATTATATAAAATTTTTTCAAATGCAAAAAAAGAGATAAATTTTACAGAATTAGCACTCATATGTGCAGAGCATACAGTATCATATCTTACAACGCCCGATAGTGATAATTATTGGTTTATAAAAATCATTGAAGAATATTATTATATTGGCGGAATAAATATTATTGAATGGCGCCTTATTATTATTAAATTCGATAACAATGAGGATTACTCAAAAATAAATTGGGGACCCATTCATAATTTACTATTAGCTCACTTAGATAATAAAGTATATAGATTTCATATAGATAAAATGACTAGATATTACATCGATGAAGATACTACATTATTAGATGATTTCTATTCTAATGAATTGCGCAAATTGTTAAATATTGGTGACAATGGGAATGGAAATATTGGCGACAATGGGAACAATTATGAATATGATAAGAAGATTCTGTTTTGGGCAGTAATGGGTCTTGTATTTACTATATGTACAGATTATAGCGATAGGCCAAAAAAAAGAGATTTATTAATGAAGCAATGCACTATTATATTATATACTAATTATTTTAATAATACTATGCTATTAACTTACAGTATATTTGTGGCTGATATATTCTCAAATTGTACTTTTATTAAAACACAATTTGGTAGTATTTTTGAATTTTTAGCATATTTTAATAATGCATATCCATACATGGCAGTCGATTTAGATGCAGATAGATTTTGCTCTATATTAGATTTGACTAGGTAACATTGCACAGTTTATTATATTTTTTTATTAGATTTTGTGCATTTTGCCAGATGTTGTTTAACATTGCGCATTTTGCGGCCGAGGATCTAATGAGCAAATATCACGCTTTCCAGATTTTGTTTCACCGGTTTTTGAGTTATACCAAAATGGAAAACCACTTATTTTATCTCTTGAATATAATTCACCTTCTATATTATTTACAATTGGAACTGGATTCCCTCTTTCATATTCTACAAATGTATTAAATCCTTTTAATTCGGCTGCCTGTTTAGTACAATATCCACAACCTTTTAACATATATAATTGCCAACCACTTATATCATTTTTTGACTCTTGCTGCTTCTGTGAGTCATCACTATTACTATTTTTATAATATAATACCATCCATATAATAGCCAGTATTAATACAAAAATAATACATGCAAATAATATTGTTAATATAAATAATACATTATTATTCAATTCTTTATCTGGCATTTTTTTTTTATAAATATATTCTTTTATATAAAAAAAATATATTAAATAATAATAAAATTATAAAATTAATTATGGTAATACATAAGAAGAAATAGTAGGGACTGGTTATTTATATTTGCTACTATTGCCACCATTGCTACTATTGCCACTGCTACTATTGCCACCATTGCTGCTACTAGACGGATATGGACTAATCCCTGCAATAGGTGATACATAATTTGTAGAACAAGGGGGGCACTTATTCATATGTGGCGTATATGGATATGTACATATATTACAGCTATAAAACACCATAAGAACAATAAGTGTTATAAATATAGCAGCAAGTACTGCCAAAAAAATAGTTGATATAAATAATGATCTTATATTTAATTCCTTTTTCATTTTTTTTATTATATTATAAAAATTATAAATTAATTGGAATTAATTCATCCCATTTAATTACATTTTTTTTAATATTTTGCTTTCCAAATTTTTCTTTATAAATTTTTATCCTTTCAGATGATTGTCCCTTTAATACTGTATGCACATCCACTATATCAACAATTTGGCGAATTATCTCTTCATCAGAATTTCTTCTCAAAATTCTTCCTATAATTTGCCTTGACCCATTTCTACGAGGAGATACAAGAACTAGTGCCGTCATATCTGGTAATGAAATTCCTCTTCTACTATATCCATAAGTAGTCAATACTATATGGGCTTTAGCATCTCTTGCATCATTAAATGTTTGTTTTGTAATACCGCCTCTAAGTACACTAATTGGGGTATCATTTGCATATTCATCGGCATCGGCATTTGCATCTTCATCGGCATCAGCATTTGCATTTGTATTTGCATCTTCATCGGCATTTGCATCTTCATCGGCATCAGCATTTGCATTTGCATCTTCATCCGCATCCGCATCGGCATTTGCATCTTCATCTGCATTTGCATTTGCATCTTCATCTGCATTTGCATTTGCATCTTCATCGGCATCTGCATCATCTAATTGCGGCGCAAAAATAGCTTCTGCACTCATATTTACTAATAATGCATTTTTTAATTTTATTAAAAAATCTCTAGTTTCTACAAATACAAAAATGCCATGCTTCTTTGGATATTCTAAATCAGGCCTTATAAGTCCATGGGACACACCTTCTTCTGTAAGATGTATATTATTTAATTTTGTAATTTCATTTACGATGAGTGCTAATCTATATGGATCATTTAATATATTATTAATTGTCATTATTGATGAAATAGTACCCGCTGGAGTTAATACTGTATCAATATATGGCTCGCACCCTTCATATTCAATTACTCTAATATTTGCTTTAAAATTAACACTAGATATATCAAAATTTGGTATATCTTTTGGATAAATAACATCACCTAAATGTAATGTAATATATCTATCTAATCCATCTGGACGCTCAAGTGGTGTAGCAGATAGCCCTAATACATATTTAGTCTGCGATAGCCATAAAGCTTTTAAGTTGCATTCGCTATGGTACTCATGCGCCTCATCTAATACAATTACTGAATATGCTTTAATAAATTCTTCAGATTTATCTCTAAATGTATTTATAATAATAATATCTATATCGGGTATAGGCTTTTCTTTTTTTAGTCTTGGTTTTGCAGGAGCTTTAGTGGCGGCAGTGGTGGGTTTAGGCTTTATTTCATTTTTATAAATATTAATATTTAAATTTGGATACATTTCTGTAAATTCATTCCACCACTGTTCAGCTATAGCCTTTGTGGGAACTACAATCAATGCCCTTTCTCCTACCTTAGCAATAAATGCACAGCCTACACGAGATTTCCCTAATCCAGTATCCATTTGCAAATATAATATTCCATATTGTTGCTGAGCCCTTTCATATAAATATTCAACAGCAGATTCTTGATATGGATATAATTGCTTATCTGGAGATAATTCATATTTTTTTAATGGTGGCAATGGTGGTAATGGTGGTAATGGCGGCAATGGTGGTAATGGCGCTGTGTTTATTTGATACTCAATACTATCTTTAAGATCTGGACAAAGTTCTAATACTTTTAATAAAAAATATCTAGGAAATATATAATATTTTGCATTATCTATAATAATACCTTTATAGGCTTTCCTAATAATAGGTGCAGCATATGCGGATACATTTCTCCTAATTTGCTTTTCTTTTACTATCAGCTTTTTTAATTCTTTTGTTCCAATTTTAGCATCCATAATTAATTCTGGAATTAATAATCCTTTGTGTGTTATTAATAATTTATTCATGTTTTATAAAAGACAAATTGGGTTAAAAAAGAAATATATCTATATAACTATAAAATTATAATTGAGTATAATCAATTATGTTTCTATAATTGATTAATCTTGGAATGTCTGAAGAAGATATTAATAGTAATATGGATACAATATTAAATAGAGTAGATGAGGAAATAAAGAAGTATGTTGCAGAATCTGCAGATAAAATCCATAGTTGTAAAAACTGCAACATAGAAACTACAGAATTTAGATGCGGTAAATGCCAAAAGGCATATTATTGCTCTAAAGAATGCCAAGTCGAAAATTGGAAAACTCATAAGCCGGCATGCAAAAAATTTTGTAAACAAAAAAATGATACTAGTGGCGATGCCTTATAGAAATGATAATAGTGGCGATGCCTTATAGAAATGATACTAGTGGCGATGTCTTATTCATTAATGCCTATTAAGTCTAATGAGATCCCACTATTTCCCCCCATAGACCATACTCGTGGAGATAGTTCAACTTGTATCTTTTTCCCCCTAGCCTGTTCTATTTTATTCATCCAAAACTTTTTATGATTTTTTTTTAATGTTATAATTAATACTATTTCAGAATAATTAATTTCTTTGCCCTCAAATGGAAATTTTACATAATTGTGCGGTTGGGTATTAGAAAGCGCATCTATCAATTTATAAATTTCAGAAGAGGTGTCTATAAATAAGCGAGCTCTGCCATATTTATCCATAGATAAAACAATACCATTTACTAATATATTTTGCATTTTTATATTTGAAAGTATATATTATTATAAATAATAATACATATTATTTAAATGTCAAAATATTGCACTATAGTATTTAATACTAAAGAATTACTACTCAATATCGCTAAATATTTATCATCATTAAATATATATCAATTATTTAATGCGATATTGCAGCATATTAATAATTATGATATGGCGATAAATTATATTTATACTAAATTGTATAATGGTGTTAAATATCTAACAAAACCAGATATACAGTTACTAACATCTATAACAGCTAGAGCTATTAGAATGGGGCATACATATACATATGCATTTCAAACAAATATACAATTTTCTCCAGAGGAAATATGTATTAGAAATATTATGCTTGAAACTTTTAATATCTCCTCCATTGTAGACAATGAGAGTGATGAAGAAGAATATGAAAGCGATGAAGAAGATTATGAAGCTGGTGAAGTAGATAATGATGTAGATAATGCAGCAAATGCAGATGCAAATGCAACTGCAAATGCAACTGCACACAGTTGTATAAGATCAAATAAAATAACTTCTCTTTATTATTTATTATATGACAATATGTACCTCTCATTACTAAATAGATTTATTATAGATGGTATTGTTATAAGCCCATTTGAATGTACACATTCCAATATGAGAAGAAAAACAATTCATTATTATGGTAATGAGCAAACATTGAGAATTGCATTAAGGTATAAAAAATATGATATGATTCAACAGATATTATCTGATATAGAATACTTATCAGTAAAGTTCAATCTTACTTTTATATGGAATAATAATAATATATTATATGAATCTTTAAATAATTCAGATATTATTGGATTTCAACTTATAATAAATTTTGCAATTAAGCACAGGAAATTAAAATATTTATTATTACAAATTTCAGATGAAGATGTAGCATATTCAAATGATAATAGTTTTCGCGGTGATTTAGCACTTAGAGGTGAAAGTATGTATAACCGATACAACCCACACCCATCAGCCGTAGAGCTTTATCCAAATAATGGAGATGATAGAGTTGTTCAAGAGCAACAAAATAATGCATTATTTTATGCACTGTTTATTGATTTAATAAATATAGAAAGTTGGAGGCATTTGGGACAGTTACGCAAGCAAGATAATTTAGATGCAAGTAATGTTATTATTGTCGAAAAGGATGGTAGGCCAAATTTTATACTTTCTGAAAAATTTCAAAATTATATTGATATTCAATTTAATATGCTACAGCAATATTGCATAGATAATTTAGAAAACTTAGAATTTTTTAATGTAATTAATATGGCAATTAGAGAGTCGTCCAATATCTATGTATTTCATCCATATAGAAAACAAAATAGAAATGGAAATAACCGTGAAGTATTTTTATTATTTGAATTATTATCTATTGAGTATAAAAATAATAAATTATTCCTAATGATGTTTTTAATTACAAAAAATATGAAAAATTTTGATCCAAATTTTAAATATCATACAAAAACTAATATATTAACAATTAATAAAAATTGCAATATAATTGGATTAAATGGGTGCACTATTATTGAATATATAAAAGCCATTATTCATTTTGAATATAATAATGGAAAGATATTTGGCAATACTGTAAATGATATAGATTTTGCATATTTTATTAATCTTATCTTATGTTATAAACTTTTTATATAGAGTTTTGACATTGTCAAATTTTTTAATTCTGTGAACGGCTTTAATTTTTTTTTAAAAGTCTTTACCCAAAACTCATTAAATCAATATATCTAAAATGTGGAGAATTTATAAAATATCCAACATTTCCACCAATTTCTTCATCGCTCATATTATCTGCTATTAATCTATTTCTTGTTTCTTGTTTAAACTGGATATAACGTTCTAAAATTGATACATCTGCAGTATGGCTTAGATCAAATTCTGCAATATCCTCAAACCAAGTTACTATAAACCAATCCATTTGTAATTCTGCCCTTAATATAAATTTAATATTAGTGGGTAATGATAATCCATTTACATTTCCATTTCCGTAAATGATTATATCTTGTGCAGCATTACATATATCACTATTAGATGTCATATAAATTGGCTCTTTTAATATTTTATTTATATTTTTATATTCTCCAAAAATTAATTTAAAAATTTTTCCATTTTTTAATAAAAATACTTGTTTTTTTGTACCATTATAAATAGCATCTATACCATTAGGATCATATAAATATCTTACTATTTTATTATTATTAAATATATAAATTAATAAATTATCAATATTTGGGCAATCTTTTTTACAATAATAATATGGATAGTGATTTTTTATAGCATTTAAAATTCCAAAATCTATACTACGCCCACCAATGCCGCCCAATACTGTATTTTTTATATTTACATTAAGCAAAATTATATTAACTATAATTAATACTAAAATTAAAATTAACAAAAAAATTACAATATTTATTATCATATTTATATTTAATAATATATTAATTTTATTGTTAATATTCATTATTGGTAAAATTTCTCTTAATTGAAGAAATATCATTACTCCATTTTTATGTCATTTATTTATAATAATATATTATTATTTATAATAGTATACAACATCCCCATTCAAATAATGCACTTCTACTTTTTTTTCACAGTCAATGCCGCCATTTATAAAGCTCCCATTTATAGAAAAAATAGAATCTGGTGTCTTATGCTTTGCCATACCTAAAAAAGTTAATAGGCCTGATCCATGATATTGAAAATTAGTATTTATATACCCTTTATACATCTCACCAACTCTTTTTATCAAAACAGGCTTATCAAAGCATGCAGACCCATTATTAAAATACATTATAGTACTAACTACTCCTGAATAAATTATACATATTCCATGATGCTGTCCATCTTTATTTACAGGGCCTCTAATAGTAATAGTTATATATTCTCCATTAGGTGTATGTTGTAAGAATTTTTTGGATATGCCAATATTATTATTCTCTGCAGCATTTATTAGTGATTCCATATTCAACAATAATATATAATAATATATTCGACAATAATATATAATTATATATTATTATCAAATATGGCAATATTTAACTCTATTATGCACATATATATAGTGATTTAATTATAATAAATATTAGTATAAAAAAATAAATATTTATAATAATTTAAGAAAAATATTAGTATAAGAAAAATATTAGTATAAGAAAACTTCAAAAACTGCGCTCAATAAGTTCTCCATATAGCTCTAAGCCACTTAGGGCAAGTACATGACGACCTCCTTGGTGTGGCCCAAATTGGAAGATTCGGAAGTGTCTAAAGGCTCCAGTAGCACCATTAGTTGGAGCTACTGGCCAATGTGCCCATGGCTGATTTTCACCAAAGTTAGATGGAGATGGGCATGCAGGTGCATCATTAAAAGTATCACCTTCATGCCTTTGAATAGGTACCCAAGTGTCGTCAGTAGTAGTTTCGCAATTACTTCCTTGAAGTTCAAAATTCTGAGGAAAGTGAATACCGGCACTAGTAAAGTTCCAGCCATATCTTAAGCAAAAATAGCTTACAACAAGTGATCTATGCGCACCCAAGTCTACAGCCATCCAAGATTTTTCTCTGTCAGCAGTAACATTTATTTTAGAATCACGCCCAACTAAAGACCATACATCACCACCGCCAAACATTCCATCACTACTCCTAGATGCTACTACATAACCGGCTTCATGCGGATTGCGATATAACTGAGTACTTCCTTTTGTTCCAATATAAAATAGGACTCCATCAGTATTCAACTTATTAGAATTAAATAAACCGTTGAAAGTAAATTTTTTAACTTCTGAGACTTCTGAGACTTCTGAGATTTCTGGGACTTCTGGGACTTCTGGGACTTCTGGGACTTCTGGGGCTTCTGGGACTTGTGTAGTCGCTTTACCACATTTAGCACCTCCACACAATTCACATATGAATAAAGTGCCTTTATTTATAAAAGTACAAGCAGAACATTCCCAATCTGCTAAAACAACCTTTGGTGCTGAACTTGATGAATACCCCAATGCTGATGAACTTGATGCTGAACTTGATGAATACCCCAATGCTGATGATGAACTTGATGAATACCCCAATGCTGATGCTGAACTTGATGAATACCCCAATGCTGATGATGAACTTGATGAATACCCCAATGCTGATTCTGAACTTGATGAATACCCCAATGCTGATGAACTTGATGAATCCCCCAATGCTGATGATGGTAGTGATACATATTTTAATAAGCATCGGGTTGATGGTATTGTACACAAGTGCACAATAATAAGCCCACTCTTAGTATCCATTATATTAGAAACTTGAAAACTTGACATAGGGGCAAATAATACTTCATTTTCTTTAGCAATAGTAGAAAATGCCTGAATACTTCTAGAACTATCCTTTTCAGAAAGCTCAATAATAAATAGAGTTCCTTTCATTACTCCATTATTATCCTCAGAAAGAAAGTTTTCTGCTTCTTTAATATTTGTTGTTGATGATGATAGCTGAGCCCAAGTAATTTTTTTATCAGTTATGTAATCTTTACTAACATCATCTTTAAATGCCCTGTATACCACACCAACAACTGGTACAGGACATTTTGCAATAGCCCTAGTTAATAATATTATAAATTGTATAAATGGTGCTAAATTGCTACGTGCAGTAGATCGCAATTCTTTATTTAATACTTTATACAATTCACTTTCTTCGGTATATGCACCAATCGCAGCAATCTCATCAGAAGAAATATCTATACCATTTTTATCACAAGTATTTCCATGGTGTATAGCACTTGTAGCTACTATGTCTAGGCCTACCATATTAAGTTTTCCAATTGGTTCAGATTCTAATTTACTGCGAATAGCTTCTATAGAATCGTTAAAAGTAATAGGTTTATCTAAAAATGATGAACATTTTACATATAATGAAGATTCTGCTAATTCCTCATATTGTATGCAGGCTCCATCTGCTGCAAAATGTGGCAATTGAGGACTTAATTCTACTTTCTGTGACAATTGAGGACTTAATTCTACTTTCTGTGACAATAAAAGATCATGAGAAACTCCAGTTTCTTTCAATTGTGTTATCTTTGTAAGTAAAGCATTTAGCTTCATAGCAGGTAATATAGGAAATACTTCTGCTAAGTTCTCAAGTTTTTCAACAGAATCTAGAGCAAGTCCATCTATTTCTTTTTCTTCAGCGATGGGTACTAACATACTAAAACTTATATTTTTTAGCAAATTACCGACTTGCTGTAATGTTAATTCTCCAAGTGGTATTGTTGCGCTCATTTGTGATATGCTATGTATTTATATACTATGTATTTATATACTATACATTTATATATTATCAAATATGTATATTTTTATTTACAAAAATATGTATGCCACTATTTGCAAAAAAATACCATATTAGAAGATTAGATATAAAAAGTATATAACTCATTCCATAAAGTTTTTGCTAACGCAAATTATCGGTTTAAAAAAAATGGCAGAATTTAATATAGATGATATACAATATAAAAAGAAGTATTCTATGACTGAATTATTAAGCTTACCGCTAAATCGTCCAGAATTACAAAGAGATTTAAATATAGATACTGTTAAGCACATAATAGATTTTCAATCTAAAAGATTTGAGGAAAGGGGCTCATTTTTATTTATAGGAGATTTGCAAGTAGCAATTAATATAAATGATCATAGTTTGTATTTAATTGATGGACAGCATAGATATTATTCTATATTAACAACTCTGCAGACAATAATGCCTGATTATGCAATTGGAATAAATTTTATTAAAATATCGCCACAGCCTAATTTAGTATATCCCTCACTTGAAGAAGCTTTTATATTAATTAATAAGTATACACCAATACCGCAATATATATTAGACTGTTGCAGTGCTGATAATATAAATTATTATAAAACTATTATAGATCAATTTAGGACTTATATAAAGAGAGAATATAAATCTTATATGTCTGATGCTAAGGTACCAAGAATTCCAAATATAAATTTAGACAAAATGTGTGATAAAATTATGAAAGATTCTATATTAATCTTTCAATATATTGAAAATGGGAAAGAATTATTTGATTATATGAAATATATTAATATAAATATATGGATACATTTTGATTCCGAAAAAAAAGGAAATAAAATAAAAGATAAACCATTATATGCATTTACTCAATATAACTTAAATAGAGATAATGATTGGACATCAAGTATTAAATTATTAAATGAATTTAAAGCGGCAAATGCTGCAGCAGGGCCCACAATGGAGGAGGCAGATGTGAACACAAATGCAAATGGTAGAAAAGGTATACCAAAAAAGATTAAATCATCATTATGGAAAAAATATTATGGTGAAGTATATAACTCCCTATGTCTAATATGTAATGATCCAATAAGTATTGAAAACTTTGAAGCAGGCCATATAATAGCTGTTGCAAAAGGCGGCTCTAATCATATTGATAATCTAAAGCCAATATGTATTGGCTGCAATAGATCAATGGGAGATCAAGATATGAATGTGTATATAGATTGTTATTATGCTAAATAGATTGTTATTATGCTAAATACCACGCTTACCACCACCATCGCTTATACGCTCACCATCACTTATACGCTCACCATCACTTATACGCTCACCACCACTTATATGCCCACCATCCTCACCATCATCATCTTCACCATCACCATCTTCATCACTGATATCATCAATACTCTCTAGGCTCATTGCAGTTAATAAAGTTATCCGCTGTCTAGGATTAAGATTAATAATTTGGACATTAGGATTTCCATTAATATCTAATGGGTAATAAATCATAAAACTAGCAACATCCCAACCATCATAAAAATGTATAGACCCTCTAAATTTCCGAAAATATTTCATTATTGAGATAGATTTATATTTTGTAAATACTCTAGGCCAATCAATATTTCCATACCCCTCGGCCTTATACATTTCATAAAATTGAAGAAAATCTTCTTCTGTATGTATATATAGGCAATCTTTATTGAGTTTTACAACTAGTAAATGTAAAGGTGCTTTTGTTACCCAGTTTTTTTGCTCACTACTACACCATTCTAGCCAATTATTATTTGATGCCCAAACATATTGACGATATAACCTACTAGCTGGTATTGGTTTACTGTCAATACTAGTAGGAATTAGTTTTAGTTCACCACTAATTTGTGCGTTTAGCAAACCTATTGCATTTCTATCTATACAACCATCAACATGTAATGGTACAATATAGTACTCGCCATCTATTAAAAAATGATAATATTTTAACCCATATTTTGCATATAAATCATATATTTGACTAATACTGTCTATAATAATGACAATTATTATATTACAACCTTTATCGCTTAACAGCTCGTGCAATTCAATAAATTCATCTTCAAAATTTTCGAGATTTTCAATATCTTGAAGGGTCAAAGGTCTTATATATTCTATATTATTTATAAAATCAAATTGCATAGTATCACTTATTACAGTATCACTCATTATATAATCACTTATTATATAATCAAATATAAGAAACTCAAATTTTTTGGGTGAAGAGTTCTCTTTTCTTTTTATAAAAGGCTTTTTTGAGTTAAAAAATTCTATGCAATGAGATTTGGGTGAAGCGATGATTTGACTTTGTCAAAAACTCTATGCAATGACATTCATTCTGGCATATATTTTAAATATTGCATTCTATCAGTTGGCTTATATGTTAATTCTGGTACCATTTTGCATATTTGCTCCCAATCCATATCATCATCTTCTACAGTTTCTTTACTCTGTATATATATATAATACAATATTCTCCTAATTTCAAATTCTTCCTCTGGTATAATACTATCTATAATTTTATAGATATAATAGGGATAATAATTTCTATTAGTTCGACTTCCTCTTTTAATATTTTCACACATTTCTATTACTTTATTAAATAAATTTTCTACTCTAATTTCCACTTCTTCTGAAATTGATGGAGGCCCTACCCCTGTTATTTTTTTTAATATTAGAGATATATTTTTATTTAATTCGCTTTTTTTAAGCTCTCTTAACATATTTCTAATATCAATTACGGTTAAAAATCTTAATACTTTTTTATCTCTTTTGATAATAAAATTTAGTTTTTCAAAAAGATCATTATCGGGATCATTGTTAGTTATTTCAGATTCATCTTCTTTAGCAAGAATATGTGACCACCAAGTATGAAAATGCCTATTTGGGTTAAATGTCCCTGACTTTGACTTTTGACTATCATAATTGCAAAATTGTATATTTTCAAATGATATTCCAATTAGTGGCTTTATCATAGCACAATTATTGCAAATGAGTTCAGATTTAATAGAATCAACTTCCATTTCATAATTGCATACATTACATATTCTATAATTTATATATTGGTATTCTTGTGTATATTCAATATTCATAGGATATATATCTATAAGATTTTGTATTTCTAAAAAAATAGGAGATATATGGCCATATATGGATTTTTTCTTTTTTTCTTTTATTTTAAAATGTTCACATCTTACTCTTACACATATATCATTTTTATATAAAATATGTATACACTGAATAAATATATTATTAATATCTGATAAGAAGTTTTCTGTATTTATTATGATATCAAAATCTGATATAATTTCTCCTCTATTTACATCATCGCTTAATAATCTTAATTGTAGTGGACTTGTAGTGAGTGCAAACCTCATTTCAATATCATTTAATTTTAATAAAATATCATCAATTGGGATTGATACTGATGCTATTTTATCAAATATATTTCTTAATATACTAAATTTTAGTGAAAAGTGTTTTAATAATATTTCCATTTTATTTTAAATTAAACATTATTTTATTATATAATATATATTTCTTGACTTTAAATAAAAATGGAAAATTTTGATGCCCTTTTAAATGATATTTTGGAAAATCCAGAATTAATTTTACAAAAAGATTTATCTGATGAACAAATTTTTGAACTTCAGAAGCGTATAAGCCCATATAAAAATTTTTCATCTGAGGGTTTGGAGGATCCAAACTTTAAAAAGATTTTAATTTTTAGCTATACCAATTTAAAAGAAGAATATTTAAAAAAGTTTTTAATGACTTCATTAATAGGATTTATGTTTCAAATGAAACATGAATTAGAAATTGATAATGAGTTGTTAAAATTTACAAATACACCATATATTGATAGAATTAATAAAATTCTTGAGGAAGCAAGTGCTATAAGTAATGTAGTTGCCAAATCATCAGAAGAGGACATAGTTGATAACATAGTTACCAATTTAGAAGAGGGCGCAGTTGGTACCCAAGTAAGTGATGTTCAAAGAATTAACACCGCCGCATTAGAATTATTAAAAGAAATATCAAATAATTTAGAATTTCCAGAAGATTCTGGAAAGGCAATAATTAATCATTTTTTATTAAGTCTATTTAAATTTGACCCAAATAAGCATGTTAGGAGTGCAACTATTGATGATGCAAAAATAGAAGAAGAAGTTATTAATGTGTGCGGAAATGATATCATTCTTGATGCAAAAGATCCATCAAGGGTACCATTAAAAACATTATTATCAAATCCAGATGTAACAACTTTTGAACATAAAGAATTATTTATGCGTATAGTTGAAACACCATCAACATATAATGCATTTAAATTATTATTAGAAGATAATTTTTCCATCTCTGAAATTAATACAGTCCTTGAAAATAAAAATGAATTTAAGGCCTTGCTATCTCCATTACCTAAAGATAATTCAGTAATGGGAGCAACTAAGATATTACCACCTAGAGATGTATTTTATAGATGGAGCTATTATAATGAAGTTAATTGTGAAGAATTAAGACATGTAACATCTTCATTATATTTAGATAAGCCCGATTTAGATATGCTATTTGCAGCATGGGATACGATAGAAGGTACTCAGCAAAAGGTCGATGAAGAGTTTACTAAATATTGCCAAAGACATCAAACAGAATTTCCAGCAGATATTAAAAATACAGATTTTGGAGGATGGACATTTTTTGCAGATTTTAAACAAAATCGCGAAAAGATTAATTTTTGTAATAGAAATACGGAAGTATTAAAACGCATCTTAGATCGCCATGAAAGCGATAAGCAATTAGGTGCAGATTTGATGAAAAATAGAATTAGACAGAGAAAGGCAAAGAATATCGCAGAAGATGGCCCAGATGCACCAGGGTTGTCACAATATAAAAGTATTCATGGAATTTCATTGCCAGGTGCTGAAAAGGTAATATCCCATGAAGAAATGTTAAGATTGGAAAAAGCTAAAGGAAATATTAAAGCAGCAAAGGAATTGGAATTTTTAGAAAATTTAGAATCACAAATTCAAGGATATAAAAATATTGAAAAAAATAGAGGAGAATTAACAAGAGAAGAACAGGTTGAGTTATCTTCTCTATATGAAAGATTAAAAATGGCGCATGAGATGGCAGATGTTCCTGATGATGCAATTCAAGTAGATGTTTTTACAAATGATACAAAATCCGGAACATTTACAAAATCTTCATTTTATACAAAATCTGAAGAATTGCTAAATTCACACCCTCCAGCTGAAAATTAAGCAGTTGGTTTAATATCAATTGGTACAATTGAATTTAAAATATTATTAATATCGCCCCCATCTTCTTTACTACTATTATCGACATTATCACCATTAGTAGTATTACCGCCATTATCACCATTAGTAGTATTACCGCCATTACCACCACTTCCATTACTGGCATTACCACCACTGCTGCCACTACTAATACTACTAATATCATCACTGTCATCATTATTTTTTTGACTATTATCATTTCGATCATTTTGATCATTTCTATTATTTCTATTATTTTGACCATTTCGATCATTTTGACCATTTTGATTATTTTGACCATTTCGATCATTTTGACTATTACCTCCCTTAATATAGCTATCTCCTTGAATATAGCCATAGCCATTATTATTATTTTTAAATGTATCATAAGATATTGGCTCAACTTGAATAACATCATGGGACATCTCTTTACTTAAATCAATGCCTGTAAATACCTCTTTAACATCTTTATTAATATGATTAACCTTCATAGATTTTTTTAGCAAAAAATCATGTATAAATATAATTATTAAAAAAACAATAAATATATAAAATCCACATTTAAATAAATCAGCACCTCCAAAATTCTGCACTTTATAAATAGCAACAATTATTATTATTACTAGAACAGTTAATAATAAGGCAACAAAGATCGGATTAGAAACTATTCTTTTACATATTGAAATTCCTCTTGCCATTGACTTTTTAAAAAATATTTATTATTTATTATTTATTATTTATTATTTATTTGTTATAGTATATTATATAAAATTTTATATATTAATTGCCATTTAGTTTTTTAATTACCATTTAGTTTTTTAATTACTATTTAGTTTTTTAAAAAAGTTATGCCAATGCGAGGAGGCTGCGGCCCAGCACATACAGGGTCTTTATGCATTTCAATTATTATTTTAATAATTGTAATTATCTTAATAATTATGGTCTGCTGTAATTATAACTACAATTATAATAAGCCACCTCCACCAAGAATTCAGAATCCAGGCGCTGCAGCGGCAGCTGCGTATAAATATGGAATAAATGGAGGAATGAATAGAATGAATGGAATGAATGGAGGGATGAATAGATTTGCTACTCCAGTAATAACTCCAGATGAGTTCCAAAATCGTCGCTACAATAAAGTAAATTTTAATAATAATGACTATTATGATCCAGTATTTTAAAATTATGCATAATTGAATATAATTGCAATTTAAATTTCCTTGAAGGAATTAATCTTCAAGTAATAAATAAAGATAATAAATTAATAATATCACCCATTTCTGATGAAGATTATCATGAACTTATTCCTGATACCCCTTATATTGTTATCCAAATGGCATTACCAAATATTAAATTAATGTGTATTCTTAATTTATCTATATTATCTGTAGAGGTGGTGGGAAAAGGAGTATTTTGTAAAATGTTTTCATTTGAAGATTTTATAAATGATTGTCAACAAGTTGATAAATATGAAGATAATAGTCAACAAGTTGATAAATATGAAGATTTTATAAATGATTGTCAACAAGTTGATGAAATTAAATATTTACCATGTGTGCAAAATTGTATGCAAAACCCCAATGAGGAAAACTTATTATTAGATAAATTTTTTATATTTTGTAGAACTATTACACAGGAATTAAATCCATTAATTGAAAAAGTTATACAGGATCCACAATTACTAAAATTAATATTTAATGATGCATTTTTTACACATTATTGACATAGTCAAATAAGTCTTTTATTTTTTTTTATTTTTATATATATATATTAATTGCTATTTTTTTTACTTTGTATTTTTTTTAAAATAAAATGCCATCAATGAGGGGAGGCTGCGGTTCAGCACATACAGGATCTTTATGCATTTCAATTATTATATTAATAATTGTAATTATCTTAATAGTTATGGTCTGCTGTAACTATAACTATAACTATGGCAATTATAACTATGGCAATTATAATAAGCCACCTCCACCAAGAATACAAAACCCAGAAGCAGCTGCGGCAGCTGCGTATAAATATGGGATGAATGGAGGTATGAATAGATTTGCAAATATACCATACGATCCCTGGGGAACTTGCGATAATAAACCAAATTGTACACCCTGTAGTACTATGGGGATAGGAGGTGTTTGTAATAATAGTAAGTGCGATTCTACTCCTTCTATAGTTGAATCTTGCGAAAATGCTTATATATATTAAATTGCTATTTTAGTCATTATTTTTTTTGCCTTCTATTTTAAATATATATTTGAAAAGTATTATAAATAAATATATATAGCTTATTATATAGAATGTCAGAAAATTCAATAGTTTCGTTATCATCAATAGAATATATAAAATTTGGTTTTAATGGTGATAATGAAAATAATTTAAATGGTGTAGAAATTAATAATTATGAGCTATTTCAGCCGGATGGGATGCCTATTCCAAATGGTGTATATGATTTAAAAATGGGAACAATAGACCATAATTATTTATGCTTAACCTGTTTAAATGGGAAGAAATTATGTCCTGGTCATAGAGGTAAATATGTAGTAAAAACTCCATTGCTACAACCATTGGGGATATCATTAATTAGAAAAATATTAAAAATTATTTGTTTTCATTGTGGTAGTATAGTAGTAGAATCAGAAAAATTTGAAAATATCCCAATTCACAAAAGATTTAATGAGATATTAGCATTAGCAAAGGAGAAAAAGGCATGTCCAACTTGTAAAACAATTCACCCAAAAATTGTAAAGACTAAAGATGATTATTTTACAATATATGCTGAATATCAGCAAGATGATAAGCGAAAGAGTGCTAATATAATGGGCGACAAATTATATCCTGGGGCAATAAGAGAGATTTTTAATAAAATTAGCATTGCGACCTTAGAGACACTAAATTTAATAGATGGCAGAAATCCATTAAAATTAATTATCTCCACTATAGAAATTCCGCCTAATTGTATTAGGCCAAGTATTAAAAGTTTTACAGGTGGTAGTAATTATCATGATAGTACAACTATTTTACAAAATTTAATAAAAAGAAATAATGAGCAAATTCCAGATCAGTTGCCTGAATATTTATTTAAATATGTTAAAAATGCAAATATTGATCAGGAATTAGATAAAAAAATACAAAATTTACAACAGTTTTATTATGATCTTATTATGGGATCATCTGCGGCTAATCAAGGTACTAATAGTGGCAAGCGAGTTTTAATGGTAGGCTCTAGGCCTGTGCATAATTTTATGAGAAATTTAACAGGCAAAGAAGGGAGACTTAGAGGAAACTTATTAGGAAAGCGAGTGCTTTTTATGAGTAGAAGTACAATAAGTGGAAATATGAATTATAAAATTCATGAAGTTGGTATTCCGTTAGAATTTGCAAAAATTCAGCAAGTGCGGGAAACTGTACAAGAATTTAATCGTGAATTTCTTATGTCTATATTCTTAAATGGTAAAAAGCAATATCCAGGCTGTACTCATATAATTAAACGATCAACTGGCGAAATGCATGATGTATCGGGCCTAAAAGGAAATTATTATATAGAATATGGTGATATTATTTGTCGAAATATAATAGATGGAGATTTTGCATTTTTTAATCGTCAACCAACATTAGAGCGATCAAGTATTGGTGGTCATATTATTAGAGTAATTAAAGATGAATCGATTCATACATTTCAAATGAATGTTATTGCATGTGATTACTATAATGCGGATTTTGATGGTGATCAGATGAATTTATGGGTATCAAGAGATCCTGCTGCAAGGGTAGAAGCTAAGCTTATGTCTAGTGTATCTAATTTATTTATTAGTACAAAATCGGGCAATCCCGTAAATGGTCAAGTACAAGATTCTAAAATTGGATGTTATGAATTAACAAGACATTTTATAAAGATGAATAAATTTCATGCAATGGGGCTATTTACAAAAACTGGATTAAATTCTCCACAATTTCATAAATATAGCAATGATCATATATTTACAGGATCTGATATAATAACTCTTTTATTAGAGGCAAATAATATTATAGTTAATTATTCTGGAACGCCAATGACATATAATGAGTTATTTATTCCTTATATCCCATATAATGATAATGAAAAATATACTGTTATAAAAGATGGTAAAATGTTACAAGGTGTATTAGATTCAGAATCTATTGGGAATAAATCAAGTGGTGGATTATATCATATTATAAGTAGAGAATATGGAGCAGATAAGACATTAGATATAATATATTATTTTCAACAAATTGCTCTTACTTTTCTACTTAATAGTGGTATAACCGTTTCGACTTCAGATTTATGTATATCAAGAGAAGCAAATGATGAAATTCATACTCTATGTGATATTGTAAATGCTGAATCAGAAACCATTGCACAAAAATTAATTAATAAAAATATAATTCCGCCAATTGATTCAAATGTGCATGATTTTTATGAATTAATGCAATTAAATGCATTAAAGCTAAATGATAGTAGCGTATTAAAGATTTTACTAACTAATATTGACCCAGATACAAATGGATTCTTCAAAATGATATCTGTAGGTAGTAAAGGAAAACTAAATAATATGATACATGTAAGCGCTGCAGTTGGCCAAATAACAATTAATGGTGAAAGAATTAAAGAAATATTTTCACATGGAAGAACTCTTCCATATTTTCCAAGATTTTCTTTTGATTCAAGATCTAGCGGATTTATTAATAATAATTATGTATCTGGGCTAACGGTTTCAGAGTTTACTATAGGAGCTATGAATGGCCGATTTGATATTATTAATAAAGCTCTATCAACGGCATCAACTGGATATATGACAAGAAAAGGTGTATTGTCAAATCAATCAAGCATTATAAATAATCATAGACATGTTGTTAAAGATAATAAAATTGTACAATTTATCTATGGAGAGGATGGCATTGATAGTAGGGAACTTGAAAAGGTTAACTTTAGTATTATACATATGAATGATGAGCAATTAATGCAATATACAATTCCAGAAGAATTTATAAATACTAATAAAGATATTATAAATACCCTTAGCGATGAAAGTTATGTATTAAATACATTTAATAAAATTAAAGATGATAGAGATAATCTTAGAAATAAATTAATAAATATCGAATATTCTGTATTTGGGCAGTTTTTTAAAACCAGCTTTTTACTACCAGTAAATATTAATAGATTGATTAAAAATATGCCAAAAGAACCAACTCTAGTTGGATTAAAGGATAAAATAATTAGAATTGAGAAATTTTATAATAATATGGCATATATATTTATGAATGAGATTCAAGAAGTAAATCAATCATATGTTCCAAAGCATAAAAAATATGCAGCGGAATTGGTATGTATATCAATAAGAGCAGAATTAAATCCTAAAATGTTAACAACATTAACTGATGATCAAATATCATATATAATAAGTTTTGTTAAGCATAGATATAGTATATCATTAATTGATTATGGATCTGCCGTTGGTATATTAGCTGCACAGGCCATCAGTGAACCTCTTACTCAATATATGTTAGATTCTCACCATAGGAGTGTAAGTGGAGGTACAAATAAATCTGGACTTATAAGAGTTATGGAAATTTATGGGGCAAAATGTGTCTCAAAGGAGCAATCATCATCAATGCAATTATTTATTAAACCTAATTGCGCTAATGATTTAATATCTACACAATCAATTGCCAACTTAATAGAATATGTATGCTTAAAGAATTTAATTAAGCAATATGATATTCTATTAGAATCATCTAATGAATTAATATATCCTCCATATAAATCGGATATTGAATGGATTCAAGAATATATTGAGGCACATCCATTAATACAAAAATCACAAGATTTAACAAATTGGTGCTATCGGTTAATTATAGATAAAACATCTTTAATTTTAAAATCAATTCCATTAGAATTAATTATTATGCAAATTAAAATTAAATATCAAGGAATACATATTGTGCATACAAGTGAATCTGTTGGAGATATTATTATCCGAATATGGCCAAGAATTACACAATTGGGAAAAACTGGAACTTATGAATTTAAAGCTATTCATTTTCTAGAAAATAGTTTATTAGAATGCCCAATTAGGGGAATTAGAGGAATTCTTAGAGCAACGAGCAAAAAAATAAATAGAAAATCTATTGATAAGAGTGGAAATTTAATAACTGAAGAGCGGCTTGCTATAGAGACTATAGGAACTAATCTTAATAATATATTTCTATATACCGCAATAGATACACCATTGGCTATTTCAAATAGCATTGGTGATACTAATGAGATGTTTGGAATTGAAGCGGCAAGAATGAAAATTATAAATGAAACTCTCTCATTTATGCAAAAGGATGCTCCAAATTTACGCCATTTATATATATACGCTGATGAAATGACTAGAACTGGTAAATATACCAACTTGGAAAAGAGCGGTATTAATAATAGAGAACATAATAATGTTCTTCTACGAGCCGCAATGAGTTCACCAATTCAAGTATTTCAAGAAGCGGCTATAAATGGTACAACTTCAAAAGTTAGTGGGATCTCAGCACCTATGCTTTTAGGAGAAATTCCAAAAATTGGAACTCTATATAATTCATTTGTTGTCAATGAGAACTTTATTAAAACAAATACTAAAAGTCTTGATTCTGTATTAGATGATCTGTAAATGTCATTGCATAGACTTTTTACCGCCCTACAAGACTTTGTCTTTTCGGTCTCCAAAAAGTTCACAAAAAAAACTTTAGCAGAATTAAATATTTAAAAGACTTTTTTAAAAAAAAGTTCACAAAAAACTCATTGCATAAAGTTTTTACTAAATCAAATCATCGCATTTACTAAGACTTAAATTTAATTAAAAATATGATGATGGCACAAATTCGCATTTTAAGATCTTCTCTCTTTTTTTTATGGCATCTATAACCATATCTAGAATGCACGACTCTATTTTGATATTTTTTATAGTTATTAACAAATTATTATCTATGGGGATAGCATCAACAATTATTGCCATTATTAATTTATTGTAGAAGATTAAATTAGTCTCTTTATCTATAATAAAATTATTATTATCTATTGTGATATCAATCCCTAAATTTAATAATAACCCTTTTGGAATGCTATCGCAATTTTTTAATAATATTTGTACTATTGAGATAGAATCGGCAGATATGTACCTATCACCATTTTCATCAAAAATAGTTGTATACATACCCCCATCCTCATTAAAAATTTTCACAGTGCTAAATTCTGAACCCATTTTTATATATTTATATTATTATCAAATATAATATATTATAAAGTAGGTAGGTTAGGTCCAGATTTCCAAATATGCCATTGTAGCAGATAGTTTACTATTTTATAATAGTTAGCATTATTGCTTATATTAAAATTATATATTTTTGCATCACATCCCATTATTATAAACATTGCAAATATAAAATGTATTTTATTCCCATTAAAGCTAAGGCTTATAGCATCTATAAATGGCTTATTATTTTCAGTAGCGATTTTGAAAAAGACAAAAATTCTATATATAAATCTGGAAATTATTTCATTAATATTATATTCTAATAAATGAATAAATTTTTTAGGCAATTCAATATTGTATGATAATAGCAACTCTTCATAAGAATATCTACTATCATAATCACCATTAAAGCATTCAATATATGTATTTTCAATTTGAAATTTGCACATAAGTGACAAAATAATTATCATTGTAGAAATTACATTTTTATACCAATATATCATATGTGGCAATATATTAGTTGGTACATATTTTGGCAAATTTGGAGCATTTATTAACACTCTAAGTTTTTTTTTTGTTTTTATATAATCATCTACTTTGGCAACTAATTGAGATATGGCAGCAACTTGTTCTGGCTCTATACTATTAAGGGATGCAATTATGCTTAATAGAGTATTTATGATAAATTGTTCATAGGAATTGCTCGTATATGCACTAAATGTATATTTATCGCAACGCATACTCTGTATAGAAACATCATCCATAATTGCTGCAGTGGTAATGGGTTCAGAAATGCTTTCAGCAATGGTTTCATCAATGGTTTCATCAATGGTTTCAGCAATGGTTTCGGCAATAGTTTCAGGCATATATTTATATAATTCATCTATTAATTCATCTAAAGAGCCTTTTTGCCTTTTTAAAGATCTTTCACTATCCATTATCTTATTGTATATAAAATTATATAAATGAATATCAAATATAGTAGAAATTAGTCTATAAAAAAAAATATAAATAATACCATTGAAGAAATTAAGATATAATCTTATTACAATATTCAATATTTGCCAAAATGTCTATATTTGATGGATCAATGGCTAATGCTTTTTGAAATATTTGATATGCATCTGCTACCCTCTGCATCAAAATTAGAAGATGTCCATAATTACATAATAGAATAACATTATCGTCTTCTATTGATAGAGCATGCAAAAATACAGTCTCAGCTTTACTATAATCCTTTGACACAGTATAGAGATAGTGTGCATAATTATTTAATTGTACACAATTTGCACAACTATCAAAATCAAAATCAGCAATTAGTTGTAGCCGGATTGGATTAGGTGCTTCATCCACAGTCCAGTCGTAATCGCCATAGCCTTCCTCCTCATTCATTGGTATTGCTGCTTGTATATGCATTTGTGGACTTATTTGCATAGATTTTATAATATTACCATCTTCGCCCAATGCATATATTATCTCCATTCCCGGTGCAGATGGGTCATTTTTCCATAAGAGCATTTTGCAGGGCAATGATTCATTATTTTTCTTAAGTCTTTTATATATCTTTGCATATTCGGGATGATCCTTGCGGTGATGATGATAAAACATACTCAATGCTGCAGCATCCATACTCCCTCCGCGACCAAGTATAAAACTATGTAGTGCGTGCGCAAATTCCTCTACATCTTTCATAGCACTAATTTTATTATATTCGCATTGCCTATCTGCCGCTATATCACATGCTTTATCATTTATTACCGCACATATGATTCCTTTTCCACCTATAGCATCATCATCCTTCCATAAAAGATACTGCTGAGCTAATGGCTCAGAATAAAACTTCTTTGCTTTTGTTTTTGCTTGATACAACTTTTTGCACTCAGGGTAGGATTTGTAGAAATTGCCAAGTTCTGAAGCCTTCATCTCAAATATTTCATTTTTTACTAAGAATTCATATAATTTCATAATTACATATTCTATAGTAATAACTCCATCGGCATCGGCATTAGATACTGCATCTGCATCGACATTAGATACTACAGCTGCTTCAACTTTGACACTATCAGCAAATCTGACGACTTTAGGCACAGTACCAGCAGCTTTAGGCACAGTAATGGCAGCTTTAGACACAGTAACGGCAGCTTTAGACACAGTAACGGCAGCTTTAGACACAGTAACGGCAGCTTTAGGCACATTAATGGCAGCTTTAGGCACAGTAACGGCAGCTTTAGACACAGCAGCAGAGCCAGCCCTAATTGCTCTATTTTTATATGTCACGGCATGTCGATAATCATCAAGGTAGTGAATAGAGAATGTATCCTTATATCTATTAGCAAGCTTAATCCAATTACTACTAATGTTTCTTTTCCAGCACCATAATTCAACATTCCATCTATTTGTATCTAAGACCTGCATAACAATATCTGGAAATGTTGTATTTCCATTATTATCATTACCATCGCCCGATAATAGAAGCATTGTACCCCCTTTGTCAATATCTTCTAATATTTTATTATGCAGTAACTCGTCAACCCCTTCCTCATGCTGCTTTCCATTTTTATCAGATAATCTTTTTTTGATGCATATTTCTGAATTTGTTCCCCAGCGGTCCCAAACTCCATTACCTTCTAAAGGTTGTTCAGAAATATCTCGAGAGCTTCCAGCCACATAAACACGATCTATATTTCGACCCCCACCCACTGCACCAATAGTGTCGGTAAAATTTAGCATTATTTCGGGATCTTCTTTGCCATCTGCATTTATTGATGCCCCAATTATAATGTTAGATGCATCAACATATGCATATAAATTGCTTTCCTTATTTATTAATTTTAAATATTCCAAAAACTCAGATGGATCTTCTAATTTTTTTTCAAATTTCTTAATATTTGAGGGATACAATGATCGGACCAAGGTATTATTATTTTTGCATTTTATCAAACAAACTTTACAATGGTAAGAAAGCAACTTAAGCTGCTCTTTATCTAATTTATCAACATCTTTCGCTGAATACTCTTTACTGCAAAGGAGTAGCTTTTTTGAAAAAAGATCTCTGCCTTCAGAAAGAAAGCTTTGAAAACTTTCTAAACTTTCTGTATCGGTATAACAGATATCCATTTTATTAAAATCAGAAGAAATGTTAATTTTTACATTTGGATAAATACTCTCCCAATAGTCTATAAGCTCACCTACATCTTCTAAAAATAAATAATGTGATAAATTTAAATCAGAAATATTTATACACTTAGTGCTTGGTGGAGCCTGTGTATTATCTATTAGTTTATCAAATTCTAGATCAGGAAAACATTTGCAAATATTCCCACCATTGATAAAAAGCGTTGAAAAATTATGGCCCGCACTATGACATACTATCTTAAAGTATTTATCTATGTTGGTACTAATTTCACTTCCATTAAACTTTCTATCTTGGTCTTTTAAATATTTATAGAATCCGACAGCCCATTGTCTGTACTCTAGTATATGATTTATTATTTGCTCAACAACTGTTTCTTTCTCTGGTACAGATAAACCACTACTTCCCCATATATATATACCATTACTTAAAGATACTTCGATAAATGCTTGACTTGAAGACCATTGACCTGGCCTTAATAATGCCACAGGTAAAAATCTACAATTTGTAGCAATATTCAATATATCTCCACCATCTTCAATACATTTAAAAGGATCAGATAATGTACCCTTAGGTACTTCTTCCGACTGCACTGCCTCCGACTGCACTGCCTCCGACTGCACTGCCTCCGACTGCACTTCTTCCGACTGTACTGCCTTCTTCTCTCCAGTAATAGAATTAAAAATGCTAGAACAAGCTTTAATATATCCCCTTTTATCAATACTTGGATTCCCTCGGTATGCATTTCCAATTACCAATAATCTTGCAACAATGCAACATACATCCTTATTCAAATTAGGAGTTACATGCAGAATGAGCAATAGAACCTTTTTAAAGTTTAATAGCTCAATTTGCTCAGCGGGAGTTATAGCAATTTGCTCAGCGGGCGCTATAGCAATTTGCTCAGCAGATGCAACATGTGAAGAAACTATCTCTTGAATTTCCATACTAGTAAAGCACAGCATGTAAAAATGTGCCAATATATGGTATACAAGCCCACTTCTGCATTCTTCTGATTCTATACCTTGCAGCAGAATAGGAAAATTAGCAAAAATATGTTGGCTTATGCAAATACCATTTTCCCTAAATAGTATAGCAGTATCTTGAATAATGGAAGTATGTATTTTGACCGCATCAGATAACATCTTAGAAGTAATGACATTCTTTTGAACTTTAAAGGACAATTCTACTAATTTGTAAAAGTGTACCCAGCTAATTGAATATTGCCGAGCTTCTAGAGTTAACATGAAGAAAAAGCGCGCTGCCGTATTGACACATTTCACTTCAGATAGGTCTCTAAATGCCAATGGTAATGCCAATGGTAATGCCAATGGTATTGCCAATGGTAATAATTGCTCATCATTATCATATTCAATAATTCCTTCTTCATGGGTAAATAAACATAAAGCCCCAAATGGACAAGGGCCTTCTTTCCAATACTTACAATGTCGACTTATTTCATCCCATGGCGATACTGCTTCAGCATGTATAAATAAACACCCTTCGCCATACTTACATACCCCAGTATCTGTCCAATGCTTACAGAGTTTTGTCTTAATGGCTACTGGCTGAGAGCTATCATCCGCTTTAGTATATAATACTGCCCCAGCATAATCTAACATTTCAACAACTCTATTATATTTTTTTTTACGAGCATATTCTACTGCAGATTTGCCATTTTTATCTATATGGTGTATATTGGAACCATTATATAATAACCAATCTATTATATCTATATACCCAGATGATGCAGCATGTATAAGTGGGGTCTTGCCTGCATCATCTGGATAATTAATATCAGCACCTCTTATATACAATAATTCAACTATTCTTATATGATTATGTATAACAGCTACAATAACTACGGTTCTCCCTCCCGTATCTTTATTGCCTATTTCTGCACCATATCCCAATAAAATATCTACAAGATCTATACGCCCATTTTTACATGCATGAAATAGTAGAGATCTGTTATCATTATCGCATATATTTAGATCTCGTCTCCCATTTCTATATAATTCCAATAAATAATTAGCAACTGTACAATCATTTGTATTAGCTGCTGCAAACATTAATGCTGATTTGCCATCTTTGTCCACGCTAGTGAGGTGTTGTAGTAGCAGTCGTTCCCCAATTGCTCTAAATTTTTCAACAATTTTAGTTATGGTAGCTAAATCACCATATATGGCTGCATATGCAAATACGCTCTTTCCGAGCTTATCTACAGCATTTAAATTGGTACCATTATAATTGATAAAATATTCAACAACTTCATATTTACTATTAGATAATGCAAGCATTAATGCACTCTGCTTTTTACTATTAGCATAATTTACATTTGCGCCATCTTTTAGTAAATCGCATACACGTACCAAGTTACCATCAGCGGCGGCATTGAGTAATTCACTATTGGCATCAGCGGCGGCATTGAGTAATTCACTATTGGCATCAGTTGCACTATTGGCATCAGTTACACTATTGGCATCAGTTATATCTTTATTCATTATCACATTAATAATCTTTTATTTACTATCAAATATATATTTGAATATACTATATATAGTAATAAATGGCTAATATGGATAATTTTGCGGCATTGGTACCATCAGAAGACACTTTAGAATTAGCAACAGAATTGCGAATTAGTATCATGGATAAATTTAAAGACTTGGGTGCAATAATTTATGATAGTGAGTGTAATGAAATAACTGCAATATTTAAGAATACAATTAGAATTTCTATATTTACTAATGGAGTTAATGAAAATTACTGGATTCTTAAAATAGATGTATGTTACTGCCCCCTTTCTTTAATTAAACGATTTTGCCCTCCTTTAGAGTATCCTCGTTTAAATTTACATAAAGAGATAACAACTAAATTTTATCAATTTTGTATGATGGTGCTTAATAGGGTATTTAATTTAGATATTGCAAATAATATATTAAATTTTATTGACTTTAAGCACCTTTTTATTCCATTACCAAGTGATAGATGTGCTAGAATTTCACCAGAATTATTATATAATATAATGATAGTACTTTCTGAACAAGATGTAAAAAATGAGGCATTAAATAGTGTTATGCGTGAACTAGTCTCATTAACAGATAGTTGCTCAACAGTGAATAAGAATGGTGGGTACAGCAGTGGGTATAGCGGTAGATATAGCAGTGGTGGACTTCGATGTGGAGAAATGGAGACGTGGGTATTATCAGCTAGTCCGATTATATTACCAATTCATATAAATACTAGTACATGTAATTATTACAATGCGGATTTTTATGATGATCAATTAATTATATGGGAATCTCCTTATACTACTGCTATACGGGCAAATTTAAAAGAAAGGCATAGTACGTATTTAAGAGCAAGGCCTAGTATACAAAAAAAAGAAAAATATAGTGTATATTTAAATAATATACATATGTATAAAAAATTACATAAAATGTGGCATTGCTATTCATTCCATTTAGGACTTATTTATAAATTAGTAAGAGAGAATAGGCTAGTTATTTTTGCAAATGTATTGCAATTATTTCGCAAATGTATTGCAAATGCACCACAAATGCACTACAAATGCACCATTGCACCACAAATGCACAATTGCACCATTGCACCACAAATACGGCATTATTATAAAAAAGCATAATTGAATAAATATATTTTTTTCTATATATAGAAAATAAAATATATAATTATGGCGCATAATGTAAATGTAATAAATATAGTAATTGAATTAACAGATAATTTTACAAAAATATTATCCAAAAATGAGCTACAAAGACATCCAAAATTAAAATTAAGTGGCAATGGGACTGGTGATAGATGGGCAAATAAAAAATTTAATTATACAGTAATATACTCAACTGGAATAACGAGAACATATAGTGAAAATACTGAAAATGATTATATAAATGATACTTTATTAAATGCATTTCTTGAAAATTATCGAAGTGTGCGCAATAGTGGTAGTATTAGCAGTATTGGTAATAGTAGTGGCATTATTGGCATATTTGTACATTCAGTAAAGCAGAATATAGAAACTCGCAATATTAGAGCAAATATTAAAAAAGAAATAAAGTCTCGAATGTGTGCTATGTGTGATAGCTATAAAGAGGTTGAATGCGATCACAAAAATGATTTATATAATGATAAAAGAGTACTGATATTAGAAGAGCAATCAGAAGAAGATTTTCAGCCCTTATGTAGACGCTGCAATCTTCAAAAGCGGCAGCATTGTATAAAAGAAAAAGAAACAAATAAATTATATTCTGGGAAGCAGTCGCAAAGATATAGATCATGTACATTTGAGTTCCCATGGGAAAAAAAGAACTTTGATATAAATGACCCAGATTGTAAAAAAGATACTTTTTGGTATGATATTCTTGAATTTGATCGTAAAGTACATTTGTATAGTATATATTGGCCAATTATAAAAAAAATTAAATGCAGAAAAAAAGGTAGGGGTATAAAAGTGCAATATTTACTTGATGTTTTATAAATTTTTTAATATTTGCTATTTTTTTTTGGGTTAAACAAAAGTACTTTGTTTTTAATTTAAACACTTTTTAAAAAAGCAACACCTACGCAATAGCATCTAATATCTTTAGATAATATTCTTCCGATATTTCGCACCCCTTAAAGTGTCTATTTAGATGCTTACAAGCTACAGCTGTTGTACCCCCTCCTAAAAAGGTATCTAATACAATATCTCCCTCATTGGAATGCTTTCTTATTAATTCTTCAAATAATAGTATATTTTTTTGTGTTGGATGAAATCTACCCTTACCACCTTGTAGCGGAAAATTATAAATGCCAGTATCATAATGGCTATTAAATGTTGGCTTTGCCCCTTTAATGCCGACTAGAGCAATTTCTCTACAATTGGTTAGATAATTTATTTTAGAATTTAATGGCTGCGGATTAGTTTTTATCCACTCAATAAATCGAATTTGTTTGAATTTATATTTTTCCATTATATCTTTTAGTATGGATATTTTCCACAAATCAAAAAAGATTATGAGAGTTCCTCCTTTTTTTAATTTTTTATAATATTGTGCAATGTATTGCTCTAAAATTTCGATTGTAAAATTATTATCCCATTCTCCATAATTGGTTTTAACACAATATTTTTTACCATATATAGTTCCATATTTCATATAATTTTCTTTTTTTGCATCATTAAGTAAATTATTTTCTACTTTATATATTATCCACTCTTCCTCAGTCTTGACAAATTCTACATTATTTTCTTCATTTTTTTTTACAGTGTTGTAATGAGTATTCATTCCAGATTCTCTTGATATAATATATGGCGGATCAGTCAATATCAAATTAATTGAGGCATCTTCTAATGTAAATAAATATTCAAGTCCATCTATATTTTGTATATCTATTGTAGTAGGGGGTATTTTTATATCTACTGCTTCATTCGCATTTGCTTCTGCTTTTACTTCATCTACATCTGCATTTGCATTTGCTTCTACTGCGTCTACATCTGCATTTGCATCTACATCTGCATTTGCTTCTGCATTTGCATTTGCTTCTACATCTGCATTTGCTTCTATATTTACATTTGCTTCTGTATTTACATCTACATTTTTTACTTTAGTTTTGTCCATTTTTGTCTGATATCTAATAAATCTTATATATAAAATATATAATATATAATATCAAATATCAAATATATAATTATAAATAGTTTAAGCATTTCAAAAAAAAAATACAAAGTGAAAGTAACAGTGACAATTAAAATATTAATTGATTTTTTTGTGGTTTTTCTTTTGGGTCTATATTTCTGCATTCAGGGCAGCTATTATTTTTTTGTAGCCATATATCAATTCCTCTACATTCGTCACTACCACTAGAAGGAGACTCATGAAATAGATGCCCACATTTTAAGGTAATAGTATTTGGACTTAAATGGTGGATATTATGTAAGCATAATGCGCATATAGGGGCATTTGCATTAAGATCATTTATATATGTATTAATATTTTTTTGAATTGAATTTAAATCATGTGAAGCATACTTTGCTAAATATTTAAAATTTGATACTCCATACCATTCTTCATAGGTTAAGTTACTTTGAATATATCTATTTATATATATATTCCAATCAATTTTTAAGTTATTTATAGATTCTATTTTTTTACTCTCAGTATTAATTATAATATCTATTAATTCTTTTAAAATAAAGATCTTTCCCTCCATCTTTGCGGCATTTAGGAAAGATATTCTTTTATTTAATTCTTTTATCTGTGTAGCAATTAATGACAGGGATTCATAATCATTACCAAATACCATTTTTAAAAATTCTTCATTTATAAAATATTTATTATAGCGTTTAATAATTAAGTTTGTGTGTATATACCCATATAGCCATTTTACGTAATCATTTAAATGCAATAAATTATGAATTTTAAAATCAGTAATTCTTGTAGGTGTTAATAATTCAGCACTATATATCATATGCTGAAAATAATCATTTTTACATAATATCTGATAATAATTATTTTCAATAATGTTTGTTTTTCTATCTATATTAATGGCATATCCGCTACTAATTGTATTTAAATTAATATCATTTGTAAACACTGCAGATAACATATTTAATGAGGCTAATTGTATAGTACCTATAGCAATATCATCATTAATATATTCCCATTTTAAATGTAAATTGGCAATTTCTAAACTATTATTTTCAAATTTTAAATATGGAAATACAACACCATAACCTCTATTAAAATATTTGATTAATGCAGTTTCGTATACATCTTCTATATATGAAGGCATAATAATATTTAATTTAGTAACTAAAGACCAAGCTGATAATTTAGTCAAATATGTAGTTATTCCATCATATGCAATTGCACGAGATGGTAGATCAAAACTATGCAAAATTTCACTAATTGATTTATAATTTTTTAATATAATTTTAATTATAATATTTTGAGAAGTTGTAATTTTAAAACAACCTTTTACAATACAAATATTATATTTATATCCATATTTATTTAATATTTCTAATATCTTAATTATTTTTATATTTTGAGACTTTATCATTTCTCGTATAGATACCGTATCAGCACTATATAAAAATAAATTAAAGCTATTTGGTAAAATAAGCTCATTTTGAGAACTATATGGATATAGCGCGCCACTGCCACATAATACAATATTATCTACAGTCATTAATATTTCCTTTATATGCGGAATATTTGCTTCTACAAATGTATTATATTGTAGTTGTTTATTATTTGCATTGGAGGCATTGGAGGCATTGGAGGCATTGGAGGCATTGGAGGCATTGGAGGCATTGGGGACAATACTGCTAGTTGTCGCAATACTACTAGTGCAACTATTAGTGCAGCTATTACTTGCTGCTGTAATTAATTTATGGTTTTTTGGCAATAATATTGAACTCTTTGCTATTTTTAAATTTTTATTAAATTCATAATTTACATTATTTAATTTAATTAACTTTTTTAATTCTCCAGCATTAGTAGGAGCTGTATAATGCTCTTTGATTAACTTGTTTAGATCCATCTTATATATCCTATATATCCTATATATTTATACTATATATTTATATAATATAAAAAAATAAATAAGTATATTACTTTATTTTATTAAATGCCATTGCATAGGCATCGCTTTTTTTTCAAAAAAGTCTTATAGCGTAACAGAAATTGGAGTATCACTATCTCTGCATTCTGGACATACTTTTGATTGTTTAAACCATTTAAGTATTCCTTGACAATTCCATGTATCTGCATCTCTACAATATAAATCCTTATCTTTATGATATATATGGCCACATTTTAATGTAATTATATTTGCAGAAAGTATAATATTAATATCTTCTAAACATAATGGGCATATAGTATTGCATAATGAATTTCTAATGTGGTAATGCATAGTTTTTAATAACTCATTTGTATTATATGTAACTGTAGGTAAAGCTCCACAATCTACTGTAGGCAAAGCTCCACAATCTACTGTAGGTAAAGCTCCACAATCTACTGTAGGCAAAGCTCCACAATCTACTGTAGGCAAAGCTCCACAATCTACTGTAGGCAAAGCTCCACAATCTACTGTAGGCAAAGCTCCACAATCTACTGTAGCCAAAGCTCCACAATCTACTGTAGGCAAAGCTCCACAATCTACTGTATGCAAAGCTCCACAATCTACTGTAGGCAAAGCTCCACAATCTACTGTAGGCAAAGCTCCACAATCTACTGTAGGCAAAGCTCCACAATATTTATCACCATACCATTCCTTGTTAGTCTGTGATGTTATATGTAAAGACCCATTTAATTCAATATCTCTATTTAGATATATACACCAATCAATATAATTATTTTTTATTTGCTTATAGTATTGTAAGGCACCATCAAATAGCCGCTTAAGCTCATTTTTATATAATTTAACTTGAGCTGAGCATAGTTTAGTATCTATGGCGGATAGTCGATAATTGACTTGTTCGATATCATTATCTAATTTAGTTTTAATTGATAAATAAACCTCTTCAGCATTGTCCGTAGGAGCAATTGTATTTTTAATAAAATATTTTAATTGTGAATTATTTAATATATACATATTACCCTGCTTTATAATTATGCCCATTAGTAGCTTTTCTAACCATTTTGCATAACTGGTTCTCCATGATTCACCAAGAATATTGAATATCATCATTTTATCAATAAATATAAAATTGCTATGCATAGGTGCATATAAAGATTTTGTCTTTTTATAAGAATATAAGAAGAATGCGGATTTTTTAAATACTTGATTACAATTTAGCTCAAATATATCATTACTATATAATATGTCACGCTTCTTTTCTTTTATAGTATCATAATCAATATCGCAATCATTAACTACAAATGAATTTATTATTTGTAATTTTGGCAATTTGATATTACCTATAGCGATATTCTTATCCTCATTTATTGTACAATAAATATCTATAGTTATATTTGGCAAATGGATAATAGGCTCATCCATATTAGATAAACATAAAAATACCAAACCAAATCCTCTATCAAAATATTTTTTTAATCTAATTTCATATGTTGAGCTCCTATATTCCGGAAGAATGATATTTAAGTGATTAATAAGCGACCATTCTGCCAATTTGGTAAAATATGTTGTCTTGCCATCATATGCAATTGCACAAGAAGAAATATCAAAGCTATGCAATATCTCACTTATTGAAAAATAATCTCTTAATATAATTTGGATTTCAATATCTTTTAAGATTATTGTTATAACTCCTTTTACCAATTCAAAAGTAAATATTAATTTGTGGCTCTGAATTATATTTAATATCTCATTTATCTTATACATCCTCTTTGCCTTATTATTGGCAAGATCTTGCTCAGAGTCATAAAGAAATATATCAAAATCTTTAGGCATAGTAGTATATCCCATATATGCCCATAATGCACCGCCGCCACACAATACAATTCCATCAACTCTATTTAATATTTCAAAAATTAATGGGCACTTATCTGATATAAACGCATCATACTTATGTTGAGTATTATTTATAATATTGATTGGGGGCTGCTCTATAACAGTATGTACTAATTTGTGATTTTTTGGCAATACCACAGAGCCGCTAATAATTGTAGGCGTATGTTCTATGGCTATATTATCTAGTTCAATAAGACCTTCTATATCTGAGATATAGTGTCTTCTGTATTGTTTATTTATATCTATTAACTCCTGCAAATTCATTATTATTTAACAAATTAAATACTATATTCAAATATATTTTATAATTATGCATAATTATAAAAAAAATTAAGTGTATTATAATTATTGTAATTATTGCGTATTCAATAATCACCTTCCCCGTCGTCTTCGTCGTCTTCGCCCTTGTTCTCGCCCTCGCCTTTGTCCTCGCCTTCTTCTCTGGCACCCATTCCTTCTTCTCTGGCCTGATTTATTATTCCTTCTTGGGCGGATTCTTCTTCCAAGTGTAGATTTTGTAGTATTAGTGCAATATCACTAATATCAGTATCGCTACCACCACTACTGCTACAACTATCACCACTACTGCTACAACTACCATCACTACTGCTATAACTACCACCACTACTACTACCATCAATACGGCTACTGCCTGTATTAGGATGACTAGGTGCGGCAACCATCTCCCGTGCCTGTGCCTGTAGTCTACTCATAAGAGTATTTACATTGGCATAGTCTTCAAAGACTAAAATCCCATCAAGTACTTTAAGAAAGAAGATTTCATCTAATCTAAAAGCTATTTGAGGAAGTTTAAGTTCCCATTCCTGTGTTACTCTACCGTGTCGCCTCATGTGCACTGCTCGTACTAATCTACTAATTGTATCTATTACAGCATTCCTTGTTTGCCATAAATGGGTATTAGCTGATGAATATTTAAATACTGTCACACCCAATCCGCCTACTAAATTTTGTTGTTGTGGGACTTGAGCTGGTGATTGTGGGACTTGAGCTGGTGGCCGTGGGGCTTGAGCTAGTGGTCGTGGAGCTTGAGCTGGTGGCTGTGGAGCTTGATCTGATGATCTTAAGCATTTTCTCTCTTCTTCTTCTTCTGTAAAAGCTTCTTGGCATTTCCGCTTTTTTGATTCGCTTTGCTGATGGTTTTCCATTATGGTAAAATATATGTTATCTACAGTATATAATTTTAACTATCAAATATTGTAATGAATATTTATCCTAAATAAATATATAATTCTTTTAGGTGGAGCTTCCTTGCAATCTCTATGCAATGGGTTTTGAGTTAAAAAAAAATGCAAATAGTCTTTTTTATGAAGTTTTTACTTTGTCAAAGTCTTTTTTGTGAACTTTTTGGAGGCCGAAAAGACAAAGTCTTGTAGGGCGGTAAAACGGGTCGCTCTGCTCGCCTGTCTTTTTTGTGGACTTTTTTTTAAAACGGGTCGCTCTGCTCGCCTGTCTTTACCTAAAACAGTGCTTTCTGAAATCTTTCATGTTTTCATCGGGAATTACCTCTTGTAGAAATTTAGCATATGGTATATTTTCTAGCCTTGATCGTATATAAAATAATGTATATACGCCACATTCTGTACTAGACATTTGATGTTCTAATTTATGAACTTTGGCCAAAATGACTTTATTATTTCTATTAGAGTCTTTTAAATATTCTTCTAATTCAATTTTTTTAGCATCCATCCATGCATTAATTGAATCTTGAGGTGAATTTGCCGCACTATTAAAAAATTCAATAGTCCATGGGTCTTCTCCATTTTGGGGTCTCATATCAATAAATAATGCCATCCAATGAATTCCTTTTCCTGAACTAACATCAGTATTAATTGCACATCCAAATGTTCTGCATGGTACTGTCATTTTTCCTAAAATTGTAGATTTTGCTTTCTGCCCTAAATAAATTTCATGCATTTTATATTTATTTAAATCATCATTAGTAGTATTAAAATCAATCATAGCAAATGGACATGGGAAAAAATCTTCAAATTCACATGCCCAATCTTGTAAATTTGAATCAATATCCTCATTACTTAACCAATCTGTATTATTTCTTGGACCCTCTGGTTTAAATCTCGTATTTATATTTTCATTTAGGTCCGATTTATTTACTATATGAGAGTGTATTGCAAAATGATTAAACTCTGGATTTGTAACTATACACATTTCATTATCGCATTTTAATTTTTTTTTAACAGATTCTATTTCATTTTTAATAACATCCGTATGTGTTTTTATAAAATCAGTAATGGATTCAGCATTTTGCATATCATCAACAATATTAGTAGTTGTTGTATCATTATTATCTGCATTACTATCTTTTTCATTATATTTCACCATAGCAACTACTATATTTGGTGAAGAGCATATCCCTGTACCTAAATTATCTATATGGGATGCGCATTGATTATCTTTAGTAGATACATATTTATTTAAATTGATTTTAGGTCGCGCATCTCCAGCATTTTTTATCTTTTTGCCTTTTTTATTACTTTTTTGTTTACTATTGCTCCCCATTATTATAATTTATTATAATTTATTATAATTTATATAAAAAGTGTTATATTATAAATATAATAATATATAATTATAATAAAAAATGAATTTATCTTGTGCGGATGAGGCATATAGATTAAATTCTGTATTGGATAATTTTGTTGAGCTCTACAAACATATGAAACAAAGGGATGCAAATTGGTATAAAGCTATGGGTACAACAATAGGAGGTTCTGAAATATCATCATTATTAAGTATATCCGAAAATGAAGAATTGCGCAAATATAAAAGTCCATATAGCAATTTTATAGAAATTGTTAATAATAAAATTGCTATATTGAGGGGTGATAGGGTATGGCATGAGGGCGGCGTAGCATGTTGGTGGGGCACTCTATTTGAAGAGATTATAACTATGATAGTAGAAATAGAATTAGGAAATAAAATAAAAGGCGATTCTATATGTATACAATTAATTAATGGTCATAGGAATAGCCCTGATGGTTATATTGTTGCTCATTTTTGTGAAGATGTAGATGCTATAGGTAGTGGCAGCAGTGGCAGTAGTAATGCAAAAACAAGATATAAATTATACACTACAGATATGGATCCAACATTAATTTTATTTTCTCGTATAATAATGTTAGAATTTAAATGCCCAATAAGTAGAAAACCTACTATGGAAATTCCAAAATATTATATTCCTCAATTATGGTCAGGGCTATCAGTATCTCCTATTGCATCAATGGGGCTATTTATTGATTCCATTTTTAGAAAATGCTCGCTTGAGATGCTAGGACATAATACTGATTATGATACAATATACCATAATAAAGATCAAACAATTGAAATTGGTAACCCTATATGTTGGGGGCTTATAGGTATGTATTCTGTAAATAATCCCCCATCATTTATAGATATGGGAAATATATCATATTCTAATTTTAATTTTATTATGGGAAATATAAATAACCATACAATAAAAACAATAAATTCTGTCCCTTGGTTTCCTGACATTCATAATAGCAGTAATGGTAGTAATGGTAGTAATGGTAGTAATAGCAGTAATGGCAGTAATGGTAGTAATAGCAGTAATGGCAGTAATGGTGATAATGGCAGTAGTAGCAATAAAAAAAATACAAATATGCCTCAAAGAGGAAATACGGCATCTATAGATGTAGAAATAGAAAAATTAAGATTATTAACTCCAAAAAATTGGCATTTTTTGGGAGTATTCCCTTGGAAGTTATTTCATTCTTCATATTTACCAATTCAGAGAAGGTGCGGCTTTTTAAAAGAAATTATACCACTTATTGAAATTGTTCATAAAACTGTATTAGAGTCTTGTATTTAAAAATTAGTGGTACATTGATGGGTGGCTCATAAAGTGCTGCCTAGGTCCCATTCTCCCCATTCTCCTTCCTCTCCTTCCTCCCATTCCTCCCCTTCCTCCCATTCCTCCCATTCCTCCCATAATTCTATTAGCAAATGTATTACTAGTACTACCGCTAGTAGTGCCAGATTTGCTACTACTAGTAGTGCCAGATGTACTACCGGACACAGTTGGCGCCATTGGTATATATGTACTATATGGCATAATATTTGGATTTTTGACATTTCCTAATTTAGTTACTACATAATTTACTGTGCAGGTAAATGGCGATTGTGTGGCTAATGCTCCAGCGACAGGTGTAGAAAATAATTCCTGCCCAATAATATAATATGTTTGAGTTAATGGAGTATTTACATATATTGTAATAGTGGGCATATTCATATAAGACCCAGCCTGAATTATTGAATAATTAGAAGATGGTAAATTACCACCAAATCCCAATGCATATACACCAGTCCCTTCAGGATCATATGAAGAAGGAGAATCTGGCCAAACATCACCAGTGGTGCTATTTTCACTACTATTATTTATCATAGGTGGGGGGCTTGCAGAGGTGCTGCTTGTTGTTGATAATCCCATACTATAAGTGGTTAAATTTGCACCAACTGCATTTGCAGCATATATGGAAGATGCACTTGAATATATAGAAACATATAAAGTAACTAACCAATATCCTGGCGAAAATGTAATCGCCCCATAATTATTATGCCAACCTGCTGCTGGCTCAGCGGTTCCACCAGAGCCAGAATATACAAAATAACAAGGATTTGTAGCGGTTCCAGTCATAACCGTTTGAGAATTATTATTATTTTTAATTACGCCTAACATCATTAGTATGATTAATAATAATACAATTGCAGCAATAACGAATCCAATAGTACCCAATATAGGTGGATTATGTGCTTCATGGTGCACATGCACTACTGTTTGCTGATCATTTGGTTGCACAATCTTAGGGCCTGAACCTCTTCCGCCATATCCAAATTTGCCACCATACATTTTTTAATAAATTTATTTAATATATATATATATATTATTAAAAAAATAAAAAATAATTAATAATTTATTAAAAAATTCTATGCAATTATTTGACTCCGTCAATGAGTTTTTGGGTGAAGCCTTTGCTAAAGGCTTATTTACCTCTCAGGTTTATACAATTCGGCTTTAATTAATCTATACACGGGAGCTTCTAAAGATGAGCTAGATAATCTAATAACTTCTACAATTTGTCCGTCTCTCCCCCCTAGCCAAACAATAGGTGGATCAAATTCATATATGGTATATATATCATTTGCTTTAATATATTCTGAAAATAGATTATCTTGAATTTCTCGATCTTCCATAATTCTATGCCTTGGTACTGATATATGATTAGGGATATCAACTAAGAAATTATGATACGGATACGCATTATATATAGCCTTTTCGCCCTTAAAATCTTTTCCAATTTCATTCATTTTTAATTCGGTCATTAATTTAATAAATGCACTTTTTAAAAATTCTGATTTTTCTGTAATTATAATAAATTCATCCAAATTATTATCCTTATCTAATGCATAATTATCAATTATTTTTTTTATATTTTTATTTTTTTTCTTTTTTTCATCATCATCGGATAATATTAAAAATACAACTAAATTTCGCTCGCCTCTTGGTACTGTCCGCATTGCATCTATTTGAATAAATCCTGCATTTTTTATATTATTAACGATCATATCATTAAAATCTCCTATTTTTTTACTTTTTGATAATGCTTCCGTTTGCGACGTTTGCGCCGCTTGCGATGCTTCCACTCCCTGCATCTCTTCTATAATAGAGTTATCTATATTGGCATTATCTATTAAAGTTAGTCCCCTATATGGTAAAAACTTAGTTAATAAAATTTCCACTATTGTATTATGCAAATTTTTTTTAAAATAACTCGACATTATTATATATATATTATATACTATATACAATATATAATTCAAATATACATTTAATAATTAATTAATTATTATTTTTAATTAATATTTTTAATATTTTTAATAATATAATATATATATAAAAATTATAATTTTTTTTCTATCTAAAATTGTTTAAAGTTAATAAATATGAATAGCTCACCACCAATGATGGGTGGCCCTCATATGCATGGAATTAGCACTACACATTCAGATCATGATAAATATTCAATGGTACTAGCTTGTTTTATTGTAGTAATGGTATTTCTTATTTTAGTGATAGCACTATTAGGAGTCTCTGCACATAGGCAGGGAAGTATGTTAAATAATTCAAATACAGCAATGGCTCAAATAACTTCTTTAAAGAAAGCACTAGTTACGGCAAAAGGGGCTCAGAAAGCAGGGGCAACAATGCCAAGAAAGGCTGGATTTAGCAATGGACTTATGGGAACTAATGGTGCTCGTGAATTTGGAGGATCTATTGGAGCTATGCACCCTGGTAATTGGGGATCAGATTCTGCATCAAGATTAGCACAAGTTAATCAGGGTGGCGATATGATTGGTACAGGCCAAGGCCTTAGAGCTATTATTGGTGGAGAATGTAGTAGTGCAAATGGTAGCTGTGGAGCAAATGATAATTATATGGCTTATTCGGATAGCACTGGTGGTATGAATTTACCTTTAGATGGGATGGGAGGATCTGGGGGTGATAATGAACTAATCTTCTTTAAAGATGTCCTTGGTACAATTGCCCAAGATGTTCACGTTAATAAAGTTAATAATGGTACAAATATGGGCGCAAATATGGGTGCTCGTGCACAAGGTGCTCGTTCAAATGCGGCAGCAAATGCTGCTGCTCGAGCACAGGGCGCTCGTGCAAATATGGCTTCTCAAAGACAGAGTTCTAGTACTGCACCAATGCGTATGTAAATATTTAATTTAAACATAAATTTTATGTTTAATATATAATTCTTTTTTTAAAATGGAAGAAAATATACTTCCTGATGATATGCAAGAAATGCTATTACCTGAGGTGAGTAAAATTCCTCAAGTAAAAAATGTACAATTTTCTAGTTCTGAGCATTTATCGCCTAAACCAAGTTATTCACAAAATAATTTCCCTATAAATTATTCACAAAATAATGCTCCTATGAGCTATCCACAAAATAATGCTCCTATGAGCTATCCACAAAATAATGCTCCTATGAGCTATTCTCAAAATAATAGCTCAACTAATAATTCAAACAGTAATTCGCAAAGCAATGGTGCGCAAAATAATGGTGCACAGAACAATAATGGGGTTAAAAAAAAAAATACATTTATTAAGATGAGCAATAATGTATCTAAATATCCTAAATGTTATTTAATATTAATAATATTATTAATATTAATAATATTAATTATTTTTATATATTATAGAGGAATATTATTTTTAGGCCCTTATTGTCCAAATAATGTAAGATCATCAAAATTTAAGAATAGAGAACTAAAAAAAGAAGCATTATCATCTACTAAAAATAAAGATGATAAATTAATACAATCCCTAAAGCTATAAATAAGCCTTTTAAAAAAGGCTTTACCCAAAACCCATTGCATAGTTTTTCACTTTGTGAACATGTCGCTAACTTTTTTTAAAAAAAAAATTCATTGATGGAGTTTGAATTAAAAAAAAGTTCACAAAAAATCCATTGACGGAGTCAAATAATTGCATAAAGGCCTTTAATCGACATTTGTTCTATGGATATCGATATCTATCATATCCCTACGCTCTTCAATAAAATCAAAGAGCCTTGTACTCTTTACTAAAAATATATAACATCCAGATTCTTTACATTTATTTATAGCCTTTTCAGAATAAGTATTGTTTGGTAATATGCTAAAATCTTGCATATATTCATTAATTCTATTTAATACTCTTTCTAATTTTTTTGCATCTTCATCTATATCATATAAATCATATAAGTTACTAATAATCTCCATAAATGCATCCCTATTAATATTTGGGACATTTGTCTTTGATGCTGGTCTAAAGTGGCAAATGTATCGACGTTGCCATTTATCAACAACTTTTTCAACTATGCCTCGTTTATGTTCAGTTATATATGGCCATGGAGCTGGAACTGGCACGCTTTTATTAATAGATAGAAATGCATCAAGAGTTTCACCATCTGTCGGATTTATTCTTATACTTATTAATATAATACAATCTCTTAATGGGCACCGTATGCCTTGTTGTTTTTCAAATTGCTTAATATATTCAGTAATTGCGCACATTCTATGCAATCCATCATATACAAATAAAGATGCCATTTTATCTTTACTGTTAGAAGAATATATAAAATAAATAAGCCAATCTGTTGAATTTCCTTTCTCGATATATTCTATAATTTCTGTAACTCTTACCATATCAGGTGGCCTATTATATTTCCATCTAGACCATTTAAATTGAATAATATCATCTATTAAACAACTACCTAATAGATGATTTTCTTTATATTGAGTAATAATATTTATTCTAAGCTGATAATTTATTTTAACCCCTTCTGATGGAATTTCAGAGCTATACCCTCTAGACGCCTTTGCGCCAGATGCCGACTTTTTTGTGGATATATCTGGATATTTATCTAATATTAGTGAATTAGTTGACATATTTTTTATATAATATTACTTTGTAATATATAATTCAAATATAGAGCCTTTTAAAACTCATTGCATAGAGGTCGCCTAGTTTTACCCAAAAGACTTTTTTAAAAAAAAGTTCACAAAAAAATCTTTTTTTTAATTTAAAATATTATCCATATTTGATAATATAATACTATATAAATAATAAATATGGGCAATATTTTTGGTAATGATTTTAATACTAATTTGACCACCACTATAGAAGATAACACCACCACTATAGAAGATAACACCACC
>Ga0214919_10000318_pt1 | contig 82488 bp, 79 predicted proteins | sample LL1503_MetaG_FD_177994 | JGI IMG/M metagenome (GOLD analysis project Ga0214919, IMG submission 177994) | Freshwater microbial communities from Lake Lanier, Atlanta, Georgia, United States - LL-1503 | ecosystem: Environmental > Aquatic > Freshwater > Lake | place: USA: Georgia | collected...
CACGCGACATGAAGGTTTTAAAGTCCGCCAATTGCGCTTGTGGGGTGGCCACCAGCACATTGGCATGGCGGGTCAGTTGAATCAGCGGGGCAAAGTCCTCGGTTCGCCAACCTGGCTTGGAAAAAAGTGCTTCACTGGTGGAAAAATTGGGTGCTGTGATCAATACGGTGTACCCATCTGCGGCTGCACGTGCCACCATTTCTGTGCCAATGTTGCTTGAAGCGCCAGGCCGATTTTCAACAACGATGGATTGGCCTAGCAGTGGTGAGAGTTTGAGCGCCATTAAGCGAGCCACGGCGTCAGTGCCACCGCCTGCGGCGTATGGAACGATGAATTTAATTGGCTTTTCAGGGTACTCGGCGGACCAAGCAAATGATGAAATACAAAATACCAAGATAGAGACAAAGTGTTTGCGATCTAATTTATACATGTCACCGACTTTCAAAAGTATGAATTTATTACAAGCTTGGCCCCGTGAATTTGTTTATAGCATGGATGGAAAAGCCAATAGTTGGGTGGCGTATGGTGGGGCAATTGAGATACCTTGCCGCAGGGTTGACCCGGGCATGTTGGGTCAGTTGATGGCGCCAACAATGCGTCAGCGTGGATGCCCTTATCAAAAGCGCAATAGAGTGAGCCTGAAATTACCAGCACAAATATACCCAGCATTTCACATCTAGGCAAAGTGCATTGAGCTGGGCCTGTGGTGCCTTGGTTCGACGAGCAGAGGTGTTAAGGAAAACACCCATGCAACCAAGGATGAATCCACACTAAACTGAAAAATTAGACAAATAAGGAGATATTTTGATGAACTTCAGCAAAAGAAAATTACTGGGCTTGATGACCGGTGTGGCAGCGGTTGTATCGATGGCTGGCACTAATTTGGCCTTTGCCCAATCAGGAGAACCCATCAAGTTTGGGTTGGCGATGCCCATGACGGGGTCACAGGCACTGTTTGGCACCGATCAAGTCAAGGCCGCCCAATGGGCTGTGGCGGACATCAATGCAAAAGGTGGCGTCAATGGGCGACCGCTTGAGATGATTTTGATCGATACCCAAGCCGACCCACAGTTGGGGATCAATGCGGCGAAACGCCTGACCAGCGTAGACAAGGTCCCCATCTTCTTGACATCGTGGAGCGCGGTGGTCAAAGCAGTGGCACCCATTGCCAATCGTGAAAAAGTTTTGGAGCTGAGTGTTGGTGCCAATTCACCCGAAATTGCCACATTGGGTGACTACGTTTACACAACGTTCCCATTGGCCGATGTGGATGTCTCGGCCTTGGCCAACTACACCTATGCCTCTCTGGGTAAAAAAACGGCCGCTGTGCTTTATATCAACAACGACTCGGGCGTTGAAGGTGCGGGCATTTACAAGTCGGTGTTCGAAAAGGCAGGTGGAAAGGTCGTTGCATACGAAGCCTACGATGCAAAAGCCACCGAATTCACGGGCGCTATTTTGAAAGTCAAAGCGGCCAACCCGGACATCATCCATATCCAAGGGCTGATCACCGATTTGCCCCAAGTGATTGCACAAATGCGCCAGTTGGGCATTACCCAACGTGTGTCTACCTATTCGGCCGGCTACAACCCCAAGGTGATTGAGCAACTGGGTGCCGCCGCCGAGGGCTTGATCGTGACCTCACTTGCCCCGGGGGTGAACGACAACCCCAATGTCGCGCCCTTTGTCAACCGTTGGCTGACCACGGAAAAACGCGTTCCCAATGGCTTGCCATATACCCAGTACTTGTATGACAGCCCATACATAGTGGCGGACTTGTACAAATGGCTGGCCAAAAATAAATTGCCAGCAACGGGTGAAAACCTCAGAAGGGCGTTGATCACCATCAAAGACTTTGATCTGCCCATGACCGGAATGCTGCAAGTGGGTGCAGATCACCGAGTCAAAAAGCCAGTCTATTTGTTGACTGTTGAAAAAGGTGCCTTTGTGCCTTTGGCGACCATCAAGTAAAACGCTGTTGTCAAATCAGGCCCCGCACATGGGCCTGATTTGTTGTCATGAATTTTTCTATTTTTTTACAAATATTGTGGACGGGCATTGCTGTCTCGTCATATGTTGTTTTATTTTCTGTGGCTTTTTCACTGATCTTGAAGGTCGTGAAAATTTGGAATTTTGCCCAAGCTGGTTTGATGTGCATCGCTTTTTACGCCATGTATGTGGGCTTTAATTATTGGGCCTTGCCCAAGCCGTTATCTTTCTTATTGGGTTATTTGTTGACGCTGGGGGCGTCTTGGTTGTTGCATCATTTCGGTATCGAAAAGCTCAGGCAAAGAAATTCCACCAGTCTGACTTTTTTCATCTTCACTTTGGTGTTGTCGGAAATGATGACCTATGTATTTGCATTGGCCTTTGGCACAGAGCCTCTGTCCCTGACAAAAAGCATCATGTCGCCCGTGCACATGGTGGGAGGCATCGTCATCAGTGAGTGGGACATTCAGGCCTTGGCAATGACCAGTGTTGTGTTGGTTCTCTTGCACGTTTTCATGAACAGGACCAAGTTGGGGCAGTTTATGTCGGCGGCAGCCGATAACCCGAGTTTGGCCAGACTGTATGGCATCAATGTGCCGCGCTTGCATGTGTATGCATTTGCGGTGGCCGCCTTGTTGATGACCTTGGGCATGTATTTGTTTGGCCAAAAGGTGTCCATGATTCCCAATACCCCATTGCAAATGATGTTGTTTGCAGTCATTGCTACTTTGTTGGGTGGCATGGGCAATGTATTTGGCGCAGCGTGGGCGGCTGTAGCGCTTTCACTGCTACAAGCTTTGAGTATCTTTGTGATCCCATCCCAATGGCAAAGTTTGATTTTGTATGTGTTTTTGTTTGTCACCATATTGTTTTTCCCACAAGGATTTTCGGTTCAAAAACTCATGGCCTGGATCGGTGGGAAGAAAGCATAAATGGAATACATCATTTCAGTCCTTGTGTTGATGGGCATTTATGTCATTCTCAGCACCAGCTTTAACCTCATCATTGGTTATGGCGGGCTGATCAGCATCGCGCACCCCATTTTTTTTGCGATCGGTGCGTACACCACCGGTGTGATCGCTATCCATTGGGATTTGTTCGCGCCCCTGACCTTGCTCATTGCTGTGGCAGTGGCTGTGATTTTTTCACTCATGCTGTCCTTGCCATCGTTGCGCATATCAGGCGACTATTTGTTGATCACCAGCATTGGCTTTCAGTTGGGTTTGTTGGAGGTGATCAAGCATTTGGGATGGACGGGTGGTGCCAGTGGATTGGGCAATATCCCCAACATCATTGATGGTGCCAACCGAAGTGAGATGTTTGCATTGATCTCCATCGGTCTGGCCTGCCTGGTTTTTTTAATGATCAGATGGCTTTTAAAAGGGCCTTACGGTTTGCTCATCTCAGCCATGCGAGATGATGAGGTGGCTTTCTCTGCCATGGGCAGAAATGCCATGGCGATTAAGTTGGTCATTTTTGCCATTGGCTCAGGTTGCGCGGGTTTGGCTGGTGGCTTGTATGCCTACTATTACCAATACGTCAGCCCCGAGCAGTTTGAAATTTTGCAGTCCTCCATGATCTTGACGATGGTGGTGGTCGGCGGCATGGGCTCACAATGGGGGCCAGTGGTGGGTGCAGTGTTGCTGTTGTTTTTGCCCCAAGCGATTGGATTCATGAACTTTCCCCCCAGCGTCATGGGGCCCTTGCAGGGACTGATTTACTCTGTGTTGGTCATTGCGTTTTTGTTTTTAAGGCCCCAAGGGCTGACCTTTTCGCTGAAGAAAGGCAGCCAATAATTCACATGCAGGCTGTCATTCAAATCAAAGATCTCAATAAACAGTTTGGAGGCATTGTGGTGGCCGATCAAATTGGCCTGGAAGTCCATGCGGGCGAAATATTGGGCCTGATTGGGCCCAACGGTGCTGGCAAAACCAGCTTGTTCAACCTGATATCAGGTTTGTACGCAATAGATTCTGGATCAATTTTCTTGAATGGCAAGCCACTGGCGGGCATGTCTACCGTGCAACGCGCCAGGCAAGGCATTGCCCGTACTTGGCAACACATGCGTTTGTTTCCCAGCATGAGTGTGTTGGAAAATCTGTGTGTGGCCACACGTCACTTTGGTGCAGAAAATATTTTGAATTTAATCGTTCGGCCCTTGTCTTTGAAACAAGCGCAAGCATCAACTGAGCAAAAGGCAATGCACACCCTTGAGCGCATGCAGTTGCATGGCCTGGCCCATTCCAGCATTGGCGACTTGACCTTTGGCCAACAAAAGCTTGTGGGCTTGGCCAGGGCCTTGATGAACGATGGAAACTGCCTTTTACTGGATGAACCCATGGCTGGGGTAGAAGGGGCGGCCTACGAAACCATCAAAGACATCGTTCGCGAAGAAGCGCTCAGTGGCCGTGCCATCTGCGTGGTTGAGCACAATATTTCCTTTGTCAAGGACCTGTGCAGCACCGCCATTTTCATGGCCAATGGAAAAATATTAGAGCGCGGAACCGTCGATGATTTATTGGCCAGCAAGACCTTGGAAACCTTGTACTTTGGTGGTGCTGCCGCGTGAATAAGGTGGATTTGTTTTGTTAAGCATCAACAAGATCAACGCTTATTACGGCAAGTTGAAGGTCTTGCATGACCTGAATTTGTCGGTCCAGCAAGGCGAGCGGATTGGGATATTTGGCCACAACGGCGCGGGTAAAACATCCTTGCTCAAGTGCTGTGTCGGGGAGTTGGAAACCCAAAGCGGACAGATCGACTGGGCTGGGCAAAGGGTTGTGGCGCATGCCGTTCATCTGAACACCCGAATGGGCATTGGTTTTGTGCCCCAGGGCAACAATGTGTTCAAAGATTTGTCTGTCAAACAAAACCTCCATATCGCAGGCTTGATGCACGATCCGGGTTTTGTGACCGAAATTTACCAAGTGTTTCCGATATTGCGCGATCGCCAAAATCAAATGGCTGGCACCTTGAGTGGGGGGCAACAGCAAATGCTCGGTTTGGGCATGGCCATGATGCGCAAGCCCCACTTGCTGTTGCTCGACGAGCCCACCACCGGCTTGGCCCCCATCATCGTCAAAGATGTGTTGAATGCCGTCAGACGCATCAGCGATGAACAGGGCATGACCCTCATGATGGTTGAGCAAAATGTACAGGCCACATTGGCCTATGTAGATCGGGCCATCGTATTAAAGTCGGGCCGCATTATTTTTGACGACACCAGCCTGCGACTGCGCCAAGAAGAAAGCTTGTGGCATCTTTTCTAGCCACTGGGGGCATCGCTGCGATGCGACAAGGGGCTGATTTACTCGGGCTTGACGCCGGCACGTTTGACGATGCCGCCCCATTTGACACCTTCGTTGCGGATAAAGGCCTCAATATCTTTTGAAGGCATGTACATGGTGTCGTTGCCCAGTGCCTCCAATGCCTGTTTCATTTTGGGTTGATCCAAAACAATTTTGATGTCTTCGCTCAGTTTGGAGACAATTTCAGGGGGCATATTTTTTGGCCCCAGCACGGCATACCAAAGGACCATGTTGTAGCCTGTAACGCCAGAGCTTTGCAAGGCGGGGACACCAGGCAAAAACCCAGACGGGTTGGGGCCCGACAAGCCCAAAGCTTTGACTTTCCCAGCCTTGGCCAGGGGAGCGTATGTGGTGATGTTGTCTAAAGCAAAATCGACCCGCCCTGACAACAGGTCGGCCAGAGCAGGCGTGGTTCCTTTGTATGGAACATGGGTAAAGCTGGTGTCTGTGAGCGACTCAAAAAGTATCACAGCCAAATGGCTGGAGCTGCCCGTGCCAGACGAGGCATAGGTCAGTTGACCGGGCTTGCTCTTGGCCAGCGCAATCAACTCTTGCACATTTTTCACTGGCAGCGCTGGGTGTGTCACCAACACATTGTTGAATGAGGCAATGCCAGCGATGGGTGTGAAGTCGGTGGCAGGGTTGTATTTGAGCTTGGCATACAGGTGTTGATTGAACGCCAAGGTGCCTGTGGTGGCAAAAAACAAGGTGTAGCCATCTGCGGGCGACTCGACCACCGACTGTGCGCCAATCGACCCACCACCCCCAGCGCGGTTCTCCACCACAATGGTTTGGTTGAGCTGCGTTTGAAGTGCATTGGCCAATAGGCGCGCAGTGGCATCTGTGCCTGCGCCTGGGGGGAAAGGCACAATGAGTTTGATGGGTTTGTCAGGGTAAGCGGCCCAAGCGCTCAAAGACAAGACAGCGAATAAAGCAAGCAGTCGGGTTATAAATAAAGAAAATTTGTTCATGTCAAGCCTGTCTTCAAACGATCAAAAAAGGTGAGTCAGCGCAAAATGATGAAAGCCTGTCAGGCTTTTTCCTCCTGGTGTGGTCGGACAATTTTATTTCTCAACACACCTATCCCTTCTATTTCCAATTCAACCACATCATTGGGTTTTAAAAAACGACCCAACTCCAAGCCGCAGCCTGTGGGCACTGTTCCAGATGCGATCACTTCACCGGGGTGCAAAGTTTCAGAAGTGGAAATAAACGACAAAATTTTGGCAAAAGAATGGTGCATGTCTTTGGAGTTGCCGCCTCCCCATCGCTCGCCATTGACGCGCACTTGCATGTTTAAATTTTGCGGGTCTTTGATTTCATCGGTGGTCACGATCCAAGGGCCCAACACGTTGCCGGTATCGAAATCTTTGCCCTTCATGGGGCCCATTCCCAATGGGCGCTCGTCCATTTGCGTGTCCCGTGCGGAAAAGTCATTGAAGATGGTGAAGCCAAAAATGTGGCGCAAGCCATCAGACTCAGAGATGTTCTTGCCTGTTTGCCCGATCACGCAGGCCAACTCCAATTCGAAATCCATCATGTCGGAATAAGGGGGCCATTGGACTTCGCACTCGTGGCCCACGACGCTGAAGCGATTGCCTTTGTAATAAGTTGGGCGTTGGTACCAAAGCGGCGATATGGGCAAGGACGGCTTTTGCGTTAAACGCTCCCACGTTTTCATGGCGTTCAGCAGGTGCTGCTCAAACACCAGGCAGTCGCGAATTTGCTCCGGCCTGGGCAATGGGGAGAGCAATCGAATGCCTGACAAGGGTCCAACTGCGCGCGGATTCCATTTCACGTGGTGTTCATGCGCCATTTCCAAACCATGTGCGCCTGATTGAATCAAACTCAACATCGACTGCATGACGGCGCTTTGCTGGGGGGTGTCAAGCTGGCAAGCCAGCGTCAAATCCAAGACTTCATTGCTTTGCGGGTTGACGCTGCCAATGGCCTGGCTGCCATCGGCGCGTAAAAAGGTGGCCAACTTCATGGGCTCAGGACTCGAAAATGGCCACGGCGCGGGTCCACCCGGCAGATCCACCTTTGACTTTGACCGGGAAGCAAGATACGGTGAAACCAAAAGCGGGCAGGACTTCCAAGTTGTGCAGTTTCTCAATGTGGCAATAACCAATTTCGCGGCTTGATTTATGCCCTTCCCAAATGACCTTGACGTCTCTGACCTCAGAGAACTTTTTGGACATGTGCTTGAAATGCGCATCCCATGACCAGCAGTCTGTACCCGTCAAGCGCACCCCTCTGGAGGTGAGGTACATCGTGGCTTCACGGCCCATGCCGCAGCCGGCTTCCACGTAGTCGGGATCACCAAACCGCTTACCGGCAGAGGTGTTGACCATCACAATGTCATAGGGTTTGAGGGTGTGGCCGATGCGCTTGAGCTCGTTTTCAACATCTGCTGCACTGACCACATAACCATCTGGGAAATGGCGAAAGTCCAGTTTCACGCCAGGACCATAAAACCAGTCGAGGGGAATTTGATCGATGGTGGCGGCAGGTTGACCATGGTCCATGGTTGAAGCAAAGTGCCAAGGGGCATCGACATGGGTGCCGTTGTGGGTGTTTAGTTTTAAAAACTCAATGGCATAGCCCTCACCATCGAGCAGCTCTTCTGGTTTCAAGTTGTCGTAACGCTTGGCCACGATGGGCGCGGTAGATTTATGGTCTCTGTACTCAATGCTGGGCTCAAGGCCTGGCGGGTCAGACTTGACATCGTTTTCAATGGGGACAGATAAGTCAATGAATTTTGTGGCCATGGTGTTAAAAATGTTTGAATGAAAGAGTGTCGTGGAATTAAGTGTGCACCAAGCCCAACTCAATGGCTTTGATGTGCAGTGCCATGTATTTGGAGTAAGCCCGGCACTGTGAGAAAGCGCCCCCGGTGAACCAAAGCCCTGTTTGGGCCGTGCTGGTCCACATGTTTTTTAGCTCTTGGGTGTCGGTGTCAAAGCCCCAAACGCGGCCCACATGCTGGGCTATGTCCGGTCCGAACAGGCTCTCTAGCAAATGGGTGTGGCCTTTATAGCCAGTGCCCAACACCACCGCATCAAATGCCGCTGAAGCACCATTGCGCAATTGAACACCATGGCTTGTAAAGCGCTCAATTTGGTCAAACTGAAGCAGGGCAATTTGTTTGTTGGCGATCAAATCGGAACAACCCACGTTAAAGTAGTAGCCGCCACCGCGCGTGCGAAACAGGTAGGGCCAACCCGTGCCGTCGACACCATAGTCCAGTTTGAAACCCACAGCATCCAACGCTTTCAAAGTGGGCTCATCCAATACTTTGGCTTGATCTGTCAACCTTTTGTGGTTGGCCAACATGATCTTCAAAGGGATAGACGTGTTGATCAAATCGCGGTCTTCCAAAGATGGGCCATCACCCAAATAAACACCGTCGTACAACTGCGCGCTGGGCTCCACATTCAAAACCAAGGTGGGTGAGCGCTGGACCATGGTCACTTTGACGCCATTGCCGTGCAGATCTTGTGCAATGTCATGGGCGCTGGTACCAGTGCCTATGACCATGACATTTTTATCTTTCCAAGCAGCCCCATCACCAAATTGGCTGGAATGCAGCACGGGTCCGCTAAAGGCATCTAAGGTATCGATGTGGGGGATATGGGGTGAGCCACTGACGCTGGTGGCCATGATGATGTGTTTAGGGTGCAGTGTGCGCACTGTTCCATTGGCTTGCCGGACCTGTGCATTCCATGCTTGACGTTGACCGTCAAAGCTTGCGCCCATGAATGTGGTTTCTGTCCAAAAATGAATGTCCATGCAGTCGACATACATCTCGAGCCAATTGGCAATGCGGTCTTTGGGTAAATAGGGCTGCCAAGTTGGCGGATAGGGCATGTAGGGCAGGTGGTTGCTGTGGACTTGGTTGTGCAGCATCAAGCCGTTGTACCTGTTGCGCCAGTTGTCACCGATGCGCACCATTTGGTCGACAACCAAAGTGTCAACGCCCAATTGCCCTAAGCGGGCTGCAACAGACAAACCCGCATGCCCGCCGCCCACAACCAGCACCACTGGTTCGCGGTCTGCAAATAGCCGAGCCTGCTGGCGTCTATCGAGCCAATTGGGTCCTTGAAAATCACGCGCAAAAACCGGTTCAGCGCGCAAGGCACGCAGCTTGTGTTCTTCGTGGCCGTGAATGGATTCAAGCGTTGTGTGCAATGTCCAAGCTTGGGTCATGGGCAAACCCTTGGCCTGAACCTTCATGCGCAACAAAGCTGCGCCTTGACCAATATGGGTTTGAAATTTCAAAAAAGCTTCAACCACCTTGACACCAGCGCGTTCTGCCAATTGGGGTGCCGCACGCGCGGGATCGATTTCAAATTGATGCGCTTTAAATTGGTGCAATGCAGCGGCCAAAGATGTGCCAATGGCTTGTGCGCCACTGGTGGTGGATATGCCCCAAGACAAGGCAACAATTTCGCGCCAGTGGCTGTCGGGCTCGAACAAGTCAGAAATGGCTTGACTGTCGCATTGCTTGGCAGCCCCATTAAAGCGATCAAGCCAAGCGGCAATGCTGCTCAAAATGTCCGAATTGATTTGCGCAGCCATAAATCCGTATTCCTAAGAAAGCGAAATAAAAAAATTCGATTGGATGCATTTTGAGTCCAAAGATGCCCCCTGCATTTGGGTAGAAACACCCTTGACTTGATTCAAATTAAATGCACCATGACAGAGCTGAAATTACATTATCAATCTGATTTGCGATAGCGATCGAAAGCAAGTATCAATGAAAATTTACCACCAAAGCCTCACGGTATTAGATGACCTGCCAGCTTACTCACAGCGCATGACCGATCACATCAAAAAGATAGTGCGCTCTGACACCCAAGTTGTACTGCACGGTATGGCCAAAGGCAGTTACGACGCCAACTATCCGGGCGGCGACATCCGGCATCGGGCTTTGTTTAATTTGCATTCGGTGCAATGGTTGGCCCATGCCATCAAAGCCGAAGAATCGGGTTTCGATGCGTTTGCCTTGTGCACCATGCCAGACCCATTGATCACGGATATTCGAAGCATTCTGGACATTCCAGTCGTTGGCAGTGGCGAAAGTTGTTTTAAGTTGGCCACCTGCTATGGCCAAAAATTCGGCATGCTGCTGTTCATTGACTTGATGGCGGAACGCTATCGAATCCAAATTGAAGGGCTGGGCATGGGGCCATTTTCTGTTGGTGTGCAACCTGTTGGATTTGGTTTTCAAGATGTGTTGTCGGCCTTTGACAACCCAGGACCCTTGATCGATAAATTTAAAGTTTCCGCTCGCAAGATGATCGATAAAGGCGCAGATGTGATCATCTTGGGGGAAATCCCTTTGAGTTTGATACTGGCATCTGAAGGCATTTCTCGCATTGATGACACACCCATCATGGACTCGCTGGCGGTCACACTGAAAATGAGTGAGCTGATGGTGGATTTGAAAAACCTCACGGGTTTGAGTCCCTCAAGGCGCGGTTGGTCGCAGGCATCGCCTTCCAAAGACCGCATGAAAGCGGTGCTTGATTTCTATGGCATGGGGCGATTCATTTCCTGAAAATGCCCCGTGTTGTGATGGTTAACGTAACAAAAGGAATTGTGTGAAGCTGTATAAATTTGGTGTGATGCTGCTGGGCATGTGGTGTGGTTTGATCATGGCGCAGACCTTTCCCAACAAGTCTGTGCGCATGGTGGTCCCATACACCACGGGGGGCGGCACGGATGCAGTCGCCAGGGCCTTGTCGCAACAACTTTCAAAAATGTGGGGCCAAACTGTGGTGGTGGAAAACCGCCCTGGTGGGGCCACCATGATCGGTGCTGACTTGGTGTCCAAGTCGCCGGCCGATGGTTACACATTGCTGTTTTCTGACACGGCCACTTTTGTGATCAACCAACATCTGTACCCCAAAATGACGTACAGGCCGTTGGTTGATTTGGCCCCGATCACCAACATTGTTCAATTGGCACCGGTCTTGGCCGTGAGCAATGCACTGCCTGTGAACAACGTCAAAGAGTTTTTGGCCTATGCCAAAGCCAATCCAGGCAAATTGAGCTATGCCTCCTTTGGCAGTGGTTCTTATCCACATGTGATATCGGAGCAATTCAAACGCATGGCGCAGGTGGATATCTTGCATGTGCCATACAAAGGTTCTGCGGCTGCAGTCACCGACATGATTGGTGGTCAGTTGTCCATGCTCATGGTGACGTTGTCTGTATTTGATCAATTGGAGAAAGCCGGCAAGTTGAAAATATTGGCCACGGCGACGGAAAAGCGATTGCCCATCAGGCCAGACTTGCCCACCATATCCGAATCCGGGGTGCCTGGTTATGCGGCCAATGTGTGGTTTGGCCTCGCAGCCCCATCGGGCACGCCAGACGCAATTCTCGACAAAATTCACGCCGATGTGATCAAGGTGTTGTCCGACCCTGACTTCAAAGCCAAAACCATCACGGCGCAGGCTTTGGAGCCGGGTGGCATGAGCCGCTCGGACTTTTCGGCAATGCTCCGATCTGAAGAAGTGAGATGGGGCAACTTGGTCCGAGATTCTGGCGCCAAAGCAGAATAAAAGAAGCACAGCATCCTCAGGTCTCTTTGACTTAAGTCAATACAGAACTTTCCCAGCGCATAAAAATCGAAAACATGCAGTCGCGGTCTAAGGTCGCGGGTGATTCGGTGCAAGGTGGTTCATCACCACCCAAGGGCAATGATTGACACAAACCCAGGAGACCATGGTGCAACACATCAGCATACAAATCATCAATGAAGAGCATGCCACACTGACTGCGATGCTGCAGTCGCTGTTGATGATGATCAAACGCGGACCCCTCAACGAACCAGAGTTGTTTTTTGATGTGCTGCGCTCCATGCTGTTTTATATAGACGAAGTCCCAGAAAAGCAGCACCATCCCAAAGAAACGAAATTCTTTTTCCCGCTGGTGGCCAAGCGTTCCGACGCATGTGCTGAAGCAATACAGCGCCTTAAAAAAGAACACCGACAAGGTGAAACAGCCGTCAGAGAACTGCAGCACTTGCTGCTGGCCTGGGAGATATTGGGTGATTCACGCCGAGCCGCTTTTGAAGCCGCTGCCAAGCAATACTTTGACTTTTACAAAGCGCACATGCACTTGGAAGAGTCGCTCATCATTCCGCAGGCTTTGCGGGTTCTCACGGCGCAAGACTGGACCACCATTGATGCTGCATTCGCGCTCAATGCGGACCCACTCTCACCGACCAAGCCGCGAGACCCGATTTACGACCGGTTGTTCAGCAAAATAACCTTTCGCGCACCAGCCCCCATTGGCTTGGGGCACAGCTGACGCCAACCACGCTTTATGATGCCCAGGCAACCCTTTGACCCAAGGGTTCCCACAGAAAGGCATTCATGAAGAACTCGGTTTTGGTGGTGGGCGTGGGCATGGTCCCGTTTGCCAAACCCTCCAACAGCGCGCCTTATCCAGAGATGGCTGCAAATGCGCTGCGCTTGGCCTTGCAAGATGCGGGCTTGCACTACGCGGATGTGCAGCAGGCCTACGTCGGCTATGTGTACGGCGACTCCACCGCGGGCCAGCGCGCTTTGTACGAGGTGGGCATGACAGGCATTCCGATTGTCAACGTCAACAACAACTGCTCCACGGGTTCCACCGCGCTGTATTTGGCGCGACAGGCCGTTGCATCCGGTGCCGCTGACTGCGTTTTGGCGCTGGGGTTTGAACAAATGAGTCCCGGTGCCTTGGGTGTGCAATTTCCCGATCGGGCCAGCCCGTTTGATCGTTTTGACCAAGCCACCCAAGCGCTGGTTGGTCATTCGGACATCCCATTGGCGTTGCGCTATTTCGCAGGTGCAGGATTGGCCCACATGAAAGAATTTGGCACGCCATTGGAGACATTTGCCAAGATTCGAGCCAAAGCCAGTCGCCATGCGGTCAATAACCCCTTGGCCTTGTTTCGCGATGAGGTCACCACCGAGCAGGTGATGGCGTCTGCCATGATTTGGCCAGGGGTGTTGACCCGCTTGATGGCTTGCCCACCGACTTGTGGGGCGGCGGCGGCCATTGTTTGCAGTGAAGCTTTTGCGCAAAAACATGGACTGGACCCGATGGTACGGATTCGCGCCCAAGCCATGACCACCGACCGCGCCATCACCTTTGAAGCCCAAGACATGCGTGAGGTGGTGGGCTTTGGCATGGCCCAAGAAGCGGCCACTGCGGTGTATGAAGCCGCAGGGGTGGGCCCGCAGGACATCGATGTGGTGGAGCTGCATGATTGTTTTGCCCAAAATGAGTTGTTGTCCTACGAGGCCTTGGGCCTGTGTCCGCGCGGCGGGGCCCAACAGTTTGTGGACGATGGCGACAACACCTATGGTGGCCAAGTGGTGACCAACCCATCGGGTGGCTTGCTCAGCAAGGGCCATCCCTTGGGGGCCACAGGCTTGGCCCAATGCACTGAGTTGGTTCAGCAGTTGCGCGGCACCGCCGAGCGACGCCAGGTGACAGGCGCGCGACTGGCTTTGCAACACAACCTGGGTTTGGGTGGGGCCTGTGTCGTCACCATGTACGAACGGGTTTGATGGTGTTCGCGCCATGACCGATATCCCGCCCGGCGAAACACCCCCGCCGCCGGCCAACAACCGCTATGCCGACATGGGGTTTTGGCAATTCACCCTCATCACCACCTTGGTGACGGTGCTCTTTCCTTGGTACCTGATCTGGAATTCTTTGGCACGCGGACCCGATGACACCCGCTTGTTGATGCTGGCCATGGCCAAAGACTGGCTGATCACTGTGCTGACCATATTGGTGGTTGTGGTGGTGTTGGTGGCCTTGGCGGTGTGGGCCGTGGTGCGTTACTTCAGCGGCTGAAGTTCATTGGCCATCGGCGGTCTCAGACGGGATTTGTTGAGCCTTTTTGGGCGTCAATCAAAAAATCCACAATGCGTGCAATTTGCCCTTGCATCATTTCCCGACCAGTGACGACCTGGCATCCGCTGCGGTGAGCCAGTTGCAGCAAAGGTGTTTGCTCGGGATAGACAATCGTGTCAAAAACCACCAATTCAGGCGCCAGGGCGTCGGCCACCAGCGGTAAGCGCGCATCGTCAAGCATGCCCACAGGAGATGCGTTCATCAAGACATCCACACCATCCAAATTAGGTGGGCCCACGTGCACCTGGGTGTCGGGTGACAAACGTGCAATCAGCTCAGCAGATTGCCGGCAGCGATCAGGATCCAGGTCCCATATGTGCATGCGCAGTGGTTGCTCGCTGGCCACTGCTGCGGCAATGGCGCCGCCGGCACCGCCCAAACCGATGAGCAAAATAGATTTTCCACGCAGTGCAAGGCCCCGACGCGCAAAGGCTTGCACACAGCCCATGCCGTCGAACATGTCCCCCGCCCATGTGCCATCGCGGCGGCGCGCCAAAGCGTTGAGCGCACCCACAGCTTGTGCTTGCAAACCCAAGCTGTGGGCCAAGCTCAAGGCCTGGGCTTTGAAGGGAATGGTCATAACCAAACCATCCAAATTGAGCAATTGCATCAGATGGGGTACGACACGGGCAAAGTCTGCGCGTGCCACGTGCAAGGGAACCAAGATGGCGTTGAGCCCGCGGCGTTGCAACTCATGGGTAACCATTTCTGGTGAGCGCACTTGCGCAATGGGGTCGCCCACAATGCCGTACAAGCGGGTTTTTCCGTTGATGTAGTCGACTTGATCCATGGCCTTGATAAAAAAGAAAGCAGGTTGTGAGATCTTAATGGCTGGGGGCCTCCATGAGGGGCGCCACAGGGGTGCGTATTCAGCGCCGCACCTTTGCCCGGCAGGCCGCTTGCATGTCGCGGTCTTTGATGAAACCACATTGACCCGCACCCCCACCGGTTTCAGCGCGGCACAGGGCTTGCAGATCCAAGTTGCGGATAAACCCACACTGGCCAGGTCCGCCGCCTGTCGTGGCCCGGCAATGGGCTTGTTGGTCGGCGTCTTGGATAAACCCGCATTGGCCGCTCGATGTGCCCCCCGAAGGCCGCTGGCTTTGCACACTGGCGCGGCAAGCCGCTTGTGCGTCTTTGTCGCGGATGAAGCCACATTGCGCCGCCCCGCCGCCACTTTCAGCGCGACAGCGCGCTTGCAAATCGCTGTCGCGGATAAAACCACATTGCGCTTCACTGCCACCATTGACGGCGCGGCAATAGGCTTGGCGATCCGGGTCTTTGATGAAGCCGCATTCGCTCGATTGGGCCTGGGCCCATGGGGCAAAGGCGAACAGGGCGCAAATCAAGCCGTGCCTAAACAAGTGCGCTGCCCATGGGCTTGGGTTGATACTCGGCTGGAGTTGAGACATGGCTGATCATGCCACGTGGTGCGAAGTTTTGGCTTAAAACAGCTTCAACCAGTAGCGACGCGTCAGCGCCAAAGCCGCCATCCCTTGCAAGGCCATGGCCAGCGTGGCCACGGGCGGGCTCAAGCCGTCGGCCAGCACACCGATGTAGAAAAATCCGATGGGGCCCACCCCAATGCAGGCGGTCAACATGCCCAGCAACCGGGTGCGCTGTGCCACTGGAGCGTTGCGGTATATCAAGGTGGTTTGCATGACAGCAAAACCCACGCCACCCAAGCCATTGAGCAGCAGCAACAAAGCGGCCAGGAGCACGCTGTGGGCGTGGGCAAAGCCCACGGCGGTGGTGAAATACACGGCCACGGCACCCACATAGATGCGCCCATACCACGCTGGCTTGGCAAAACTGGCGAACAAAAATGCGCCCAACAAGCCACCCACACCTTCGCAACTGGCCAGCAAGCCGATGTCTTGGGTGGCCAAATGCAAGGCATCGCTGGCCAGCACGGGAATCATGCTGGTGAAAGGCCAACCAAAGACATTGAAGATGGATGTGATGGCCAAAATACCAATCAAGCGATCGTCTTTGCGTGCCATGGCAAAGCCCTCGCGCATCGGGCCCAGCAGGGACAAGGGGGGGAATGTGGGTTTGGCCTTTCCTGGTGCGATGCGCCACACCACCGACAAACTGCAGCCGTGCAATACCAAGCCGAGCCAAAACACACCAGCGATGTCGAATCGGGCCAACAGCAAACCGGCCAGCATGGGGCCGATCACACGGCTGACATTGTTAAAGCCCACATCCACCGACAAGGCCGGGCCAATGCGCTGGGGCCCCACCGACTCCCCAATCATCATGCGCCGCACGGGGTTGTCTGCCGCCCAGCAAATGCCATTGATAAAACTGCCCACGCCCAGGTGCCAGATGCTCAGCATCCCCAGGCTGGCCAGCAACGCCAAGCTTGCACTGGTCAACAAGGAGGCGCCGACCATGATCACCAGCGACACGCGCGTGTCATGGCGCTCGGCCAACGCACCCAGCAAGGCACCAAACAAACCCATGGGCAGCAACCGCAACATGCTCAGCAATGCCACGATGAAGGCCGACTCGGTGACGCGGTATGCGAACAAGCCCATGGCCAGCATTTCCAACCATCGCACGGTGGAAAAAACAAATCCCGAGAACAGCAAGCGCCAAATGGCCTGCAGGGTCTCCAAGCGACCGGTGGGCGTGCTCAAGGCAGCTTGCCTTCAGGCAGGGGCATGGACAAGTGAGGCGGTGACATGTCTCTTTGTAGGTTGTCCCAGGGCTGCGCTCTACAAGCGGGCGGGGCTTTGCTTTGGTGAAATCATGCCACAGTGTGGCTTTTTACAATGATCAACACCTGCAGTCCCCGCCGGGGTGGACGTCTTAGCATCAAAAAGTGAGCCCTGTTATGAAAACCTTACCAACGGTATTGGCCTTTGATGTGTTTGGCACCGTGGTCGATTGGCATGGCTCGATCAGCCGAGAAGTGGCAGCCCTCATGCCCGGCGAGGATGGGCAAGCGTTCGCCACCGCTTGGCGGGCTGGCTACAAACCGGCCATGGCCGAGGTGCGATCGGGGCGGTTGGGGTGGACCAAGATCGATGACTTGCATCGGCGGATCTTGGATCAAGTGCTGCAAGCGAAAGGCATTGAACTCGGTGAGGCCCAAAGACAGCACCTCAACCGGGCCTGGCATCGGTTGTCCCCCTGGCCTGACACATTGGCAGGCATGCACCGCCTGAAAGCGCACTTCACCTTGTGCACCCTGTCCAATGGCAACCTGGGGTTGTTGGCCAACATGGCCAAACACGCGGGCCTGCCATGGGACTTGATTTTGTCGGCCGAGGTTTTTCGCCATTACAAGCCCGACCCCCAAACATACTTGGGTGTGGCCGATGTGTTTGATGTGCCACCTGAGCAGGTGATGCTCGTGGCCAGCCATGAAGATGACTTGGACGCGGCCGCTGCCTGTGGCTTGCAAACCGCTCATGTCGCCAGGCCGCTGGAACACGGCCCAGACGTGCAGATCAAGCCAGGCGATTTGTCACGCTTTACTTTGGCGGTGAGCGACTTCAATGACTTGGCAGATCGTTTATCAAGTGCACCAGCGTGATCAAGACAGCACCCCACGGGGGTCGGCCCTGGCGCAGGCAGCATGCGGGGCGCCGCTAAACTGCGGACATGATCACCCTTGCTCAGATTGACAGCCATGTGCTGCATGTCTCGCCCAAAACCAATTGGTGGTTTTTGTCGGTCACTGACAGCACCGGGGCCGTGGGCTGGGGTGAGGGCTCGCTCAATGGTTGGGAACCCATGCTCGATGCCATGTGCCGGCATGTCAAAAGCAACTGGCTGGGCCTGAGCCTGAACCAGGCCCAACAGCAAGTGCGTTGCGCCCCTGCCTCACCGGGTGGCTTGGTGGGCAACACCGTGGTCAGTGCTTTTTTGCAAGCGCTGCTGGCCTTGGAGGCGCAGCACGCCCAATGCGTCACACATGAACTGTTGGGTCCCTTGCAGCGCGAGTGCGTGCCGCTGTACGCCAACATCAACCGTGCCACCACCGAGCGCACCCCTGGTGGTTTTGTGGCCACCGCTTTGCGTGCCCGTGCGCAGGGTTTTGAGCGTTTCAAAGCGGCGCCCTTCGATGGTCTCACCCCGGCCCTTTGTGCCAGCGCTGAAGGCCGCCAACGCATGCACCATGGCGTGGACTGCATGCTGGCTTTGCGCGATGCATTGGGCCCTGAGGCCGTGTTGATGGTCGACTGCCATTGGCGATTTGACCCAGCCCATGCGGCACAAACTTTGCACAACTTGGCCCCGGCAGGCTTGCACTGGTTTGAGTGCCCGTTGGCCGAAACCCATGCGAATTGGCCTGACCTGCGACGCTTGCGCCAAGCCGCCAACGACCAAGGGGTCTTGCTGGCAGCGGCAGAAACACAGGTGGGCTTGGCCTCATTTCAAACCTTGTTTGATGAGGCTTTGTACGACGTGGTGATGCCCGATGTGAAGTATTGCGGCGGGCCCCATGAGATGCTGCGCATTGCCCAGAGGGCCACCCAACACGGCGTGAATTTTTCCCCGCACAACCCATCGGGTCCGGTGTGCACTTGGCACAGTTGGCAAGTGGCGCTGACCGCACCCGAATGCGCCATGCTCGAACTGCAATTTGACGAAAGCCCGATGTACGACAGCCTGACCGAGGGTGTGGATCTGCAACCCCAAAATGGCCAGTTGGGCCTGCCCCAACCAGGCCAGCAGCTGCTGGGCCTGAACCAAGCGTTGCTGCGCGCCAACCCCTACCAAGTCGTGCCACCGGGCATCGAAACCTTGCTCAACCAATGAGTCAAGCACAAACCGCACTGATGGATGCACAAGCCACAGCGGTGGCATTGCCTTATGGTGCATTGGCCAAAGCCATAGAAAATTTGCTGCTGGATCCATCGGTGGTGGTGCCAGCGCGCATGGTGCTGCCCGTGGGGCAGGGCAACACCTTGTTTGTGATGCCCGCGCACGATGCCCGCTTGGCCATCACCAAAATCATCACGGTGCTGCCTGACAACCGCAGCCGGGGTTTGCCCAGCGTGCAAGGCGATATCTTGGTGTTCGATATCCAAACCGGGCGGCGCATGGCTGTGCTCGATGGCCCCACGGTGACGGCGCGGCGCACAGCCGCCGTGTCTTTGTTGGCCGCACAACGCTTGGCCCCAGCTTCGCGCGGCCCCATGCTCATCGTCGGTGCGGGTGAACAGGGGCGTGCGCACTTGGAGGCCTTTCACACAGGCCTGGGCGTACAAGAGGTGTTTGTCCATTCACGCAGTGCGGCCAGTGCCGCCGCATTGGTTCAGCACGCCCACAGCATGGGCATGGCGGCCCAAGCCGTGCATGACCCCAACCAGGCACTGGCGCAGTGTCAGTGGGTGATGTCCACCACGCCTGCTTTGGAGGTGGTGATGACCGCCACTCCCCGGCAAGGTGCTTTTGTGTCGGCAGTGGGCGCTTTCACTCCCAGCATGGCCGAGTGGTCGGCCCAAGTGTGTCAAGAGCTGGCGCGCTCGGCCACCTTGGTGGTCGACACCCGCGACGCTGACCATGAGGCGGGTGATTTGTTGCAAGCGGGCGTGGATGTACCGTCCTTGCCCACCTTGGGCGATGTGGTGTGCAGCCCGCCCAACGGTGCCCTGCCGCTGGGCCATGTGCCAGGCAAAACGGTGTTTTTCAAAAACTGCGGTTGGGCCGGTTGGGACTTGGCCGCCGCCCGTTGCGCCGCCGCTGCCCAGCGAACCTGATCAATCCCCATGAACACGGCAGCCCCAAGTACCAGCGCGCCGCATTACACGGCTTCTTTCTACAAATTTGTAGACTTTCCAGACTTTGCTGATCTGCAAGCGCCTTTGCAAAGCCTGTGCCAAACGCATCATGTCAAGGGCCTGGTGTTGCTGGCCGCAGAGGGCATCAACGGCACGCTGGCTGGTGCTGCCATGGATGTGCAAGCGGTCTTGGCCAGTCTGCGCCAAGACCCACGATTGGCCGACATGACGCACAAAGCGTCTTGGGCCAACACACCGCCGTTTTATCGCATGAAGGTGCGCCTGAAGAAAGAAATTGTGACCATGGGGATGCCCAGCGTCCAAGCCGCCCACATGGCGGGTACCTATGTCCGCCCCGAGGCATGGAATGCCTTGATTTCAGACCCCGATGTGGTGGTCATCGACACGCGCAACGACTATGAAGTGCAATTGGGCAGCTTCGCCAAAGCCATCAACCCGCACATTCAAAATTTTTCACAACTGCCGCAGTGGTTGAGTAACACCAGCGATTTACAGCTCCCGGGTGGGGGCAAACCCAAGGTGGCGATGTTTTGTACCGGCGGCATTCGGTGCGAAAAATCCACCGCTTTGCTGCGCCAAATGGGCTACGAGCAGGTGTTCCATTTGCAAGGCGGCATCCTCGGTTATTTGGCGCAAACGCCCGTCGAGCAAAGCCTGTGGCAAGGCGAGTGTTTTGTCTTTGATGAGCGTGTTTCGGTCGGCCACGGTTTGCAGCCGGGGGGCCTGACCTTGTGCCGCAGTTGCCGCGAGCCCATCACCGAGCAGGCACAAAACTCCGAACTTTATGAATTTGGCGTCAGTTGCCCAACTTGCCACGCGCTCACCAGTGAAGAGAGAAAACGCAATGCCCGCGAGCGCCAGCGCCAATGGGCACTGAAGCAATGGCGGGCACAGCCCCAGTTGGATTGATCACACCGGCTGGGCCGGCCTGCGATCAAAACACAATCACCAAGCGGCCCCGTGTTCCTTTGGCCTCAAGCCGTCGGTGCGCGTCGCTGGCTTGTTCGGGCTGGAAGGTGGCCGCCACGCGCAAGGTGATCGCACCGGACTCAACCAGTGCGCGCAATTGGTTCAGCACATCGGCACGGTGATCGTATAGGCGCACCCATGTTTGGTGGCAAACCATGCCGCGTTCGGCCACGCCCCATCCGCGCACGGACACAAAACCACCGCCATCGCGCACCGCGCCCAAGGTCAACTCGCTTTGGTAGGAACCATCGGCCAACCCGTCCACGCCATGGGGTACAACTTTGCGAATTTGCGCCGCAATGTCGTTGCCCCGGGGAACCACCACATCGGCACCGAGCGAGCGCACCAAAGCCTCATCGCTCGGGGCGGCATCGGCAATGACGCGCAAGCCCGCCTGCTTGGCCAGTTGGATCACGTAGCCGCCGTAGCAACCAGCGGCACCGGTGACCGCCAAAGTCTGGCCCGCTTGCAAAGCCAGTTGGTCCAGCGTTTGTCGGGCGGTCAACCCATTCATGGGCAGTGTGGCGGCCTCCACCAGCGATACGCCTTGGGGGATGCGCGCCACCGAGTCCGCCGACAGCACAATGCTTTGTCGATAAGCGCCGTGGCTGCCTTTGGGCACCACCATGGCCATCACCTGGTCGCCCACGGCCAGATCGGTCACGGTGTCTGGTCCAACGGCGTCAATCACACCGGCCACATCCATGCCCGGCACATGGGGCGCCGGCACATCGCGCAACGCTTGGGCCCGAGACCCGTTGCGCAAAAAGGTATCGGTGGGGTTGACCGTGGCCGCATGCACACGCACACGCACTTGACCGGGACCGGGTTGGTCTTCAGGCAGGTCGATCACCTGTAAAACTTCGGGTCCCCCAAATTCAAACAATCCGATGGCGCGCATGTGGTGTTCCTTTGATGTAGAGATGATGTGGATGCGATTTCAGAACGGTTTTCAGACCTGTGGTGGCCATGCTTGAGGGCTGACTCAATCGGCGCGGATGTTGCGTTCACTGGCGAGTTTTTTCCAGCGCGCCACATCGGCGTTGACCCGTTGGGCAAATGCCTCTGGGGTGCCGGGCGCGGGGTCGCAGGACAAGGTGGCCAAGCGTGCTTTCACATCGGCTTGTTCCAAGGCTTGGTTGATCGCGGCGTTGATGCGATCAACCACGTGCTTGGGCGTGGCGGCCGGGGCAAGCACCCCAAACCAGGCCACGGTTTCGAAACCAGGCAAGCTCTCGGCCAAGGCGGGTACATCGGGCAAGCTGGGGTGGCGCTTCGCGGTGGTCACGGCCAGCGCCTGCACCTTGCCGGCCTTGATCTGGGCCGACCAAGGGGGCAGGTTGCCAATCATCAATTGCGACTCATCGGCCAGCAAGGCACTGACCGCCGGTGCCGAGCCTTTGTAGGGGATGTGGGCCAGATCGGTGCCGGTCATGCTTTTGAACAACTCTGCCGACAAATGGGCCGAGCTGCCCACACCGCCCGACGCGTAATTGAATTTGCCCGGGTTGGCCTTGGCCAGTGCGACAAACTCGGTCACGGTTTTGGCTTTGGTGTTGGGGCTGACGACCATCACATTGGGTGTGGTGCAAATCAAGGCCACGGGCACAAAGTCTTTCACCACGTCGTAGGGCAGCTTGCTGTAAATGCCTGCATTGACCCCATGTGAACCCGCGTTGCCCACGATCATGGTGTAGCCGTCTGCGGGCGATTTGGCCACCGCGTCAGAACCCAGAACGCCGCCCGCGCCCGGTTTGTTGTCGATCACCACCGCTTGTCCCAGCTCGCGAGAAATTTTGTCGGCCACCAAGCGACCGGTCACGTCCGACCCGTCCCCTGGCGTGCTGGGCACCACCCAGCGGATGGGCTTGCTGGGATAGGTTTGCGGCCAACTGCTGAAGCTGGTCAAGAGCAAGGCGGTGAGGGTAAAAAACAAGCGCATGCTTTTCTTCCGAATGGGTGCCCCAAGGCGTTGGTGGTGCAGGCTGGTACAGCGCTGCAAGCTGTTCATCGCTTCATTCTGGCATGGGTGTGGCAGGCACCCTCATGCCTGCCACACGCCAAACCCGGCTTCGCGCAAGCGGATGGCCAGATCGACTTCCATGAACTGCGCATCGGCACAGGGCATGGGGTTGAGGGTTTGGTAAATGGCAGGCAACAAACGCAAACCGTATTGGTGGACAAAGCGATTGGACTTGATGTTGGCCTTGTGCTGGTCAAAACGGGTGTCGGGGTCCAGTCCGGTCATGCCCACGTACACGCAAGGTTTGCCCGGCAATGGTGTGTAGTGCGAATTGGCGCGGCGAAATTTGGGCTCGCCCCACACCAGCGGGTCCAGTTCGATCACATACACATGGTGGCGTGCGCGCATGGACCCCATTGAGCGTCAGGGTTTGGTCGCCACCACCAAAGCGCCCGACAGCACGCCACTTTGGTATAGGCCGACAAAATGCGCGTAAGCCCTGTCGTAGCGCTCAAAGTGTTCACGCCCCAAGCGCTCCACGGTTTGGGCCTCCAAAGTCCGGTACATGGCATGGCGGTCCACCAATATGCGCGTCCATTCTTGGCTCAAGTCTATGGCGCGCACCCATTGCATGCCCACCTGGCCAAACCAATTTTCATAGTCTTTCAAGGTGGCAATTTCTGAAAACCGCATCCCGTCAAACAGCTTTTGCGCGTCTTGGGCTTCCAGGGTTTGGTGGCTCATGATGTCGGTCAAGACCATGCGTCCCCCAGGCCTTAAAGCACGTTCACACTGGGCGATGAGCTGGCGTTTGTTCGGAATGTGGGCAAATGCCTCTTGGCTGATGATGCAAGTGAACGCAGCTTGGTCAAAGGGCATCTCCAGCGCATTGCCATGCACAAAATGCACCTGCTCAGTCAGGTGGGCCGCTTCGGTCAGGGCTTGCGCACCAGCCACCCGGCTGGCGGTCAAATCCAAGCCGGTGACCTGACAGCCGGTTTTCCAGGCGATGTAGCGCGCTGGCCCGCCCATGCCGGCGCACACATCGAGCACATGGTCTTGGGCGCTGATGTTGGCTTGGGCCATCAAACGGTCCACCGCATCGGTGCCCCCGTAATGGTCTTGGTCGTGTGCGCTCAGCACGGCTTGGGTGATGTCTGAGCGTGCGATTTGACGCGCTGCCACCGCTTGAAATATCTGCTCCGCACTGATCGGGTGGTGGTCGTAAAAGTGCTGGACGGCTTGCAAGGGTGATGGGTTGATCATGGGGTCAGGCCTGGCGTAAAGGGTGGCCAACATATTAGCCGCCTTGGGCCTTGTGGCCCACGGCCAGAGCGCTGGCGTTAAGCTCGGAGTTGGCCCACCCACATTGGGCTGCTAAGGAGGACAAACAATGGCGATTTCATGGTTGGCAGCGCTCAAGGTGGTGCCTTGGGGAAAAGTAATGGAACATGCCCCCCAGGTGTTGGACAAAGCGCGCGGTTTGATAGACAAACACCGCCCCGGTGCGGCCGGGGTCGACCCCAGCCCCGTTGCGCCCAGTGTCGAGCCCGGCGAGGTCCCCAGCCTGGGCGAACTGAAAAACCGCTGCCTGGCCTTGCAAGCGCAATGCGAACAACTCAGACAAACCCAGCAACAAATGGCCCAAACCATGACCGATCTGGCCGAACAAAATGCCAGCCTGATTGGGGCCGTCAATCGAATGCAGTCGCGCACGCGGGTTTTGTCGGTGTGCACCGGGCTGTCGCTGCTGGCCAGTGCAGGCCTGGCTCTGTGGCTGGCGCGCAGTTGGCCCTGATCGATTCGATCAGTTTGGGCTTTGGCCTTAAAGTGAGCCCTTTGGCTTCGCCTCTTGCCTTTGTTCATACCCTATAAAGATCGCCATGCATTGTTTGCCGTGCTTCACACTGATCAAAACCGCTTTCAGCTGGCGTGCGTCAGCCATGGTGGTGCTTGGTGCTGTGGCCCTTGCGGCTTATGCCCAAACGCCTGAGTGGGTGCCCACCAAGCCGGTGCGCATCATTGTCCCCATCGTGGGCAGCACCAATGATGTGCTGGCGCGCTTGCTCGCCCCCAAGCTGTCGGAGGTGTTGGGCCAGCCGGTGCTGGTGGAGAACAAACCTGGCGCTGGGGGTAATTTGGGGGCCGACATGGTGGCCAAAGCCGCGCCCGATGGCCACACCTTGCTGATCGGCTACAACGGACCCATGGCCATCAACGTGTCGCTGTTTGACAAGATGCCCTACGACCCGATCAAAGACCTGGCCCCCATCACCTTGGCGGTCAAGTCCCCGCAGTATCTGGTGGCCCACCCTGGAGCGGGCTTGCAGTCGGTGCAAGACCTGGTCGGCCAAGCGCGGGCCAACCCCGCCAAGTTTTCTTATGGCTCGGTGGCGGTGGGCAGTGCTTCGCACCTGACGATGGAAATGCTGAAAATGGCCGCTGGGGTGCAAATCACCCATGTGCCCTACAAAGGGGCCGGGCCGGCGGTGACCGATTTGATTGCGGGCAACATCCAGGTGGCCTTTTTTGTGCCGGGCAATGTGCAGCAGTTCGCCAAAGAGGGGCGCTTGCGTTTGCTGGCGGTCAGTGGGACCAAGCGCTTCAAAAGCACGCCCCAGGTGCCCACCTTGATCGAAGCCGGCTTCAAAGACTTTGAGGCCACTTCGTGGATTGGCCTGCTCACCACCGGTGGCACCCCCAAGCCCATCATCGAGCGCTATCACCGCGAGTTGGTCAAAATTTTGCAATCCACAGAGATTCGACAAAAATTGGAAGAAATGGAGTTCGAGGTCATCGCCTCCAACCCCGACCAATTTGCTGCCTGGATTGCCACAGAAATTCCGCGCTGGGGCAAGGTGATCAAGGCCACCGGCGCCAAGGCCGATTAAAGGCATTCGTTTAATCAATCAATCAGCCCTGCAAGGGCAAGCCCGTTGAAATAGGAGAGCATGTATGAGCCCAGAAATGTCCCAAACCCTGACCCAAACCAATGCCGGTACGCCCATGGGCAATTTGATGCGCCGCTACTGGGTGCCAGTGGTCATGTCCAGCGAAATCGCCCAACCCGATGGCCCCCAAGTGCGGGTGCAAATCATGGGGGAAAAGTTACTGGCGTTTCGCGATACGGAGGGCTTGCCCGGACTGATCAGTGAGTTTTGCTCGCACCGCGGGGTGTCGCTGTTTTTCGGTCGCAATGAAGAAAAAGGCATCCGCTGCTCCTACCATGGGGTCAAATTTGACCGCCTGGGCAACTGTGTCGATGTGCCCTCTGCGCCGCAAATGTGCGAGAAGATGAAGATCGTGGGTTACCCCTGCGTGGAGCGCGGTGGTGTGGTGTGGGCTTATATGGGGCCTGCCGAGCAACAACCCGCCGAGCCAGAGGTAGAGTGGTGCACGCTGCCGCCCAGCCATGTGTTTGTGTCCAAGCGCTGGCAGTCGTCCAATTACCTGCAGGCCATGGAGGGCGGCATCGATACCGCCCATGTGTCGTACGTGCACAGCATGGACGTGACCACAGACCCCATGCACCGCGGTGTCAAGGCGCTGGACTACATCAAGGCCGATGGCAATGTGGTGTTCAACATCGAAAAAACCGACTTTGGCATGACCTTGTTTGGCCGTCGAATGGGCGAGCCTGATAGCTTTTACTGGCGTGTGACGCAGTGGTTGTTTCCTTGGTACACCCTGATCCCACCCTTTGGCGACCATGCCTTGGGTGGCCATGTGTGGGTGCCCATTGACGATCACAATTGCTGGGCGTGGAGCATCAATTACCGGCCTGAGGCCCCGTTAGGTGAAGAAGAGTTGATGCACATGCAGCACGGGCGCGGCATTCACAATGAATACGATGCGCCGGGCAGCTTTATCCCCAAGGCCAATGCGTCCAATGACTACCTGATCGATCGACAGGCCCAAAAAGACCGTCGTTTGTACAGCGGCGTGGCAGGTATTGCGGCGCAAGACTATTCACTACAAGAGAGCATGGGACCGATCCAAAACCATGCCGAAGAAAAGATTTTGCCCACCGACCGTGGCATTGTGATGGCGCGGCGCATGCTCTACGAGGCAGCCACCGATTTGGCCAAAGGGGTGGAGCCTCCCGCTCTTGATGCCACCGCGCAGCGGGTTCGCGCCGCCGGTGTGTTGCTCGACAAGGCGCAAGACCCGGTGTCGTGGGCCAAAGACCATTTGGCCAATGATTTGACCAAGCCGGTATACACCCTGTGACGCGAATGGGCTGGCCCCACAGTCCGTTGGTGGTGTTGGCCTGGGTGGTGTGCGGGGTTCCCGGTCGGGCTCAGGCACACGATGGGGTGCCCCGCAAGGCGCTGCGCATTGTGGTGTCCATCGTCAAAACCGAGGTTCATTGCTGGCGTCTGATCTTCCAGGCCGTCGGCCCCAAAGTGGATTGCGCATGGACCGGTTGAAAAACAAATCCGCGCTGATCACTGGTGCAGGGGCGGGCATTGGCGCGGCCACCGCGCGATTGTTTTGCGCCCAAGGCGCCCAGGTGTGCCTGCTCGACGCCAATGGCCAGGCTTTGCGTGACACCCTGGTGGCCTTGCAGCGTGACTTCCCCCTGGCGAAATTGCATTCGGTTGTGGCTGACATCGCCCAAGAGGCGCAAGTGCAAGCGGCGGTGGCCAGTGCCGTGCATGCTTTGGGTGGCCTGGACGTGCTGGTCAACAACGCGGCCATGCGCAACCATTCGGCCTTGGCCGATGCCACGCCTGCTGAGTGGCAGGCCATGGTGGGGGTGAATTTGGTGGGCACAGCCACTTTGTGTCGCTTGGCCCTGCCCCATTTGCGGGCGAGCGGACGCGGCAGCATTGTCAATGTGTCATCGGCCCATGCGTTGATCGGGCGCAAGGGCATGGGCTTGTACGACACCACCAAGGCCGGCATGCTGGCCATGACCCGCACCTTGGCCTTTGAAGAGGTGCAGCACGGCGTGCGCGTCAATGCGGTGTGCCCGGGCTCGACCTTCACCGACTTTCATGTGGGGCGTGCCTTGGCCGCAGGCAAATCGCCCGCGCAACTCAAGACCGAACGTGCGGGAAACTCCTTGATCGGCCGCTGGGCCGATCCACAAGAGATGGCTTGGCCGATTTTGTGGCTGGCCTCGGACGAGGCTTCGTTCATCACGGGCGCCACCCTGATGGCCGACGGTGGCTTGTCCATCATGTGAGCGTGTTTGGCACAATGAACCAATCCCACCGATTTGGAGCCGCCCCCATGTCACATCGATCCCTTGCTTATTGGATGGCCGGACTGGCCTGTGTGCTGTCGCCAGCGGCCTGGGGGCAAGAGATGGCGCGGGTGGTCTCCACCACCCCCGTGATCCAAACTGTTTCGGTCACCGAGCCCATGTGCACCAGTGTGGGGTCATCTCCCGCCACTTGCACTCAAACCACTCAGTTGCAAAACCGCATCACGCATTACAACGTGGTTTATGAGTACGGGGGCAAAACCTATGGTGCCAGTTTGGCCCAAGACCCAGGCCAATGGCTGCCCATCAGTGTGACACCGGTGGTCGAGGCCGTCGTGCCTGCCATCCCCCCCACCGTTTGGGTGACGGCACCGGCACCGACCGCAGTGGTGGTCGCACCCTATCCCTATGTGTATGCCCCGGTTTATCGACCCTACCCGTTCTCCATGCACTTTGGGTTTTATGGGGGGCGCGGATTTCGCCATTGGCGTTGAGCGCGCGTGACCCAGCCGGGCGCTGTGAAAGCAGCGCCCCATCCAGGAAAATCATCTTTGTCCAAAATTTTTCACGGCTGGCGCATTGCTGGCGCAGCCAGCACCTTGCAGTTCATGCAATCGGCCTTGTTGACCCAGTCTTTTGGGGCCTATGTGGCCTTGCTGGCAGAAGAACGCGGTTGGAGTAAAACCTCTTTGGCCGGTGCGGCCGCGATGCAGTCCATGGAGGCGGCCATTTTGGGCCCCGTGCTGGGTTGGGTGATGGACCGGTTTGGTCCCCAAGCCATGATCCGCTGGGGCATTGTGGCATTTGCTTTGGGGTTTTTTGCCCTCAGCCAATTGGAAACCCTCACCGGTTTTTATGTCAGTGCCGTCACCCTGGCCATTGGGGCGAGCTTGTGCGGTTATTTTCCCTTGACCGTGGCCATCATCCATTGGTTTGAGCGCCACCGCGCCCGTGCTTTGTCGTTGCTCAGCTTAGGGTTGGCGCTGGGTGGTTTGGCGGTGCCCTTGGTGGCGTGGTCCATGCACAGCTTTGGTTGGCGCACCACGGCCATCGCCTCGGGTGTGGTGGCTTTGTTGGTGGGTTTTCCATTGGCGTCATTGATCCGTGGGCGTCCTGAGGACATGGGATTGACGATTGACGGGGTGCCCAAACCCGCCCCCATGACGGCCGATGGCCAAGACCATGGGGCACCTGCAGCGGTCGAGTTCACCGCCCGACAGGCCTTGCGCACCCAGGCCTTTTGGTTGCTGGGTTTGGGTCACGGCGTGGCTTTGTTGGTGGTGACTGCGGTCAATGTGCATGCCATCACCCACATGAAAGAGGGCTTGGGCTACACCGTGGCAGAGGCCGCTTGGTTCATCTTGCTGATGACGGTGGGCCAGGTCATGGGGGTGTTATCAGGGGCGTGGATGGGCGACAAATACGACAAGCGCCGCGTGGCGGCCACCTGCATGTTGATGCATGGCACAGGCTTGTTGCTGCTGACCTACGCCACCCATTCGGCCGAACTGGTGGCCTTTGCCCTGCTGCACGGCATCGCTTGGGGTTTGCGCGGCCCTTTCATGCAAGCCTTGCGCGCCGATTACTTTGGCCGCAATGCGATTGGCATGATTTTGGGCTTGTCGGCGGTGATCATTGCCATGGGCCAAATTGCAGGGCCCATGGTGGCCGGGTTTTTTGCCGACTTGACGGGCAATTACCGCATGGGCTTCACCATATTGGCTTTGATGGCCTGCGCTGGGTCGGGCTTGTTTTTGCTGGCCAAGCCACCGCGTTTGCCCACTGCAACTTGACTCGATGGTTTTCAAATTGGGCATAAAAACACGCCCAAACCCATGCATTAAGATGGCTGCCAGCGCTTGACGCTCCAAGTAATTTGAACCCCACCTGAGCCAATACCCCATGGGCCTGACCCTGTACGAAAAAATCTGGCATGCACACAAGGTGCTCGATGGCGATGATGGCCAAAGCCTGTTGCATGTGGCGCGCCATTTGGTGCACGATGGATCGGTGCACGCCTTTCAATTCCTCAAGGAAAAAGGCTTGACCGTGCGCCGCCCCGACCAGGTGGCGGCCACCCCCGATCACGGCATTTCAACGCGCAGCCACGTGATGGCGGCCATCACCGACGCCGAGCAGCGCCGGGTGGTGGAGCGTTTGGTGGAGAACACCCAAGCCCACGGCATCTTGCACTTTCCCCTGGGTGACCCGCGCCAAGGCATCGTGCACGTGGTGGGCCCAGAACAAGGGCTCACCCAACCTGGCATGGTCTTGGTGTGTGGCGACTCCCACACCTCTACCCATGGCGCCTTGGGCGCATTGGCTTTTGGCGCCGGTGCGAGTGAAATCACCCATGTGCTGGCCACCCAAGCCACCTGGCAGCGACGCTCCAAAACCCTGCGCGTGCGGGTTGAAGGCGCGCGCGGGGCACACGTCAGCGCCAAAGATGTGATCTTGGCCATCATTGCCAAGATCGGCTCCAACGGTGCCGTGGGGCACGTGATCGAATATGCCGGTTCGGCCATCCGCGCCATGAGCATTGAAGAGCGCTTGACGGTGTGCAACATGTCCATCGAGGCCGGTGCCCGCGCTGGCATGGTGGCACCCGACGACACCACCTTCGCGTATTTGCAAGGGCGTGCCTATGCACCCAAAGCGGCCTTGTGGGAGCAGGCCTTGGACCATTGGCGCAGTTTGCCCTCTGACGCAGACGCGCGTTTTGATGTCGACATCGAGCTGGACGCCAGTGCGCTATCGCCCATGGTGACCTGGGGCAACAGCCCGCAAGACGGCTTGCCCATCACCGCTTGCGTGCCTGACCCCCGCAACGAGCCCGACGCCGAAAAGCGCGCCGGCATGGAGCGGGCACTGGCCTACATGGGGTTGCAAGCGGGCATGGCCTTGCAAGACATCGCGGTCGATCAGGTTTTCATTGGCTCTTGCACCAATGGCCGCATTGAAGACCTGCGCGCTGCCGCCGCTGTGGCACGGCTTGGAAAAGCCAAGGTACCGGTGCTGGTCTCGCCTGGCTCGACCCGCGTCAAGCTCGAGGCCGAACGCGAGGGTTTGGACCAAATCTTTAAGAACGCTGGCTTTGATTGGCGCGAATCGGGCTGCTCCATGTGCGTGGGCATGAACGGGGACTTGGTGGCCGCTGGGAAGCGCTGTGCATCCACCTCCAACCGCAATTTTGTGGGTCGCCAAGGACCGGGCAGCCGAACCCATTTGATGGGTCCGGCGATGGCCGCCGCCGCCGCCTTGACCGGCCGATTGACCGATGTCCGCAGCTTGGTGAAATGATATGAAAGCATTTGTGGTGGAAGACGGCGTGGCCGTTCCCTTTGATCAGGCCGATGTGGACACCGATCAAATCTTGCCTGCGCGGTTTTTGCGTCGTCCGCGGCAAGGTGGCTACGGTCAGTTCTTGTTTCGCGATGTGCGCTTCCATGAAGACGACACCGAGCGACCCGACTTCATCTTGAACCAAGCTGCTTACCGCAGCGCCACCATCATGGTGGCCGATCGCAACTTTGGCTGCGGCTCCAGCCGCGAGCAAGCCCCTTGGGGCTTGGTCGACCACGGCATCCGCTGCGTGATTGCGGCCGACTTTGGCGACATTTTTTACCTCAACTCCCTCAAAACCGGCTTGCTGCCGGTTCAATTGGACATTGCCTTTTGCGTGCGTTTGCGTGAGCAACTGCATGCCCAACCGGGTGCGCATGTGCGGGTTGACTTGCCGGCCCAAACGGTGACCGGACCAGATGGCCAGGTCTATGATTTCAAGATGGATGCATTTCGCAAGAAGTGCTTGGTCGAGGGCCTCGACGAGATAGGGGTCACCTTGCAGCACGACGCCGCCCTCAAGTCTTTTGAGGTGCAATACCGCCAAGCACACCCTTGGCTTTTTAACCTTTGAACCACATGGAACACTCAAACAAAACTGCGCGCCAACTGTTTGAAGACATCAAGGCCAACCCCACGCGGCGCCGCTTTGGGTTTGGCAAACGCCCGGCCATCATCAATATTGATTTGCAAAAGGCCTACACCTGCGTGGGTGAGTTTGTCACCGCCTACGAAACCGATCCGCAGCAACTGGCGCATGTGAACCAACTCTCCAACGCCTTGCGCAGCAAGGGTTGCCCGGTGGTGTGGACCTATGTGGCCTACATGGAGTCGGGCGAGGACTGTGGCATTTGGGGCACCCGCACCGACACCCCTGACTCACTGCAAAACATCAAGGTCGGTTCGCGCCGTTCCGAGTTCGATGACCGCTTGCAAATCGACCACCAACGCGACGTGGTGATCAACAAGCGCATGGCCTCGGCCTTCCACGAAACCCACCTCAACTCGGTGTTCAATTTCCATGGCATTGACACAGTGATCGTCACCGGTGGGTCTACCTCGGGCTGCGTGCGTGCCACAGTGGTCGACAGTTTGTCGCGCAGTTTTCGAACCATCGTGCCCGAAGAGTGCGTGGCCGACAAACACGAGAGCCCGCACTTTGCCAACTTGTACGACATGGCGGTGAAGTACGCCGATGTCATGTCGGCCAAGGAGGTGCTGGCCTACATCGAAGGTTTGCCGTCATGAAGCGCGATCCGGGTTACTACGATTTTTTGCCCTACCAAGACCGCCCGCCCATCCGTTGGCCCAACGGGGCCCAATTGGCTTTTTGGGTGGCACCCAACATCGAGTTTTACGAACTCGATCCACCGGCCAACCCCAAGCGCACGGCCTGGCCCCGGCCTGTGCCGGATGTGCAGGCTTATTCCTACCGCGACTATGGCAACCGTGTGGGTTTTTGGCGCATGATGGAGGCCATGGACCGCTGCGGTGTGCGTGGCAGCGTTTCCCTCAACGTTGCTTTGTGCGAGCACCACCCCGAGATCATCGCCGCTTGTGTCGAGCGTGGCTGGGAGTTCTATTCGCACGGCACCTACAACACGCGCTATGTGTTTGACATGACGCCCGACCAAGAGCGCGAACTCATCCGCGATTCGATCGACACCATCAAAAAACACACGGGCCAAAAACTCGATGGTTGGCTCTCACCTGCCTTGTCCTACACCGACCAAACACTGAACTTGGTGGCTGAAGCTGGCTTGACGTACGTGTGCGATTTGTTCCACGACGATCAACCCGGCCCGGTCAAAGTGCCCCACGGGCGTTTGGTCAGCATGCCTTATTCCCTGGAAATGAACGACGCCATTGCCTTTAGCGTCAACTGGGTCACGCCGCACCGCTATGGCGAAATGATCAAGCGCCAGTTTGACCGCCTGTATGCCGAGGGCGAGCAATCGGGCACGGTGATGTGCATCCCTTTGCACCCCTATTTGATTGGTCAGCCTTACCGCATGAAAGCCTTTGAAGAGGCGCTGGCCTACATCACCGGTCACGACAAAGTCTGGCTCGCCACGGGACGCGAAATTGCCCAACATTTTTTAGAAAATAATTACAGCGCTTTCGAGCAAGCATCGGTGGCGGTGGGAGAAGCGCCATGATCGCACCTGACTATTTGCGTTACCCCAAGCGCCAGTACGGCATGGACCACGACCGCTACGACTGGTCCATGTTGCCCGATCGCCCTGCGGTGCAGTGGCCTGGTGGTGCGCGCATTGCATTGTGGGTCACGGCCTCGCTGCAGTGGTTTCCGCTGAACCAAAAGGGTGTACCTTTCAAGCCCGTGGGCTCTTTGCAAACCGCCTACCCCGATTTGCGCCACTACACCTTGCGCGACTATGGCAACCGGGTGGGCATTTACCGCATCATGAAGGAGCTGCGTGCGCGCAACATCCCGACCAGCGTGCCCATCAATGCGGCGGTGGCGGCCCGCTATCCCTCATTGGCGCAGGCCTGCGTGGACTTGGGTTGGGAATTGATCGGGCATGGCCTGGACATGGACCATGTGCACCACAGCGGCATGAGTGACGAGGCGCAGCTGATCGAGCGCAGTTTGGACATCGTTCGCCGCTTTGCCCCGGTTCGCGGATGGCTCTCACCGGCGCGCAGTGAGTCGCACCAAACCCTGGATTTGGTGGCGCAAGCAGGCATTGACTATGTGTGTGACTGGGTCAACGATGACATGCCTTACGCCATGCGCGCGGGCGGCCGTGAGGTCGTGGCCATGCCCTTGTGTGCCGACATCGAGGACGCGGGCTTGTTGATTGCATGGCATCAAGACGAGGACGACCTGCGCCAGCAGTGGATCGACCAATTTGATTACTTGTACGCCGAGAGTGAGCGCCATGGCCCGCGCATCATGGCGTTGCCCTTGCATGCTTGGGCCATTGGCCAGCCTTATCGCATTGGCGTGCTCGCCGATGTGCTTGACCACATGCTGTCCAAACCCGGCGTGTGGGCCGCCACTGGCGGTCAAATCATGGACGCGTGGCAGGCCTGTCAAGCCAAAGCTTGACGATCTGGGTGGGTGCTCGCAGGGACAGTTGAGGCTTCTTGTGGCCCCGATCACCGCTCAGGCCGTGGGCCTGACCGACCTGGGGCGGCGCCTCAAACCGACTGGCGGCGTTGCGCAATGATTTGGCGCAGGGTTTCTTTCAGCGCCTCGGCCTGTGCCAAGCCATAAGGTTGAAGAATTTTTTCTTCATGCGATTTGGCCTGTTTGATCAGAGTTTTGACAATCTTTTGCCCTTGTGGGGTGATGCTCACATGCGTCACCCGCCGGTCTTTGGTTTGCGGGGTTCGCCGCACATGACCGAGGGCTTCCATGCGGTCAAGCAAACGGGTCACGGTGGGTTGCTTGGTCAATGAAATGGTGGCCAGATGGCCAATGCTCATGCCCTTGCTGCCAAACAAACTGGCCAACACCCGCCATTCGGTGACCGAAAAGCCTTGAGAGCGCACCACTTGGTGAAACTCGGTGGAAATCAGCTGGCTGGCTTGGCCCAGCAAGGCGGCCAGGTAACCATCGACAAAAGGCGGTTGGCGCGGGGAAGTCAAAGTGGGTCCCATCGAAAAGTGGCTTCAAAGAGTGTTTGAAAAGTTTCGATGATGAGCCTGGAATGCCTCAGAGGATTTACCCTGACTGCTTTTTGATTGACAGAAAAACATTTCCAAAGTAATGTATCTCCCAGTGTAATCAACAGACTTTGGAAATCCGCCATGAAAATTGCTGTGCTCGGAGGAGGCCATGGGGCTTATGCCGCCGCTGCAGATTTGTCCTTGGCGGGGCACGAAGTGCGCTTGTGGCGGCGCGATGCGGCTGCACTGGCAGAGGTGATCGCGCACGGCAGCATCCGGCTCAAAGACGCCGATGGTGAACGCGATGTGGCTGTCCACAGCGTCAGCGCCGACATCGGCGTGGCCTTGCGCGGCGCGGAACTGATCGTGTTGCCCACGCCGGCCAACGCGCAAGACGACATCGCGCAGGCCATGGCCCCCCATTTGCAAGATGGGCAAGTGGTTTTCTTGGCCCCCGGTACCTTTGGCAGCTTCACCATGGCCCGTCGAGTGCATGGGTTGGGATGCAAAGCCGATGTGCGATGGGCCGAGACCGGTACCTTGCCCTACCTGGCGCGCAAGCATGGGCCGCGTGAAGTTAATTTGACCATCCGTGCCGTGCACTTGCCCACGGGGGTCTACCCCGCACGCCATGCCAACGAAACGCTGGCCGTGGTGGCCCGCGCCTACCCCAGTGTGCATGCCTGTGGCAACGCTTTGTCAGGGGCCTTGATGAATGCCGGACCCATCATCCACCCCCCTTTGATCGTGATGAACGCTGCGCCATTGCAGCACTTTGAGCGCTGGGACATCCACAACGAGGGTACCCAACCCAGTGTGCGCGCCGTGACCGATCGGCTCGATCTCGAACGCATCGCCGTGCGCGAGGCCGTGGGCTGGGCAGCCCCCCATTACCCGTTGCGAGACCACTATGAAAACGATCGCTGGATGTACGGCGACGCGCACAAAAAACTGGTCAACTCCGGTGACTGGCGCGAGCACATTGATTTGCAACACCACCGCTATGTGAGCGAAGACATCGAGCTGGGCTTGGCCTTTTTATGTTCAGTGGCGCGCTGGGCTGGCGTGGATGCACCCATCGCCCATGGCTTGTTGGCCATCACGGGCGGTTATTTGGGCCGCGATTTGCGCCAGGGTCCGCGCACTTTGGAGGCATTGGGCTTGGCAGACCACAGCCCTGCGCAGTTGCGCGACTTGCTCCACCGCGGGGCGCACGCATGAGCGTGGCGCGCTTTGTGGCCGTGGGCGCTGGCCGCATGGGGCGCAGCATCGCCACGGCATTTGCCTATGCCGGGCACCGCGTTGCCGTGGTCGATTTGCGCCCACGCACACCAGCGCAATGGTTGGCCTTGCAACAAGAGGCGGAGGCCGAAGTGCGCGCCAGCTTGAACAGCTTGGCCGAGTTGGGTGCTTTTCCTGTCGAGCAAGTTGAAGCGATCGTCTCACGCGTGACTTGGGTCCATGAGCCAGGTGCAGATGCCGCCTTGTCCCGCGCGGAGATGGTGTTTGAAGGCGTGCCAGAAACCATGGAAGCCAAGCAAAGTGCTCTGACCCGCATTGGCGCGGCGTGCAGCGCCACAGCCATCATCACCTCCACCACCAGCAGCATTTTGGTGACCGATTTGGCACCTTGGGTGGTACATCCCGAACGTTTTTTGAACATCCACTGGCTCAACCCCGCCTACTTGATTCCGGTGGTTGAGTTGAGCACCCATCCTCGTTTAGACCCGGCAGTGCTGGCGCGCGCCAAGGGCTTGATGAGCGCCATTGGCAAGCTGCCGGTGGTGTGTGGTCCCACACCAGGCTATATCGTGCCGCGTTTGCAAGCCCTGGTGATGAACGAGGCAGCCCGCATGGTGCAAGAGGGGGCGGCCACGGCAGAAGAAATCGATATGGCCACCCGCTACGGCATGGGATTGCGGTTTGCAGCCCTGGGTGTGATCGAGTTCATCGATGTGGGGGGCAACGATATTTTGTTCCACGCCAGCCGTGAAATGGCCGCCAGCATCGACCCACAACGCTATGCCACGCCAGCGATCGTGGCCGACAAAATGAGCAAAGGCCAGTTGGGTCTCAAAACGGGCGCTGGCTTTTACGATTACGATGGCCGTGATATCGCGGCCTATCGCCGAGACATCCTGTCTCGAACCCTGGGCATGCTTGAGCATGCCGGGCATTGGCATCCCCCTGCAACCACCACCCACGACTGAAGGAGTTCACCATGTCACCGAATCGTTTCAAACGCCATACCCTGCTGGGGTTGTGCGTGGCCGTCGCCACCTTGGCCGTGCCACTGGCCGCGCATGCCCAAGAGATCACCCTCAAGGCCGTGAACGCCTTCCAAGAGGGTACTTACTACGCCCGTAACTTTGAGCGGTTTGTGAAAAAGGTCAATGACGAGGGCAAGGGCCTGATCCAAATCAATTACATCGGTGGCCCCAAGGCCATCCCCACCTTTGAGCAGGGCAATGCCTTGCGCAGTGGTGTGGTGGACATGTCCAACACCACCACCTCTTTTGTGGCCGGCATCGTGCCCGAAGGCCTGGCCATCAACTACACCAACCAGACCATGGCCGAGATGCGCAAAAACGGCGCCATCGACTACCTCAACAAAATCATGATGGAAAAAGGTCTGTACTACTACGCCCGCACCGGCGAAGGTGTGCAGTACTACATCTACAGCAACAAACGCATCGACAAGGCCGACCTGACTGGCTTGAAACTGCGCATTGCCCCGATCTACCGTGACTTCTTTCAAAAGTTGGGTGCCAATGTGGTGCAAATTGCACCGGGCGAGGTCTATACCGCTTTGGAGCGCGGCGTGGTCGACGGATACGGTTGGCCCTTGCTGGGCATCTTCGATTTGGGCTGGCAAGAAAAAACCAAGTACCGCATTGAGCCAGGTTTTTACGCCATTGAGCTGGGTGTGATCTTCAGCGCCAATACCTGGCGCAAACTCAATCCGGCACAGCGCGCTTTCTTGGAAAAGCAAGCCGTGTGGTTGGAAAGCCTCAACGTGGACATGTCGGCCAAAGATGCGCCCGCCGAGATCAAAAAACAGCAAGATGCCGGCCTCCAAGTCATCAAGCTTGATGCGGAACAGTCACGGATTTTGCAAAAAACCGCTTACGAAGCTGCTTGGGATGCGGTGGTCAAGTCCAGCCCCGCGCATGGCGCGAAGCTGCGCGAAATGCTCGAACCCAAATAAGGGGCTCACATGATGAATCGTTGGTCCCGTGTGTTGGGGCAAGTCTATGAATGGCTGGCTTGGATGGCTTGCGCCATGTTGTTTGCCTTGATGTTGGTGATTTGCGCCGATGTCTTTTTGCGCAACGTGCCACTCATCCCTGGTTTGCGGGGCATGCCGGCGACCAACGATTTGTCAGAAGCTTTTTTGTACCTCATCACCTTGTTTGCAGGACCGTGGTTGCTGCGACTGGGCCAGCACATCCGGGTCGATATTTTGCTGCGCGCCATCCCGCCCCTGTGGGCTTGGTATTGCGAATGGGCCGTGGATGTGTTGGGCTTGCTGTGCTCTTTGGTCATCGCTTGGTACGGGCTGACCACCACCTGGGACAGTTTGCAAACCGGAGAAATGTTCATCAAAGCCCTCACCACTCCCGTGTGGTGGTGGCTGGCTTTTTTGCCACTCACGTTTGGTTTGTTGGCGGTTGAATTTGTGTTTCGCATGCACCGTTTGATGCACGGCGAGCGCGCTCCCCGTGAAGAAGCGGTATCGGCCGCCTAACCCCTCCTAAGGATCCTCATGAGTTGGCAATTGGCGTCTTGGTTGTTGTTGGGTGGGTCCACCGTGCTGCTCTTTTTGGGCCTGCCGGTGGTGTTTTCTTTTCTGGTCATCAATGTGCTCGGCGCTTGGATGATCTTGGGTGGCGAAGCGGGCATCGCGCAAATGGTGCGCAATTGCGTGGGTTCGGTGGCCAGTTTTTCGCTGACCCCCATTCCCTTGTTTGTGCTCATGGGCGAGGTGTTGTTCCACACCGGTTTGGCGGTCAAGGTGATCGACGGCATTGAACGTTTGATCAAAAACCTGCCAGGCCGATTGGCGGTGGTGGCCATTGTGGCGGGCACGGTTTTCTCGGCCATTTCTGGCTCGACCATCGCCACCACGGCCATGCTGGGTGGGTTGATGGTGCCCTTGATGCTTCAGCGCGGCTACCACCCCACGATGGCCACAGGGCCGGTGATGGCCATTGGCGCAGTTGACATGCTGATACCACCCTCTGCGCTGACGGTGCTGCTGGGTTCGCTGTCGGGCATTTCGATCAGCAAGTTGCTCATTGGCGGTGTGGTGCCAGGCCTGATCTTGAGCGTGGTCTTCGTGGCCTACATCGTCATCCGGGTCAAAATTCAACCGCATCTGGCCCCCAATTCCGAATTCACCGCGCACAAAGGTTGGGACATGTTCCAGCCTTTCGTGAAATATGTGTTGCCCTTGGTGTCGATCTTTGCTGTGGTGGTGGGTGTGATGATCGCAGGCATTGCCACGCCGACAGAATCGGCCGCGATCGGCGCCTTTACCACCGTGTTGTTTGCCATGGCCTACCGCGCCTTGACTGTGAAAAACATGCTCGAGAGCTTGCGTGCCACGGTCACGATTTCGGGCATGATTTTGTTCATCATCATTGGCGCCACCACTTTTGCGCAAATACTTTCTTTTTCGGGTGTGAGCAACGGGGTGGTGCAGGTCATCACCGGTGCCAACCTGTCGACCAACGCCATCATCGTGGGCATGCTGCTGATATTGATATTCCTGGGTGTGTTTGTGGACCAGGTCAGCATGATGCTCATCACCTTGCCCATCTTCATGCCCATCGTGCAGCAGTTGGGGGTGGACCAGGTGTGGTTTGGCATCATGTTTCTGATTTGCATGCAATTGGGTTTGCTGCTGCCGCCACATGGTTTATTGCTCATGACGATGCGTGGGGTGGCCCCCAAAGAGGTCACCATGATGCATATTTTCCAAGCAGTGATGCCTTACCTGGCTTTTAGCTTTGCTGTGTTGGCCTTGGTGTTCTTTTGGCCCCCCGTGGCCACCTGGTTGCCCAACCTGTTGGGTTGATGCACCGAGCTGAGCCCATGAGCGCTGTGCCGCCAACCAAGCCTGTGCACCCCTTGGTGCAAGACAGTTGTGTGCACCGTGATTTGTACACCGATGCCGCTTTGTTTGAGCAAGAGCGACATCGGTTTTTTGCCCGCTCCTGGTTGTTTGCAGGGCATGGCAGCCAAATTCCCGCCAGCGGTGACTTCATCACGCTGGATTTGTCAGGCCAGCCCGTGCTGTTGCTGCGCGACGCGCAAGGTGAAATTCGGGCATTTTTCAACCGGTGTGCCCACAAGGGCTCAAAGCTCTATACCTTGGCCCAAGGCCATGCCGGAAAGATGCTGCGCTGTCCTTACCATGCCTGGTCATATCGCTTGGACGGCAAGCCATTGACCGTGCCCCTTAAAGAGGGATATGTGGGCACGGGCTTGGACAGCAGTCCGTCTGGCCAAGGTCTCACGCTGCTGCCAGGGGTTCGTGTCTACCGCGAATTTGTGTTTGTGCGCTTGAGCCCTGAAGGCATGGACTTTGAGGCTTATTTTGGCGATGCCTTGAAAGCCATTGACAACATGGTCGAGCGCTCTCCGGTCGGTCGACTGGAGGTTGCCGGCGGGGTGCTGCGCAACACCATTGCTTGCAACTGGAAGATGTACCTGGAGAACATCAACGACGCGGTACACCCTGTTTCTTCGCACGAATCGGCCAGCAGCGCCGCGCGGCAACTGTGGCAAGGCCATGGCAGTGATGAGCCCATGCCGATGGCGATGGAGCAAATGCTTCCCTTTGCCAATGGCTATGAATATTTCGACCGCATGGGGGCACGCATTCATCCCCAAGGTCACAGTTTGTTGGGTGTGAACTTCAGCATCCATTCGGCCTATGCGGTGCCGCCCGATTACCAGGCCGCGCTGGAGGCCAGTTGGGGGGCTGAGCGCACCCATGAGGTGTTGCAACGTTCGCCGCAAAATGCGGTGCTCTATCCAAGCATTGCACTGAAGGGTTCGCCCTTGTCCATGCGGGTCATTCGGCCCGTGGCTGTCAACCGCACCGTGGTGGAGGCCTGGAGCTTTCGCGCCGTGGGTGCACCAGACCTGTTGCTCGAGCGCGCCATGACCTATAACCGGTTGGTCTTTTCGCCCATGTCGGTGGTGGCCCATGACGATGTGCATTTGTTTGAAAGCATTCAAGACGGGTTGTTGGCCATGGGAAACCCATGGGTCAGCTTGCACCGCAACCTAGACGCCATTGAAAATGCACAATCCAAAGCCGACACCAACAGCGCCAATGAATGGCTGATGCGCAACCAATACCGCGCTTGGGCGCAGACCATGGCACAGCCTCTCGCATCGGAGCACGCATGAGCGATGTGCAGGCACAAAGTGTGCGAGATTTTGTCGCCAACGAAGCGCGTTTGCTCAACCGGGGTCGTTACCAAGACTGGCTTGGTTTGTTTGCATCCGATGGGCGGTACTGGGTTCCGCTGGGCGGAGATGTTCAACATGAGTCGGATGTGCACAACGCCTTGGCCAACGAAGACCGCTTGTTGCTGGGCTTGCGCGTTGCGCGTTTGCTCGCAGGGCGCGCCCATTCTCAGCAGCCGGCCAGCCGCAGTGCCCACGTCATCCAACTCCCGCTGGTGGACCAGGTCGATGACCACGCTGCCGAGGTTTACACGCCGTTCACTTATGTAGAGAGCCGGGGCGAGCAACAGGTTTGGTTGGCGGGGCATTGGTGCCATCGACTGCGCCGTGAAGAAGGCGCTTGGCGCATCGCGCTCAAGCGCGTGAACTTGCTCAATGCGGGTGCAGCCCACGCCGCCATTCAATTGTTTCCCTGAACCACACATGCCAAAAACTGTGCATTGCAATTCCACTGGAGAGTGCCGTCATGGCTGAACGTTCATTTGTACAAGAAGTGCAAAAGCTGCGCTTGGGCGCGGGCGAAGAGTTTGTGGGCGAAGGCATTTTGGCCGTCACCAAGGCCTTGCTCGAGTCGGGGGTGTCGTATGTGGCGGGCTACCAAGGGGCGCCCATTTCACACTTGATGGACGTGCTTGCCGATGCACAAGACATCTTGCAAGAACACGGCATTCGGTTTGAAAACAGTGCCAGCGAGGCCACGGCAGCGGCCACCTTGGCCGCATCGGTCAACTACCCCTTGCGCGGGGCGGTCACCTTCAAAGCCACGGTGGGCACCAATGTGGCTTCTGATGCCTTGGCCAACCTGGCCTCCGGTGGGGTGACCGGTGGGGCCTTGATCGTGGTCGGCGAAGACTACGGCGAAGGCTCTTCCATCATGCAAGAGCGCAGCCATGCGTTTGCCATGAAGTCCCAAATATGGCTGCTCGATCCCAGGCCGAATTTGCCCAGCATGGTCAAGGCCGTCAAGATGGGTTTTGAGTTGTCCGAGGCCAGCCACACGCCGGTGATGCTTCAGTTGCGCATTCGGGCCTGTCACGTGCATGGCCGCTTTACGGCCAGTGACAATGTGCGCGCACCATTTGCACTGCACGAAGCGATGGAACAACCCCAGCGCGATGTCAGTCGCATTGTGTTGCCACCAGCGAGTTTTGTGCACGAGCAAGAAAAGCTCACCCACCGCTGGCCTGCCGCCGTGGACTTCATTCAAAAACACCAGCTCAACGAATTTTTCGATGGCGAGGCCAAAGACGTGGGCATCTTGGTGCAAGGGGGCAACTACAACGCCTTGGTGCGCGTGCTCGAGCGACTTGGTTTGGCCGATGTGTATGGTCGCTGCCGAGTCCCCTTGTATGTGATGAACGTGGCTTACCCGGTGGTGGATGCCGAAGTACTGCGTTTTTGCCAAGGCAAGCGAGCCGTCTTGTTGGTCGAAGAGGGCCAACCCAACTTTGTCGAACAAAACGTGGCCACGGTGTTGCGCCAAGCTGGTTGCACCACCTTGCTGCATGGCAAAGACATGTTGCCGCCAGCGGGCGAGTACACCTTGCACGAAGTGCTCAAAGGCGTGCGTGCATTCGCCCAACGCTACGACTTGATTGCTGCGGCACAAACATCGGTTGCTCAGGCCTTGCCCGCGGCGGCGAGCGCTTCAGCAGCACCCGCACCCACCCCCACCAAGGCGCACAAGGTGTTTGCGCTCAAACCTTTGCAGCAAGTGGTTCAGCCGCGCCCACCAGGCTTTTGCACCGGTTGCCCAGAGCGGCCCATTTTTGCCGCCATGAAGCTGGTAGAAAAAGAATTGGGCGCGCACCATGTCAGTGCCGACATTGGGTGTCATTTGTTTTCGATCTTGCCGCCATTTCACATTGGCAACACCACCATGGGATACGGCTTGGGCACAGCAGGCGCTTCTGCGATGAATGTGCCTGCTGGCAAAAAAGCCATCTCCATCATGGGCGATGGTGGGTTTTGGCACAACGGTTTGACCAGTGGCATTGCCAATGCGGTGTTCAACCGCAGCAACAACCTGACCATCGTCGTTGACAACAGCTACACCTCTGCCACCGGTGGGCAAGATGTCTTGTCATCCAAAGCCCTCAATCCCACCCGCAGCACAGGGCACTTGATCGAAAAAGCCGTGCGTGGTGTTGGCGTGGAATGGGTGCGCACTTTCAAGCGCACTTACGACGTGGCAGGGCTGCGCGACGCCTTGAAAGAAGCTTTGACCAGCACCCAGCCCGGCCCCAAGGTGTTGGTGGCGCAATCAGAATGCATGCTCAACCGACAGCGGCGCGAAAAACCCCAGGTGCGGGCCCAACTCGCTGCCGGTCAGCGTGTGGTGCGCGAGCGGTTTGGTGTTGATTCCGACACCTGCACAGGCGACCACTCGTGCATTCGCATTTCGGGCTGCCCTTCCTTGTCCATCAAAACCAACCCCGACCCTTTGCGCACCGATCCGGTGGCCACTGTGCTTGACAGCTGTGTGGGTTGTGGCATGTGTGGTGAGGTCTCGCACGCTGCCGTGTTGTGCCCCTCTTTTTACAAAGCCCAAATCGTTAGCCACCCAAGCGCATGGGAGCGTTGGTGGGATGGACTGCGCCGCCAGGTGGTGGGCGTTTTGCAACGACGCCGCGCTCAGCAATTGGCACAGTGGGCTTTTTGATGGCCACAGACAAGCATCCCCAACCCATCAAAATTGCCATCCTGGCCATGGGCGGCGAAGGCGGTGGCGTGCTGGCCGATTGGATCGTCGACTTGGGTGAACAAGCCGGGCACTGGGCACAAACCACGTCGGTGCCTGGCGTGGCCCAGCGCACGGGTGCGACCATTTATTACGTTGAGCTCTTTCCCAAATCTGCGGCTCTGGGGGGCGGTCCTGAGCCAGTGCTGGCCTTGATGCCCTTGCCCGGTGATGTGGACATTGTGTTGGCCTCTGAGTTGATGGAGGCGGGCCGCGCCGTACAGCGCGGATTGGTGACCACCGACAGAACCACCCTGATTGCCTCCACCCACCGCGTTTATTCCATCACCGAAAAATCGGCCATGGGGGACGGGCGCGTCGATGCCGACCAACTGCTGGCCCATGCCCAGGCTGCCGCCCAACGCTTGGTGTGTTTTGACATGGCGGCATTGGCCGAGCGCGAGGGCAGTGTCATCAGTGCGGTGTTGTTTGGTGCATTGGCTGGCGTGGGCGTATTGCCTTTTTCGCGCGCCCAATTCGAAGCCACCATTGAGCGCGCTGGTTTGGGCGTCAAAAGCAGTTTGCAGGCTTTTGCCCAAGGCTTTGCGCTGGCACAAAACCCAGCCTTGATCACACCACCTGCCCCAATGGCGCAGTCGGCGACCAAACCCGTGCCCCAAGAGCCGGTGCTGCGCGCTTGTGTGGACCAGGTGTGGGACATGCTGGCCGAGCCCGCGCGCACATTGGCCATAGAAGGCGTGCGCCGCATGGCCGATTACCAAGACCCCGCTTACGCACGCTTATACGTTGATCGATTGGAAAGTGTCCACCAGGCCCTGCCCCAAGACCCGATGGAGGTGATGGCCGCATTGGCGCGCCATTTGGCCTTGTGGATGTCCTATGAGGACACGGTTCGGGTGGCCGACCTCAAAACCCGTGGCAGCCGATTTGACCGGGTGCGCCAAGAAGTGGGTGCCCAGCCAGCGCAATTGCTGCGCATCAACGAATACATGCACCCGCGCTATCAAGAGGTGTGCGAATCATTGCCGGCCCGCTTGGGCACTTGGTTGATGGCGTCCCCTCGGTTGCGGGCATTGGGCGAGCGAGTGCTCAGCCGTGGTCGGGTGGTGCAAACCAATTCTTTGAGCGGCTTTTTGCTGCTGTACGTGGTCTCGGCCTTCAAGCCCTGGCGGCGTCGCACGCTGCGCTACCAACTGGAAAATCAACGCATCGAGCTGTGGCTGTCATTGGTGCGCCAATGGGTCCCTGCCCACCCCGCATTGGCCTTGGAGTTGGTGTTGTGTCAGCGTTTGGTCAAGGGCTATAGTGACACCCACGCCCGTGGTCACCACCACCACGACCAGTTGCTGGCCTTGGTGGCTGAGCATGGTGCGCGTTTGAGCGCCGAACAACTGCGTGCCCTGCGAGAAGCGGCCTTGGCCGATGACCAAGGCAATGCCTTTCGCAGCACACTGGCGTCTCAAGGCTGGGCGTGACCAAGCTGGGAGAACATCGCATGTCAATCCACAAATTGCCACAGGACACAACCCGTTGGGTGCGCGAACGTGAAGTGCACCGAGATATTTTCACCGACCCCGATGTGTTCGCGCTGGAGATGCAAACCGTTTTTACCCACACCTGGGTGTATGTCGGGCACGCCAGCCAAATACCCCAACCGGGTGACTATTTCAGCACCACGGTGGGCGACCAACCCGTGGTGATGGTGCGCCAGTGGGATGGAAGTGTCAGCGTTTTACACAACCGCTGTGCCCATAAGGGCGTCAAAGTTGCCGGTCGTGAACATGGCAACACAGGTAAATTTTTTCGCTGTCCTTATCACGCCTGGACCTTCAAGTTGGATGGGACAGTGCTGGCCATTCCCTTGAAAAATGGTTACGAGGAAAACGGTTTCGAGGGTACTGAAGCCGCACTGGGCATGGCCAGCGTGGGTGCGGTCGAGGTGTACCGCGATTTTGTGTTTTGCCGCTTGGCCCGCCACGGCGAGTCTTTTGCTGATTTTTTTGGAGACGCGCTGTCGACCATTGACAACATGGTGGAGCGTTCGCCCGAGGGCAAGCTCGAGGTCGCAGGGGGCGTGTTGCGCTACATGCATCGATGCAACTGGAAGATGTTGGTCGACAACCAAACCGACACCTGCCACCCGATGGTGGCGCACGAGTCTTCGGCGGGCACGGCGGTCAAGGTGTGGAAAGCGGCGCCTGAGGGCACGCCCAAGCCCATGGCCGTGGAATTGTTTGCTCCCTTTGTCAGTCCCTATGAATTTTTTGAGGGGATGGGCATTCGGGCCTGGCCCCATGGGCATGGGCACACAGGCACGGCCGACTCCATCCACGCCGCTTATTCGCCCGTACCGGGTTATTGGGACCAAATGAAGGCCGCCTATGGCGAGCAACGGGCCCAAAAAATTCTGGGTGAAGTGCGCCACAACACCATTTACTTTCCCAACATCATGGTCAAGGGGCCGATCCAAACCTTGCGCGTGTTCAAACCTTTGGCCGCTGACCGCACCTTGGTGGAGTCTTGGACCTTTCGTTTGGTGGGTGCACCCGATTTGTTGCTCGAGCGCACCTTGATGTACAACCGCTTGATCAATGCCCCGACATCGGTGGTGGGCCATGACGATTTGGAGGTGTACGAGCGTTCCCAGCAAGCCCTGCATTCAAGAGGGCGCGATTGGGTCAATGTGGGTCGCTTGTACGATCCGTCAGAGACTGCTTCGCCCACACAAGTGGTCAATGGCACCAGCGAGTTGCAAATGCGCAACCAATACCGCGCTTGGGCCAAGTACATGGCCATGGGTGCGCAGGTGAACGCATGAATGCCGCCCCCACCAGTGCCCTGATGGATTTGGTCTACCAAGAGGCACGCTGCATCGATGAGCAGCGCTGGGACGATTGGCTGGCCATGTACACCGATGACGCCCATTACTGGATGCCCCTGACCCACGGACAAACCGACCCCTTGCTGCAAGGCTCGTTGATGTACGAAGACAAAATGCTGCTGGGCATCCGCGTGGAGCGGCTCAAAGGGCGGCGCACCTTTTCGCAAGAGCCCATCAGCCGATGCCACCACTTGCTGCAAGCACCCAGTGTCGAGTCCATCGATACCGCGCAAGGACTGGCGGTGGTGCGGGCTGCGTTTCATTATGTCGAAACCCGTGGAGATGAACAGCAGTTGTATGCCGGTTGGGCCACCTATCACTGGCGACAGCAAGGCGCAGATTGGCGCATTGCACTCAAGCGCGTCGACCTGGTCAATTGCGACGCCGCATTTGGCAATATCCAGCTGTTCATGTGAAAGCGCCTCCATGCCCCTGACCGATTTGGACCCCCAAGCCGCTGACTGCACGGTGCACGCCGTTTTGCAGGCGGCTGCTCAACGCCAACCCCACGCCGACTTGCTGTTCACAGAACGTGTCACGGCGGCGCAATATGGCATCGACACTGGCACGGTGTCCTACGGACAAGCCTTGGCCACCGTGGCCCAATGGCGCGAGGCCTATCAAAGCGCTGGCTATGGGCACGGCCACCGGGTGGGCTTGCTGCTGGACAACCGGCCAGATTTTTTATACCACTGGTGGGCCCTCAATGCCCTGGGTGTGTCGGTCGTGCCCATCCACTCGGACATGCGTTCGGCCGAGCTGCAATACCTGATGGGCCACAGCGAAATTGCCTTGGCCGTGGTGCTGCCCCAACGCACGCAAGACGTTGGGCTGGCTGCCAAGGCCGTCGGCAGCGACTGTGCGGTGTGGGCCCATGGCAGCGCAGACCCTTTGCCACACGCACAACGCGCGGCCCCACTGGCGGCACAAGCGGTGGGGCGCAGCAGCGAATGCGCCTTGCTGTACACATCGGGCACCACCGGCCGGCCCAAAGGTTGCCGCTTGCTCAATGGATATTTTTTGGCTGCTGGGCTGTGGTACGCCCAGTTGGGGGGTGCGTGTGTGATGCGCCATGCCCAAGAGCGCGTCATCACCCCCTTGCCACTCAACCACATGAACGCCATGGCCTTTTCCACCATGGTCGTGCTCATGACCGGTGGCTGCTTGGTGCAACTCGATCGATTTCACCCCCAAACCTGGTGGGACAGCGTGGCCCAAAGCCGTGCCACGGTGATCCATTATTTGGGGGTCATGCCTGCCATGTTGCTGGCGGCCGCGCCCAGTCCCAGTGACCGACTGCACGCTGTTCGCTTTGGCTTTGGTGCAGGGGTGGACCACCGCAACCATGCGCCTTTTGAAGAGCGGTTTGGTTTTCCATTGGTCGAGGCCTGGGCCATGACCGAGACCGGGGCCGCCGCCTGTGTGATGGCCAACCACGAACCGCGCCATGTGGGGACCCATTGTTTTGGCAAACCGCCACCTGCGATGGCCTATTGCTTGGTCGATGACCAGGGGGTGGATGTGGGTGTCGATGTGCCCGGCGAGTTGTGGGTGCGCGCCCAAGGGCCAGACCCGCGCCATGATTTTTTTGCCGGTTACCTCAAGGACGAAGAGGCCACCGCTGCCGCTTGGGAGCAGGGCTGGTTTCATACCGGCGACCTGGTCAAACGCGACGCGCAAGGCTTGTTGTATTTTGTGGACCGCAAGAAAAATGTGATTCGGCGCAGCGGGGAGAACATTTCCGCCGTCGAAGTGGAAAGCGTTTTGGCCCAGCACCCGGCCATCAAAGCCTGCGGCATTGCCGCCACCCCAGATGCCGTGCGCGGTGATGAGGTGCTGGCGTGTGTCGTCACCCGACAGGCGCTGCCCGTGGCAGAGCGCGAAGCCTTGGCGCACGATGTGGTTCGCCATTGCCTGGCCCAATTGGCCTATTACAAGGCGCCGGGTTATGTGGCCTTTGTCGACGCGCTGCCGGTGACTTTGTCGCAAAAAATCCAACGCGGACAGTTGCGCGACTGGGCACGCGATTTGCCCGCGCAAGCCCATTGCATCGATGTGCGCGCACTGAAAAAGCGACAAACATGAGGCAACGCCAGTCTTACCAAGGGGTGGCGGTGGCCGTGCCCATCACCGTGCCCTACCAACGCTACTGCACCCAAGGCGCCCATTGGTTTGTGGGTCAAGCGGTGCAGGCTTTGGTGCAGGCATCCGGTTTGGCCAAGGAAGACATTGATGGGCTGTGCCTGAGCAGTTTTTCGCTCAGCCCCGACACTGCTGTGGGTTTGACCCAGCACTTGGGTTTGTCGCCGCGCTGGTTGGACCACATCCCCACTGGGGGTGCCTCTGGCGTGATGTCGCTGCGCCGCGCTGCCCGCGCGGTGCAAGCTGGCGACGCCGACGTGGTCGCTTGCATCGGGGCCGACACCAACCATGTGGACTCATTTCGCCAAACCCTGGGCAGCTTCAGCCACTTTGCCCGCGACGCGAGTTACCCCTATGGGTCGGGTGGGCCCAACTCGGTGTTTGCCTTCATCACGGCCAACTACATGCGCACCTATGGCGCGCGCCGCGAAGACTTTGGCCGCATCGCGGTCGATCAGCGCAGCAACGCTTTGAAAAACCCCAATGCCTTGTTCAAAAAGCCACTCAGTCTGGACGAGTACATGGCGGGGCGCCCCATTTCAGACCCCATTCATTTGTTTGATTGCGTCATGCCCTGCGCGGGGGCCGATGCATTTTTGGTCATGAGCCAGGCGCGCGCGCGCGATTTGGGCCTGCCCCACGCCATCATCCGGGGCGCCATTGAGCGACACAACGCCTATGCCAGCGACCCCATCATGGTGCAAGGGGGGTGGCGGCGCGACCTCGATGATTTGTACGCACAAGCCGGTGCCACACCAGCACAAGTTGATTTTGTGCAAACCTATGACGATTACCCGGTGATCGTGATGATGCAATTCGAAGACCTGGGCTTTTGTGCCAAGGGCGAGGGGCCACAGTTTGTTCGTTCGCACGCCATGACGCACGATGGCAGCTTTCCCAACAACACCAGCGGGGGTCAGTTGTCGGTGGGCCAAGCTGGTGCGGCTGGTGGTTTTATTGGCATGGTCGAGGCGCTGCGCCAACTGTGTGATCTCGCTGGGGAGCGCAGTGTGATCGGAGCGCAACTGGGCTTGGTCTCGGGTTTTGGCATGGTCACTTACGACCGCTGTTTGTGCACCGGTGCGGTGCTGTTGGGGCGTCCCGCATGACCATGCCACTGATGCGCCCTGCGCGCAAAAACCCCATCTTGCGCACCCCGCAAATGAACCTGCCGCCATCGGCGCGCAGTCGGGTTGCGATGGGTTTGACCGCTGCTGCAGCAGAAGGTCGTTTTGAATTGCAGGTGTGCCAAGACTGTGCCACCGTGCAGTACCCCCCGCGCGAGGCCTGCGTGCACTGCGTGTCGCCCCGCTTGCAGTGGCGCGCCCAAACAGGCTGGGGGCAGTTGCTGGCCAGCACCACCTTGCACCACAGCAATGATTTGTTTTTTCGCGAACGCTTGCCTTGGCGACTGGGCATGGTGGCGTTGGATGCCGGCCCATCGGTGATGGTGCATTTGCACAACGACGTGGGCGATGCACCGTGCCGCTTGCGGGTGGGTGCGCGCTTGGACCGGGCGGGGCAAGCGGTCTTGATAGGTTTCCCAGAGAAAGAGAGCGAACACATGGCCGACGACAAAATGCTGCGCGAGATGGGCAGCGACCCCAAGTTCCGCAAGGTGCTGGTGACCGACGGCAAAACCCCCGTGGGACAAGCCATGGTTCGGGCCTTGGTCAAGGCCGGTGCAGACATCGTGTGGGTGGGCCACGCCGAGCCTTGGAAGAAGTTGCCCGGATTGAGTGAGCTCGCTGCGTTGCCACAAGTCACCATGTTGCCACTGGACCTGAGCAATGAGCGCTCGGTGACCACGCTGGCCGGTGAAATTGGGGGCAAGGTCGATATCGTCATCAACAACGCCGAGGTGCACCGCAGCCACGGCATTGGCAACCGCACCGGCACCGATGTGGCACGCATGGAGATGGAGATCAACTACCTGGGCTTGTTGCGCTTGTCCCAGGCTTTGGGTCCGGCCTTGCGCGGTCGAGCGGCCGATGGCGTGACGCATGCCTGCGCTTGGGTCAACTTGCTGTCGATCTATGCACTGTCCAACTTTCCTTCGCACGGCACCTATTCCGCCTCCAAGGCAGCTGCTTACTCGTTGTCGCAATGTCTGCGCGCCGAGATGCGCCCCGCTGGCATCCGTGTGGTCAATGTGTTTCCAGGGCCGATTGACGATGAGTGGAATCAAAACATGCCGCCACCCAAATTGGCCCCTGACAGTTTGGCCAGTGCCGTTGTCAAAGCCTTGCGCGATGGCACCGAGGACGTCTACCCCGGGGATGTGGCGCACGAGTGGCTGCAGCGCTGGCGTGAAAACCCCAAGGTGTTAGAGCGAGAAATTGCAGCGGGAGGCACTTGAACATGAGCAGCAACGCACCCTTGTTGACGGCCTTGGTCGATGCCATGCGCACGCGGCGCATTGAAGTCATTGACCTGACCCAAACCCTCACGCCCGACTTTCCGCAAATTGCCCTGCCCCCCGAGATGGGTCAGTGCTGGCCGTTTCGCATCGAAGAGGCATCCCACTACGACGAGCGTGGGCCGGGTTGGTACTGGAACAACTTCTCTTGTGGCGAGCACACGGGCACTCACTTTGATGCCCCCATCCATTGGATATCCGGGCGCGACCTGCCCAACAACGCGGTGGACACCATTCCCGTGCAGCATTTCGTTGCACCCGCTTGCGTGGTGGACTGCTCGGCACAGGTGGCGCAAAACCCCGACTACTTGCTCACCGTTGACGATTTGCTGGCTTTTGAGGCCGCGCACGGGCGCATCCCCGCTGGGGCGTGGCTGCTCATGCGCACCGACTGGTCCCAGCGCAGCGACCCCGAGGCCTATCAAAATTTTGACGAAACCGGCCAGCACACCCCGGGGCCGAGCGCACAGGCCGTGCGTTTTTTGGTCGATCAGCGCGATGTGCTGGGCTTTGGCTCAGAGGCGATTGGCACCGATGCCGGTCAGGGCTATCACCTGCGCCCGCCTTACCCTTGCCATTACTACATGCACGGGGCGGGGCGCTATGGCTTGCAGTGCCTGAGCAATTTGGACAAGTTGCCCGCCACGGGTGCGGTGATCTTGAGCCCGCCCTTGAAGATCCAAAAAGGCAGCGGCAGCCCCTTGCGCGTGCTGGCACTGGTGGAACACGCGGCATGAATGCCCTTGCCGCAAACGGTTTGCGCCAAGTGGCCTTGGTCAGTGGCGGCAGCGCGGGCATTGGCCGGGCGGTGTGCGAGCAGTTGATTGCACAAGCTTGTGAGGTGGTGTCGCTGGACGTGCAAGCGCCGAGTTGGCAACACCCAAAGCTGCATGCCGTGCAGGTGGATTTGCTCGACCGCCAGGCCACAGCGCAGGCCTTGCAGCAAGTGGTGCGCGACTGGCCCATCAACACCGTGGTGCACAACGCGGGCTTGATCCGTGCGGCCTTGTTGCCCGACGTGCGCTTGAGCGACTTGGACGATTTGACGCAGTTGCACTTGGCGTGTGCCATTCAAATGGTGCAAGCGGCCTTGCCCACCATGCGCGACCAACACTTTGGCCGGGTGGTGGTGTTGTCATCGCGTGCCGCGGTGGGCTTGGCCACGCGCAGCGCTTATTCAGCCACCAAGGCGGGCTTGATGGGCATGGCCCGCACCTGGGCTTTGGAACTTGGCCCCATTGGGGTGACGGTCAATGTGATCGCCCCGGGCCCCATCCGCAGCACGGCCATGTTCCATGATGTGGTGCCTGCCGGCAGCGACAAAGAGCAGCAATTGGCGTCCTCTTTGCCTGTGCGCCGCTTGGGCGAGCCCGCCGATGTGGCCCGCGCGGCGGGGTTTTTTGTCCAGCCCGACAGTGGTTTCATCACTGGACAGGTGTTGTATGTGTGTGGCGGTGCCAGCGTGGGCAGCTTGAACCTGTGAGGTTTCGCCACCGAAACGTGGACAAAAGGGGCAGGGGGAATCCCTGAGAAACTCCAGCGTCGCACAAGCGACAATGCCAGTTGTTTTTCAATCGATGTCCCAAAGTGGGTCGTGAAAGTTGTTTTAAAGGAGTGATCATGCGCACAACGAAATCAGGCCGTTTGCTGGCCTTGTCTTTGGCCACTTTGTTGGCCGCTTCCCTGGTTCAAGCCGCTGACAAGGTCAAGGTTGGATTTGTCAGCACCTTGTCTGGCCCCAACGGCGCTTTGGGCGCAGAAATCCGTGACGCCTTCAATTTGGCAGTCAAGCTCAATGGCGGCAAGCTCGGTGGTTTGCCCGCCGAGGTGTTGATTGGCGACGACCAGTTCAAGCCCGATGTGGGCAAGCAGCTGTTTGAGCGCTATGTCAAGCGCGACAAAGTTGACTTCATGACCGGCGTGGTGTTTTCCAACATCATGCTGGCCGGTTTGCCCGAAGCCGTGGGCGAAAAAACCTTTTACCTGAGCCCCAATGCTGCCCCTTCGCCAATTGCAGGCAAAGAATGCACGCCTTATTTCTTTGCCGTGTCTTGGCCCAATGACGCCTACCACGAGGCCGCTGGCCAATACGCCACGACCAAGGGCTTCAAGTCCGCTTATTTGGTCGCGCCCAATTACCAAGCGGGCAAAGACTCTTTGGCCGGGTTCAAGCGCTATTACAAGGGCAAGGTGGCCGCCGAGGTCTACACCAAGCTGGGCCAGTTGGACTATTCGGCCGAGCTGGCCGAAATCCGCGCGGCCAAGCCCGATGTGCTGTATTTCTTCCTGCCCGGGGGCATGGGCATCAACTTCATCAAGCAGTTCGTGGCCGCTGGCCTGAACAAAGACACCAAACTGGTGTTGCCTGGGTTTGGCGCCGACCAAGACATCATCCGCAGCGTGGGTGACGAGATGTTGGGCATCAATGACACCGCCCATTGGGGCTTGGACTTGAACAATGCCGCCAACAAGAAGTTTGTGGCCGAGTTCGAAAAAGAGTACAAGCGCTTGCCCACCGTCTATGCCGCCCAAGGCTACGACACCGCTTTGCTGATCGACGCGGCCGTGCGCGGCGCCAAGGGCAACTTGGAGGACAAAGAAGCCTTGCGCCGCCACATCAAAGAGGCCAAGTTCGAGTCCGTGCGCGGTGCCTTCAAGTTCAACACCAACCAGTACCCGATCCAAAACTACTATTTGCGCGAAGTGCAAAAAGATGGTCAGGGTCGCTTGGTCAACAAGATCGTTTCGCAAACCCCCGTGTTGGCCAACCACGGTGATGCTTACGTGCAAGACTGCCCAATGAAATAAGCGCCTGTGCGCTGACACCCTGAGGCCCCACCACGCTGTGGTGGGGCATTTTTTGTTTTTGACCGGTACGCAAGTGCATGACCTGGATATTGTTTCTTGAGCAAAGCCTCAACGGGCTGCAGTTTGGTTTGATGCTGTTTTTGCTGGCCTCTGGCTTGACCTTGGTGTTTGGCATCATGGACATGATCAACCTGGCGCATGGTGCTTTGTACATGGTGGGTGCCTTCTTGACCGCCTGGCTTGCTGACATGACGCACTCCTTCTTGTGGGGTGTTTTGTTGGCCGTTCCGCTGACCGCGGTGTTTGGCATGGTGTTGGAGTCAACCTTGTTGCGCAGCCTTTACCGGCGTGACCACATGTCACAGGTGCTGGCCACGTTTGCGCTGATCCTCATCATCAATGAAGCGGTGCGCATGGTTTGGGGCAGCGATTTGGCCTTGTCAGCGCCGGCGGCCTTGTCTGGTCCGGTCGAATTGTTGCCCGGTCTGAAGTACCCCAGCTACCGCTTGCTCATCATTGGGGTGGGCTTGGCATTGGCCTTGTTTTTGTATTTGGTCGTGACGCAAACCCGCATGGGTGCTTGGGTGCGGGCCGGTGCCTCCAACCGTGACATGGCCATGGCCATGGGCATCAACATACAGCGCTTGTTCACTTTGGTGTTTGGCTTGGGTGCGGCCATGTGCGCGGTGGCGGGCGCCATGCTCGGGCCACTGCTGGCCGTTCAAGTGGGCATGGGCGAAAGCATTTTGATCTTGGCCTTTGTGGTCATCGTGATTGGTGGCATTGGCTCGATTTGGGGCGCTTTTGTGGGCTCGTTGCTGGTGGGCTTTGTCGATACCTTTGGCCGCACCTTGCTGCCGCATCTGTTTCGCGAGTTGTTTCCTCCCCAAGTGGCGGCCACGGCAGGCCCGGCCGCTGCGTCCATCATGGTGTACCTGTTGATGGCGGTGGTGTTGTTCATCCGCCCACAGGGCTTGTTTTCGCGCCGATCATGAACGCGAACCCATCCTCCACCACATTCACCAAGCCCTGGCTTTGGTGCTTGCTCATGGCGCTGGCCATTGGCCTGGGTTGGCTGATGCAATCGCAGGGCATGAGTTTTTACTTGTCCATGCTCAGCCGCATGATGATTTACGGCCTGGCAGCTTGCAGCCTGAACCTGATCTTGGGTTACGGGGGCTTGGTGTCGTTTGGTCACGCTGCATTTGTCGGGATTGGAGCCTACACCGTGGGCATCTTGATCACCGAAGGCGTGCCCAGCGGGTGGATTGGTTTTCCAGCGGCCATGCTGGTGTCGGCGCTGTTTGCCGCCTTGATCGGTGCCATCTCGCTGCGCACCCGTGGCGTGTACTTCATCATGATCACCTTGGCTTTTGCGCAAATGGTTTATTACCTGGTCAATTCGGTCAAGGCCTACGGTGGCGATGAGGGCCTGAACATCCGCATGCGTTCTGATTTTGGTTTTGGACTGAACTTGAAAAACGATTTGGCGTTTTATTACCTGGTGCTGCTGTGCCTGGCCCTGAGCCTGTGGTTCATGCACCGCTTGATGCATTCGCGCTTTGGCCGGGTGGTGCTGGCCCAGCGCGATGACGATGTGCGCACCGAAGCCTTGGGGTTTGCGGTGTACCGCTACCAAATGATTTTGTTTGTCCTTGCTGGGGCCATTGGCGGTTTGTCTGGCGCACTGATGGTCAACCAACAAAACTATGTCAATCCCAATTTGATGCACTGGACGCAATCGGGCGTGCTCATGGTGATGGTCATTTTGGGCGGCGTGGGCACCTTGGCCGGCGGCCTGTGGGGGGCTTTGTTGTTGTTGACCCTGGAAGACGTGTTTGCCGAATACACCGTGCATTGGCAGTTTTACGTGGGTTGGATTTTGCTGGCGGTGGTGCTGATGGCACCCCAAGGCTTGGCCGGTTTGTTCAAGCGCAAGCCAAAGGGGGTGGGCCATGGCTGATGCGGTGCTGCAAGTCAAATCCTTGGTCAAGCATTTTGGTGCCCTGTGTGCCACCGACCATGTCAGCTTGGATGTGCGCGCAGGCGAAATCCACGCCCTGATCGGGCCCAATGGTGCGGGCAAAACCAGTCTGGTGGCCCAACTCTCGGGCTTGCTCGCCAGTGATGCGGGGCAGGTGCTTTTCTTGAACGAAGACATCACCGCCATGAGCGCACACCAGCGGGTGCGACGGGGTTTGGTGCGCTCGTTTCAAATCACCCGCTTGTTCAAATCGTTCACGGTGCGCGACAACGTCGCGTTGGCCGTGCAAGCCCGCACGGGCAACGCCTATTCTTTTTGGAAACCGGTGGCAGCAGAACGTGCTTTGCACGACGAGGCACAGGCCATCTTGCATGACATTGGCCTGGCCGAGCGTGCCGACGAATTGGCCCAAAACTTATCGCATGGCGAGCAGCGCGTGCTCGAGGTCGGCTTGGCCATGGCCACCGCGCCCAAGTTGCTGCTCCTCGACGAGCCCATGGCGGGCACGGGCCCGGAGGAGTCGCAGCGCATCGTCGATCTGATCGCGGGCCTGAAAAACCGCGTTGCCATTTTGCTGGTCGAGCACGACATGGAGGCTGTGTTTCGCTTGGCCGACCGCATCTCGGTGTTGGTCAATGGCGCGGTCATCGCCTGCGGCGCGCCCCACGACATTCGCCACGACCCGATGGTGATCGCCGCCTATTTGGGCGAGGAGCAAAGCGCATGAGCCAAAGCTTGTTGCAAGCCCAGGGTTTGCGTGCTGCCTATGGTGCGAGCCAGGTGTTGTTTGGCATTGACTTTGACATCAAGGCCGGTGAAGTGATGGGTTTGCTCGGGCGCAATGGCATGGGCAAGACCACCTTGATCCGCAGCTTGCTGGGCCTGAAAAGCCCGCAAGCGGGCAGCGTGTATTTTGAGGGGGTGGCCATCACCGGCCAAAGTGCTGACCGCATCGCCCGTTTGGGCTTGGCCGTGGTGCCCGAAGGGCGCCAGGTGTTTCCCAACCTGAGCGTGGACGAGCATTTAACGGCGTTTGCAGCGCGCCGCAATGGGGCGGCCCAGCCTTGGACGCCCGAGTCGGTTTATCAGTTGTTTCCGCGTTTGGCCGAGCGCAAAAAAAACATGGGCAACCAACTCTCCGGCGGCGAACAGCAAATGCTGGCCATTGGCCGCGCCTTGGTCACCAACCCCAAATTGCTGATCCTGGACGAGGCCACCGAAGGCCTGGCCCCGCTCATCCGCGAAGAAATCTGGCAATGCCTGACCCGTTTGCGCCAAGCCGGACAAACCTTGGTGGTGGTGGACAAATACGTCAACCGCTTGGTGCAAATTGCCGACCGTCATTTGATCTTGGAGCGCGGCACCGTGGCTTGGCAAGGCACTTCAGCCGAACTCGACCAAGACCGCAATCTGTGGCACCGCTACCTGGGCGTTTGAGGCAAGGCCAGCAGCCTGGCCCCACTTTGCATTAACCCTTGCACCGTGGCCCAGCGTGGCTCAAGCAAAGTCCCGCTGAGCCAGCTTCTTCAAATTGTCTTGCAGGCTTTTGGACGCTGCGCTGGTTGACCCACTGCGCCGTCGCGTGATGCCTACGCGGCGCGCCCAATCGGTGCCCGCCACTGGCAGGGCTTTGAGCTGACCGGCTTGCGCCTCCCAATGAATCAGCTCTTGGGGGATGAAGGTCAGTGCATCGCTTTGCATCACCATGGCTTTCATCAGCACCGTGGAGGTGGTCTCGATGTGCGCTTTGGGTGGCGTCAGTTGGTGGGCCAGAAAAAAATCATCGAAGGCCAAGCGCTCCAATTCGCGTTGGCGAGGCAGCACCCATGTTTGGTCAAGCAAGTCGCTGGCAAGGACTTGGCGGCGCAGCCCCAAAGGGTGATCTGTGCGTGCCACCACCACAGCGCTTTCGGTGAACAAGGTTTCATGCACCAAGTCGGCATCGTTGCTGCGCGCAGGCACCGATGACAAGGCAAAGTCAACCTCGCCTTGTTTGACCCAGGGCATGAGCGACTCGTTGAGGCCGTATAAAACCGTCACCTTGAGTTCGGGGTGCCCTCGTTGCCATGCCATCAGGGCCTGGGGCAGCAATCGGGTGGCCTCGGTGGGCCCGCACCCCATGATCACATGCCCGCGTTGCGAGCCTTTGAGCGCATCGATCTCGCCCAAGGCGTGGCGCAACTCGGCCTCCACCACTTGGCCGTGTTGCATCAAGGCCTGGCCATAGGGGGTGGGGCTGACACCAAAGCGCCCGCGCTCGAGCAGCGCCACCCCCAAAGATTTTTCCAGCGCTTTGATGCTTTTGGACAAGGCCGGTTGCGAGACTTCCAGTTCGGCGGCGGCCTCGGTCAGGCTGCCACAGCGCACGGCGGTCAGAAAAAACTGTACTTTTCGGTAATCCATAACCAATGGTAATGTAAAAAGCATGGAAAGTTGTAGGTGCTGTGCGCCAGCTTTGCTAGCCTTCGCGCTTGCCTTCAACCCCTGTGTTCTTTTCGGAGATGACATGACCGCTTTAGACCTTGACCACCTGGTCCAACCCGACCGCGTGCACCGCAGCGTGTACACCGACCAGGCCATTTTTGACCTGGAGATGGAGCACATGTTTGAAAAGACCTGGGTCTACTGTGGCCATGAGTCCCAGGTCAAAGCGGTGGGGGATTACCACACGCTGCACATTGGACGCCAGCCCATGGTGATGGTGCGCGACCGTGACCAATCCATCCGTGTGCTCTACAACCGTTGCCCGCACCGGGGCGTGCAGTTGTGCGGCACGCACAGCGGCAACACCGGCTCGGGCTTTGTTTGCCCCTACCACGCTTGGAGTTTTCACCTCAATGGCAAAGTGCGCGCGATTCCCTTGGCCAAGGGTTACGAGGGCACGCGCTTTCATTTGGACGACGATCAGGCCAGCATGGTGCCGGCCGCCCGCGTGGACAGCTACCGCGGCTTTGTGTTTGCCAGCTTGAGCCACGAGGGGCCCAGCTTGTTGGACTTTTTGGGCGAGGCCAAGGTGGCCTTTGATGACATGTGCGACCGCTCGCCCGTGGGCGAGGTCGAGGTGGTGCCGGTGTGCCACCGCGTGGTGCAGCATTCGAACTGGAAGTTCTTCATGGAGAACCAACTCGATGCATTGCACCCTTCGGTCACCCACCAGTCCACCGGCGTGTCGGCGCGGCGCATCGAGGAGCGCGTCAAAAAGAACCAAGGTGCGGCACCGCTGTACTTCCATTACCTGTCGACTTTTGCATCCAGCTTTGACCAGTGGGATTCGGTGCAAACGGTCAACTTCCCCCACGGGCACGGCATCCTCAAAGCCTACATGGGCCTGCGCCCGACCGACCCCGACACGGTGGAATACGAAGGCGTGTTGAAAAAAGCCTACGGCGAGGCCAAGGCCGAGGAATACCTCTCGCGCAGCATCCACCATGTGCTGATCTACCCGTACTTGTCGGTGCAGTCACCCTTGCAGCAACTGCGCTGCTTGCGCCCCATTGCGCCGGACAAAACCTTGTCTGAGATTTGGCATTTCCGCCTCAAGGGTGCGCCCGAGGCCATTTACCGCCGCGCGCTGTGGTACTTCAACCTGGTCAATTCGCCCGCCACCATGATCAATGCCGACGACTTGGAAAACTGGACCCGTGGCCAATGGGGTTTGCAGTCCAAGGGCGGCGACTGGGTGAGCTTTCACCGCAACATGGGGGGTGACACCGAGACCAACGGCATTGCCTATTCCAACAACGGCACATCCGAGGTGGTGATGCGCAACCAGTTCAAAGCCTGGCAGGCTTATATCCGACCAGCGGTCCAACCCGCGGTCAGCGTCGCTTGAGGGAGCACACAGCATGAGCAAAACCACACTCACCACCCAGCAAGCTTTGGGCAGCGGCGTCGTCATCGAGGCGGTTCAATCCATGACCGGCGCCGAGTCGATTGCGCCCGATCACATGGGCCGCGCCCGCGTGCCCGCCCAAGGCTATGTGCCGCAATCGGCTGCCCAGGTGGACCCCGCAGTGATGCACCAAGTGCAAACGCTGTTGTTTCGCCAAGCGGCGATGCTCGACGCCAAGTGCTGGTCCGACTGGATGGCTTTGTTCGCCGACGACGGTGTTTATTGGATGCCATCTAACCCAGATCAAACCGATTGGGCCAGCCAGCCATCCATCTTTGCCGAGGACCCATTGCTCATGGAAGTGCGCATGGGTCGATTGCAACACCCCAACGCCTGGTCACAAGCGGCCAACTGGTCGACCAACCACATCGTGGGCAATGTGATGATCGAGCATGCCGACAAAAGCACGCTTGAGGTTTACTCGCGCTTTCACATGCTGGAGTTGCGACGCGACACCGTGCGCCACTTTGCCGGCAGTTACCGCCACAGCTTGGTGCGCGTGGGCAGTGAATGGAAGATCAAGTTGCAACGGGTGGACATGTCCAATGCCCAAGGCGCTTACGACTACGTGATCCAAGCCTGGGTTTGAAGTGCGGGGCCTGACCCCTGCAGGCTCACCACTGACCGGTTTCCATGTGGATGGCGACTTCGCAGTCGTCAAAGATCGCCAACTTGGCGATCTTCACCCGCACGCCCAGCACACCGGGCAAGCCCATCAGGCGCGTCGCCAGTTTGCCAATCAAACTCTCGAGCAAGTTGACGTGCTCGGCCGTGCACTCGGCAATGATGATGCTGCGCACCTTGCGGTAGTCCAGCACATGGGTGATGTCGTCGTCGCGCGGCACCAAGGGTTGGGAGCCCAGGTTGAGTTCGGCGTCGACCTGAATGGGCTGCGGCGCATGCTGCTCTTGCGGCAATATGCCTAAGTTGGCGTCAAAGCGCAGCCCGGTCAGGCGCAGGGTTTGGGTGCCTTTGCTGGCCATGTCAGTGCCTCACAACACGCCGGACTTGGCGCGAAAAATTTCCACCCCCACCGCTTCGCAGTCGGGGTACACATCGGGTTTGCGGGTTGACACCTGGGCGGCCATCACGCCGGGGTGGGCCAGCAAGGCGGCCATGATGTCGTCGCACAAAGTCTCTTGCAAGCCAATGTGGCCTTGTGTCACGCGCTGGTGCACCACTTGGCGCACAAAGTCATAGTCCACCACTTCATCCAATTGGTCGTTGACCGCTTGGGTGTCTTTCAAGGCCACATACAAGTCGATGTCGATGAGCAAACGCTGCGGCGCTTGTTGCTCAAAGTCATGGATGCCAATGCGCGCTTGCACTTGCAGGCCGCGCAAAAAAAGTCGCCGGTGTTGTTGGAGCAGTGTATGGGTCATGGTTTGTTTTGCAGCAACTCGTCGACCACAAACAGCACATCGCGCGCCAGCGGCACCAGGTGTTGGCCGTTGTCGACTTGGATGCAGGTGCCGGTGATGGACGCGGTGCTGGCCAAAAACACGGCGGCTTGTGCCACGTCTTGGGGGTCGATTGGGCGGCGCAGCAAATTGACCTGGGCAGCGATGTCAAAGTTGGCTTGGGTCTGAGGGCCACTGGGGTACAGCAGGCCGGGCGCGATGGCGTTGACCCGCAGGGTGGGTGCCAGGCTTTGGGCTTGCAGCTGCACGGCCCGCTCCAAGGCGAGTTTGGACAAAGTGTAAGAAAAATAGTCGGGGTTGAGGTTGAACACTTTTTGGTCGAGCACGTGCACCAAGCTGGCGTGGCCAGCCGCGCTTTGGGCGTGCAGCCGGGCCAAATGCTGGCCCATGTGCATGGGCGCGAGCAGGTTCACCCGCAGTTGTTGCAGCGCCAAGGCGTCGCTGAAGTCGCGCCCACTGTCGGGCTCGAACAAAGAAGCGTTGTTCACAACGCAGCGCAAGCCTGCGCCGGCGTGGGCTTGCGCATGTTCAAACACCTGGGTGACGCCCTCGGCGGAGTCGAGCGCGCCGCCGACGGTCAGCGCCGACACCCCCAAGCCCTGCAATTGTGAGGCCAGTTCCGTGGCCGCTGCGCCGGAGTGTTGGTAGTGGCACAACACGTTCCAGCCGCTGCGCGCAAAGGCCAAACACATCGCTTTTCCCAGCCGATGTGCCGCGCCTGTGACCAAAACCCAATCGTTCATGTGAAAAGCGCTCATCCCTGTACGCCAGGGACAACAAGGTAGGATGAAGAGTCCATGAATGTACCGCCTTTTTCTCAGCCTTCGGGCCAAGCCTTGCACCACTTGATCGAGCGCGCCTTGGCCAGTGCAGGCGGTTGGATGGGCTTCGACCGCTTCATGGCCATGGCTTTGTACGCGCCCGGCCTGGGCTATTACAGCCGCCAAAGCCACCTCATTGGCAGCGACCCCGCACAAAGCGACTTTGTCACCGCCCCCACCTTGGGTCCTTGGTTTGGCCACACCCTGGCGCATCCGGTGCGCGAGGCTTTGGCCCACACCGGCACCGACACGGTGTGGGAGTTTGGTGCAGGCACCGGTGCGCTGGCTTTGCAACTGCTCGAGCGTCTGGGCGACGCGGTGCAGCGCTACACCATCATCGAGTTGTCAGGGGCCTTGCGCCAAAGACAGCAAGACACATTGCGCGCCTGGGCCCACAAAGTGCAGTGGTTGAGCGAGTGGCCCGACGCTTTGGACGGGGTGGTGGTGGGCAACGAGGTGATCGATGCCATGCCTGTTCAATTGCTCCAGCGCAGCCAAGGGGTGTGGCACGAGCGCGGAGTGGTGGCCGCAGCGCAGGGCAGCGCACAGGCCTGGCAGTGGCAAGACCGAGCTTGCGCACAACGCCCGCCCGTGGACATCGAGGGCAACCACGATTACCTGACCGAAATCCATCCCCAGGCCGAGGCCTTTGTGCGCAGCTTGGCCGAGCGCCTGCAGCGCAGCCCACGCCAAGGCGTTGTGATCTTGCTGGACTATGGTTTTCCGGAAAGCGAGTACTACCATCCGCAGCGTCACATGGGCACGGTGATGTGCCACCGCGACCACCGCGCCGACAGCAACCCACTGGCGGAGGTGGGGTTCAAAGACATCACCGCCCATGTCAATTTCACCGGCCTGGCCCTGGCCGCGCAAGACGCGGGCTTGCAGGTGCTGGGCTACACCTCGCAGGCCCATTACCTGCTCAATTGCGGCATCTTGCCGCTGCTCCAAGATGCCGCTAGCGATCAGCGCAACCTGGCCCTCAAGTTGGTACACGAGCATGAAATGGGCGAGTTGTTCAAGGTGCTGGTGTTGGGCCACGGCCCGGCTTGGACCCCGATGGGGTTTGACAACGGAGACCGCACCCATGCGCTGTGAACGGTTCGGCACGGGCCTGCCTCAGTGGATACGCAGCGCAGTTGGGTGTCAGGTGTGTGCACCCCAATCGGACGGAGGTCGCTGATGTGGCGTTGGTTGGTGGTGGTGTTTTTGGCCCTGATTTTGTTCAACGGATTGATGCCATGGCTGCGCAAAATCGGCTTTGGTCGTTTGCCCGGTGACTTTCAATTCCGGTTGTTCGGTCGCGACTGGTACCTCCCCATCACCACCACCGTGGTGCTCAGCCTGGTGGCAGCGGGCGTATCCAGGCTGATTTGACGCTGCCCCACCAACTGAAAGGCCGGGACCGGGCAGGCGCCATCGGGTTCGCGGCCAATGGTTAACATCGGGCACCCGTCAAACTCCTGTTGCCCATGAACTTGTCACCTTTGTCACCCCAGCGCCGCAGCCGACAAATGTGGCGCTATGGCGCTGTGGCCTTGCTGATGCTGGCCTTGGCTGGTGCAGGGACTTGGTACGTGTATTGGCGTCCCATGGGCGCCGACGCTGCGGGCGAGGCCAAGGGCGAGGGCAAAGGGGGCAGCGCCAAAGGTGGTGGCGGGCGCTTTGGCGGCGGAGGGCGCAACCAAGCCGTCAGCGTGGCCGAGGTGCAGCGCATGGACGTGCGCCAATCCATTCAAGCCATAGGCACGTTGACCGCGTTGAACACCGCGGTGGTGCGCGCCAAGATCGACGGCGAACTCAAAGCCTTGCGCTTTTCCGAAGGCCACATGGTGCGTGCGGGCGACGTGCTGGCCGAAATTGACGACCGCAACGCCCAAGCCCAACTGGCCCAGGCCGAGGGGCAGTTGGCACGCGACGTGGCGCAACTGCGCAATGCCCAACTGGATTTGCAACGCTACCAAGGCCTGTTGGAAAAAGATGCGATTGCGCGCCAACAGGTGGAGTCCCAGCAAGCGCTGGTGCGCCAACTTCAAGGCACGGTGCAGTCCGACCAGGCCCAGTTGGATTCGGCCAAGTTGCAACTCACCTACACCCGGGTGGTGGCCCCCATCTCGGGTCGATTGGGGCTCAAACAAACCGAACTGGGCAGCCTGGTGCGTGCGGGCGACGCCAATGGCATCGTCACCATCACCCAAACCGACCCGATGGCGGTGCTGTTTGCGGTGCCTGAAATCCATGTCCCCCTCATCCAACGCAAGTTGCGCTCTGGCCAGGTGTTGCCGGTGCAGGTGTGGGACCGCGAGGCCAAGCAGATGCTGGCCCAGGGGCGCGTGAGCAGCACCGACAACGCGATCGACTTGGCCACCGGCACCTTGCGCTTAAAGGCGGTTTTCCCCAACGCCGATGGCAGCTTGTTTCCCAATCAGTTTGCCAACATCCGGTTGGAGTTGGACACCCTCAAAGACAGTTTGGCCGTGCCCAGCGCAGCCATCCAACGTGGCGCGGCGGGCACCTTTGTGTATGTGGTGCAGGCCGACAATTCGGTTTTGACCCGGGTGGTTCAGCTTGACGCCCAAGACGGTGACTGGCAAGCCATCCGCGGACCGGTGCAGTCGGGAGAGCGTGTCGTCACCGACGGGGCCGATCGCTTGCGCGACGGCAGCAAGGTCGAGGTGGTCAAGTCGGCCGCACCGCGCGTGGCCCCGGGCAACGGTGGCAAAGACAAAGCCCCGGCAGCACTTGGACCGGCTGCAACTGCTGCGCCATCTGGGGGTGGCGCTACCAATCAACCCCCTGCTGCGGCAGGTGCGACAGCACCATCGGGTGCGCCAGCCGCAGAGGGCGCAGCTCCCCCCGGCGCAAGTGGTGGGCGTCCCCCCTGGATGGACCGCTTGCCACCCGAGGTGCAGGAGCGGGTGAAAAACATGTCGCCCGAAGAACGCCGCGCATTCTTTCAGCGCATGCGCGAGCGGCGTCAATCCCAGGAGCCTTGATGAGCGCCCCAGTGCGCCGCCGAACCCGTGCTGCAGCACCTTTGGGGCAGCGGTGAACATTTCCCGCTTGTTCATCCTGCGTCCAGTGGCCACCTCTTTGTTGATGGTGGCCATGCTCATCGCCGGCGCTTTGGCCTACCGGTGGCTGCCCATCGCGGCATTGCCCCAGGTCGATTACCCCACCATCCAAGTCTCCACCTTGTACCCTGGGGCCAGCCCCGAGGTGGTCACCTCGGCCATCACCGCACCCTTGGAGCGCCAGTTCGGTCAGATGCCGGGCTTGGACATGATGAGCTCGGTCAGCTCGGGCGGTGCGTCCATCATCACCTTGCGCTTTTCGCTCGACTTGGCGCTCGATGTGGCCGAGCAACAGGTGCAAGCGGCCATCAACGCTGGGGCCAATTTGCTGCCCACCGACTTGCCCATGCCCCCCACTTACAGCAAGGTCAACCCGGCCGATGCGCCGATTTTGAGCCTGGCCGTGAGTTCGCCATCGCGCCCCATCACCCAAGTCAGTGACATGGTGGAAAACCGTGTCGCCCAACGCTTGTCGCAGGTGTCGGGCGTGGGCTTGGTGAGCATTGCCGGTGGGCAGCGGCCCTCGGTGCGGGTGCAGGTCAACCCAGTGGCGTTGGCGGCGGCCGGGTTTTCGCTGGAGGATGTGCGTTTGGCCATCAACCAGGCCAATGTCAACCAAGCCAAGGGCAGCTTGGATGGACCCAACCGCGCATCCACCATTGATGCCAACGACCAATTGCGATCGGCCCAAGAGTATGGGCAGTTGGTGTTGGCCTACCGCAATGGCAACCCCTTGCGGCTGCGCGATGTGGCCAGCATCGTGGAGGCGCCCGAGAACAGCCGCTTGGCCGCTTGGGCCAACCAAACCCCGGCGGTGGTGTTGCACATCCGGCGTCAGCCGGGCGCCAATGTGATTGAAACAGTCGACCGCATCCAGGCCTTGTTGCCGCGCTTGCGCGCCGAGCTGCCCGACTCGGTGGATTTGCAGGTCATGAGCGACCGCACCGTGACCATCCGTGCATCGGTGCGCGATGTGCAGTTTGAGTTGATGCTGGCCGTGGCGCTGGTGGTGATGGTGATCTTTTTGTTTTTGCGCAGCGCAGCGGCCACCTTGATTCCCAGTGTGGCCGTGCCTTTGTCCTTGGTGGGCACCTTTGGCGTGATGTATTTGGCGGGGTTTTCGATCAACAACCTGACCTTGATGGCCTTGACCATTTCCAGCGGTTTTGTGGTCGACGACGCCATTGTGATGATCGAAAACATTTCTCGCCACCTCGAGCAACGCACGGACAGCGACGCCGCCGGCCCCAACGATTGGCGCGCAGCAGCGCTGGCCGCCGCGCTCAGTGGCTCGCGCCAAATTGGCTTCACGATTGTGTCGCTCACGTTTTCATTGATCGCGGTGCTCATCCCCTTGCTGTTCATGGCCGATGTGGTGGGCCGTTTGTTCCACGAGTTCGCCATCACCTTGGCGGTATCCATTTTGATTTCGGCCGTGGTCTCGCTCACCCTCACACCCATGATGTGCGCGCGGCTGTTGCGCCCGCATGCGGCGCTCTCGCCCAGCGCTTGGTCGCTGGCGTTGGGGCGAACCATCGACGGCTGGATCGAGCGCTATGGCCGCAGCCTGGCACGCGTGCTGGACAACCCGCGCCGCGTTTGGCTGATGTTTGGCCTGAGCTTGGCCAGCACCGTGGCCTTGTATGTGTGGGTGCCCAAGGGGTTTTTCCCGTTGCAAGACACGGGCAGCTTGCAAGTCATCACCGAGGCCACCCAGTCCACATCATTTGAAGCCATGGCGCTGCGCCAACAGGCCTTGGCCGAGGTGCTGCTGCGCGACCCCGCGGTGCACAGCCTGACCTCATTCATTGGGGTGGACGGCACCAACACCAGCCTCAACACTGGGCGCATGACGCTGCAACTGGTGCCCAAAGCCCAGCGCGATGCGCCCTTATTGACGCTGGTCGAGCGGCTGACCCGATTGGGCGATCAAGTCAGTGGCATGCGCTTGTTTGTGCAACCCGTGCAAGACCTGAGCATTGAAGACCGGGTGGCACGCACCCAGTACCAGTTCATGCTCAGTGGACCAGACCCTCAGGCGCTGGGGCTGTGGTCGCAGCGCTTGATCGAGCGCATGCGCACCATGCCCGAGTTGTCGGACCCGGCCAGCGATCTCCAAGACCAGGGATTGCAGGCCTATGTGCAAATCGACCGCGAGGCTGCAGCCCGATTGGGGGTGAGTGTGTCGTCCATCGACCTGGCCTTGTACAACGCCTTCGGCCAGCGGCTGATCTCCACCATCTTTACCCAAAGCAACCAGTACCGCGTGGTGCTGGAGGTGGCCAGCGCACAACGCCTGGGCCCGGCGGCCTTGCAGCGCTTGTATGTGCCGGCCACGGGGGGGGCGCAAGTGCCCCTGTCTTCGCTGGCCCAGGTGGTGGAAAAACCAGCGTTGCTGAGCATCACCCATGTGGCGCAATACCCGGCGGTCACGCTCTCGTTCAACCCCGCGACGGGGGCTTCTTTGGGCCAAGCGGTGCGCGCCATTGAAGTGGCCCGCGCCGAATTGCTTGACGAAGGCATGCCGGTGTCGATTGAAACCCGTTTCCAAGGGGCGGCCTTGGCGTTCCAGGCTTCTTTGGTCAATACCTTGTGGCTGATCTTGGCAGCGGTGGTCACCATGTACATCGTGCTGGGTATTTTGTACGAGAGTTACATCCACCCCATCACCATTTTGTCCACCTTGCCCTCGGCTGGCGTGGGCGCTTTGCTGGCGCTGGCCATGGCGGGCATGGACTTGGGGATGATCGCAGTGATTGGCATTGTGCTGCTCATTGGCATCGTCAAGAAAAACGCGATCATGATGATCGACTTTGCGCTGGACGCCCAGCGTGAGCAAGGTTTGCCCCCGCGCGAGGCCATTCACCAAGCCTGCTTGCAACGCTTTCGCCCGATTTTGATGACCACCTTGTGTGCCTTGCTCAGTGCCTTGCCTTTGATGCTGGGCACGGGCGTGGGCAGTGAGTTGCGCCAACCGCTGGGCGTGACCATGGTCGGTGGCCTGATCGTGAGCCAGTGGCTGACCTTGTACACCACGCCGGTGATTTATTTGTTCTTTGCCCGGCGCATGCAACAGGTGCGGCCATGACACGTGTGCGCGATGTATGGGCCGACGGCGCGCTGAATTTTTCGGCCCCCTTTGTGGCGCGCCCTGTGGCCACCACCTTGTTGACCTTGGGGCTGGCGCTGGCCGGGGTGTTGGCGTATTTTCAATTGCCCGTGGCCCCTTTGCCCCAAGTCGAGTTCCCCACCATTTCGGTGCAAGCCAATTTGCCCGGTGCCAGCCCCGAGACCATGGCCGCCACCATCGCCACGCCACTCGAGCGTGCCTTGGGGTCCATCGCCGGGGTCAATGAGTTGACCTCTTACTCGTCGCTGGGCAGCACCCGGGTGACTTTACAGTTTGATCTCAGCCGCGACATCAACGGCGCAGCGCGCGACGTGCAAGCGGCCATCAATGCATCGCGCGCTTTGTTGCCCACCGGCATGCCCAACAACCCGAGTTACCGCAAGGTCAACCCGGCCGACGCACCCATTTTGATTTTGGCCCTGACCTCAAAAAATCTATCGCGCGGGCAGTTGTATGACGTGGCCTCGACCTTGTTGTCGCAGCGCCTGTCGCAGGTTGAAGGGGTGGGACAGGTGACCATTGGAGGTGGTGCACTGCCAGCGGTGCGCATTGAAATCGACCCCGCCAAATTGGCCAGCCAAGGCCTGGCACTGGAGGACGTGCGCACGGCGGTGGCCGCCACCAATGCCAATCGGCCCAAGGGCCAAGTCGATGACGCGCAGCGCAGTTGGCAAATTGGGGCCAACGACCAGGCCAGTCGGGCCAACGATTACACGCCTTTGGTTTTGCGCTACCGCGAAGGCCGCGCCGTTCGCTTGGGCGACGTGGCCCAGGTCAGCGACTCAGTGCAAGACGTGCGCAACTACGGTGTGTCCAATGGTGAGCCAGCGATATTGATCTTGCTCAACAAGCAGCCCGACGCCAATGTGATCGAAACCGTGGCCCGTGTGCGCGCCTTGATGCCGGTGCTGCAAGCAGGCATCCCTGCGGCGGTGGACATGCAAGTGGTGTCCGACCGCACGGTCACCATCCGCGCCTCATTGGGAGAGATCCAAAAATCGCTGGCCATATCAGTGGGTTTGGTGATTGTGGTGGTGGGGTTGTTTTTGCGCCGCCTGCGCTCGGCCCTGATCCCCAGCGTGGCTGTTCCAGTGTCGCTGGCAGGCACCTTTGCGGGCATGTACTTGTTGGGCTACAGCCTGAATAATTTGTCTTTGATGGCCTTGACCATTGCCACCGGGTTCGTGGTCGACGACGCGATCGTGGTGCTGGAGAACATCACCCGCCACCTTGAGCGAGGCGCCACGCCCTTGCAAGCCGCGCTCAGTGGCAGCCGTGAAATTGGGTTCACCGTGGTGTCGATCAGTTTGTCATTGATCGCGGTGTTCATCCCTATTTTGCTGATGGGGGGCGTGCTGGGGCGCTTATTTCATGAGTTTGCGGTGGTGTTGTCACTGGCCATTTTGTTTTCGCTGTGGGTGTCGTTGACCACCACGCCCATGATGTGTGCGGCCTTGTTGCAACCCCATCAACGCGCTGTGCCTGTCGCAGTGGTCAAACCCGCAACAAGGTGGCAGCGGTGGTGGGCGCGCCGACCCACGGCTGCGCGCTTGTACCGCATCAGCTTGGGCTGGGCGCTGCGCCATCAACCGGTGATGTGGTTGATCTTGTTCGCCGCCATTGGGTTGAACGTGTATTTGTACAAAACCATTCCCAAAGGGTTTTTCCCCCAGCAAGACACGGGGCGTATTTTTGGCTCTATCCGGGCCGATCAAAGCACCTCGTTTCAGGCCATGCAAAAACGCCTGGATGAATTCATCGCCATCGTGCGCGCCGACCCGGCGGTGGAGAGCGTGACCGGTTTCACTGGCGGTGGGCGGCGCAATTCGGCCCAAATGTTTTTATCCCTCAAACCGCGCGATCAACGCGATGCTTCTGCCGATCAGGTGGTGGCGCGTTTGCGCCCCAAGTTGGCCAAGCAAGCGGGGGCCTCTTTGTTTTTGGTACCAGCCCAAGACCTGCGCATTGGTGCGCGGGTCTCCAGTGCCCAATATGAATACACCTTGAAAGCCGATGACTTGGAAGACCTGCGTTTATGGGAGCCGCGCATCCGTCTGGCCCTGAGCCGCTTGCCCCAGTTGGAAGACGTCAACACCGATTACGAAGACCGGGGTTTGCAAACCACCTTGGTGATCGACCGTGAAGCGATGGCCCGTTTGGGTTTGAGCATGCGCATGATCGACGCCACCCTCAACAACGCCTATGGTCAGCGCCAGGTGGGTGTGATCTACCACCCCTTGAACCAATACCGGGTCGTGATGGAGTTGGCCCCGCAGCACCTGCAAGGGCCCGAGTCGTTGCAGCAAATGCAGTTCATCAATGCCAGCGGCCAAGCCGTTCCCCTGAGTGCTTTTGCCCGATTGGAGATGACCCACACCGCTTTGTCGGTCAGCCACGAAGGGGGGGTACCGTCCGACACCTTCAGCTTCAGTTTGTCCCCGGGCATATCGCTGTCACAAGCCACCGAAGCCATGGACAAGGCCTTGGGTGAGCTCAAAATCCCAGTCTCGGTGCGGGGCAGTTTTTCGGGCACCGTCAATGCCTACCAACGCTCCTTGGAGACGCAACCCCTGCTGATTTTGGCCGCCTTGGTCACGCTGTACCTGGTGCTGGGCGTGCTGTATGAAAGTCTGTTGCATCCCATCACCATTTTGTCCACCTTGCCCTCGGCCGGTGTGGGTGCTTTGTTGGCCTTGATGGTGTTTGACACCGAGTTTTCCATCATCGCCATGATCGGGGTGATTTTGCTCATTGGCATCGTCAAGAAAAACGCCATCTTGATGATCGACTTTGCCTTGGAGCGGCAACGCCGGGGATGGAGTGCGGCACAGTCCATTTACCAGGCCTGTCAGTTGCGCGTGCGCCCGATTTGGATGACCACCTTGGCCGCCATGCTCGGTGCTTTGCCCCTGGCGCTGGGCCGGGGTGACGGGGCCGAGTTGCGCTGGCCTTTGGGCTTGTCTGTGTTGGGTGGCTTGCTGCTGAGCCAGTTGCTGACCTTGTACACCACCCCCGTGGTGTTTGTGGGCTTGGAGCGACTGCGCCAGCGCGTGTTGGGGCCGCGGGTCTGGTCGCGCAGTCCAACACCGGCACCGGCACAATGGAGCCCCACATGAGTTGCGCTAAATTTTTTCGCCCTGGATGGCTTGCGATGGCCTTGGTACTGTCTGCCTGCAGTTGGCTCAAGCCCGAACCCATGCCCCCCTTGAGCTTGCCCATGCCACCCGCCAATGGCCCTTGGCAATCGGCCAGCCAGGTGCCCGAGGCCGATTCGTCTTGGTGGCAGTTGTTTCAAGACCCGGTGCTCGACGATTTGCAGCGGCAATTGGTGCTGGGCAACCACAATTTACAAGCGGTGGCCGCACAGGTGCGGCAAGCCCAAGCGGCGGTGGGCACGGCCCAGGCCAGTTTGTACCCCACGGTGAACGCCAACCTGGGTGTGTCACGCAGCGAAAACACACCGGGCACAGTCACCGGGACCAATTACAGCTTGAGCGCACCTGTTTCTTGGGAAGTGGACCTGTGGGGTCGCGTCAGTGGTTTGAACCGTGTGGCCGATGCCCGCTTACAAGCCAGCCGTGAAGACCTGGCCGCAGCCCGCTTGTCGGCCCAGTCCACCATGGTGCAAACGTATTTGGCATTGCGCAGCGCCGATCAGCAACTGAAGGTGCTGGACCAGGCGGTGGTGGCCTACGAGCGATCGCTGCAGTTGACCGATTACCGCTACCAAGCCGGCGTGGTGTCGGCCGCGGATGTGGCCCAAGCCCAGTTGCAGCTGCAAACCGCCCAAGCCCAACGGTTGGATGTGCGCACCCAGCGCACCCAACTGGGCCACGCCTTGGCTGTGCTGGTGGGGCAGTCGCCGTCTGCCTTGCAATTGGCCCCGCGCACAACCGCGATGTCTGTGCCCGACTTGCCGCAAAGTCTGTCCACCGCTTTGCTTTTGCGCCGCCCCGATGTGGCCGCCGCCGAGCGGCGCGTGGCCGCCGCCAATGCCCAGGTGGGGGTGACACAGGCGGCATTTTTCCCCGCGCTCACGCTATCGGCCAATGCCGGTTACCGCAACCAAGATTGGTCCAGTTTGGTCGGTGCATCCAATGTGTTTTGGTCTGTCGGACCCACGCTGGTGCAATCGGTGTTCGATGGTGGCTTGCGCCGGGCCGCGCGCGCCGATGCCTTGGCTGCGCGCGATGTCACCGTGTCTGCTTACCGACAAACCGTGCTCACCGCCATGCTAGAACTGGAGGACAACTTGGTGGCTGCGGTCCAGTTGGCCACGCAAGCCCAGGTACAAGCGCAAGCGCTGCAAGCGGCGCAGCGCAACTTGGCCATCACCGAGGCGCAGTACCGGGCCGGCGCGGTGAGTTATTTGGCGGTGGTCACGGCACAAACCAGTGAGCTCAGCGCCGAGCGAGGCCTGATCGATGTGCAAACCCGCCGCTTGGTGGCCATCAATGCCTTGTTAAAAAACTTGGCCGGGCGCTGGCCGCAACCCTTGCTTGCTGGGCCCGTTGGACAATGACCTGACCTGTATTCACGGATTGCTGTGGGCCATGAATATTTTGCTGATTGAAGACGAACCAAAAATTGCCGACTTTGTGATGGAAGGTTTCCACGCTTTGGGTTGGCACAGCACCCATGCGTTGGATGGCGCGGCTGGTTTAGACGCCCTGGGTCGGGTGCGGTTTGATGCAATTGTGCTGGACTGGATGCTGCCCACCATGGACGGCATGGTTTTTTTGGCGCGTTTGCGCGAACAAGGCCATGACACCCCAGTCATCATGCTCTCCGCCAAAACCGAACTCCAGGACAAGCTCCAGGGTTTTCAAATGGGCGCTGATGATTACCTGCCCAAGCCCTTTCATTTGGAGGAGTTGACGGCCCGTCTCAACGTGCTGGTCCAGAGGCGATCAGGACATGCAACCGAACATTTGCGCCTGAATGGATTGGAGCTCAACCGAGTGACGCGCAAAGCCACTTGGCATGGCTATTCGTCGGTACTCAGTCAACGAGAATTTTTGCTCTTGGAATACCTGATGCAGTCGCCCGGGCAAATCTTCACCCGCAAAAAAATACTGCTCCATGTGTGGGACATTGACTTTGACCCCCAAACCAATGTGGTGGATGTGTGCGTCCAGCGCTTGCGCAAAAAATTGACCCCTCCAAACGCTGTATCTGCCCCCGACTTGCCCCTGGAGACCATCCGTGGCGTGGGCTATCGGTGGACTTCAACATGACCATTTTGCGCAGCGTGGGGTCGCGCACATTTATTTTTTTTGTTGCCTGCGCCTTGGTGTTCTTGTTTGCCATCAACCGCATGTGGGCGATTTATTTCTCCGAACGCGTGCACCAACCGATGTGGGATCAAGAAATGACACAAGCCTTGTGGATGGAGGCCGTGGACTTGGATGACCCTGCAAACACCGCCCAGTTCAAGCGTGGTTTGGTCAAGCGCATTGCGTTTGCACAGCTTGATGATTTGCGGGTAAATATCCGCGCAGTGGATGTCAATCCCTTGACCCTGCCAGAGGCCTGGGCAGAGAGCAGCGCTGGCACTGTGCAGTGGGTCAATCATCCAGAACTCGACTTGGTCGCTCAAGCACGCTACGCCCACTTGGATCACCAAGGCCGGCATTGGACCTGGGCGAGTTTGCGCCACCAAGGGCATCACTATCAAATGCTGGTGGACCACCGCTTGGCCCATCAAAGTTTGGAGCGCATGTGGGCGGTGCGTGATAAAACCATTTTGTACCAGTTGCCCACGGTGGTGTTGGCCGCCGTGTTATTGGCTTGGTTGGTCACGCGGTTGATGCTGAACCCTTTGGTTCGATTGAGCCAGCAACTCAACAGCATTGGAAGGCTTCAGCCCCAAGAGCGCATTGATGCCAAAGGCAGTTTGAAAGAATTTGAATCATTGATCGGTGCATTCAACGCCTTGCTGGACCGGTTGCAAATCAGTTATCAGCAGGCAGGCCGCTTTTCCAGCGATGCCGCACACGAACTGAGAACCCCTTTGACCATCGTGCGTGGCCAATTGGCCAAGGCCATCAACCAGGCCGAAGTCCAATCTGACTTGCAGATTCGATTGACATTGATTTCAGATGAAATTGAGCGCTTGATTTCCATATCCGACAAGTTGCTGCAACTGGCTTTGGCCGATGCAGGTCGCATGCCCTTGGAGCTTGAAGCCATTAACCTCAGTGATTGGGTAATGGAGTTGGTGGCAGATGCCACCAGCTATGCGCCCGAACTCAAGACCACAGGCGAGTGCCAAAAGAGGGTGATATGGCATGCCGACCGCAATTTGGCTTGGCAATTGCTAACGAATTTGTTCAGCAATGCGGTGAAATACAACCGAGAAGATGGTTGGATCCTTTTCAAATTGAAGGCATCGGGCGGAGACATCGTTTTGGAAATTCACAACCCCACCAATGCCGACTTGCAAGGCATGGAAGAAAAATTGTTTGAGCGCTTCTACCGATTGGAGCAGCACCACAACCGCAAAACAGGCGGCACTGGTTTGGGCTTGAGCCTGTGCAGAGAAATTGCCAAAGCGCATGGCGGCGAGTTGACCTTGCACACCCAGCCCGGACGGGTGGTGGTGATGCGATTGGAAGTGCCGGCTCACCATCCAAGCGCAGTTGGATTGACTTGAACTGATTCTCCAAAGCCGTCAAGGGTATATCTTTTCAACACAGGGAAGGCCAAGGCAGTGGCGGTGCGCTGCGACTTTGATGAAGGTCGGCGCTCAAGCCTCTATGCGCGAAGCTTGGATGACGCGTCGCCAGCGGTCTATCTCGCCGTGAATTTGATGGCTCAATTCGGAGGGTTGGTTAGCGATGGCGTTGAAGCCCATCTCCACCAATTGTTCTCGTACACCAGCGCCATTGACGATGGACACAATTTCGCGGTGAAGAAACGACACGATCGCTGCTGGTGTGCCGGCGGGGGCCATCAGGGCCTGCCAGGTGGAGGACTCTTGATCGTTCAAACCGGACTCGGTCATTGTGGGTATGAGCGGGGCCGAAGCAAAGCGCTGTGCGCTGGTCACGGCCAGTGCGCGCAACAAGCCAGCGCGCACCAATTCTTTGACTGGCGGCAAGGTGGTGCATCCCAAAGCAATTTCTCCACTGACCACCGATTGCACAGCTGGCCCCGCCCCCTTGAACGGGATGTGCGTCATGTCCAAGCCCAGGGTAATTTTGAGCTGCTCCACCGACAAGTGGGCAATCGTGCCTGAACCAGCCGACACGTAACTGAATTTGCCCGGTTGTGCACGCACGCGCTCGATGAGCTGGCGCATGTTTTGTGCGTTCACCGATGGGTGGACAAAAAACACATGGGGTGACTCGCCCACCATCGAGATGGGTGTGAAGTCTTTGAACGGGTCGTAGGTCGCAGTTTTGTACAGGCTGGGGTTGACCACATAAGTGGAGGAAGCCAGCAACAATGTCAAGCCATTGGCAGGGGCCCGTGCCGCCGCACCCATGCCGATGTTGCCGCCTGCGCCAGCGATGTTTTCCACCACAAACGATTTGCCCGTGCGCTCACTCAGGCGCTGGGCCAGCCAGCGGCCCATGATGTCGCTGGGGCCCCCTGGGGCAAATGGGACGATGATTTTGACCGCTCTGTCGGGGTAGGTTTGGGCCCAGCTCTGGGGACCCAGGGTGGCGGCAGCGGCGGCGGTCAGCCAATGGCGGCGCGAAAAAGTCTTCTTAAATGTGGACATGGTGATGGCCTCGGTTGCAAGGGTCAAACAAAACGGTGCTGGTGTGCGCAGCACTCAAGCCGTCATCAAACCAGCGGCCCGCACATCGGTGATGAAGCTGTGCGCTGGTGCATGCGCAATGAACAAGGGCAGGGCTGCAGTTTCTGCGGCGGCTTGGGGTGTCACGCCACAGGCCCAAAAAACGGGGATTTTTCCCTCGGCCAGCTTGGGCACGGGGCCACCAAACAAAGGGCGGGCCAAATCGGCCCCAATCGCGGCCGGGTCGCCCACGTGGATGGGTGCGCCGTGGTTCAAAGGAAAGCGCGCACTGATCTCGCTTGCCAGCTTGGCATGCGCAGGGCTGAGCCAGCGCATGGTGGCAATCAAGGGCCCGCCAAACACCCCCGCTGTTTCGGTGGGCAGCTTGGTTGTGACCACCCAGCGGTCACTGTGGGTCGGTATCCCAGCATGTTCAAACGCTTCGTCAAAGGTGATGCCCGAGCCAATCAAAAATGTGACCAAGTCGTCGCGCCACACATCCACGATGTCGGTCCGATCGGCTTGGCGCTGGCCATGCAAGAACACCGCATAGCGCGCGCAATCGGTGCGCAAATCTGCCCCGGGTGCCAAGCGTTGCGGTTCGGTGTAGCCCGGCCGCGTCACCTCCAGTACCGGGCAAGCGCGCGCATTGCGTTGGCAATAAAGCCAAAAATCATTGGCGTGTGCTTGCGGCAAGATGGCCAAATTGCATTGCAAAAAACCCATCGCCTGCCCGCGGCTGGTTCCGGTGATCGCGGCTTGGCGAATCAGCGAACGCACCCGTTGCCCCTCATTGGGTTGGGGCTCGGCGCGCAGTGGGGGCAAGGCAGCCAGGTTCACGGCACTTCGCATTCGTACAGTTGCGGGTGTCCACTGCGGTCCGAGGTGAAAACCACCCAGCGGCCATCAGGTGAAAACCGCGGATGAGGGTGCGTGTGTTGCGGTGCATGCACTTGAACCGGTCCGTGGTTGTAGGGGAACGGCCCATTCCAATGGGCGCCCACCGATGTGGCCTGCGATTGGCACAGCACACGCCCCGCGCTGGGTTCGCCGCGCGCGGCAAAGGTGTGCAAGCCAATGTCTGGGAAGTTGGTGTCGCAAACATAGTGTTGTCCGGTGGCATCTGGAAACGCATGCCAGGCTGGGAAATGGCTGACCCAACGCCGCACACCCGTGTTCACATGAATGGCTTGCATGCCCCGGGGCCAGTCGACAAATGCCAACTCCAAGGTGCCAGGGATCCAGCTTTCATGGGTGATCCATTGCTGGTCATCTTCACGCTGGTACAGCCGCTCATGGCGGCACCCATCGACGCTGCCAATCCACAGGCGATCGGTCATGGGGCCTGCGTAGAAAATCAGTTCTGGGTCATCGGGGCAAAACTGGGGGTGGCCGATGACGCCATTGTCAAAAGCCTCGTGGGTGGCTTGCCGTTGCAAGTCTATGAACAACATGCGCGAGCGACCCGCGCGCCGCAGCGGGATGGCCCAGGTGCGGTCGTCACACGACAAGGTGGTGGTGCCCATGGCCGCACCGACCATGCCCTCGATTTGGTTGGGTTGCTGTGCAAATGAAAAAAGTACCTCCTCTTGCAAGCTGTCCATGTCCAGTCGATGGGCACCGCGTTGCGTGGTGAACAACAGATGACGGCCATCATGCGTGGGGTGCAGTGACCAGGGAATCAGGTGGGCATGATCGGTCAATTGCAGCAACTGACCGCTGTCGCGCAATTCGGCATAGATCTGCGCCTGCCCGGTGCGGTGCGAAACAAAAAAGGTATACCGCATGCCACGATCGTGGGCTGGCACAAAAAAGAAAGGGTGGTGGTGGATGCAAGCGGCGGAGGTGATTTGACGAACGCGTGCACCGGTTTTTTCGTCCGTGTGCCAGCGCGACTCGCTGGGGTGCAGTTGCCCCTTGCCCATGGTTTATTCGGGCTTGAAACCCGCACCGCGCAGCAACTCTGCGCTTTGCGCCACATCGGTGGCGATGAAGCGGGTGAACTGCTCCACGCTTTCGGTGATGCCCTCTATCCCCAATGCGGCAAAAGCGCCGCTTTTGTTGAGTTCAGCGACCGACTCATTGATGGCCGAGTTGAGCATTTGCACCCGATCGGCAGGCGTGCCCAGTGGGGCCCAGATGCCATACCAACTTGTGTAGACCAAGCCAGGCACACCACTTTCGGCGGCGGTGGGGATATCGGGAGCAATGGCGCTGCGCTTGGCCGAGGTGGTCACGATGGGCTTGACCTTGCCGGTCTTGGCCATGGGCAGCAAAGCGATGATGGAGTCCATCAGGATTTGCGAATGCCCACCTGCAATGTCGACCAACGCTGGGGCCGTGCCTTTGTAGGGCACAGTGGTAATTTTCAAATTGGATTTTTGCGCCAATAACAAAGTGGCCAAGTGGCTGGGTGCGCCCATGGCCGGCAAAGCCGCAGTCCATTTGTCGGGGTTTTGGCGCGCCGAGTTGACCACCTCGCTGAGTTTTTGCTCGGGCAGGTTGGGGGAAATCACCAGCAGCAAGGGCGCCTCACCCACGCGGGCCACCGGGGCAAAATCGGTCACCGGGTCGTACGGGGCCTTGGCCATGACCTGTTTGGCCAGTACATGGGTGGCACCAGAAAACAACAAGGTGTATCCATCGGCAGTTGCGCTTTGCACCACCTTGCCACCCACGCTGCCATTGGCACCAGCGCGGTTTTCTACCACCACCGACACGCCCAGTCGGGCTTGCATTTGACGCGCTATCAATCGCCCCGCCGTGTCCACGCCACCACCTGGGGCAAAGGGCACGATCATCTTGATGGGGGCATCTGGGAACTTACCGCTTTGCGCCCACATTGGTGTGCAAATACAAGCCAACATAAGGCCTGTCCAAAAATGCAATCTCTGGCGCGTGAATTTGACCGTCATGGGGGACTCCTTTGAAAGGGGTTGTGGTCAGCGCATGGCGCTGTGGTCTTCGATGGACGCGATGCTCACGCCCAAGGCGTCGAGCAAAGCGCTCATGTCAGGCAGGGGTACATCGGAATGTGGTTGAGCCAAGTATTGCAGCATATCGGACAAAGCGTTGCGCCCCGCATCGGCCTGGGCCAAGGCCGGGCGTAACACTGCAGTCAATGCGGGGTGGGCAGCAAAGCGCTGCAGCAAATGATCCAAAATCATCGCATCCAAGGCACCGATTTCAATGGCAGCGTCGATCCCGCACGCGCAACCGTTCATCAACGAAATTCGGCCCAAGCCACAGCGCTGCCAACGCGCAAACAGCAGCGAGGCACGCACACATTCGCTGGCGCGGTCCAAGGCTTTTGAGGTGCTGCGTGGGCTTTGCGCTGGGGCGCGACGTGTCCTGAGGTTTTGCTTGCGCTGGGCCGCACCCAACTCAGCCAGGGCTTGTTTCATCGGGGAGTACCTGCCAAGCCGTGGTTCTCAATTTCTTGTGCGGTGGGAACCACACCATAGGTGTCTTTGGCCTCGTCCCAGCCGATGTAGCCCATTTGCAAATCACGCAAAACTGCGCCGCGTTTGCGCTGGGCAGGCGGCCCAAAACCGCCACCCCCGCCCGAGTGAAGAACATACGATTCGCCGGCCTCCAAGCGCATGTTCACCTTGCCCCCGGGGAACAAGGTCAGGCTGCCGTCTTTTTTGCGCATGCCCACTTGGTTGCCCAAGGCACTGTGCCCGCCCAGCAAGCCCCAAGGCGGGTGGTTGACCCGGTCGATGCGGGTTTGGTAATTGACCCGCGCCAAGGCCACCACCTCTGCTTGTGCGCCCAAACCGCCACGGAACTGACCCGCGCCGGCCGAGCCCTCGCGCAGTTGGTAATACTTGACCAGCAAGGGGAACTTGTTTTCCACTTGTTCGCTGGGGCCGTTGTGGGTGTCGCCATCGTTCATGCACACGGTCACATTGACGCCATCTTCGTTGTGCTTGGCACCCCAACCGCCGCCAATCAGGCCGCCCAAGTAAATCCACAATTTGCCATCGCGCGGGTGGATGCCGTTGACATTGGCGATCACCAAGTCGGCATGGTGGCCAGCAATGGTTTTGTCGGGAATGGCCTGGGCCACGGCCTTGAAAATGGTGTCCACCACGGTCATGGGGTAGGTCATCCACACCCGCATCGCCGAGGGGTGCAAAGCGCTGACCACGGTCCCCGGGGGCAAGATCACGGTCAAGGGGCGAAAGTTGCCATCGTTGATGGGGTGGTCGCTGGGCATGGTCAGGCACTTGAAAGCCACTTGGGCACAAGCCACTCCCGCGCCTGAGTTGAAAAACCCCTTGACCTGCGGGCTCATGCCGCTGAGGTCCACGGTCATTTCGTCGCCGCTGACCGTGACCTTGACGCGGATGGGCACCGGTTGATCTATGTCCACGGCGTCATCGTCCATGAAGGACTCGGCCTCGTACACGCCATCGGGCATGGCGCGCACTTGGGCGCGGGCTTCGGCCTCGGTGTGGTCCATGATGGCGTCGATGGCCAACTGCCAAGCTGGTGCGCCGTGGCGCGCGAGCATCTCTTGCAGGTGTTTGGCGCCCACGCGGCAAGCCGACAGCTGCGCTTCCAAGTCGCCTGCGGCGCGGTCGCGGCGGCGCACATTCATCAAAATCAGGTCGCGCATCTCTTCGTTGAGCACGCCTTGGCGGTGGTACTTGACCAGCGGAATTTGCAAGCCCTCAGCGTAGATGTCGGTGGTCACGCCATTGAGGATGCCTCCAATGTCTTGCCAATGTGCCATGCAGGTGGAAAAAGCAACGATCTCACCTTGATGAAAGATGGGAATGGAAAACGTCAGGTGATTCAAGTGGGCGCCGGTGATGTAGGCATCGTTGGTGAGCAAAATGTCGCCCGGGTGGATGTTGTCCATCCCCCAGTGCGCAATTTTGGCCTTGACCACGTCGCTCATGCCGCGAATGAACATCGGCAAGCCCAAGCCGATGGACAGGGTTTGGCCGTCGCGGTCAAACAAACCCACGGTGAAGTCCAGCGCCTCGTAGATGATCATGTTGTAGGACGTGCGCATCAGCACCGACTTCATCTCTTCGGTGGCCGCCACCAAACTGTTGCGCACCAATTCCACCGCCACCGGGTCGGCTTTTTTCATGGCGGCGGTGCGCTTGGCTGGTGCTGCGCGCTGGGTTGGTTGTTTGGGCTTGGGAGGTATTTTTTTCATGTGCGCTCTCAGGGCTGGCGTTCGGTTTGGGCCACGTCGATGTGCAAGTTGCCGTGGGCATCGACATGCAAGCGGTCACCTGGTTGCAGCACGGTGGTGGTGGCGTGTTCCTCAATCAGGGCGGGGCCTTCCAGGCGGTTGTTGGCGCGCAATTGCTCGCGCGCATAAACCTGGGTGGTCAGCCAGCCTTGGGGTTCGAAATAGACTTTGCGTTGGCCGCGCAAGGCGCTGGCCAGGGGCTTGCGTGTGCCACTGGCAATGGTCTCGAGAACTGGTTTTTTCAGCACCCCGATGACGGTGCTGCGCAGGCTGACAATCTCGGCTGGTTCGTTGGGAGAGCCGCGCCCATAGCGTTCGCGGTGGGCTTCGTCAAACACCGCTTTGAGTGCGTCAAGGTTTTTACGCTTGAACGCTGCCGAGGGGATCTCAACCGTGACCGCGTGCTCTTGGCCGATGTAGCGCATGTCCAAATGGCGTTGCACCATGATTTTGCGCGTGCCTACCTCGGCGGCATCGAGTGTGCGCAAACCTTCGGCCTCGAGTTCGACAAACCACGCATCCAATTGGGGCAAAGACAACTCAGCCAGGGTGATGAAGTGCGAGCGCACCAGGTCGCGGCGGAAATCGGCCAGCAACATGCCAAAGGCCGAAAAATGTCCCGGGGCACGCGGAATCACCACATGCGGAATTCGCAACTCGCGCG
>Ga0214919_10000319_pt1 | contig 82417 bp, 58 predicted proteins | sample LL1503_MetaG_FD_177994 | JGI IMG/M metagenome (GOLD analysis project Ga0214919, IMG submission 177994) | Freshwater microbial communities from Lake Lanier, Atlanta, Georgia, United States - LL-1503 | ecosystem: Environmental > Aquatic > Freshwater > Lake | place: USA: Georgia | collected...
TGTTGGAGGAAATTCACCAAATCCCCGCCGTAGTGGTGAATAAAAAATTCAGTGCCTATGATTTAGGGAGCTGGGAATTGTATGTGCATAAAGATAATTTTGAGAGAGCGGACCTAATTTTAAACAAGCAATAATATGGGTTTAAAAGAGATGAGTAATTTACAGCAGAGAGTGATTGCAGCGATTGTCGCCGTGCCATTTTTACTCTTTTGCGTGCTTTATAGCGATTACACTTTCTTAGCTCTTTTTCTATTTATTGGCGTTTGTGCCCAATTGGAATTTTACAAATTAGTCGGAAGTTTTGGAGGTAATTTGCCACTCACTTTTTACGGTACCTTTTGTGGGGTTGTCCTTCATTTATTGACTTTTTTTATTGAAAAAGGGGAAATTGGCTATCATAATTATTACATCCTTTCGCCCTTGTGTGCGCTGATTTTTTTCATAAAACTCTACAAAGCTAAAGACGAAAAGCCTTTTAAAAATATCGCCTATACATTTTTAGGCATTATTTATGTGGCCTTGCCCTTTGCGCTATTAACCGTTTTGGCCTTCATTCAAAATGATACCTATGACCCTAATATTGTTTTGGGCTGTTTGTTTTTACTTTGGGCCAGTGATTCAGGGGCTTATTTTGCAGGTACCAAATTTGGTAAAACGAAATTATTTGAACGCGTTTCTCCGAAAAAATCGTGGGAGGGAAGCGTGGGTGGATTAATCGCAGCCATGGGGGTCGCTTACATTATTTCCATTTATTATATCAATTATGCTCCTTGGCAATGGTTCTCCATTGGATTCATTATCGTGGTGGCTGGAACCTATGGTGATTTAGTGGAATCCTTATTTAAGCGAAGCATGAATATTAAGGATTCCGCGGATACGATTCCTGGACATGGTGGATTTTTAGATCGATTTGATGGATTGCTTTTATCTATCCCATTTATCATTACATTTTTGAAATTATTTTCATAAATAACCGTTTAACTAATTTTAATGCTCAGCTCCTTATAAATTTCGTTTAATTTGCAAGATGTTTAAACCCGCACTTATTTTCGCGATTTTATTTTGTCTGACCATGGGGAAAGCCTTTTCTCAGGGACAGGATAAAACGATATTATTCCAAGTGCAAGTCGTTGCTAAAAATGGGTCTGAGTTTTTGCCCATGGCCTATGTATATAATCCAAAAGCTGGAAGGGGTGCATTAAGTGATAATTTTGGCCGAGCGGATTTATTGGTTTTTCCGGGCGATAGCCTTGTTTTTACTTATATAGGCTATAAAAAACAATATTACATCATACCTAAGTCGGAGGATCAGATCCAACAAAAAATCATCTCCATGGATGAAGATTCTAAAATGTTGGCCGAAGTAAAGGTATTTCCACATGCCTCAGAAGAAGAATTTAAACAGGCATTTCTGAACATGCGTTTGCGAGATGAACGCCAAAGAGCCATTTTGGCCAATAACCTAGAACAGTCCAAGTTGAACGTCTACGCACTCCAAGCAGGTTTGGGGGCGGCGTCTAATTTCCGGAATTTCTCAGATATGATGACCTCTGCTCAGTCCAATAAGTCTTTTTATGCGAGTCCATTGTTGTCCCTTACCAATCCATTTGCTTGGATGAGCTTTATTCAATCCGTTAAAAACGGTGATTTGAAAAAGAAAGACTGGAAGAAGGCCTACGAATTTATGCCGAAAGAAAATATTTCTAGGCAAATGTTTTTACGGGATAATTCTAAAAATTAGGATCGATTCATTGGACTCGTGCTAATCATCACAGGATCTAGTCCACATGGAATCTAATAGAATTCTTTAGTTGATCCAGGAATAAAAGATCAGGGAATCATTTATCGCTCAAAGTCTAATCATTTATCGCTCATATTATAGCTTTTGTGAGCGACAATTTATATTTTTGTGAGCGATAAATTTATAAATGGCAAAGAAACTTACCTTTTCTACTACTGAGATTCTTGAATATATTAAGAATAATCCTCTATGCTCTTCCGTTGAGATATTAGATGGCATTAGTCAAAAAATGAGTATTGCAACCTTGAAAAGGGTATTGCAAGATTTAATTTCATCCTCTTTAGTGAATAAATTGGGTGAATTGAAAAATAGGAGATATGAAATTAGTCCCGTTTATGAAATTATCAGACCTATAGACGTCAATCAGTATTTTGAAAAAGAGATAGACGAAAGAATTATTCAAGATAGGTTTAATCATGAGTTGATGAGTGAAACCCTTAGGACGATTTCTTTATTTACCGATCTTGAAAATGATTATTTAATTGCTTTACAAGCTCAGTTTAAATCAAACTCTTCAAAATTATCTAGTAGTGAATATAAAATTGAGTTAGAACGGTTAGCCATAGATTTAAGTTGGAAGTCATCTCAAATTGAGGGGAATACCTATACCTTATTAGAGACTGAGCGACTTTTAAAGGATAAAGAAACTGCTGCAGGCAAGACAAAGGATGAAGCGATCATGTTATTGAACCATAAAGACGCTTTAGACTTTATAATAGGTCATCCTGAGTTTATTAAGCCATTAACGGTTTCAAGTATTGAAGATATTCATAGTATATTGGCTAAGGATTTAGGTATTACAAGAAATATCAGAAGGAGGAGGGTTGGGATTTCTGGTACCAACTATAAACCGTTGGAAAATGAGTTTCAAATTAAAGAAGCTCTAGAATCAATGTGCGTTGTTATAAATGCAAAGGAAAGTATTTTTGAAAAGGCATTGTTGGCGCTTATGTTAATATCTTACATACAACCTTTTTCAGATGGAAATAAAAGAACTGCTCGAATAATAAGTAATGCTATTTTGATGAATAATCACTACTGTCCTATTTCATTTAGAACCATTAATTCAATAGAGTATAAGAAGGCCATGTTGATTTTTTATGAGCAAACCAATATAAATCCTTTTAAAAATGTGTTTATAGGTCAATTTGAATTTGCTGTAAATACTTATTTTTAAGATAATCCTAAAACTTATTAGGGTCGGTCTCTAAATCAATCATTTCAAGACAAATGTTTTTACGAGATAATTCGAAAAATTAAAGCTTCTCTATTTACTTATATATTTTTCTCGATCCACTCCGTCGGAGTCATCTTATATTCAGCTTTAAAGGCTGCATAGAATCTTGATTTATTTTTAAAACCACAAACAGCCGAAATTCCTTCTATGGACATTTGCAAATGCATATTGTCTTTAAATAGCTGGATCGCATGGCTTATTCGCAAGCGATTCCTATATTCTGGAAAGGGAGTTTGCAATTGTTTGTTGAAAAAACTTGATACGCGCAAATGTGGAATATTTAACTCCCTGGAAAGGTCATGCAATGAAAATTCTGATTTCAAAAATGGTTTTTCCTTTTCTAAATAGTTCATCATATGCTCCATGCCATCTGAATGGTCAAATTTTAATGGCTCAACCTCATGTTTACTATTTTTTATATTGTTAAAAAAACGTTTAATAAAATTGATCAAGGAGTTATTGGGATTAAACCCATAGATCAATTGTGGAAACATCAACAAACTTACAATAGGTAAAAGGGGAAAATAACTAAATAGTTCTGAATGTTTTGCCAAGGGTAATCTAAAGGCTACATCTAAAGGTATAGGTAAATGATATGAAGCATAAATTAAAAACATAATTGGAGGAGCCGTGGTGATTGTAAATATATACAAGAGCGAACGAATGATTTTTGAAATTTTCGGCTTTACTAATTGATTTTTTCTCTTTTCTAACAAATATAAAATGCTCAAAATAAGAAAAGAATTGTTAATCAAAGGAATTAAAATCCGTTGTATATTTAAATTAAACAATAAAGTGTATTCCTTCGGAAAATTTCTAAAATGAATTTGCTGTTGTATGGAATTAACTAAATGAATCTTTTCTTCCATGGGCAATTGATAATAAGGAAGCATATTTATAAATATAAAGACACTTGGTAAACAAAAAAGTAGCATTTGAGTATTGAAAACCAATTTTTCTTCAATGATGCTTTTGCTATATAAATAAACAAATGGGCAAATGAGGATAATTATTGGATCCGTTTGAAATAATATAAAGCTTAGCTCATTTAAATGAGATGGGCTATTAAGCAAAATTCCAGTAAGCAGTCTTAAATTAAAGATTAGAATGATAATACAAAGGTATAGAACAGCTTTTTGCTCTCTCCATTGAAAATTCAATAAAAGTAAGCACAGAAATACATTTAAAAAAATAGACGTAAAGATCATTTTAGAACATATTTTTAATAGTTGCGGAACAATTTTTTGATCCAAAACAAAGGTATCGTTTTGTTTAAAATTAAACTACCTACTTTTTTACATGTTGTTTAATTTTCCTCAAAATTGAACTAATTTCTACTTCAATATTCATTTATAATCCATTTCCAAGAACGTGTTTTGCAGTTCCTTGTAAAAAAATAGGGACCTTAACCTAGTTCTAATAATGATTTCAAAACCTTCATACTCGTTCATTCGAGGGCTGTTTATTTGTTTGGTATTTGCATTGATTACGATTCAAGTAAAAGCCCAACAATTCAAACTTACCCAGGGCATCGCCATCACACAGTTTAATTACCAAAATGAGCAGGGCCAAAATGTCCAAGGGTTAAAGTCGGGCTCCGGAATGGCCTTTGCCCTCGCTTATCACAAAGCCAGTTTGGTGGATTCCGCCAAATATAAACTAGACCAAACACCTTTCGCTATTTATTTGGGTCAAAACCCGAAGGTAGCCAAACTACTGAGTTTGATCAATCATGACTTAGGTCTTCAATTTTCACAACTAAACGCCGTCGGCGATATTCAAAACAATGCCTTTTCTTATCAGACCGATTACATAGGCTTGCATGGAAAATTAGGAGTTAGGATCCCATTGCCCTGGAAGTTTTCGCTGAACCTGCAAGCGATTGCCAGTGTAAATAAAATTGTACACGGAAATCAATTGCTCATGAACCATTATGTGGACCTAACAGACGACGCACAATTTGCCCAAATAAAAATCATGGCCGGCTTCGGCGCAGAATTCGAGAAAAGATTTTCAGATAAGTTGGCAGGCTTCTTTACTTACCAACAAACCCAGACGCTGAACTCCAATCCCGTAGGTCAGTCGACACTCCACTTTAAACCAACAATCTTCTCCGTTGGCATCCGCCTACTTAATTAGATCCGCCTATGAACAGAATATATACCCTGATTATTTTTTTACTAATCACTCACTTAAGCAAAGGCCAATACCTAAAAATGGCCACGATCTCCTCTTGGGGCGGCACAAGCTCCTCGGGCAATTACATGTCCCAGGTCGTGGGCCAGTCGAGCGTCATCGCTGGAACTGAAAGCAAACAGGGAACGGTTTTCCGACAAGGCTTTAAACAACCGACCAGCTTGCAGAAAAAAACACAAGCTAGCGGCATGTTACAAATGGCTGAGGGCGAGGGGAGTCCTTGGTCTTTTCAAGCCTACCCGAATCCGTTTAAGGATGCATTGAGTGTGAAATTTGATCAGAATACAACGCTTCCGACCCGATTTACTTTGTATGACATCGATGCCAACATCATCTGGGAGCAGAGTTATCCTGAAAATCAAACCGAAATCAAACTGGAGAAGTTCCAAGGCATCAAGGCCGGAAAATACATTTTGCAGGTATTCCAAAAAGGAAAGCCGCAGAGTCAGTCATTGATTAAAGAGGTACAATAAATCAACACATTAAAAAGATAAAACAACGAGTATATCAACATCCTAGTTCTTAAATAATATTAATCATGAAGTATTACAAGTATTTACTAACCCAACTGCTAATCCTTAGTAGCCTAGCTGGTTTGCTAGGTCAAACAAATAAGAAAACCCTGAATTACCAAGCGGTGATTTTGGACCCAAAGGCCATTGACATTCCGGGAGCCAGCATCGTGGGCCAGCCGCTCAGCAAGGGCAATGTGTGTTTGCGCTTTAGTTTATTGAATGCGCAAGGGGGATTGGACTACGAGGAAACCCAGCAAGTTACCACCGATGAATATGGCTTAGTGAATGTGGCGATCGGAGCTGGAGTACAAGCCCAAACTGGAAATAGCACTACTATTTATAAGAGCTTTGAAAGCGTGGTTTGGAACTCAAGTGTGAAGAGCTTAAAAGTCAGTGTCAGTTATGATGGTTGCAATAGCTTTAAACAAGTAAGCTCACAAGCTTTTAACTATACCCCTTATGCCCTTTATGCGGAATCGGTGGATTATAAAAATGTCAGAGATGCTCCCACAAAACTATCACAATTCAGCAATGATCCAGGCTATATAATTCCAAAGGATTTGGATCCACTCAAGGCGGATATCAAAAGTAATACAAGCCAACTCGCTACGGCCAATCAAACCATTGCTGATAACAAGAAAAGCAGCGATGCGGCATTCTTAGTGGTGAATCAAAGCATTACTAGCCTAGACACAAAAGTAGCTGACAACACTACGGCCATCAAAGCAAATACAAGTTCAATCGGTACAATTAGTACGAAACTCGTAGACCAACAAAATCAGATTACGGCGACCAATAACAATTTAAATACCCAGATTGGAGGATTACAGGGACAACTAAATACCACCAATTCCACGGTAAGTAACTTAACAGGAGTAGCAGAAGTAGTTTCTAATAAATCCACTTCAACGAATTTAGGAGGAGCTAGTCCTTCAGACCAATTGTACCCAAGTCAGAAAGCAGCAAAGTCCTACATCGACAATGCCATATACGATGCGGTGGGATCCGGCGTTCCAGATGCGACGACCTTAGCGGCAGGTAAAGTTAAGTTAGCGGGGGATTTGGGCGGTACGGCGGCTAGCCCTACCGTGCCGGCATTGGCTGGTAAAGAAAATAGCAGCAACAAAACGACGGCTATTGATTTAGGAGCGGGGAATCCTTCGGATCAATTATACCCAAGTCAAAAAGCAACGAAAGCCTATGTAGATAATTCAATTTACCAGGCGGTTGGATCCGGCGTGCCGGATGCGACCACCAATGCGGCGGGTAAGTTGAAGTTGGCCGGTGATTTAGCCGGAACTGCATCAAATCCAACCGTTCCGGGTTTAATTTCAAAAGAGGATGTGTCCAATAAATCAAATTCAACTTCCTTAGGAACTAGTACGACCTCCTACCCAACCCAACATGCAGTTAAAGCCTATGTGGATGCGCAGATTGCGAATGCAACGATTGCTGATGCCAATAGCTCAACCAAAGGAAAAATTAAATTGGCCGGAGCGTTGGGGGGAACGGCTGATGCTCCGACTGTCCCCGGATTAGTTTTAAAAGAAGATGTGGCAAATAAATCGGCAGCCGCTGATTTAGGAGCTGGTAGCACTTCTGATGACAAGTATCCAAGCCAAAAGGCCGTTAAAACCTATGTGGATAATCAAGTAGCCACCGCAAACATCGCGGATGCCAGCGCGACAATTAAAGGTAAATTACAATTGGCCGGCGATTTAGCAGGAACCAATTCATCTTCATCAGCACCAGTAATTTCAAACAATGCAATTAACAGTGCGAAGATTGAAGATCGAAGCATTGCAACGGATGACATTGCGGATTTGGCGATTACGAATGGGAAAATATTTGGTGTGGCAGGATCCAAAGTTTCAGGAGACATTGCAGGAAATGCGGCAAACGTGACTGGTTTAATCGCGGTGGGCAACGGTGGAACTGGAGCTTCGAGTTTAACGGGATACGTGAAAGGAAATGGAACATCGGCCATGACTACCGTGAGTTCGATTCCCGTTTCGGACGTTACCGGAGCAGTGAAAAAAGTGAATGGGACGCTTCCTAATGCGTCAGGTGAAGTGCAAATATTTTTTGGTCGAGTAAGCACCGGAACTTATGTCAATAGGCCGACTTTCTCGCAGACTAATCAAACTAATGGGGACATTTACGTCGTTTCTGGTGATAATACTTCTTCACATAATGGGCGAACCTTTATTCGGGATGACAATGCTTGGAATGAAGTTGCACCCAATACAGCTGCGACAGATGCGCGTTACCTGCAACTTGGGGGAGGAGTAATGGAAGGGAATATAAGTGTCCCAACAGGCAAAAAAGTTACCTTAGCAGACGCTCCTTCCGGATCTACCGATGCGGCAAATAAAGGATATGTGGACTCCAAAATTTCCAGCGAGGTTCCCAATGCTACGACGAGCGTTTCAGGGAAAATCCAGTTGGCCGGTGATTTAGGGGGTACGTATCTTTTGCCAACGGTCCCTGGATTAGCCGACAAAGCTCCGAAAAACGATCCTGCATTTACCGGAACTGTAACGGGAATTACCAAAGCCATGGTCAATTTAGCCAATGTGGATAACACGAGTGATGCAAACAAACCCGTTAGTAATGCCACGCTTACCGCTTTGAATGCAAAAGCACCTATAGTTTCTCCTTCATTTACGGGAACGGCAACTTTCGAAGATGTTTCTGGAATTAGCAAGTCGGAGGTCGGCTTGGGCAGTGTAGACAATACCAGCGATTTAGCTAAACCCATTTCGACTTCCACCCAGACAGCCTTAGATGCGAAGGAAAATGCGACGAACAAATCAAATGATGCTAGTTTGGGTCAAAGTGCGACTTTGTATCCTTCCCAATATGCCGTGAAAACCTATGTAGATGCACAGGTTTCTTCCGGTGCACCGGATGCGAATGTATCTACCAAAGGTAAGATTCAATTGGCCGGAGATTTAACAGGAACAGCGGCTTTGCCAACCATTGCTACAGGGGCGATTACAAGCGTTAAAATCTCAGATGGGACAGTAGCCACAATTGATCTTGCGGATCAAGCAGTCACCGACGCCAAAATTGGTGGTGTCGCAGGAAGTAAAGTTTCAGGAAATATTTTGGGCAATGCAGCCAATGTAACAGGAACTGTTGCTGTGACCAATGGAGGAACTGGAGCTACAACATTAACATCTGGCTCACTTTTGAAAGGTAATGGCACAAGTGCAATTTCAACTGCGTCTGCCGGAACGGATTATTCGGCCGGAACATCCGCATTGGCAACAGGTATTTTGAAATCAACAGCAAGTACTGGGGCACTAACCATTGCTGCTGCATCTGACTTTCCGACTTTAAATCAAAGTACAACGGGAAATGCAGCTACTGCGACCAAATTGGCAGCTACAAAAACCATCAATGGTGTTGCATTTGACGGTTCCTCGGATATCACGATATCTGCCTCTGCAGGAACTTTATCAGGAACCGTAGCCGTGGCCAATGGAGGAACTGGAGCTACATCATTAACTTCTGGCTCACTTTTGAAAGGTAATGGCACAAGTGCAATTTCAACTGCGTCTGCCGGAACGGATTATTCGGCCGGAACATCCGCATTGGCAACAGGTATTTTGAAATCAACAGCAAGTACTGGGGCACTAACCATTGCTGCTGCATCTGACTTTCCGACTTTAAATCAAAGTACAACGGGAAATGCAGCTACTGCGACCAAATTGGCAGCTACAAAAACCATCAATGGTGTTGCATTTGACGGTTCCTCGGATATCACGATATCTGCCTCTGCAGGAACTTTATCAGGAACCGTAGCCGTGGCCAATGGAGGAACAGGAGCAGCGACAGCCACACAAAATTATATTTTTGCTGGACCGGCAACCGGATCTACGGCGGCAGCACCTGGGTTTAGAGCATTAGCAGCAGCTGATATTCCAGCCTCAGCCATTTCATTTGATAAAATTCAAAATATAAATACAGGGAAATTATTGGGAAGTATCAGTGCTTCTGCTGCAGCTCCTGGTGAGGTGACGGTAGGCACAGGATTAAGTTTATTAAACGGGTCTTTGACCGCTACGAATGGTGGTACCGTGACCAGCCTATCTGGTATAACTATTGGAACGTCTGGAGATGGAATAACTGCTAGCATAGCGAATGCAAGCACCACACCAAGCATCACCTTGAATATTCCAGATGCATCCGCCACCGCTCGTGGTGTTGTGACGACGGGAGTGCAAACGATTGCTGGGGCAAAAACTTTTTCAGGAAATACCACCATCGCCGGCACACTAAATGTTACCGGTGTAACCACACTAACAGCAGCTCCTGTACTTTCTAGTACAACCGCTTCGCAAGCATTGTTCACGGATGCGAGTAAAAACGTAGTATCAAAAGCCGTTACTGGTACCGGGGATGTGGTACTCAAAGATTCACCTAGCTTTTCCGGAATGGTTACGATCCCCACAGCGACTGTTTCCGGCGCTATAACGGCTAAAAACTACGTAACCACAGTTCCAGCTGCAACCACAGCAGCGGCAACTACTTCCATCGATTTTTCAACGGGCAATATCTTTAAACTTTCCTTAGGGACGAATATTACGACGCTATCCATCTCCAATGCCGTAGCGGGAACATATCTCTTGGAAATCATTCAAGGGGGAACCTATACAATTGCTTTCCCAGCAGCGTGGAAATGGTCAGGAGGTTCAGCGCCAACGATCACCGCGACGAGTGGTAAGACGGATATTATCACCATCGTTTACGATGGCACCACCTATTTTGCATCTGCCGTTCAAAATTTCTAGGTATGAAATATACATTTATTTTATTCTTGGGCTTATTGGGAAACTGTTTGCGGGCGCAAGTGATCCCGATAGGGTTTCTAAAAACCCCTCGTGCACCCTTTGTGGCACCCGCCATTGTTACGAATGGGTTGATTTTGTATTTAGATGCAGCCAATCCATTGAGTTATACGGGAAGTGGATCTACCTGGTCTAATTTAATTACCGGGAATTCGGTGGCAAATTTTACCTTGAATAATGCAACGTATACGAGTAATAATGGAGGATCCATCCGATTTTCAAGTTCTGGATATGGGCGCACCACAAGTACGTTTGGAAGGATTGCCAATTATACGATTGAAATATGGGTTAAAATAGAAGGTACAACTGGTAGAGCACCTACTTCAAACTATACTCCCTGTTTATTTTCTGAAGTCTATGCAAATGCAAGTATTAATATGGTATTAGCTTATAATTCGTATAATTTCCCTAGCCCACCCTCTTCGAATCAATACACGGCAGGCTACTATAATAATGGCTGGTTTACTGTTACGTCTACTTCGAATACAAGCGACCTGAATAATTGGTTACATATTGTAGCAACATACGATGGGAGTGTTTGCAACATTTATAAAAATGGGGTGAAAATTACCTATGCAACCATCGGAACGAACCCAAGTACGTCAAGCGGGGGTTATTATATAGCGCAGCGTTGGGATGGTGGGGATTTTGTTTATGGCGAATACTCCATGGTCAATTTGTACAACCGTGCCTTAACTGCTTCGGAAGTGACAACCAATTACAACCAATTTAAATTACGATTTGGCATTTGATTTGCAACATGAAAAAATTCATTGTTCTTCTCGTCCTTTTTCCTATGATTGGCCTCGGTCAAGTAATTCCTGTAGGGTTTATTAGGCAAATTTTACCTCCTAGCTTGGATAATACTCCGAACGTAACGAACGTTTCTTCTAATTCAGCGACGCTTGGAAGTACTTTATTTTCTTCAGGCGGTAGCATAACAAGTATTGGAGTTAAATATGGTACTGATATCTATTTCGTCACTTCATCTACTAATTTAATTACTGCCAGTGCTTCGCCCGGTAATTATTCGACAATCATATCAGGCTTGAATGCATCCACGACCTATCATGCGCGATTTTTTGCTACCAATTCTGCTGGTACTATAAATGGAGACGTGATTAGTTTTACCACCTCCATTCCTCTTAAGGCAGTTGGCGATTCTTATGGTGGAGGAAAAATATTTTATATTTTAAAATCAGGTGATGCAGGATATGATGCCAATATTCAACATGGTTTGATTGCAGCAACGAGTGATCAGTATACAGGAAATATCCCTTGGTCAAAAAATATAATATTTATTGGGAATACTTCACAATTAATTGGATCTGGTTTAGCTAATACAACACGAATTATTTCTTTGCAAGGCAACACGGGTAATTATGCTGCAAAAATTGCTCGTGATTATATATCTAATGGTTATTCAGATTGGTATCTCCCATCTGTTAATGAAATGAAAGAATTAATTGCTCAAAGGGCTATTGTTGGTGGCTTTACTCTTAATAGTTATTATTGGACTTCATCGGAACATACTACTAACTTATCCCAAACTGATGGTTCTACTTACGCAAAAACAGCTTGGATACAACAAAATGCAAGTACAATACCTGTTCCAGGTGAGGCAGGCAAAACATACGGTAACGTGGCAGTGAGGCCAATTAGATCTTTTTAATTTTTATTATATGTGAAAAGCGTACCAAAGTAACCTCAATAGAATTTATTTACAAACAGGAAAAGCCGAAAACTGTATCCTAGAGTAGGCAATTAACAATCAAATCGCATGAAAAATAAATTTGTTACCTGTGCAGTGTTTTCTTTTTTATGCTTGAGTATGGCTTCTTGCTATACCTTATCCTACACGGTGGGAAACGGTCCTCAAATGGGAGTGACGGTCGTTGAGAAAAATCATTTTCTAGTCGCAGGTTTGGCACCCATTAAGACCGCTGATCCAACAAAAATGGCTGGCGATGCTAAAAATTACCAGGTAACGATCACGCACACGTTTGTAGATGGGTTGATCAATTTACTGACGAGTGGGTTATATACTCCCACAACGACGATTGTCAAGAAATAGATTTTTTTCCAGTCTTCTGGATTTGCTTATCGTAGGAGTATAGATTATTCCTTAATGTGTTCCAAATTATAATAATACCTAACCATGAAAAATTATATGTCTTTTTTGCTCATGCTAACCTGTCTGGTTAGCGTGAGCGCCCTCGGGCAAACAAGCAAGAAAACGCTTAATTACCAAGCGGTCATAATGGATCCTAAGGCCATTGACATTCCAGGGGCCAGCATCCTAGGTCATCCCTTAAGCAAGGGAAATGTATGTTTGCGATTTAGCCTCCTTAATGCTTCCGGGAGATTGGATTATGAAGAAACCCAACAAATCACCACCGACGAATATGGGTTGGTGAATGCGTCGATAGGAGGCGGAGCACAAACTCAAGCCAGGAATAGTATGAGCATATACAATAATTTTGACAGTGTGGTTTGGACCTCGAGCGTGAAGAGTTTACAAGTAAGTGTCAGTTATGATGGCTGTAATAACTTTAGTCAGGTAAGCTCTCAAGCTTTAACTTATACTCCCTATGCGTTATATGCGGAGGCAGTGGATTATAAGAATGTACGTGATTCGCCCACTAAATTATCGCAATTTAGTAATGATGCGGGGTACTTAATTCCTAAAGATTTGGATCCGGTTAAGGCTGACATTAAAAGCAACACGAATCAAATCGCCACGGCCAACCAAACCATTATGGACAACAAGAAAACTAGCGATGCGGCATTTTTGATCGTCAACCAAAGCATCACTAGTTTGGATACCCAAGTAGCGGAAAATAAAAGGTCCATCAGCACCATGAATACGAAACTAAGTGAACAACAAAATCAGATTTCCGATAACCGCTATCAGATTACGGCCACCAATAATAATTTGAATACTCAGATAGGAGGATTACAGGGACAGATAAATAATACTAATTCAACGGTTAGTAATTTATCGGGCATTGCAGAAGTAGTTTCGAATAAATCCACCTTCACGGATTTAGGAGGAGCTAATCCTTCAGACCAATTGTATCCAAGTCAAAAAGCAGCGAAGGCCTACGTAGACCAATCGATTTCTCAAATAGCCTCCAGCGGAGTGCCAGATGCAACCACATTGGCTTCAGGAAAAATTCAAATTGCGGGTGATTTGGGTGGAACAGCCACGAACCCGACGATTCCAGCGCTGGCCAATAAAGAAAATAGCAGCAATAAATCCACGAGCATACAAACAGATGCCTTGTCTGATACGAAATATCCATCGGTGAAAGCCGTGAAAACTTATGTGGACCAAGCTACGATGGGAACTGCCTTAGCGGCTGATTTGTCTAACAAAGCGAATATAGTTTCCCCCGCATTTACGGGAACTCCAACAGCTCCTACACAAACTACCGGCGATAATTCTACAAAATTAGCCACGACTGCGTTTGTCGCCACAGCGGTGAGTGCTGCTACCTCTGGTTCTGCAGGGGTTCCTTATTCTGGTGCCACAGGTCCCGTTGATTTAGGTGGGTATGAACTAACCGTCAGTGGAATTGTTGTTGGCATTGGGGGTGGTGATAACACCAATACTTCCATCGGAAATGCATCCATGCGCGCGAATACGGGTGTACGAAACACAGCCTTTGGTAACGCGTCACTGCAAGCTAATTCGATAGGGTCAGATAATACCGCTGTGGGGTATTTTGCGTTGAATAAAAATACAGCCACGACAAATCCGACCAACATCGGTTCTCAAAATACAGCCATGGGTTCATATTCGTTGAATTCGAATACCACCGGCATCCGTAATACGGGAGTTGGTGCATATTCATTGCAAAGTAATACGACGGGAAACGACAACTCAGCCATTGGATATTATTCATTGAAATCGAATACGACAGGTTATCGAAATACGGCCAATGGGTTTTATGCGCTTAATTCTAATACGACAGGTTTTGAAAATACGGCCAATGGTTTCTTCTCGCTGCAACAAAATTTGACTGGTTCTAACAATACGGCCAATGGGTCTAATTCGCTATTAAACAATACAATAGGTACAAATAATACGGCCAGTGGATCTTCTTCACTCCAGCAAAATACGACAGGTATAAACAATACGGCCATGGGATATAATTCGTTAAAATATAATTCGACAGGGTCAAATAATACATCTAGTGGGTCTTTTTCGTTAATAACAAATACAACAGGTTCAGATAATGTAGCTAATGGCTACGCATCTTTGAATTCAAATACGTCAGGGTATTCCAATACTGCCAATGGAGCTTATTCGCTAGTATTTAATACGACAGGTTTTTATAATGCTGCTCATGGGAATAATTCGTTGCAAAATAATACCACGGGTAATTCCAATACAGCTATTGGGGTTACTGCTGGAATTACAAATACGGTTGGTAGTCAAAACACGCTTATTGGATATGCTGCTGATGTATCATCCAACAACTTATCTAATGCAATGGCGATTGGATATAATGCTAAGGTTGCTAGTAATAACACGATTGTTTTAGGAAATAGCTCGGTTAGCAAAATCGGCGGCCAGGTCGGCTGGACTTCTGCCTCTGATGTTCGGATCAAGAAAAATATCCGAGATACCCAGTACGGCTTAGCGACGGTCATGCAATTAAGGCCTGTGGAGTATTCGTTGATAAGCAATGAACTGAAACAAGTAGGTTTTATCGCACAGGAGGTCAATAAACTCGTACCCGAAGTCATTACGGGAATCGAGGGGGATCTTGAAAAAGGCGAAATTCTAGGAATCACCTATGCAAACTTAGTTCCGGTACTCACGAAGTCGATTCAGGAGCAGCAAAAGCAAATAGATGATCTGCATCAGAAATTAGAAGCGCAGGGTAAAAAAATAGATTCCTTAGTCGCCTTACTGGATGCAAAAAAATAAATGTATGATTGGCCGACTCAATATTTTATCCATGCGTCAGCCACATCATTAATCAGATTTTATTTAGAACAACAAGAGTGTATAAAACCAGGAGATTATATCTCTTGGTTTTATTGTTTTGTAAACATACGATTTATAGGTGGTTGATATGCCACCCTACCGAAAGCCGATGATGGCTAGCATACGTCCGGTAACTCCTTTTTCCTTGCGATGGGAAAAGAAAAGATCATTGTTTTCGATCGTGCAATATTCCGAAATTTCAATTTGAGATATTCCTAAGGTCTTTAGCTGCGCTTCATTGGTCGCTTTTAAATCCACATGCCAACGAGCACCTCGTCGCACTTTATACTCAAATTGTTCCGCCACTTCATCTCCCACTTCAAAATGGGCTAAGCTAATGCAAGGTCCAATATAGGCCAGGATGTCAGCGGGATGAGAACCTCGTAAAATCATCGTGGAGGCAGTTTTGGAAACGATTTGAGCGACAGAACCTTTCCATCCGGCATGGATCGCAGCTACGGTTTTTAGTACAGGGTCGGCCAGCAATATAGGGCAACAATCCGCTATGCCGACTCCCGCAAAAATACCCGGTGCATGTGCGATGATGGCATCGTATCCTGAGGTATATCCCGATTCTTTGGTTTCCCAAATAACATCTCCATGAATCTGATAGGACCGCGCAAGCGCCTGAGGTGAAATACCTAAATCAAGACAAAAAAGAGAAAGATTTTGCTGGACCATGTCCGGATGATCATCCGTATGTAGGCCCAAATTCAGCGACTGATACGCCTGTGTACTTTTTCCTCCGTGGCGAGTGCTGACACCCGCCACGAGTTGAGGAATATGTTTGAAAATGCTAGGAATAATGACTCTTTCCGAAGAATTAGTCATCATAACTCAAACCATATTGTTTTAATACATCCGCCGGAACACCTTTCCATTCATTTGGGGTGTTACCTTTGTAACCTAAATCATCAATACCAATTCTAGAGGTATAAAATCCAGTCGCTGTTAAATTACGCATCAACGTAAAAAAGCTAACCCCTTGTGAGAATTCCTTTTTCGCCTTTTCAGGATAGGCAATATCATCTACGATATTGATTCGCTGAGCAGGTGTGATCTGCGTAAACAACTTAGAAAAGCGACGGTTCGATTCGCTATCTAACCACCTCAATCCTCCACGAACAGGCGTTTTGAATTCTGGCTTATCTTTCACAATAAACTCGATAAAACCAGTTACGCCTGATTGTGACGCGCTTCCTGATTTTTTATCTGCCGGAATGATGATGTCCGAAAGGATGGTGATGGTGTCTAATTCATGTTTATTTAAAAACACTTCTGCCATTAATTTAGCATCTCTTTCTGCCTCATCTTTGGTTCTTCCACCCGGAATTTTTAAGGCAGCAGCTTTGGGAACGCCATTGGCATTTTCCAATTGCTCTATTGCTCTTGCATCCGGATTTAAAACGGCTAATCCTAAGGAACTTAAACCGATATTTTTTAAATAATCTCTTCTTTTCATCTTATAAATTGGCTTTTTTTCTTTGGTCTATAATATATTCTGAAGTTCTAAGCGATAAGGCTAAAATGGTCCAAGTCGCATTTTTATCTCCTTGCGATACAAATGGAGAGGAATCTGCTAAAAATAAATTCTTCACATCATGCGCTTGACAATTTGAATTAACAACGGAGGTGCTAGAATTATTTCCCATTCGGGCTGTTCCCACTTCGTGGATAATTCTACCCGGATCAGCCAAACCATAATTAGTATCCGCGCCCGGTTTTTTACCTAAAGCCTCACCACCCATTTCCTGAATGATTTGCTCAAAGGTATCTTGCATGTGTTTCGCTTGCTTGATCTCGTAATCACTCCATTTGTAATTAAATCGAACGACCGGTATACCGTATTTGTCCACAACATTTGGATCGATTTCACAATAATTATCTTCTCGTGGCACAGGTTCTCCACGTCCAGCAAAACCTACATAAGAACCATAATACCGGCGATAATCTTCCTTCAAAGTCGCACCGTATCCTCCGGCCGCTTTGCGAAGTCCATCTCTCGTATAGTTTTCTTTTCCATTTAATCCTTCAATTCCCCAGCCAAAACCATAACTCGGCATGCCCATTCCACCACCATACTCAATGTGGTATCCACGAGGGAAATCTAATTTTTTATTATCACCCCACCAAGGCGTATACACGTGTAAACCACCCACCCCATCTTCATTATATACCTTACGGTCAAATAATTTCGGAATGATCGCGGAACGCGAAGCACCCGTCGAATCGTTGATGTATTTACCAACCACCCCACTTGAATTTGCAATGCCATTCGGGAAACGAGAACTTTTTGAATTTAATAATAATCGGGCTGTTTCACCTGCCGAAGCAGCTAACATCACAATCTTTCCGCGCACAGAATATTCTTGCAAAGTACCTGTGTGAACATAAGAAACGCCCGTGGCTAAACCTGTAGCCGCATCCGTCATTACTTCTCTGGCCATGGCAAAAGGCAACAAAGTTAAGTTTCCGGTAGCCATAGCTGGTTTTACTAACACCGACGAAGATGAAAAGTCAGCATAAGCTGAACATCCACGATTACATTGTGCACAGTAAAAACATGAGCCACGCTCGCTGTTTATCGGTTTTGTTAGGATAGATAAGCGAGAAGGGTAGGTGGGAATTCCCAATGCCTTATTGGCCTTCTTAATCATCAATTCATGTAAACGAGGCTTAGGCGGCGGCAAGAAAAATCCATCTGGATCATTTCTAAGTCCTTCGTTAGTCCCAAAAACCCCTAGCATTTTATCTATTTTATCATAAAATGGCTTCATGTCATCGTAGCCAATCGGCCAGTCATCTCCTAACCCATCAATGCTTTTTCTTTTGAAATCGTCCGGGCCAAAACGTAATGAAATACGTCCCCAGTGATTGGTTCTTCCTCCCACCATACGTGCACGAAACCAGTCAAATTTAGTCCCGTTTTTACGAGTATACGGTTCTCCGTCAATTTCCCAGCCGCCATACGCAGCATCGAAATCTCCAAAGGCTCTGGTTGTTCCAGTTCCTCTGCGAGGGGATTCGTAAGGCCATTTTAATTGGGTGATGTTCTTAGGGTCAGCGGGATCAAAGGGTTGGCCTGCCTCTAACACACAAACTTTAGCGCCAGCCTTTGTTAATGTATGTGCAGCCATTCCTCCTCCTGCTCCTGAACCCACAATGACTACATCAAAAACTTCTTGTTGTGATTGAATGTAAATTGAATTATTGATCATTATTTTTCTATAGGTTTAAAGAATGGTAAAAGTATAAAATTTGAGTTATTTTTGCTTTCATTACCCATAATTATTTTGGCAAAAAATACAAAAAATGGGGAGGAACCTTTGAAAAAAGGGGAAACCCCGTTGTCCCGACAGTTTAATCAGATCAAGGCTAAATATCCTGGAGCAATATTATTGTTTCGAGTGGGGGATTTCTATGAGACTTTTGGGGAAGATGCGGTGAAAGCGTCTAAAATTTTGGGGATCGTTTTAACACGCCGAAACAATGGAAATGCAGATGATCATTTGGCGGGATTTCCGCATCATTCTTTAGATACTTATTTGCCTAAATTAGTCCGTGCGGGTCAGCGCGTGGCTATTTGCGACCAATTAGAAGATCCGGCTTCCGCCAAAGGAATTGTGAAAAGGGGGGTCACTGAATTAGTGACGCCAGGGGTTTCCTTTAATGACCAAGTACTTGACCATAAGCGCAATAACTATGTGGCGGCTTTGTCCTATTCGGAGAAAGAGTCATTGTTTGGACTCGCTTTTTTAGATATTTCCACGGGCGAATTTATGTGTTCTCAGGGACCTTTGGCCTACATTCAGAAGATGGTGCAAAGTTTCATGCCTTCTGAAATTTTATATCCCAAAAAATACCGACCGCTCTATTTGGAGCATTTCGGAGATGCCTTCCATTCATTTACACTGGAGGAATGGATTTTTACCCATGAGTTTACTTATCCATTGATGACCCAGCATTTCAAGACTCAAAATTTAAAAGGTTTTGGGATTGAAGATATGCCGCTGGGTGTGATTGCCGCCGGGGTTATTTTACATTATTTGGCAGAGACGGAGCATAATCAAGTTGGTCATATTTCTACGATTCAGCGAATAGAGGAAGATAAATATGTGTGGTTGGACCGATTTACCATTCGGAATTTGGAGTTAATTCATTCAGTTCAAGAGGGTGGTGTGCCATTGATCCAGTTGATGGATCAAACGCTCACTCCCATGGGCGCTCGCTTGTTGAGAAAGTGGATGGTCCTACCTTTAAAAGAGTTGAAGGCCATAAATGAGCGCCAAGAAGGGGTCGCTGGACTTATTTCCTCTGCTGATTTATTGGATTCCTTGGTTCATTTATTAAAGCCAGTGGGGGATTTGGAACGTTTGATTTCCAAAGTGGCCGCCACTCGGGTCAATCCGCGGGAGTTGTTGCAATTGAAACGGGCGCTCCAACAAATCCCCGAGATTAAGGAATTGCTGGCTAATCAATCCTCTAGATATTTGGCAAAATGGGCGGACCAATTAAATCCATGCCTAAAACTGGTTCAGAAAATCGATGAGGCTTTGCGAGAAGATGCGCCTATGTTGATTCATCAGGGCGGCATTATTAAAACAGGCTTTTTGTCGGAACTGGACGAATTACATTTGTTGTCGGCCAACGGCAAGGAATATTTAGCTTCCATGCAGAAGCGTGAAATTGAACGTACGGGCATCAGTTCCTTAAAAATATCGTACAATCGAGTTTTTGGATATTATTTGGAAGTGACACATGCACACAAAGATCGGGTGCCGGCCGACTGGATTCGCAAGCAAACCTTGGTGAATGCGGAACGCTACATTACAGAGGAGTTGAAAATGTATGAGGAGAAGATTTTAACGGCGGAGGATAAAATCGCGTCGATTGAGTTGGGCATTTTTAATGAATTGGTGCGGGAGGCTTTGGGGTATTTGGAACTCATTCAGATTAATGCGACCGGCTTGGCTACCTTAGATGTGTTGACGAGTTTTGCGGTAGTCGCTCAAAAAAATAAATATGTAAGGCCTGTTTTACATGAGGGAGATGTGATCGAGATTATTGCGGGTCGACATCCCGTGATCGAAATGTCTTTGGCCGCCGGGGAAGAATACGTTCCGAATGATGTGTTTTTAGATCATGAAACCCAACAAATCATGATGATTACGGGGCCTAATATGGCGGGAAAATCCGCGCTTTTGAGGCAGACTGCCTTGATTGTTTTGTTGGCCCAAATGGGTTCTTTTGTACCCGCAGATTCGGCCAATATCGGTTTAGTCGATAAGGTATTTACTCGAGTGGGTGCTTCGGATAACTTGTCCAAAGGGGAGTCGACCTTCATGGTCGAGATGACGGAGACCGCTGCTATTTTAAATAATTTGTCTAGTCGGTCTTTAGTGTTATTGGATGAAATCGGTCGGGGTACATCTACTTACGATGGCGTGTCGATGGCCTGGGCGATCGCCGAGCATCTACATAATCATCCCAAAAACAGTGCTAAGACATTATTTGCTACCCATTACCATGAATTAAATCAGTTGGCCGAAGACTTCCCTCGCATAAAAAATTACCATGTATCGGTCAAAGAAGTCGGCAATAAAATTGTTTTTCTTCGCAAATTATTGCCGGGAGGCTCGGCGCATAGTTTTGGTATTCATGTGGCCCAAATGGCCGGCATGCCCAATTCATTAGTCTTAAGAGCGCATGAAATTTTACAAAATTTAGAAAAGGATCATTCGTTGGATGACCATGTGGAACGCTTAAAAGAGATGCCAAAAGCAAATTTCCAAATGAGTTTATTTGGTGCCGAAATTCCTGAGGGATTACAAAAAGTGCAGGATCAATTAAATGCCTTGGATGTCAATACGCTTTCGCCGATAGAGGCGTTGTTGAAGTTGAATGAACTGAAGCGGGTTTTAGGTAACAAGTAATTTCAATTCCTCACATCCAATCCCCAATTCAATTTATTGCGGAGTGTTTGAAGAAAATCGTCGCCAGGGATTTTGACGATTTTGCCTGAAAATGCAGCTTTTTTGACTTCAATGGATATTTTGCTATCGATTACACGAGATCGTGAATCGATGGAAATAAGGAAATTTTGACTTCTGCTGCTCACTTCAAATTTCAAAACAGAGTCACTGGATACGATTAAGGGACGCACATTTAAATTATGTGGGCTCATTGGCGCGATAATAAATGAATCCGAAGTAGGAATGACTAATGGTCCTCCAACGGAAAGCGAATATCCCGTAGATCCTGTAGCTGTGGATACAATGATCCCGTCAGCCCAATACGTATTCAAGTAATTGCCGTCTAAAAAAGTTTTGATTTGAATCATGGAAGACGAATCGGTCTTCATAATACCTACTTCATTTAGGCCAAAATCTTTGCCATGAAATAAATCTATTTCGGCATCCACCGAGACTAAACATCTATCCTCTATGCTATATTCGTTTGATAAAACATGTTGCAAAGCTTGGGGAACTTCTTCGGGAGAAAGTGTGGCCAAGAAACCTAATCGGCCTGTGTTAATTCCCAAAATGGGTATTTCCTTAGCGCCCACATGGCTTAAAGTCTCTAAAAATGTTCCATCTCCACCAATACTCCAAGCCATTTGAACATTTTCTGGGCCTTGATCTACTGAGTAACTTTGAAATTCATCTACTTTGAATCCATGCTCTTTCAAGTGGGCAATAAAGCTTTCTGAAATTTGAATCTTTTCGTTTTTCGATGAGATATCCGCCCATAATTTTTCCATCACGGGCTTCATGTCAGCCGAAAACTCCTTTCCGTGAATGGCTAATGGAAAATTCAAAGCTTAAGGATTTAAATATTTCAGCAATAAATCAAAGCGCGATTGGTCCACCTCTTCTTGGTTGCCAAACATGAACGCCTTTTCAATATGAATTTCGTGTCGCTCTAAGCTTTTCACGATGGTTGAAAATTGGTCTGTTTGAATTTGTAAAATTAATTCAGGCCAAACGTGATCTTCTTTGGTCGATTTCGTTAAATAACTTCTCGTAATTAAGCCTTTATTTTCTTCAATTATTTTGGCAATGACACTCATGGAGTCTCTTTGAGTATGAAAGACAATGCGAATAATTCCTCCATTTTGCGCATTAAATCCGGTGTAAAATAAGGTTTTAGCAACGGATTGCCAAGGTAAATATCCTTGGTATTTCATTTGTTCATCCACCACAGGAATGACCCAAAATCCACTTTCCTCAAAAAAGGGTAGACTTGCTAAAATATCCTCTTCCGTTTCTATTTTTACCTGATTGAGCTCATGCTGAAATTGGTCAATTTTGCCATCCGGATGCGTGGCTTTCATTAACATTTCCTCGGTTATATTTCCGATCCATTGCTTCTTGTCAAGCACGGAAATGACGTTCATGTTATTGGAGTGCATGATTTTCAAAGATTTTTGCACCGAATCTTGAATGGAAATGGTGGGTAAATCAAAGGATAAAAATGCGAGTGCCATCATGACGCAACGGGATTATTTTCTAACCATGTTGACAAAATGCGATTGAATTCGTCAGGTTGTTCCATCATGGGCGCATGGCAGCATTTATCAATGAAATGCAATTCAGATCCTGGAATTAATTGATTGAATTCATGACCTACATGGGGCGGGGTAATGGTGTCATTTAATCCCCAAATCAAAAGCGTTGGGGTTTTAATGCGTACAATATCCTTGGCCATATTATTTCGCTGCGCTGATTTTGCAATGGCGATAATGCGCAATACTTTTGGGATGCTATTGATGATTTCAAATACTTCGTCGACCAATTCTTTTGTAGCCGTTTTGGGGTCATAAAACGTATATTCAATTCGCTCCTTGATAAATTCGTAATCGCCACGTTTCGGATAAGTCCCTCCCATCGAATTCTCAAATAAACCGGAAGAACCCGTTAAAATAAGCCTTTCTACTTTGTGAGCATGTTTTAACGTATAAATCAAAGCCACGTGACCCCCTAAGGAATTTCCGATTAAACTAAAGCGTTCTAGTTTTTTGAATGCGACAAATTCTTCGAGAAAAACCGTTAATCCTTCACAACCCGCCTCTTTAATGGGCATATCGTGGATTGGCATGAGTGGAATAATCACTCTGTATTTTTGACTGAACTGATTAATAACGCCTTGCCAATTACTTAAGGCGCCAAACAATCCATGAAGTAAAAGTAGAATTTCACCTTTTCCTTCATCAATATATTGATAATTGTTTTCCTCCTTGATACTAAAGTTCATTCCGAGCTCCCATTTAATCTGCAAATTAGTAAAAACACTTCAAACTTTTGTAAGTTTAAAACGTTTATAAAAATATAAACTTAATATGAATTCAATTGTGATCGTGGGCGGCGGAATAGCAGGTCTGCAAGCAGCTCAAATTTTACAAAGCAAAGGACTTGATTTTATTTTAATTGAAAAATCAATGTCATTAGGCGGTAGGGTCCAAAGTGAACAATTTAAAGGGTATATCTTAGATCACGGTTTCCAAGTTTTGCAAACGGCATATCCGGAAGTCCAACAAAGTCTTCCATTATCTAAATGGGATTTATCTTATTTTCAATCGGGCGCATATGTGTTCAACGAGGGAAAATTTAAACCCTTTCTCAATCCATTAAAATCTCCTCTCTTATTTTTAAAAAACATCAACGCAGCGGGGGCTACTATTTTTGATTTTTTGAAATTAGCTCGGATTTGGTTAAAAACGCAGGGTTCTATTTCACCGATAAATTCGGATCCAGAAACCACCTCTGAACTCATCTCCCGATATCGTTTTTCAGAAAAATTTCAACGCAACTTTTTAAGGCCTTTTTTTGCCGGCATCTATTTAGATGATCAATTGAGCCCTCCGGCATCTTTATTTTTCTATTACATGAAGCAGTTTCTGGAAGGAAAAGCCGCATTGCCCAAACAGGGCATGGGTGCTATCGCTTTAGATTTAGCTTCAAGAATTCCAAAAGAAAAACTGCTGAATGGGGTTTCCGTTACTGAAATTAAAGAGAAATCACTTCAATTAAGTAATGGAAATACGATCCATTTTGACCAACTGATCTTAGCGACAGATCCCAAACAAGCCTGTGAATTATTAAAAATTGATTTTCCTGAAAACGCTCATTTTAGTTCCAAGACTTTTTATTTCAGTTTGGACAAGAATCTTGAAACTTCATTGCCTCTTATTCATTTGATGCCATTGAATTCAAGTCCGATGTTACATTTTTCCTGCATAAGCCAAGTGAATCCTTCACTAGCTCCTGAAGGGAAGCATTTGATATCGGCCACTAGTCTGCAGATGGATCTTACGGACAATAAAGTGGCTCATGAATTAGCGCGGGTTTTAGATCTATCACCGAATAATTTTATATTCTTGAAATCTTTTTCAATTCCTCATTCTTTATTTAAGGTGGGTTGTTTTAAGGAAGTTTGTCAAAAAGCAGAAGAGGAAAACATTATTTTGGCTGGGGATTACACGCTTTTTCCCTCTTTACAAGCGGCTTTATCCTCAGGGCGAAATGCGGCGGAAAAAATCGTAGCAAGCAGGCAAACTGATTTAAATCAATAATTTTTTTCTGTTTTTGCGTACATTTGCCTCCAATGAACTCTAATATGAAAAAAGTATTACTCTTTATTTTTGCGTGCATTCTTTTCGGTGCCTGTCAGAAATCAAATCCAAATTTTCAAAAAGATGCGGCAAACCCTGAGTTTTTAATCCGGGCAGAGCTGATGTTGACAGAAAGCATTATTCACGATATTTTTGCGCCACCTGTTTCGGCTCGTATTTATATGTATGCTGGAATCGCAGGGTATGAGGCGGCTATTCCAGGGGATAAAAAATTCAAATCGTTGGTAGGTCAATTAAATGGCTTCGAGAAGATTCCCCAGCCGGAAAAGGGTTTGGAGTATTGTTTTCCTTTGGCATCTACCCGGGCCTATTTGGCCGTGGGGAAAAAATTGACTTTTGCCCAAGAAATGTACAAGGAATTTGACAAAAAATTAGAAGAAGATTATCAGAAAATTGGGATACCTGCGGATGTTTACGAAAGGTCTATCGCCTACGGAGATTCAGTGGCTGCTGCCGTCATGCGCTATGCAGCTAAGGATAATTACAAACAAACAAGAGGTTTGCGGTTCACGGTAACGAATTTGCCAGGTACTTGGACTCCAACGCCGCCCGCTTATATGGACGCGGTTGAGCCCTATTGGAATAAAATTCGGCCTATTTCATTAGATTCGTCGTCCCAATTTAGAGCTCCAACTCCCTCTAAATTTGATTTAACAAAGGGAAGTCCTTATTACAAGGAAGTCATGGAGTCCTATGAAACGGTTAAGAATTTAACCGAAGAGCAAAGAAACATTGCCAATTTTTGGGATTGCAATCCCTTTAAAATGAACATTACGGGGCATGCGATGTTTGCGACTAAGAAAATGTCACCGGGTGGACATTGGTTGGGCATCGTGGGTCAAGTATCTCGCCAGTTGCACAAATCCTATCTAGAAACGGCGGAGGCATTTGCGCTGACATCCATTGGAATCTTTGACGGTTTTATCGCTTGTTGGGACGAGAAATACAGATCCATTCGCATCAGACCTGAAACGATTATCAATGCGAGCATCGATAAATCATGGGTTCCTGTGTTGCAAACGCCCCCTTTTCCGGAATATACGTCAGGGCATAGCACCATCTCTAGGGCTGCGGCAGAGGTTTTGACAAACTTATATGGGGCTAATATAGCCTTTGAGGATTCTACGGAGATACCTTATGGCTTGCCCCCAAGAAAATTTAAATCATTTATTCAAGCATCTGATGAGGCATCTGTTTCTCGTTTATATGGTGGGATTCATTTTATGCCAGCCTTAGTCGAGGGAGCGAAGCAAGGAAGTTCAGTAGGCCAACATCTTTTAGCTCGCGTCAAGACACGCTGATGAAAAAGGACATAGAAACCAAAGCGGATATTCAGGTTTTTGTAGATGCATTTTATGCCAAAATGCCTTCAGATGATTTGGTGGGTCACGTATTTATGGATGTGGCCCATGTGGATTTTTCTAAACACCTGCCCAAAATGTATGATTTCTGGGAGATGCTTTTGATGGACGGCAAAAATTACCACGGTGGCCCGATGCGTCCTCACCTAGAAATTAACCAGAAAATCCAATTGACCCCCGCCCATTTCGCGCGTTGGATCCAACTATTTTACGCCACCTTAGATGAGCATTTCGAAGGTCCGAAAACAGAAGATGCCAAATTAAAGGCGCGAAATATTGCTGATACGTGGGCGTATAAATTGGACTACATCAACCACCAAGCCTAAATCCTTAGAGCGAGAAGTAAATTTTCTTTTTGTCCAACCAAACGGCTAGTCGGGTAATGAGATATAAAACCACGAGCGCGTTGATCGCCTCGGCAACCATCCCGTGGATGCTTATTTTTTCTAAAAATCCGCCTACAAACGTGAATGAAGCACCTCTTAGCCATTCTGGCCCTATGGATTCAAAAAACAAATAAATGAAAATGGAGTTTTTGCCATAGGAAAGGATGTAATCAGGAACGGAAATTTTTGGTTTATCTGTGGACCAATTATAATAAAAGGCCGCCATCATTAGGGAAATCCAACCGGCAGAAGCGATGGTAAATGAAAGAGTAGCTGTTCTTTTAATGATGGGTATTCCAGCCATATCAAGGCCATATCCGACAACTACACCTAAAACTCCCAGGCCAATTAACGTTTTTAAAAGATCTTTTGGCGAAGTGGACCGATGAATAATTCGGCCCATCAAAGCCCCCCAAATGGTGTGCGCTGCGGTGGGGATGCAATTTATCGCAATCCAATGCCCCCCACTTAATTTACCCATTAAGACCATATCCATAAATGATCCGAAATTTTTATCTCGGACATAAGGCTCATTGAATCCCGGAATGTCGGTGAACACGTATAATGAATGTGCGAGAAGCAATAAGAATAACGAAGCGGCTAATTGCAAAGGAATCGAAAAACGCAATAAGAAAAAAGCCACGATGGTCGTGAAAGATAATTGGGTCAAGACATTCCAAAGTTCAAAAACCAATTTCTCTCTTCCTAAGCAATGCAGTCCCGTACCACATAGGAAAAGTAAAACGGACCTTTTTAAAACCTTGGGCCAGAGTTGGCCATAAGTAGCTCCTTGGTCGATTCGTTTATAGGTAGAAAAATATAAAGCGGAACCTGCAATCATCATAAAACCGGGTTGGATTAAATCCCAAAAGTGTAGCCCCTGCCATTCCGCATGATTAAATTGCGATAATACAAATGATTCAGGAAAGATTTTTCCTAATCGGCTGTATAGGCCAGTGCTTTCAGCAGCTAACAAAAACAAGATAAATCCTCGAAAATAATCTACAGATGGAATTCTTTTAGTGATCATTATTTGCTTATTTTTCGTGTCAAAGGTAAAAATTTTTTCTAATTTCGTGATTTCCACGGGAATTCAATTTTATGATCGTATCTACTCCGGGCCGAATTTGTTTATTTGGTGAGCATCAAGATTACTTAGGTTTACCTGTTATCGCAGCTGCAATTTCGAAAAGAATACAGATTAAAGGCCAATTCAGAGCAGATAACGTGGTGCATTTTTCATTGCCCGATGTGCAAAAAACAGAAGAATTTGAAATCGATTTCCCTTTACAATATTCCAAAGAAAGAGATTATTTTAAAAGTGTTTTGAATGTCTTGCATCGAAAAGGCCATGAGTTAACACGTGGGTTTGAGATGGAGGTTCGTGGAAATATCCCCATAAATTCTGGTACATCAAGTTCCTCAGCGCTTTTAGTTTCTTGGGTGAAATTTCTCAATGACATGTACGGTTTAGGATATACGCAAAAGCAAATTGGCGAAATTACGTATGAGGCGGAGGTTTTGGAATTTACGGAACCTGGTGGTATGATGGACCAATATTCAACGGCTGTGGGAAATGTGATTTACCTCGCAAGCCAACCCGAGATTTCGATTAAGACGTATGCCCGAGATTTGGGGACCTTTGTGTTAGGGGATTCTTTGGAGGCAAAAGATACGTTGGGGATTTTGTCCCGAGTAAAATTTGGGACCTTGGGAGGCGTAAATAAAATTAAGGAGAAGGATTCGAGTTTTGATTTGTCTACTGCGACACTTTCAGATTTGAATGCGCATAAGCATTTGATTTCGAAGGATGAATATATTTTAATTAGTGCGAATATAGACGACCGGGATATTTTGTTGGCCGCCAAAGCGATGTTTGAAGGAGAAGCAGAATGGAGTGATGAAACATTAGGAGATTTATTAAATCAGCATCAACAAAATTTACGTGAACACAAGCGAATTTCTACTCCTAAAATTGATCGAATGATTCAAGCCTCGTTAGATTCGGGTGCATTGGGAGCTAAAATAAATGGTTCCGGTGGGGGAGGTTGTATGTTTGCCTATGCGCCCGAAAATCCAGAAAAAGTGGTGGAGGCCATTGAAAAAGAAGGGGGCAAGGCTTATATTATACGAGTAGATAAGGGCACTCATTCAGAAACAGAAAGTTTATTTTTTTAATACATATATGAAAAAGCGTTTATTGATATTAGCAGGAGGGATGGCCTCAAGGATGAAGAAAGCAATGGCTGAAGGAGGTTCTGATTTAGATCCTTCCTTGGTTGCCCAAGCCAATTCAGTCACCAAAGGGATGATTCAGGTAGGTAAGAATGGGAAGACATTAATTGATTATCAATTATATAACGCGCATTTAGCAGGAATTGAAGAGGTAATGTTATTGCTTCATCCGACGGATTCTGTTTCTCAGGAATATTGTGAATCTTTGATGCAAAAGGATGCGTGTTGGGGTTTGCAAATTGTGTTTGCGCGCCAACAAATTCCTGCCGACCGAGAGAAACCTGCTGGAACGGCAGATGCGGTATACCAAGCATTAATGCAACATGATTCTTGGCAAAAGGGCCGAGTGATTGTTTGTAATTCGGATAATTTATATAGTGTAAATGCACTTAAATTGCTTTGGTCGTCCAACGAAACGCAGGCATTGATTTCCTATCACCGTGATAGTTTATTGTATCCTGCGGAGCGGATTTCCGCATTTGCTTTAATAAGAACAGATGCGGATGGATATTTATTGGAGATCATTGAAAAGCCTACGCAAGAGCAAGCGGATGAACTCATGGCTCAATTGGGCCGATTGGGAGTCAGCATGAATATTTTTGTTTTTGAGGCGAGTACTTTTTTGCCTTATTTAGCAGCCACACCTTTTCACTCGGTTCGCAACGAAAAAGAATTGCCTACGTCCGTGGCTATGTTTGGCGAAGGCACTGGAAAAGGCTTTTACGCCATTCCATTAGCTGAAAATGTGCCAGACCTAACGAGCAAAGAGGATATTTTGGTGATGCAAAAATACCTGGAGGAGACGTATGGGGCGTTTTAATGGTAGGTTGAATTAGGTAATAAGTATTAGGTAATAAGTAATGGGTATTAGGTAATAGTTTATAGATATCAGTTATTTGGTAATATTTCTAGTGTCATTTAACACAATATTATTTATCTTGGGATACTTTTAAAATTTATAAGAATAACCTTAAAAACGATACTTTTAATCCTATACTTATTAAACCTATTATTTTTTACCTAATACCTGTTACCTAATTTTACCTCTTGCCTAATACCTAATACCTATTACTTATTACCTAATACCCCTATTACCTAAAAATAACCTATGTCAATTTTCATCGTCATTGTTTGCATTTTACTTTTGGTTTTTTTGATTACTTATTTGAAGGTCAATTCATTTGTCGCTTTCTTATTAATCAGTTTATCGGCGGGTGTGATGTTGGGAATTCCGCTTCCTGACTTAGCCAAAACAATCCAAAAAGGCTTAGGAGATACCTTAGGCTCTTTAGTTACCATCATTGTTTTAGGTGCGATGTTGGGTAAGTTGGTGGCAGAGAGTGGCGCGGCCCAACAAATTTCTGGGACATTGATTAATATTTTTGGTCAAAAAAATATGGCTTGGGGATTGATGTTCACAGGTTTTATTATTGGTATTCCTCTTTTTTATAATGTGGGTTTTGTGTTAATGATTCCTTTGGTGTTTGCCTTAGTACATCAGTATAAGTTACATCCTTTAGTGACTGGAGTCCCCATGATGGCATCGCTGTCGGTGGCGCATGGTTTTTTACCTCCACATCCTTCTCCAGCCGCTTTGGTGGCACAATTTCAGGCGAATATGGGGCTTACTTTGATGTATGGAATTGTCATTGCTATTCCTGCAATTATATTGGCAGGACCTATTTTTGCGAAGACATTGGTCAATCAGCCCATCAAATCATTAGGAACATTTTCGATGAAGTCATTGCCTGAAAATGAATTGCCTAATAAATTATCCAGTTTTGTGACTGCCTTGTTGCCCGTTTTTTTATTAGTATTTACCACCATCGCTGAAGTATATATAGACAAGACTACTGTGTTAGGCCAAGTATTTAAGTTGATCGCAGATCCCGCTATGGTGATGTTGGTCGCGATTTGCTTTGCCACCTACAGTTTGGGATTGCGCATGGGCAAAAAGATGGAAGATATCATGAACATATATGCAGAAGCGGTCAAAGATGTGGGGATGATTCTTTTGATCATCGCGGGGGCTGGAACACTCAAAGAAGTTTTATTGGTTTCCGGGGTTAGCAAGGAAATTGCCGGTTATTTAGGGGCATTGCCTATTCCTCCCTTGGTTTTGGGCTGGTTGATGGCGGCGATTATTCGCGTTTGTGTGGGCTCGGCAACTATTGCAGGGTTAACGGCTGCTGGAATGATATATCCATTGGTCGCCGGAGGAGGGGTGGATCCTAATTTAATGGTGTTGAGTATCGGTGCAGGAAGTTTAATGTTTTCACATGTGAATGATGCTGGATTTTGGCTGTTTAAAGAATATTTTAATTTAAGCATTTCAGAGACGATTCGATCTTGGTCGGTCATGGAATCCATTGTCTCGATAGTCGGATTAATAGGGGTATTAGCCTTGAATGCTCTTATTTAACTAAATCAAAAGTATTTTGGCTTAAATCATTTCAGATTTTGGCTCTTTAAATAATATTTTAATTTAAGCATTTCATAGATGATTCGACCGTGGTCGGTCATGGAATCCGTTGTCTCGGCGGATGGTTTGGCTAGGGACTTAATTTTATAGGCCCTTCTTCATTGAACTTCTTCTTAAAGTTCAATTTCATCAGATTTAGTACTTGATTTTGAAATATAACGAAAAGAATAATATGTGGTCTTTAGTGGATTATGACTTAGTAATATTTGGATTTTTATAGAAATTTCCAATTTATATTCGCACATTTTTAAAAATGTATATCAATTTCTTGATAATTATTTAATAATTATTTAATTTTCAAATAATTTTAATCAACAAATTTTTTCAACCCTAACTCAACAGTACATGAAAAAAAATTTACTCATGACTTTTCTGTTAACTTTTCTAGCGGCAGCGAGTCTGTTTGCACAAGATAAAAAGGTAACAGGAAAGGTGACCTCGGCCGAAGATGGTTCTGGTCTACCCGGTGTGACTATTTCAGTAAAAGGATCCACTAAAGGAACACAAACGGATGTAAATGGAGCGTATTCCATTTCAGTTCCGAGTTCAGCTACTTTAGTTTTTACCTTTGTGGGATTAAATCCACAGTCGGTTCCAGTAGGAAGCAAGTCAGTGATCGATGTAAAATTAAGTACCGATGCTCGTCAGTTATCTGAGGTGGTTGTTACAGGTACAGGTTCAGCGATCGATAAGCGTTCTACGGCGATTGACGTACAAGCGATTACAGCTAAAAACTTACCATCTGTGCCAGGTGCTTCGATTGACCAAGCTTTGGTCGGTAAAATTGCCGGTGCTCAGATTTCCTCAGGTAATGGTATGCCAGGCCAACCAGTAAACATCGTTTTACGTGGTATTAATACCATTAATCGGGGTACGACTCCCATGATCTTATTGGATGGAGTTGAATTAGGATCTACGGATTTAAATTCAATCGACTTAAACGTGGTAGAACGCGTGGAGGTAATTCAAGGAGCTGCGGCTGCAACCATTTATGGGGCGCAAGGAGCGAACGGAGTAATCCAATTGTTCTCGAAAAAAGGAAAAGCAGGTAAAGTGAATGTTGACTTTTCTTCGTCTGTCATCTCTGGAACACCAGTCAACGTAGGTGGTCTTCGTAAAGCAGATATGCACGGTTTCAAAACTAATTCAAATAATGAGGTTATTGGTGGTTCAGGCCAACCTTTGACTTTAGATCCGGTATATGGTTCCTATGCTGAAAACCTAATCTTTGCAAGTACGGATCCTACGGTTTTGATTAACAAACCATACAACAAAAATCTACAATATTATGATCACTTTTCTGAGTTCTTCGTTAATACAACGAATTACAATAACTCCTTATCCATTTCAGGTGGTGCGGATAAAAGTGATTATAATTTGACATTATCGAATTCAGATAATGCGGGTCCATTTAAAAACATTGGTGGATTAAATCGTACGAACTTGACGGCTAACTTAGGTTTTGAATTAGCGAAAGGTCTGAAATTGCGTTCGATTACTCAATTAGTTTACACGAAGAATACGATTAATGATGCAACGGGTCGCTCGATCATCTATTCGGTATTTAACTCTCGTCCTTTTGCTGATTATGAGTTTAAGGATAAGGATGGTAATTTCCCAGTATATTTTGGTGATGCGGTGGGTGTAAATGGAGCGAATCCTAACTTCGTAAACTATTACACACAATCATTGATTAATTCGGTGGACGTAAATCAAAGCTTAAACTTGAATTACGAAATCAATAAATTCGTGTCATTAGATGCGAAATATGGTATCAACTACCAAAATACTTCTGAGAAATACACGTATTTGAATCAATCAGGTAACAAAAACGTAATGGATCAGCAATTTTGGTATTCATACTATAATGGCAACGATGCGAATGGAGAATTGGTTAACTTCCAATCCACTCGTACGTTCCAAAACTTATTGGCATCTGCATATTTCAAAACAGATTTCCAAAAGGATTTTGGCATTAATATTCCATTGCGTACTACGACTCAAGTCGCATTTGACTACCGTGACCGGTATAACACGGTATATGGTTCATATGGTATAGGCTTACCAAATTATACGCCATTCAATACCTCTCAAGCAGCTGAAACCCACGTTTCTACGGATTATAAAACTCCGTTCATTACCTATGGTTATTTAGCGACACAACGTTTGGATTACGGAACCATAGGGGGTTTATCTGCTGGTTTCCGTACGGATTATTCATCTGCGTTTGGTGCGGCGTCTACGCCACAAACTTTCCCTCGTGGAGATGCGTATTTACGTTTATCTGAATTAGGATTCTTCAAAAACGCTGCGATTAGCTCAACGGTAGAAGATTTCAAATTACGCGCAGCCTATGGAGAGGCAGGTATTCAACCCAATGCTTTTGACCGTTACATTACCTTGAATACAGGTGTAATTGGTGCTGGAAATGCATTCTTCTTCCCATTGACACAATCAAATCCAAATTTGAACGTGGAAATTTCTAAAGAATTAGAAATCGGTACGGATATTGGCTTGAACTTAGGAAAATCTTCTCCTTGGTTGAACAATGTTAATTTCTCAGGTTCATATTGGAAGCGTTCAACGGATAATGCGATCTTTAACGTGGATGCGGCACCTTCCACAGGTATCGGAACAGTAAAAGATAATGCGTTCTCATTAGCCTCTTCAGGTATTCAAGCGAGTTTAAATGCACAAATTTTTAAGGATTCAGATTGGACTTGGAATTTCACAACGAATTTCGGAAAGCAAACCTCTGAAATTACAGCCGTTCGTGGTGGTGCAGAAGTAGTTGTTACTTCAGCGGCTGGATCTACGGGTTATGTATTGAGAGCAGGTGAAAAAATAGGTCAATTATATGGTTATTTCGGTGTTCATGCTGTAGACGCCTTATTGCCTAATGGAAAGCCAGCTATCCCAGAAGCTTCTCGTTCATTATATGAAGTGGCAAGCAATGGTTGGGTAGTACGGAAATCTACGAAAGCACCTTATTTCTCAAGTGATAAATTTAGTTTTGGGGATCCTAATCCTGCGTTCAATGCTTCATTCATCAATGAATTGTCTTACAAAGGAATTATTACCTTCAACTTACAAATAGATTGGATTCAAGGGGCTCACCTATACAATCAAACAAAAGAGTGGATGTATCGGGATGGTATCCATGCGGATTATCAAAAACCAATTACCATTAATGGTGAAACAGGTGCTTGGTCTGCTTTCTACCGTGGGATTTATGCAGAGGTTTCACGTAATGGTACGAAGAACTACTTCTATGAAGATGCTTCTTTCGCTCGTTTACGTAATTTATCTGTGGGTGTGGATTTAGTGAAAGTATTAGGTTTGAAAGGTTTCAGAAAATTACAATTAGTAGCTTCTGGACGTAACTTATATACCTTGACTAATTATACAGGTATGGATCCGGAGATTTCTTCTGGTTCTGTGAACTCTGCTTGGGACCGTGGAACTGACCACAACTCCATGCCAAACTTACGTTCATACCAGATTCAATTAAACGTAGGTTTCTAATTTCAGAATAGAAAAATTATTATACAAATTCGAAAAAAATGAAAAATATAAAAATAACTGCACTTTCCTTTCTGCTTTTAGCCGGAACGATGTTGTCGTGTAAAGATCAATTGGATATTCAAAATCCAAATCAACCTACACCGGCAACAGCAGCTTCTGAGGCAGGAATTCTAGCTTTGGCTCAAGGGTCTGTTTATAAAAACGGATTTACCTCTGCAGGTAATAAATATTACGATGGGGTTGTTGGAGCATTTTATAATGGTGTTCTCGGCATTCATGAGTTAATGGGTGACATCGTAGGTGCTGAGGCAGCGAATACCTATATGAATAACCTGTCATCACCTGACATGGTAACATTAGATAATGGATCTCAAGCTCCTAATCCTAATAATCCAGCGATACAAAAAACCTTAATTCGTCAGGTTAATCAAAATTCTCAACAAGGTGGAAACCCAGGTTTCCATGAGTGGGCGATGATGTATCAATTAAATAACTCTTGTAATACCATTTTAGAGGCGGTTGAAAAAACAACTTTCTCTGGTGATGCGGCTGCTAAGAAAAATGCGATCAAGGCTTGGGCTTATTTGTGGAAAGGTTATGCCTATTCACGCATTGGTTCCATGTACTATGCGGGTTTAATTGTTAACTCAGCTTCGGTAACAAACAGCACTTATGTATCTAAGGAAGCCATTATCACAGAGTCAAATGCCAATTATGATAAAGCTGCTGCTGCGGCAAGTGCTTCAGGATCTACTGCTGCGTTTACCGATATTATTACCGCTTTGATTCCAGATTTTTTTCAAGATGATAAGGGGGCAGTTCCAACTGCAGCGCAATGGGCGAAGAACATCAATACCTTGAAAGCGCGTAATATTTTGGTAAATACACCCACAGCCACGATGTCTGCTGCACAATGGGATGCAATTTTAAGCTTAGCGAATTCTGGCGTAGGAGCTTCTGATCCTGTTTTTGCTGCGACTACGAATGCGAACGGAGATATTTTCTCAGCGTCTAACTACAATGTGGCCGCTCGTTCAGTAGGTTCGAATGCCTCAGGTGGAACTTTTAAAATCTCTGAACGTTTGATTCAGGATTTTAATTCAGGTGACAGACGTTTGGCACAAAACTTTAAGCAATTCCCCACTTGGGTCGGAAATTCGGATCGTGGTAATGCTTTCAATACGCGTTGGGCTATCAAAGACGGCGGTAACGGATTGTCTGGGGTAATGACCTATACTAACCGTACGGCAGGAATCGGTCTGATATATATGTTAGGTTCTTATGAAGAAAATGAATTAATGAAAGCAGAGGCTAAGTTGTGGAAAGGCGATGTAGCCGGAGCTGCAGCGAGCATCAACGCGGTACGTAGGTACCAAGGAGCCGGTATCGATGATATTACTTCAAAAGATGCCGCTACGGTGAAAGAAGAATTACGTAAAGAGCGTCGTGTGGCATTGGCTTTCCGTGGATTCTCGTTTTACGATGCACGTCGTTGGGGTGTTTTGGAAAACGGTCGCACAGGTTGTGTCGTGATTTCTAAAGACGGTTCTTTGATTAGCAAGAACGCAACGATCAAATATGGTTATTTAGATTATTGGGATGTACCGGATAATGAGCTAGCTAATAATCCAGCTGGCGCGGGAAGTGCACCAACAAAGAATCCAAAATAATCGATTCTAATTTTATTAAAAAAAGGGGTTTTCGAAAGAAACCCCCTTTTTTTTGCTATTAATGATACTTTATCAAGGAAGATTTCTAATTTAACAAACTTTTGAAATTATTCTTTCATTAAATTAACGAATCAACATGAAAAAACTATTCCTCGTATGGGTTTTGGTGATGGCTTTCCTAAGCACATCTCTAGCTCAAACAAGGCCATTAACTGGAAAGGTCACTTCTTCTGAAGATGGTGCTCCGCTTCCTGGAGTTAGTGTCAGCCTTAAAGGTACTTCTCGAGGTACTACCACAGCTTTTGATGGTACATTTAAAATTTCGGCCTTAAATTCCTTCAGCCAAGGCAATAATCTTACTTATTTATTTTTTAAAAAGGCAGCGGATTCGCTGCCTTTTTTGTTTTATCATCTTGCAAGTTCAATCTGATTTTTTAACATAAAAATTCAAATATTGAATTGACTTTTATCAAATATTTGTCCAAAAAATTATTTGTATTTACTTATTGACTTTTAAAAATGCAAAACAATAATTTGGCATTCTGATGGTTATGCCATCTTTTAGCCAATAAAACCATTTTTTTACATTTTTTTCTTTGGCTTATATAAGAAAATTTATAATTTAGCAGACTTTTAAAATTATTTTTTCATTAAATAAACTAATCAACATGAAAAAACTCTTACTCGTATGGGTATTAGTGATGGCTGCATTCAGTTCATCTCTAGCTCAAACAAGGCAAGTAACTGGAAAGGTTACTTCTTCAGAGGATGGCTCAGCTCTTCCAGGAGTTAGTGTCAGCCTAAAAGGTACCGCTCGTGGTACTACGTCAACATCTGACGGATCTTACAAAATTATGGTAAGTAATTCAGATGCGCTCGTTTTTAGTTTTGTAGGCTATAAGTCTCAAACAATCAATGTAGGATCACAATCCGTTATCAACGTTACTTTAGCTGCAGATGCATCTGAGTTAGACGAAGTGATTGTTACTGCATTAGGTTTAACTCGTACCAAGAATTCATTGCCTTATGCTGCTCAGCAGGTCAAAGGTGAGGAACTTACTCGAGTTCGTACGGGTAATGCATTTTCTGCGCTTTCAGGAAAAGTGGCTGGTTTGCAAATTACTCAAGGAAACACTGTGGGTGGTTCTACGAACGTAGTAATCCGTGGTAACAAATCTTTGACGGGTAATAACCAAGCACTTTTTGTTGTTGACGGCGTGCCTATTGACAATACAATTAAAAACACAGGAACTCAACAAGCCGGTGGTGGTGGTTACGATTATGGTAATGCTGCTGCGGATATTAACCCAGATGATATTGAGTCAATGACTGTATTGAAAGGTGCAGCTGCAACAGCTCTTTATGGATCTCGTGCTTCTAATGGTGTGATCATGATCACAACCAAGAAAGCGAAAAAAGGATTGGGCTTAACAATCAATGCTGGTTTAACAGTTGGAACGATTGACAAATCTACTTTTGTTAGTTACCAAGATGGTTATGGTGCTGGTTATTCTGATCCATATGATAAAGATGGTTTCTTGTATTTTGATGCAAATGGTGATGGAAAAAGTGATTTAGTTGTCCCTACAGCTGAAGATGCTTCTTATGGTGCTAAGTTTAATCCTTCTTTACAAGTTTACCATTGGGATGCATTTGATCCTGCGGGTCCTAACTACATGAAGACCAAGCCTTGGGTAGCTGCTACAAATACTCCGGTTACTTTTTATGAAACGGCTATATCAAATAATGTGAATATTGCATTAGATGGAGCTACGGATAAAGGAAGTTTCAAATTAGGATATACGCGTAATGATGAGCGTGGAACTTTGCCTAATAGCCAGGTTTCTAAAAATACAATGAATTTAGCAGGTACTTACAACATGTCTTCTAAGTTTACTGCTTCTGCTTCGGCTAACTTTTCTATCGTAGATGGTAAAGGCCGTTATGGTTCAGGATATTCTGGATTAAACGTGAATCAAAACTTCCGTCAGTGGTATCAACGTAATGTGGATATCCAAGAGCAAAAAGAAGCGTATTTCCGTAATCAGAAAAACGTTACTTGGAACTGGGGTGATCCTTCAACTCCTGCAGGTTTAAAGCCAATTTATACGGATAATTATTATTGGACTCGTTATCAAAATTACCAAAATGATACACGTACTCGTATTTTTGGTAATGCGATGTTGAATTATAAAGCTACTTCTTACTTAGATTTCATGGGTCGTGTAACGGTTGACACGTACAATGAATTCCAAGAGGAGCGTAGAGCGGATGGTTCACAAGGGGTAGCTGGTTATACGCGTCTTGACCGTACGTTTAGCGAGACCAACTATGACTTAATGTCTAATTTCAATAAGGATATTCTTTCAGGATTGAATTTGAGAGGTTTAGCTGGTTTGAACTTACGTAAGTCGTATGCGCGTTCAATTTCTGCGGCTACGAATGGTGGTTTAATTGTTCCAGGCTTGTATTCCATTGCTAACTCAAAAGGAACTGTTGCTGCACCAGGAGAAGGATATTCACCACGTGAAGTATTCGGTTTATTTGGTGGTTTAACTTTAACGTATAAAGATTTCTTAACGTTAGACGGTACCATTCGTCAAGATAAATCATCTACATTACCGGTAGCTAACAATGCGTATTTGTATTATGCAGGTTCAGCGAGTTGGTTATTCTCTCATCATATTGTAGATCTTCCTTGGTTAACTTCTGGAAAACTTCGTATGAATTATGCGACTGTAGGTAATGATGCACCTTGGGGAGCCATTAAGAACGTATATGACAAACCAGATCCTTTTGGATCAACCATCTTGTTCTCTGTACCTAGTACTCAAAACAATCCATTCTTGAAGCCTGAGCAAACTCAGTCGAAGGAAATTGGAGTTGAAATGGCTTTCATGCAAAATCGTTTAGGATTTGACTTGACTTATTACGAAACAAATACAATGGATCAAATCATGCCTGCTTCCGTTTCGGCAGCAACAGGATTTACTTCTGCTTATGTAAATGCAGGTAATATTGAAAACAAGGGTCTTGAATTGAGCTTATATGCAAATCCAATTAAAACAGCTGATTTTTCTTGGAACGTGAATGTTAACTTCACAAGAAACCGCAGTTTAGTTTTAAGCTTGTATAATGATAGCAAAAACTTGCAAATTGCTTCTTTCCAAGGGGGTGTTAGTTTAAACGCTTCTGTTGGCGAGCCATATGGCGTGTTGAAAGGAAAGACTTGGAAATTTGTGAATGGCGAGAAATTGGTGAAAACGAATGGACGTTATGACATTACGACGACAACGACCAACATCATTGGTAATGTAAATCCTGATTGGATCGGTGGTATTAATAACTCATTACGTTATAAGAACTTAACTTTTAATTTCTTGATTGATATTAAGAAAGGTGGAAGTGTATTCTCTTTGGATCAATATTATGGAGGTGCTACAGGTGTGATGCCGGAGTCAGCATTAGTTAATGACAAAGGAAATCCTTCTCGTTCAACAATCGCTGAAGGTGGTGGTGTCATTATGCCAGGTGTTTTAGCAGATGGTTCGAAAAACACAATCCGCGTTGAGAATGAGTATGGAACTTATGGATATGCTTACAATCCTGCACATGCATTTGTGTATGATGCTGGTTTTGTAAAATTGAGAGAAGCTAATTTAGTTTACTCTTTACCTAAATCAATCGTTCGCCAATTAGGCGGAGTAAAAGGTGTGGATGTTTCGGTATTTGGACGTAATCTTTGGATTATTGACAAATCGGTTCCTTATGCTGATCCTGAAGAGAATTTATCTGCAGGTAATGTTCAAGGAAATCAGTCTGGAGCATATCCTACTACTCGTTCGATCGGATTTAACATTAAATTATTGTTTTAATCATTCTTAATTTTGATCAAGATGAAAAGAATACTCTTAATTTTTGTACCACTTTTGCTTTTAGCAGGTGCTTGTACAGATGATATATCGTCTCTAAATATCGAGACTAAAAGGCCTGCTGCAGTTCCTGCACCTACCTTGTTTTCAAATGCTGTTAAGACCCTTTCGGGAACTTTAGCATCTGCGAGTGTGAACACCAATGTGTTCCGTTTTACTGTTAGCCACTGGGCTATGGCAGTTTATCAAGATGAAGCTCAATATGACTTCAATACACGTAATATTCCTCAAGGATTTTGGACAACCATGTACCGTGATGTAATTACGGATTTACGTGAGTCAACCAAGTTGATCACTGCGGATGCTACCTTAAGCGCGGGTGAGAAGGCTAATAAATTAGCGATCAATGACATTATGGAAGTGTATACCTATAGTATTTTAGTGAATACTTTTGGTAATATTCCTTACAAAGAGTCATTGGATGCAGCTAAATTATTTCCTGTGTATGATGATGCTAAAACGGTTTCAGCTGATTTATTAGCTCGTTTAAATGCTGATATTACTAAATTAAATACTTCAGCGGCTGGATATGCTTCAGGTGAGGATTTAGTTTATAAAGGAAGTATTTCTAAGTGGGTGAAATTTGCTAACACGTTGCGTTTTAAATTAGGTATGGTTTTAGTTGATGCAGATGCAAATGCTGCTAAGACTGCTGCTGAATCTTCTGATGCAGGTGCGATTTCAGCTTCTGCTGACAATGGCTTATTTGCTTATTTGGCTGCTTCTCCTAATCAAAATCCATTATATGTGGATATCGTGTTAGGTGGTCGTCAGGATTATATTGCTGCGAAGGATTTGATGGATAAATTATTAGGCTGGAATGATCCACGTACTGGTAAGTTTTTCTCAAAAAATAATGCAGGTAATTATGCCGGTGGTATCGTAGGAAAAGCAAATACGTTTGTGAATTTCTCTCGCGCAGGAGCTAAGGTGATTGACGCGGCTGATCCTTATGTATTAGCTGATTATACAGAAACTGAATTTTTACGTGCTGAAGCAAAGGAAAGAGGTTTTAACATCTCGGGTACAGCGGAAGATCATTATAACAAAGCGATTACTTCTTCAATCTTGTATTGGGGTGGAACGGCTGCTGATGCAGCTGCTTATTTAGCTCAGCCTGAAGTAGCTTATGCTACTGCTGCTGGAGATTGGAAGCAAAAAATAGGTACTCAAAAATGGATTGCTCTTTACAACAGACCTTATGAAGGTTGGACAGAGATTCGTCGTTTAGACCAACCTATCATTGCTACTCCAATAGGTGCTAAATCTGGTTTCCCAACTCGTTTAAGCTATCCACAAAATGAGCAAACGTTGAACGGTGCTAATTATACAGCAGCTTCTTCTGCCATCGGTGGTGACGTAGTAACGACCAAATTATTCTGGGATAAGAAATAGGATTAATTTATTGATTGCTATTCATTAGCAAAATTTAAATTTTGTAAAAAGGCGACTCGATGGGGTCGCCTTTTTGCATTTTTCCATTATCGCAAATTAAGTGTTTATAAACAATTTGTCTGCTTAAATGGTTATCAACCTGACAAAAAATTAATTAATTATTTTTTATTTCGTTTTTATCACTTTTACGCTATAAATTTCTACTATAGTAATACTTTCATTACTAAAAGTAAATTTAATTTGCAAAAAAGTCAGATTAACAAAATATAATTTTTTAATTTTGCTCTTAACATTCATTTAAATAAACAAACATGAAAAAACTCTTACTAATTTGGGTTTTAGTAGCAGCTAGTGTTAGCTCGTTATTTGCTCAAAACAGAACAGTAACAGGAAAGGTCACTTCTTCAGAAGATGGTGGCGGATTACCTGGTGTCAGTATTAGCGCTAAGGGTTCCAGCAAGGGAACAACTTCTAGCGTAGATGGTTCTTATTCCATTTCTGTGGGTGAAGGAGCTTCATTGGTTTTTAGCTTTGTAGGCTATAATACTCAAACGATCACGGTTGGCAACCGTTCGGTGATCGACGTAAAATTAGTGGTTGACAACACCCAACTTTCTGAAGTGGTCGTGGTAGGTTATGGCACCAAAAAGCGTGTTGAATTTACGGGTGCAGCCTCTACTATTAAAGCAGGTGCTATTGCCGAGCGTCCCGTACAAAGTTTTTCACAAGGTTTAACGGGTCAGGCAGCAGGTGTGAACATCACACAGCCTAACGGTTTGTTGAATAACCCTCCTGTGATTCGTGTACGTGGTTTAAGTTCATTATCACTGAGCTCATTTCCTTTAGTGGTGATTGACGGTATCCCTATTTCGACGGATAACGTTTCAGCTAACTCGACGACCAATAACCCTTTGGCGGATATTAATCCTTCCGATATTGAGTCGATAGACGTATTGAAAGATGCTGCATCAGCGGCTATTTATGGTTCTCGTGCCGGTGCTGGAGTTTTATTGATTACTACGAAGCGTGGAAAATCAGGAAAAGCGAAAGTAACGATTGATTCTTGGGCTGGTGTAAGTAACGCAGTGCGTTTGCCTAAAGTTTTGAATGCTGAACAGTATATGTACCATAAAAATATGGCCATTGGGAATGCTTTATTATTAAACCCAAATGCAGTTACAGCTACGCAAAGAAATTCGGCGAATCAATCATTCTTACCAAATTACAATCCAGATGGATCTTTGATCGACACAGATTGGGCAAAGGTAGTTTATCAAACAGCCATTTCCCAAAATCATAATATGACGATTACCGGTGGTACTGATAAGACTTCTTATTATTTCTCAGCTGGGTATTCTGATCAAGATGGTTTTTTACGTAGCAATAGCTTCCAACGTCGTTCTGGTCGTTTTAATATGGATCACCAAGCAACTAATTGGTTGAAGTTTACTACGAATTTCAATTATTCAAATACGTATAATAAGGCACCTATGTCAGGATCGAATCCTGGAGGAGCATTTAATACTTCAGGATTAGGTCGTATTGCGGTGGCTCAAGTGCCTAATTTACCAGCGTATTTACCCGATGGTAATTATAACTTGGAGAACAATACATTAGGTCGTATGAACAACTTACTTCCCGCTCAGTTTCCTAATCCAGCGGTTGTTCGTGATTTAGATAAGATTACTTCTGAAAATACCCGTTTAATCGCAAATTTAGGAGCTGAAGTAAAAATCATTGATGGCTTAACATATAAAATTAGCTATTCATGGGATCGCAGGAACACAGAGAATATTCGTTTCTTTAATCCTTATAATGGAGACGGTCAGTCTGCGGCTGGTGATGCTTATAACAATACGGCTCGTTCTGACAACTGGAACTTGATTAATACGTTACAGTATAATGTGAAGTTGGGCGATAACCACAACATCTCAGCAGTATTAGGTTCAGACTCGCAAAAAACGCGTGTGTTAAACTGGGGTGCTCAACGTCAAGGTTTAGCTGACTTTTTCTTCACTGATTTCCAAGGAAATTATGGAACAAACTTAGCTGCTGGTAATGGAATTTACCAAGTGGCTTATGAGGCATATTTAGGAAGCGTTAGTTATAACTATGCAGGTAAATATTTCTTAAGTGGAAATTACCGTCGTGATGGTAACTCAGCCCTTTCTGCGGATAATCGTTGGGGTGATTTTGGTGGAGTATCTGCCGGTTGGACCGTGTCTGAAGAGAAATTCTTCAAAAACATGAGCCTAGGAAATAAAATTTCTAACCTTCGTTTAAAGGCCTCATGGGGTAAAGTGGGTAACGGTAACGTTCCTAACGCCTATGGTTCTTATTCTACTTTTGGTTCTGGTTTATATGGTGCGGCGCCCACATTGGCGTTTAACCAAGCAGGAAACAAGGATTTGAAATGGGAGACTAGTGAGCAGTACAATTATGGTATTGATGTGAGTTTCCTTAATGACCGTATTACGTTGGAGGCCAACTATTACAACAAGGATATCAATAACTTGATTTTGAACGTTCCACAAGCACCTTCTAAAGGTATTCCGGGGAACTCAATTTTGGCCAACGTAGGTTCCATGTATAACCGAGGATATGAGTTAGCGATTACAGCGACTCCAATTAATAACGGTGGATTTACTTGGACGACAAACGTCAACTTTGCAACCAATGAAAACATGGTTACTTCCTTAGTGGATGCGAATACGCCTATTTTAACAGCAACATCTGGTTTGGAGACTACTTCAATTACGAAAGTAGGTTATTCAGCTGCTCAAATTTACGGGGTGAAGACGGGTGGAGTTAATCCAGCCAATGGACGCCGTATTTATATCAGAAAAGATGGTGTTAAAGTACAATACATGCACTTAGGTGGTGTTAATGCTTGGACCTTATTGGACGGAACTCCTACTGTTTCCCCTTCATCTGAGCAACAAATCTTAGGTAACACCATGCCTACTTACTACGGTGGATTTAATAACACATTCCGTTATGCTGGGTTTGACTTAGGTTTAAACTTTACATTTTCAGGAGGAAACTTGATTTACAATGGATCTCAAGCTGGTTTACGTGACCAACGTGTTTGGAACAATTCTGTGGATGTTTTAAATTCTTGGACTACTCCAGGTCAAATAACAGATATCCCTCGAGCTGTTTATGGGGATAACGTTTCGAATGGTTCATCTTTCTTAATTGACGCCAATATTCAAAAGGGAGATTTTATTCGTTTGCAAACCGCAACTTTGGGATATAAAATTCCGGCCAACTTGACTAAATTGGGTATTACTAACCTTCGTGTATATGCACAAGCTAATAATGCTTTTTTATGGACAGAATATGCTGGTGTTGACCCAGAAATTTCAACCAATGGAGATACAAACTTGGCTTCAGGTATTGAGCGTAACTCAATTCCTCAATCAAGAGCATTTACAATTGGTCTTAATATAGGTTTATAATTTTAAAGGATATACGAAATGAAATTATTCACAAACAAAATTGGAATCTTGTCAATCGCCCTAGCGATGACGGTTTCTTCTTGTAATAAGGAATTCTTGAACGCAGTTCCTGAATTAGATTTGTCTGATGCGACGGTATTCAATACGCCGGCTCGTGTTTTATCCCAGGTTAATGGACTTTATGGTTCAGCTAAATCGGGAAGTTTATTTGGAGGTCGGTATTTAATATATAACGATATCCGTGGAGAAGATTGGGTTAACCGTACGACTAACTCTGTGACTGGATATTCTACTTACCAAGGAAACCAAGATCCATCGGATTCTTATTTGGCCAACTTCTGGGTGGTGGGATATTCGACGATCAACAGAGCAAACTTGTTCTTAGAAGGTTTAGCTGCAAATTCTACCGTAGTTCCAGCTGCTTTAGCTGCCAATTACAGAGGAGAGGCTAAGTTCTTGCGTGCGTTAACTTATTTCTCTTTGGTTCAGTATTTTGCTAAGCCATATATTTTAGATAAAGGCGCATCTGCTGGTTTGCCATTGCGTTTAAAGGGAGAGACTTCTTCTGCAAACAATGCATTAGCTCGTAGTTCAGTAGCTCAGATTTATGATCAAATTTTAAAAGATTTAAACGAAGCTGAGGCTGAATTGCCTGATACTTATTCGTCTGCATTGTTAAATACAACGCGTGCACATAAGAACTCAGCGATCGCCTTAAAGACAAGAGTCTTGTTGGCCAAAGCAGATTACGCTGGAGTTATCACAGAAGCTAATAAAATTGTTTCTGCGGCTGCACCCTTTAGAGGTACTGCTCGTGTAGCACATGCTTTACAAGCGGATGTTTCTGCGGTGTTTAAAGCCCCTTATACTACATCTGAATCTATATTCTCTTTCCCTATGGATGCGACAAACGCTCCTGGTACTCAAAACCAATTGGGCTACTACTTCAATGCAGGAAACGTAGAATATTATTTGAATACAGGTTCAACAGGTATTTATAGCCAAGCGCAATTCCGTGCTACGGATGATCGCAAGACTAAATTAACTGTTGCGACAACTGCTGTGGCTAAATTCCCATCGAGCACAAAATTCAGTGGCGTTTCTCCTTTTGTTGACTATGTTCCAAACATTCGTTATGCGGAGGTATTGTTAAATTTAGCTGAGGCAGAAGCAGAGGCTGGAAGTGCTACGCGTGCATTAGCATTGTTGACAGCAGTTCACCAACGTTCGGATGCAGGGTATGATTTTGGCACTCTTGCCAAGTCTGACCTAATCAAAGCTATTTTAATGGAACGTAGAATTGAATTCTTAGCGGAAGGTTTCCGTGCGAATGATGTGCTTCGTCGTGGCGAGCCTTTAAACTCGTTTGGTGCTGGAACCATTATTCAATCTTCAGATCCCCGTTACATATACGGTATTCCGTTAGGAGAAGTTCAAACGAATCCTGCAATTGGAAAATAAGAGTTTGACAGGTCCTTTAGGATTATGTCGAATAGAAAAAAGGTGACTCGTAGAGTCACCTTTTTTTATGGGTTTAATACTTGATTTTATTTCTAATCGCTTTGCGAAAAATATGGGTAAGCAAATTGTTCGTAATAGAATTTTATCATTTCAAAGGTTTATGCGAATGCTTGAAAATAACATAAACCTTTGAATGATTTGATTACCAAATTTTAATTCGGTCTTCAGGTTTCTTGTATAATTTATCCCCTGGTTTTACATTAAATGCTTCATACCAGGCATCCATATTGACTGGAGTTCCAATGGTCCGATATTGGCCGGGCGAGTGAGGATCTGTTTTGATCATTTGAGCTGCCATCTCTGGTCTTGAAGCTCCTCTCCAAACTTGAGCCCATGCCAAAAAGAATCGTTGGTCTGGAGTCAAACCGTCAATTTTCTTTTTTGATTGTCCTTGCTTAGTCATCTTAAATGCTTCGTAAGCAATATTCAATCCACCCAAATCCCCGATGTTTTCTCCCATCGTAAACTTTCCATTCACATGAATGGTGTCTACCACCGTATACTGATCAAATTGAGCACCTAATTGGACCGTTTTAGCTTTAAACTTAGATAAATCTTCAGGCGTCCACCAGTTTCTTAAGGTACCATCATTATCGTATTGGCTTCCTGAATCATCAAATCCATGTGACATTTCATGGCCAATAACCGCAGCAATACCTCCATAATTGATCGCATCATCCGCATCTGCTGAGAAAAATGGGAATTGCAAAATACCTGCTGGAAAAACAATCTCATTCATCGTTGGGCTATAATATGCGTTAACTGTCGGTGGAGTCATGCCCCATTTAGTCCGATCTACTGGTTTCCCTATTTGGTTTATGTTGTCATTGTACGCCCAAATACTGGCATTCTTCATGTTTTGATAAAAGGAGTCAGCGGATATGTCCAAACCCTCATAGGTCTTCCATTGGTCCGGATAACCCACTTTTGGGGTAAACGCATTTAGTTTGTCTAGCGCTTTCTTTTTAGTGGTTTCCGACATCCAATCGAGTCTGTTTATTCGATTAGCGAAGGCAGTTCGCATATTGACTAACAATTCCTTCATGCGTTCTTTTGCCTCTGGCTTAAAGTACTTTGCTACATACAATTGACCCAAAAGTTCACCTATCGTTCCATCCGTCAGGGTGGACATACGTTGCCAACGAGGAGTTTGGGTTTCTTGACCACTTAAGAATTTAGCATAGTCAAAACTCGCCTTCACAAAGGGGCTACTTAAATAGGACGCTGATCCTTTTAAAATATTCCAGGTTAAATAGGATTTCAAATTTTCAATGGGCGTATCGGTTAAGGTGTTATTAACCTCAACTAAAAAATTGGGTGCGCCGACTAAAATGGAATCTTGAGGAGGTATGCCTAATAATTTGAATTGCTCATTCCAAATGATGCTTGGCGTTTTCTTTTGAAAATCAGCCAAAAGGAATTTGTTGTAGGTTTTGTAAGGATCACGCATTTCAACACGCGCCATTTGTGCTGTGGCAAGCCTTTTCTCTAATAAGAAAATTTGTTCTGCATTGGATTTGGCTTGATTGGTTGGTGTACCGATCAACTCAAATAATGCTGTGATGTATTTTTTAAATGCTTCTTGGATCTTCAATGTACGTGCATCGGTCTTTAAATAATAATCACGATCGGGCAATGAAGTCCCTCCTTGGCCAAATTGAGGCACCATCTTTTTTACATTTTTCCGATCTTGGCCTACATAAAATCCAAAGAAGGGAGAACCTAATCCCTGCGTTTTGAATCGCGCTATTTCTCTCAATACATCTTCTCTACTTTGTATATCCTGGACCTTTTTTAAATCTGATTTAATAGGATCAAATCCCAAAGATTCAATTCTAAGGCTGTCCATAGACGCTGCATAAAAATCAGCAACTCTTCTTTCCACAGATCCTTTTGCCAGCGATTTTTGCTTGGCTACGGTCTCTTCTAGAATGAGTTTAACGGCCTTGATGTTAAAATCCCTGATTTCATTGAAACTTCCCCAGCGAGTTTCTTTGGCAGGAATAGGATGGTTTTTTACCCAGATCCCATTGGAATATTCGACGAAATCATCCCCCGGCTTAACGGAGAAATTCATATTCCCTCTATCTATAAACTTGAAATTTTGTGCGGAAATAGTATTTGAAAATAATATTCCAACAGATAATGCTAACAACGAAAACTTTTTCTTCATATTTTAGTTTTTTAATGATTCGACAAATTAAATAAGTTTCAAACTTTTAAACTACCAACATGAGGAAATTGTTACTGATTATCTGCAGCATATTTTTTATAGTTCATCATTCATTTGGTCAAAATCAAGTCTCTAAGCCTTTGACCCATGAAATAATGACAAAACTAAAAAAAGTGGGTGCCCCAGCAATTTCACCTGATGGCAAACATGTTGTCTACAGCCAAGTAGAAACTTCCTATAATTTGGACGAACAAGCAACGGATTTATGGTTGGCCCACACCGATGGAAAAACAAGTCCCAGAAGAATTACTTCTTCTAAAAGTGGGGAGGATAATTATTTTTGGTCCCCTTCTGGAGATAAAATTTATTTTACCGCCAAAAGAGATGGCGATGAAGCGCCCCAACTGTATTCCCTGCCACTAAATGGGGGAGAAGCACAAAGGATAACGACAATTTTTACAGGTGTTTCTGCTGCAAAATTATCCTCGGATGGTCGTTGGTTAGCCTTCACATCTCGCGTATTTCCTTCCGCGTTTACGGATTCTTTGAGTAAGAAAATGGCGGATGATAAGAAAAAAATCAAAGCGAAAGCACGCGTGTATACCTCATTCCCTGTTCGTTATTGGGACTCATGGTTGGACGAGAAACAAGCGCACATTTTCGCAATGGATTTGTCAGCTAGCGGTTCCCAACCCGTTAATTTATTCAAAGATGTTTCCCTAGTCAAATCTCAAGGTTTTAACTTAGGTACATTCTCATTTGCACCGGACAATAAATCCATCGTTTTTTCTGCCAGTACTGATTATAATACGACGGCTTATCAATCGTCAACGTCTAATTTATTTCAAGTCAATATTCAGGGGGGCAAAGAAACCCAATTAACCTCCGATGGAATTGATTATGCCACAGTTGATTTTTCAAGCGATGGCCGTTTTTTAATTACTTCTGGATCTGAAAATGGAAATAAGCTCTACTATATAAACCGACTTTTCAGATATTCATGGCCTGCGATGAACGGTAAAATGGAGTTGGCAGCCAAATTAGATCGGCCTATGAACGATTTTAAAATTTTCGGATCAGATATTTTGGCCAGTATCGAAGATCAAGGGGTGGACAGAATTGTTAAAATTTCGATTGGTTCAGGTGAAACCATTCCGGTATTAGGTGGCCAAATGGGTTCTTATACAGCCGTTTCAATAGCGAGTGGAGGGAATTTTGCTTTCACGTATCAGCATTTAGGGGCTCCCCCAGAAGTATTTGCTTTCACTGAAGGCCACCAAACACCCATCTCAAAAAGCAATGACAAGGTGCTTTCAGCTTTAGACATTCCAAGGCCGGAAATAATTTGGACGACGACTAGCCGGGGTAAAAAAGTAAGAAGCTTTGTACTGAAACCAGCGGGCTTTGATCCGAATAAGAAATATCCATTGTTTGTGTTAATGCATGGAGGTCCGGCGATTTCAATAAAGGATAATTTTGGGTATCGTTGGAATGCCCATATTTTAGGTGCGCCAGGTTATGTGTTGATCATGACGGATTACACAGGTTCCACAGGATATGGGGAAAAATTCACACAGGATATTCAGTTGGATCCATTTCGCGGACCTGGAAATGAGATTTTAGAGGCTGCGGCAGATGCGATTAAGCGCTTTTCGTATATAGATGGAACTAAACAAGCGGCAGGTGGAGCTTCTTATGGGGGGCACTTTGCCAACTGGATGCAGGCGACCACTTCGCATTTCAAATGCTTGATTGCGCATGCGGGTTTAGTAAATTCGGAGGCACAATGGGGTACTTCTGATGTGATTTGGGGTCGAGAATTGATGAATGGAGGTGCGCCATGGGTACCCACAAAAACGTGGAAAGAGCAGAATCCAATGCGTTACGCAGCTAATTTCAAAACACCCATGCTTTTAACGGTAGGGGAGAATGACTTTCGGGTTCCGATCAATAATACCTTAGAAAACTGGAGCATTCATCAGCGCCTAAAAATCCCAAGTAAATTGATTGTTTTTCCAGGTGAAAATCATTGGATTTTAAATCCTGAAAATTCAAAGTTCCATTATCAGGAAATTGCCAACTGGTTGGGCACTTATTTAAAATAAAAGTATTCAGCTTTAATCCATTAAATGGATTAAAGCTGAATCATAGTACCCTTTTTGATCGATTCATCGCAAGCAAAAGCAATGCGAAGGCTGTTGACGGCATCATCTAAATGATCCTTCAAATCCACATTTTCTTGAATCGCTTGTAAGAAATACAGTTGCTCGCGATCACATAATTCCTGATGATTTGGCTCGTCAGTTAGGTTGACCCAGTCGTCCTCTCGGCTGAATTCATTTTTGGCGTCTAAATCTGCCCAGTGAACGCGAAGAGATTCTGTTTTCGTATGTGCTTCGATGGAGGATGATTTGCCTTCGCCACCTGCTTCTTTCGCCACGATGGAAACGGAACCTTTGGGTCCAAAGACATCCTTGACGAAATAAGCAGTTTGGGAAATCATGGGACCCCAACCCGCTTCGTACCAACCCACTGATCCATCTTCAAAATAAATTTGAAGTTGGCCATAGTTATAATTTCCGGCAGGAATATCTTCCGTCAATCTAGCGCCGATCGCTGAAACTCGCACGGGTTTCGAGCGAGTCATTTGGCACATAACGTCAATATAATGAACTCCACAATCAACTATCGGACTTAAACTCTTCATTAAATTACGATGCACATCCCACATGTATCCGTGACTTTGCTGATTTAAATTCATTCGCATCACCAAAGGTTTTCCCAGATTTTTTGTGATTTCAATGAATTTAATCCAAGATGGATGATGACGTAAAATATATCCTACGACTAATTTTTTTCCTGACTTCAACACAGCCTTTGCTACATTTTCTGCTCCAGCTAATGAATCGGCAATTGGTTTTTCTAAAAACACATGGCAACCGGCCTCCAAAGCAGCGACTGAAAAAGCCTCATGAGTATCTGGATAGGTTGAAATACAAACGGCATCAGGTTTTGAATCCTTAAGCGCTACATAATAATCGGAATATAACATTTGGCCACCGCCTAATTCCTGATTTAATTTTTCCTTACTGGCCCCTGTGGAAACGAGTCCACATATTTCAAATCCTGGAATGGTATGATAGGCTTTTGCATGTGAAGCGCCCATATTACCACATCCTACTACCAATACACGAATATTTTTTGATTGAGTCATTTTAAATTTTTTATCCCTTGAAATTAAAAAGAATGATTAGAATTAACATCTTTTAAGGAAATCTATTCATAAAAATTTATAAAATATAGATAAATAATTTATTGTATCAAATATATACATTAACTTTAAGGATATGTTATAGAGTTTAGAACATTTTGATGAAGTAAATTGGAGAATACATAAAAATCCTGGCCATTGACCAGGATTTTTTTATTTAGGGTTAAATTCTTTTAAGTTTAAATTACTCGCGATGAATGATCAATTTGTATATAAATAATCTTTTTTATCCCTACTTGTATTTGTGATGCTTAGTATTCCTGTGAAAGTGGGTGAATCATTAATTCGTCAATGACCACATGCGCGGGTTGATTCATAATATAAAAAATGCTTTCCGCCATGTCTTCGCAGGTTAACCATTCTTTATGCGCTTCGGACCCTTGGGGTTCTGGGTGAAACATGGTGTCAACCAATCCTGAATAAACGGTTGACACTTTAATTCCATCTCTTCTGACTTCTTTTCTTAGTGCTTCTGTAAACGCATGTTGGGCATATTTGGATGAACAATATAAGGCTCCTCCATCAAAAACCCGTTTTGCAACATCAGAAGCCACTGAAATTATATGCCCCTTTTTTGCTTCCTTCATAAAAGGCAAAACTGCTTTTGAGAAAAGAAAAGTTCCTTTTACATTGGTGTCAAAGATGGTATCCCAAGATTGGCCTGAAAAAGATTCCGTTGGGCCAAAAGTACCAGTCCCCGCATTATTAATTAAGAAATCTATTTTTTGAAATGTATGCGCCGTTTTGTCGATGGTTTGTTGGACAAACGCCTCATCCGAAACATCCCCAACAAAGTACAAAGGTCGATGTCCTATTTCGGTTATTTCGGCTGCCAGATCTTTTAATTCACCTTGGCTTCTAGCAATGAGGCTCAGTTGGAAATTGTGTTTGGCCAATAGCAAAGCCAGTGCACGGCCGATACCTTTGGAGGCACCCGTGATAATGGCAGTAGGGTAGGAGGAATTCATGATTTTAAATGAGTTATTTATCGACGAATTTAATAAGGTGGTCTTTTTCTTCAAAAGCGTCATTGAACTTAGCATAATTTTGGGTGAGAAAAAAATTTACAAATGAAAAGAAAGGAGTTTATTAAAAAAGCGAGTTCTGTTTTAACTGTGGGTCCTTTGGCCCTGATAGCCTGTCAAAAAATGGGTGAAGAAGTAAGTGCAAATACCAATCTCATTCCACCTACAAATACTGGAAATAATTCAACGGCCTGTTTGATAAGCGATTCCGAGGAAGTTGGGCCTTTTCCTTTGTATAATAAAAGGGATGCGAGTATTCAGCATATAGACATTACTGAAGGGAAAACTGGTATACCACTTGCGCTAGCGCTTCAAATTAAAAATGTGAATACGAATTGTTCATCCCTACCTGATGTCCAAGTCGTTATTTGGCATTGCGATAAGGACGGATATTATTCAGGCTACAATAATGCGGGTTATTTGGGAAACCAGGATAACACAGCGAAAACTTTTTGTCGGGGTATGGGGACTACAGATTCACAAGGAATAGTTCGATTTAAAACGATTTATCCAGGTTGGTACCAAGGGCGCGCCACTCATATTCATGCTCAAATTTATGTGTCTGGAAATTTGAAATTATCGACACAATTCGCTTTTCCCGAAGAAATTAATACGTGGGTTCATGATTCTGCCTTATACAAGGCTCATGGGCAAAATCCTACAAAAAATACATCTGACAATGTTTTTCGAGATTCCATTGCACGTGAAATCGCCAATCTGACAATTAATGCTGCAAGCGGTGGTTATGATCTGATGTATACAATCAATGTCGCAGTTTAATCGAGCACTATGCTTATATGAATTTGTTTTTAATTCTATTTTTATAGTATTTTAGACAAATCCTATTTTTGAATTGAAAAAATCCATTGCATTTTTAATCAATCCGCAAAAGAAATCGACCAAGCTCATGACCTACATCGCTTGGGTCCTAGAACGCACGGCGAGGGAAAAGCCAACCTGGTCAGTACAGGTTATATCAGAAGTATGGCCAAAGGATTTTGAAGGTTTAGATGAAATTTGGATTTTGGGGGGCGATGGCACCTTCAACTATTTTGTGAATAAATACCCGGATTGCTCCATTCCCATCGGTTTATTTGAGGGGGGTACGGGCAATGATTTTTATTGGAAAATTTTTGGCAAAATTTCTAGAGAAGAACATTTGGATCATATTTTGAATGGCAATATAGCGAGTTATGACGCTGGACAAGTTAATGAAATGATTTTTTTAAATGGGGTGGGGATCGGTATTGAAGGGGATGTGTTGAAATCGATGAAGGCCATTCGTTTTATTGGCGGTGCTTTAGGGTATTATTTAGCGGCTATACCGCAATTATTTAAGTTTAAATCGTACGAGATTAGCTTTGATCGTGGAGGAAAAACGATAGCTAAGAAAGTATTTTTGTGCATGATTTTTAATTCCTCCAGAGCGGGGGGTGGTTTCCATTTTTTCCCTATGGCCTCTATTCAGGATGGTGCATTAAATATGATGTTATGCAATCCAATTGCCATCATTAAGCGTCTTTTTTATATGCCCTTAATTCAAAAAGGCAAACATGTGAACTATCCTTTTTTGGAATTCTCTATCATTCAATCAACTCGCATCCATTGCAATCGGGTCCTTATTGCACAAGTGGATGGAGAAATTTTAGAGTCTGATATTTTTGATTTTAAAATTCTTCCTGCTAAATTCAAGTATATAGTCCCAAATTAATCGCAAAAATTTTACATTCATGATTCGCAAAAATATAGTTGTATGCCTGTTGGCATTTAGTTCATTCATTGCTAATGCTCAGGATCTCGATAAGAAAAAAGCCATCGCCCGCATCAGTAAATTGGAATCAACCTATGGCCAAATTGCACAAAAAATATGGAGTTTAGCCGAGGTAGGTTATAAGGAAAAGCAAAGTTCTTTATTGCTTCAAGAAACCTTAAAACAAGCCGGATTTACCATAGAAGCTGGGGTGGCGGATATACCGACGGCCTTTGTGGCTACTTTTGGACAGGGCAAACCTGTCATTGGAATCATGGCAGAATACGATGCTTTACCGGGTTTGTCACAGGATACGATCCCTGTAAAACGTACTTTAGGAGGTAATTCTGGTCATGCTTGTGGCCATCATTTGTTTGGAACAGGTTCTGTGGCAGCAGCCATTGCGGTCAAAGACTGGATGAAAGAAACGGGTCAAAAAGGCACCATTAAATTATACGGTTGTCCCGCTGAAGAAGGGGGCGCGGGGAAAGTTTACATGGTCCGAGCAGGTTTATTTGCCCAAGCAGATGTCATGTTGCACTGGCATCCCAACGATGAAAATACCGTGGCTGCATCTTCATCTTTAGCAAATAAAGCAGGTAAATTTCGTTTTTATGGATTGGCGTCTCATGCGGCAGCATCCCCAGAAAGAGGTCGTTCTGCCTTAGATGCGGTGGAAGCGATGGATTATATGGTCAATATGATGCGGGAACATGTACCTGCATCCACAAGAATTCATTATGTCATCACGAATGGCGGCAAGGCCCCCAACATAGTTCCTGATTTTGCAGAGGTATATTATTACATTCGCTCTCCAAATCGAAACGTTGTTTTTGATGTTTGGGATCGTGTAGAGAAAGCTGCTGAAGGAGCTGCATTGGGAACTGGTACTAAGTTTGAAGTTGAATTGATCAGCGGTGTTTACGAAATCTTGCCTAATGAACACTTAGCGAATGTCATGGGGGCCAATTTGAAAACGGTAGGAGGCTATGTACTTTCTCCTACAGAAACTGCTTTTGCGAAACAGCTTCAGCAAACCCCCGGGATGGAGGCAATGGATTTAAATACAACAAATCAAATATTATTGAATCGCCCTGATCCGAGTTCGGGTGGTTCAACCGACGTGGGGGATGTGTCATGGGTGGTACCAACCATGGGATTGGGAACAGCTACTTGGGTGCCGGGAACGTCAGCACATAGTTGGCAAGCCGTCGCCTCCGGCGGAACCAGCATAGGCCGAAAAGGAATGATGGTCGCAGCAAAAACCATTGCTTTGACGGCTATTGACCTATTCAAAAATCCTAAAATGATTCAAGAAGCGACGGATGAATGGACTAAAAAACGAGGCGTGGATTTTCAATATAAGTCCCTGTTAGGAAACCGGAAGCCAGCTTTAAATTATCGAGATAATTAAACGCCCTCAATAATTTAGGATCAATTTTCTTTAGAAAAAAATCAAGAATTCTGTCTTCAATCAAAGTTTTTATCTACAAAATTTTGGCATAGGTCGTTTGTTTTTGTCTACCAAGGCTTTTTAGAATTAATCTAAATGATAAAATTGATACCTTGCATTTGCATCATTCATTATAGTTTTTTCTCATGAGTAGTGAAAAATATTCTCGGTATGAGTTTTTAAAGACGATAGGTTTTAAAGGTTCTGCCTTGATGGCCGTTCTAGGTTCTTGCACAACGAAAACCGACTCTGTATTAAATTCCTTAATTGTTAATAAAAAAGGTGAAATAGTGGCAGGCTTAGATAGTTTGAAAGCCGCACCTATTCCTGTTTTATCCAGTAATAATCCAGCAGGAGGGAGTTCAGGAATTACTTCTGGAAGTGGTTCTGGGGCTACCACAAATTTATCTGGAATTGTCACTACCACTGAATTAAATACCATTACTGATTTTATTGTTAAAGTTGACCTAACGGGAACGTCTGCATCTACCTTAAAAAATCAAGGAGGTTTTATGATTGCCAATGGAACTGTTGTGATTGCATCATTAGGTTCAGGTCAGTTTGTAGCCGCACAAAATTTATGTACACACCAACCAAGACAGCGAATTATATATAACCAAAATGAATTTTATTGTACCGATCATGGAGCTCGTTTCACGATCAATGGTCAAGGTTTAAATTCATTAGGCAGTCGGGGTTTAACCATTTATCGAACAGCCAATGATGGAAAAACATTGGTCGTATTCTCTTAAAATCATGCATCTTTTAGTTATTTTGTTGTTTAATTTTCTTGGGGTTTGGGGTGCTGATTTTTCAGAGGCCCAACAAATTGCCAAACAAAATCGTAAACTTATTTTACTCAATTTTTCAGGATCTGATTGGTGTGGACCTTGCATCAAATTAAAGAAGGATGTATTTGAATCTGCCGAATTTCAATCTTTTGCGGAGAGCAATTTAGTTTTGTTGCGGGCTGATTTTCCTAGGTTGAAAAAAAACCAATTAGCCAAAGAACAACAAAGTAAAAACGATTTATTAGCTGAAAAATACAATAGTTCAGGTAAATTCCCATTAACGGTTTTACTGAATGAACAAGGAAAAGTGCTGAAGGAATGGGACGGGTACCAACCGTCGATTTCGAAATTCATTTTTGAAATCAAACAATTTAGGCTCTAGCATGCATTTATTTCAACGCAATGAACTTTTAATGGGAAATCGCTTTGACCTAGGGGTTGTAGGAGATGATGAAGTAAAAGCAAATCAAGCCTTGGAAAAAGCGATCATTGAAATTAAGCGAATCGAAGCATTATTATCCACCTATCAGGCGAATTCTCAAATTAACCAAGTCAATTCAAATGCTGGAATTTCTCCGGTAAAGGTCGATGAAGAAGTCTTTAATTTAGTCGAACGGGCGCAGCGAATTTCTGAATTAACCCAAGGAGCCTTTGATTTATCATATGGATCTTTAGATAAATCCTTGTGGAATTTTGATCAGAACATGAAGCAATTGCCATCAAAGGAGCTTGCTAAAAATGCGGTTCATTTAATCAATTTCAAAAACATCTTGTTAGATCGCGCTAACGAAACGATTTTTTTGGCAAAAAAAGGTATGCGCATTGGTTTTGGCGGTATCGGAAAAGGCTATGCGGCTGATCAGGCGAAAAAGGTTTTGGTTAAAGAAGGATTTATGAATGGTGTTGTAAACGCTTCAGGGGATATGTGCGCTTGGGGAAAGCGTGCAGATGGGGATGATTGGACCGTAGGAATTTCTAACCCTGATTTTCCAATGGATGTTTTATCTGAATTTTCACTCAATGACTCTGCGGTGGCCACCTCTGGAAATTACGAGAAATTTGTCCTGATTGACGGTCAAAAATATTCGCATACCATACATCCCAAAACGGGATTTCCCATGCAAGGAATTAAAAGTGTAACGGTATTTGCCCCATTTGCTGAATTAGCAGATGCATTAACCACTCCCATTGCCGTGATGGGCGTGGAGGTTGGCCTTCATTTAATGAATCAAATGAAAGGAGTGGCCTGCATTATTATCGATGATGCAAACCAAGTTTTTAGTACAAATAATATACATGAAAATAGTTTAGCCCTTGCGTAATGATGAAAAAATGGATCCTATATATTTCAGTTTTGAGTTTCATTTTATTGCAATCCTGCACTGCGGTAAAGGAGTTTCAGAAAAGCAGGATTAATGATTCTGAAATGGAATTGTCATCGCGTAAGAGTGAAAAGTTTGAGCAAAGTTTTTATTTATATCGTGAAGGGGCTTCGGGAGCAAATGGAGGAAAAAGCGGAGGAGGCTGCGGATGTAACTAGGTATGAAAAAAGTCCTTGTCACCATTGGTTTGTATTGTTCATTGCTTCACGGAGCTAAGGCTCAGGAGTTTTTATTTTACAGCCGGGGGGCTAAAAATGTGTCAGTATCTAAAATTGACACAGGGTTTTTAAAACGAAAAATCAAGTTTGAGGAAATCAATTTAGTTTCTGGGTATTATTTGCAGGATGGAAATAATTCAGCCATCACGGGGGGGATTGGGACAGAAAAATTGACCGATTGGGCGAATTCGTTTGAGATAAGTGTTTCTAAATTAGATCGATTTAATCGGACGCACCGATTAACGGCTGATTTCAACATTGATTATTACACATCAGCCTCGTCTGATAAGATTGATCCATTAACTATTTCATCCGCATCCCGTAAGGATACGCATATTTATCCAAGCTTATCCTGGTCCGTGAAGGATGATCTTGCCGGAGTAACTCAAGGATTGAGCTATGCCTTTTCCACGGAATATGATTATGTTTCACATGGCATCAATGCAAACTTAACCAAGCTTTCGAAAAATAAGAACACAGAATTCTCCATCAAGGGAGGTGCTTTTTTTGATACCTACATGTGTATTTTACCCGCTGAGTTAAGGTCTTTTACCTATCCTTCCGGTGCGGAAAGAGACACCAAAGGGATCGACTATAAACCAAGAAATTCCTTTAATCTTTCTTTTTCCTTGTCGCAAGTGATCAATCAGCGATTGCAGGTGATGGCCATGATTGAACCCAGTTTCCAAGAAGGTTTATTGAGCACTCCCTTTCATCGGGTTTATTTTACCAATGGAAATGAGACCGTTGAAAAATTACCTGGAACTCGATTTAAATTACCGATAGGCTTGAGGTTTAGCTATTTTGCAGGAGATCAAACCGTTATCCGCTTATTTTATCGCGCTTATTTAGATGATTGGGGGATGAAAGCCCATACGGCTAATGTCGAAGTGCCATTTAAGTTGACCCCATTTTTCTCCCTGAGTCCATTTTATCGATTCAATGTGCAGTCGGCCGTCGACTATTTCAAACCATACGCCAAGCACGAAACTAAAGATGCTTTTTACACCTCTGATTATGATATTTCAGGATTTACCAGCCATTTTCTGGGCATGGGTGTGCGCTTAGCTACTCCGGGAGGAATCTTGGGTATCACGAATTTCAATTCTTTAGAAATTCGCTATGGGTATTATTCTAGGTCAACTGGAATGGTGGGGCATAGCATTTCGGCGCATATTAAGATTAAATAATTATTATTTTTTGCCCTCATTAATCTAATCCAGTATTTTGGTATGTCCTAAAATATACATTATCGTATATACACTACCGTCACGATAATTTTGTATCGTTATTTTTATTATATTCACCAATTAGTTTCTAAAAGATTCTAAATTCATTCAGTGGTTATTAATTTATAGTTCAAAAACTTATCTATTCTAAATAATATTCGATGAGATCTTTCATTGCACTACTGTTATTTCTACCCTTTTTTGTAGTCTCTCAAAATAATGATTCAAAAGATTTAGAGCAAGGCAATTTTTTCATTTCGCACTATAAAAGGGATTTTCTGAAATCTTCGTTTGGTAATTATGTTGTCCTTCAAGATAAGGAAGGAGTTATCTATGTGGGTAATGTTAAAAATGGCTTAATCGAATTTGATGGCCAAAGGGTTAGGCAGGTGTTACAAAATGGAAAGCCGATGAGCGCTTTTATTCGGGATGCCGATACAGATTCAAAAAATACGATTTACGTAGGATTTGCTGGAGTTAATTTTGGGTATTTGGAAAAAAATAAATTTGGTCAAAATGAGTATATATCTCTTTCTGATCAATTGCCCAAGAAGGATGAGGTTTCAGCTACATTTTGGGGATTGGTTGTTCGTCAAGACACCGTATTTTTTCAAACAGAAAATGCAGTTTATTTATTTAAGGATAAAAAGTATTTACGCTCATACAAGTTTAAGGATGATGTGCATATTATTTTAGGTTCACCGGATGGAGTTTACTTAAGAGTTTGGGGAAAAGGCTTATTCAAGTATTCTAGTAAAGATGGATTTTCGGTCATCAAAGGTTCAGAAAAATTGTATGCTCAAAATCGGATTGAGGCAAATTACCAATTGGACAACGGGGATCACCTGTTAGTGTCGAGAAATATCGGATTAATCAGGATGACGAAAAAAGGCGAATTTTTGCCTGTGAATAATCCGTATGCCAACAAATACGTCATGGAAGGCAAGTCATACATTAATGATAAAGTCATGCGGAATGGCAAGATTGCAATTATTACCAGTAGCAAGGGTGTTTTATTTTTAAATCAAGATTTAAGCACCAATGCCGAGGTTGGTCTTAGTTCAGGCTTGCCTGAAAATGGGTTAGCGTTTGTTATGCAAGACCGAGTGGGAGATATTTGGGGAGCAAATTCTGGGGCCACAAAAATCTCTTTTGATCCTTCCCTGACTAATTTTTCTTCCTTAAATGGTATCGTAGGTGGAGTTTCTGACATCGTTAGGCACAAAGGAAGATTAATTATCCGTACATCAGATGATTTATTTCAATTTATCCCTAAAAAGTCGATAACTGAAACTTCGGTATTTAAGTCTTTGGATGTAAGAGAGTTAGGCGGTTCTTTGAATTTATTTAATGATCAAATTGTCAGTACAAACAACTATTCGATTAATGCCGTTTTAAATGGTAAGAAGCTTAAAATTTCAGATACCTATAGAAGCAATAAATCCATCCAATCAAAATTAAATCCTGCCCTTTTATTTAGTAGCAATAGTGCATATGGTCTTTTGTTACATCAATTTAATGGCAAAGTTTGGAAACAGTTAAAAGTCATTGGGGGTGAAAAGTTCAGCGGATATAATATTTCAGAATTAGATCCAGGCAAAATACTGATATCTACCCGAAAAGGGATTGTTTTATTTACATATGATTCATCTGGACAAGGTACTTTTACTTCTCTGCCGCAAGATAAATCATTCGCTAAAACCAAGCAGCAGAAGGGAATAGTCTATTTGAAAGATGATATTTTGGCTACTTGTGATTCTTCCAATAAAGTTTTTATTATTGATACTAAAGCTCAAAAATTAAGATATACAGGCTTCAGTTTAGATGAAATGGTTTCAGATGAACTATGGAATTACACCTATAATAAAGATGCAGGGTATGGTTGGCTCATCTGTCAAAAAGGGTTATTTAAAACGTTTTTTGACATTAAAAAAGGATTTACCTATAAAAAATACCCTTTTTACAAAGTAGACTTAGATGAATTAAGCTATAAGGTATTTCCAGAAGGAAGCGGAGATAATGAGGTTATTTGGTTTGGCTCGCAGGAGGATAAATTATATCGCTACGTTCCTGCTTTGGCTTTAAAAGAGCCAGCCCAACAATTTAAAGCGTTAATTCGATCTATTTCTTCCAATGGAGAACGTGTTCCTATCGTGCCTGAAATCCTTCCTTTTACTCAAAACAACCTGGTGTTTGAAGTAGCTTATCCTTTATATGGAACGGAGAACAAGACAACGTTTAGTTATTGGCTCGAAAATCAGGATGATACATGGAGTGAATATATCAAGGATTTCAAAAAGGAATATACCAATTTAAGTGAAGGCACTTATACTTTTCATGTAAGAGCCATGGACGCTACTGGCCATGTAAGCGAGGAGACTAAGGTCAAATTTAAAATTTCCCCACCCTGGTATCGAACTATTTTTGCCTACCTGGTTTACCTGGGATTGCTAGTGTATTTGTTCATTTTGTTTGGAAAATATCAAGCCAAAAAATCAAGAGGTAAGGCAGAAGACGAGCGAAGAATGGCTGAATTAGAGGCGGCTAAGGATTTACAAAATAGAATGTTGCCTAAAACCTTGCCTAAGGTCGAAGGATTAGAAATAGCTAGTTATTTACAAACATCATCAGAAGTAGGAGGTGATTATTATGATTTTCATCCTCAACCCGATGGTAGTTTGGTGGCAGTTTGTGGAGACGCTACAGGTCATGGAACGGCAGCAGGTATGTTGGTGTCCATCACCAAAGCGGGTCTAATCGGTCTTCCTCTAGATGAGCCGAATAAAATGCTTTATGATCTAAACCGACTTGTGAAAAAAGTGGATTTGGGGATTTTAAGGATGAGTTTAAATATTGTTCATTTTAAGAAAAACAAATTGAAACTTAGTTCAGCGGCTATGCCACCGTGTTATTTGTACGTAGCTAAGACGAAGAAGATCGAAGAAATACAAATCAGTGGATTGCCTCTAGGTGGCTTGTATGGAGCGACTTTTGATATGGAGGAACGTTCATTTTCAAAAGGAGATATTTTTGTCATTGCATCGGATGGTTTACCTGAAGCTCCTAATCTAAAAGGAGATCAACTGGGATATCAGGCTGTTGAAGATTGTATTTTAGTGAATGCAGACAAAACGGCGGAAGAAATAAAGGATGCATTGGTGGTATTAGGAAGTAATTGGTTGGCCGGCCAAACAACCCCTGATGATATTACGATTGTGGTTATTAAACATGTTTGATTAAAAAAATGAGAAAAAATGGATAAACCGAAAATTGAGTTAAAACTCCCGATTATAGCCAACATGGAGCTGGTGGCTATCAATACGGCTGAGGTAGTTGCGAAGCACATGGATTTGAGTGAAGATAAAGCTGCCGAAATTAGCATGGCGCTTATTGAGGCATGTATAAATGCTTTTGAGCACTCTCAGGCACAAAATAATGTATTCATTCACTTTATTTTGGAAGAAGACACCTTAGTTATTAAGGTAATTGACCAAGGAATTGGCTTTGATAAATCAAAAGTCCAAATTCCTAAAATTGAAAATAAGTTGGGTACCGATGAACGCAAGCGCGGCTGGGGTTTACAACTTATTAAAGAATTAATGGATACCGTAGAGTTCGAATCCACACAAGAAGGTACAACTGTAACAATGACAAAAAAGAAAGAATCATGAGCGAATTTAAAGTAAATGTAATTGAAGAAAATGGAGTAATTATTTTGGAAACGGATGGTTATTTAAATAATGTTGGGGGTGAAATGATATCCTCGGTTTGTATGGATCATATTTCTAATGGTAGAAATAAAATATTATTGGATTTAGCGAATACCAAAGTTGTCAATAGTATTGGTGTTTCTATTTTGATAGAAATTATCGAAAAATTACAAGAGTCAGATGGTAAATTAGGCTATTATAATTTGGCCCCAATTGTTGATAAGACCTTTAAAATTATGGGTTTAACCAAATATTCAACTGTATTTTCCGATAAGCAAGACGCGTTGACAAATTTTTAAATTTTACTCATGAAGTTGACCTCCCTATGGTACGCCTGTGCGTTTTCAATGCTCTTGATTTGTGGTTATGCCCAGAAAATCGAAAATATTCGATTTGAAAATTTGTCGATTCAACATGGATTATCCCAAAGTTCCGTTTTTGATATTCATCAAGATCGGTTGGGATATTTATGGGTAGGAACGATGGATGGTTTGGATCGCTATGATGGATATACCTTTAAAAAACATACTTATTTTTTAGAAGATTCGACCAGCCTAGCAAAAGGTTGGGTTTTGAGTTTGACTGAAAACAATAAAGGAGATATTCTATTGGGTACGTCAACTGGAAGTATTTCGTGGTTAAATAAAAAAACAGGCAAATTTCGGAATTTCGCTAACCAGCCAAAGGAAACCATAAAGAAAAAACTAAAATTAGCTAGCCTGCCTAGCGGTTTTGGAGCTATTTTATCTTTATACCTTGGGGTTGATCAAAATACGCTTTGGTGTGCCACGAATGGATTGGGTTTAATGCGAGTTAATTTGTCAACAGGAGAACAAAAGACAATGGCTCCTCTCGCACTTATTCGAAATCCTAAGTTGGAATTAGCGGATGGGGTTATTTTTTCGATTAGTCCATTAGATGCCAATTTGCTATTATTAACTACTGGAAACGGGATAAAAGTTTTTGATATTCGAACAGAGAAAATTGTTTATCAAGCCTTGCGGACCACTAACCCTGGAGACCAAAATAATTGTTCGGAGATCATTTCCATGGGCCAGGGGCGTTATTGGGTAGGTACACAAAAAGGGATTGTTGAATTTAGACGCTCAGGAACCACCTATCAAGTAATCGATGTTCAGATTCCAGGTTTAGATTTAAATAAATCGACCATTCCTAGTTTGATGCTTGACAATAAGTTAGGTGAAGTTTGGTTTGCAGCGAATGGAAAAGGGTTGTTTGTATACCATTTGGCTTCACGCAAATGGAAAATGATGACAAACACAAATGACATCCGCTTAGATAAATGTCGTTTTGATCGAATTTTGCAGGATAAAAATGGAGTTACCTGGATTGGTACGGATACCTACGGCATGTTGTCCTATGATCTAGGAAAAAACAAGTTTGGGCTGTATGCCAAGGAAGCTACTAAAAATGTTGGTTTAGGATTTTATAGTACCTGGGGTGGTTATATTGATAACGAGCAAAATTTGTGGATTGGGAATGCGGATGCGGGGCAAAATACAGTGGGCTATATTAATCGTAAAACGAATAAAATAACATTGGTAAATGTACCCCTGGGTCAAAAAGATTCTAATCCTTTATATATCATACGTGGGGATATGGTTGGTAATATTTGGTTATATGGTACGACCAAAGAAGGGCGGAAACTATTTCTTAAAAAACCTCGCGATAAGGCATTTTCATTGGTTAAGCTACCTATTCCTGACAGTATCTACTTGAAGAAATATGGGGGATCTCTATCTCATTATATGACCCGTTCCGGGGATTTAATAAAGGGAGGGTACCGTGTCCAATGGATAACCGATTTTACCGGCAAACAAATTTTTAGGGATTATGCTGAAAAAATTAAGCAAATGCCAGATTCCATTCGGGCCTTCACCCAGGATGGAAAAATAACCTATATGTCTTCCTCAAATCATTTATTTGCATGGAATGAGCAAACAAATGAGGTGCGTCAAATCACTAAAAAATCGATGGGAATTGGTAGCAAAACCTTACTTAATTCGTTTGCGGTTCATTTGGGACGTTATTTTTATTTTCCAACCTATGGAAATGGAATATTGAAATATGATTTAGCCACAGAGAAAATAAGTTATATAACCCAACGAAATGGCTTGATGACATCCGCATTTTATGATATTTACAAAGATAAGGCTGGAAAAATGTGGCTTAGTTCTAATTATGGAATTGTTCGTTTAAATCCAGTGAACGACGAAGTTCGAATTTTTACGCCCTCCGATGGAGTACAAGGATTTGAATTTAATGCGAATAGTGCATATCAAAATCAAGAAGGTGAGATTATTTTTGCTGGGGTGAATGGAGTAAATGTATTTAATCCAGCTGATATTCGAGATAATTCGTTAGCCCCGAAAGTATTGATACAAAATGTCAAGACTACGAAGCAACAAGTAATTGTGGACGATGATCAATCTGACACTCAAATCGTATTAAATGCTGATGAAAAGTCGGTTTCTTTTGATTTTATTGCCCTGAATTTTAGAAATGCGAATCAAAATCAATATGCCTATCGATTGGTTGGCTATGATAAGGATTGGATTTATTCGGGTGATCGAAGATTCACAACTTACACAAACCTACCTGCCGGAGAATATGTTTTTCAGGTAAAGGGTTCTAATAATGATGGGATTTGGAATGAGCAGGGAGCTAGTATTCGGATAAAAGTTTTGCCGCCATGGTATTTGACTTGGTGGGCATTTACGGCTTACATCATCTTAGCAGGATTGTGCATTCGGTATTTAGTTATTTATCGAGAAAAAATACAACGGAAAAAAATGGAGGAGCGCCGGAAAAATTCGGAATTAAAGGCGGCGCAGGATTTGCAAAAAAGTATGTTGCCCAAAGAATATCCAAAGCGAGAAGATTTGGAAATTCATGCCTTTATCCGTGCTTCAACAGAGGTGGGTGGAGATTATTATGATTTCTTTGAGCAGGAAGATGGATCTTTATTTATTGTTTGTGGGGATGCTACAGGTCATGGCACTACGTCAGGTATGATGGTTTCAATTACCAAAGCCGGTTTGAATGGGATAGATCCCAAAATGCCAAATTTGATTTTGGAGCAATTAAATAAGGTCATTAAGCGGGTGGATTTAGGAGTCTTACGGATGAGTTTAAATATGGTCAAGTTTGACCAAGACAAAATATATTTGGCATCTGCTGCGATGCCACCTATGTATCATTTTGTGGCAAAAACAAGTTTGGTTGAGGAAATTCAGCAAATCAATTTGCCCTTGGGTGGCCTGAAAAATGAGACATTTGATTTAATTACTCGATCATTTGAGTCGGGTGATGTCTTGGTTCAATTGTCTGACGGAATTCCTGAGGCACCTAATTTAGCGGGGGAAATGTTTGATTATGACGCTTTAGCTGCGATAATCCAGCAACATGCCTCTTCTTCAATCCTTGAATTGCATTCCGCTATTATAGAAGCGGTGGATATTTGGTTAGCGGGTCAGCATAATCCGGATGATATCACGCTGGTGATTACGAAAAAGAAATGACGAATTTAGCCTTTAAGCAGTTAGAGCTTGAAACATTATTGGAGATCACTAATACCCTGATCGAACATGAGGACGTGGATGATTTATTGCATGATATTTTAATTCGTACCTGTGGGATTTTGGATGCTTCCTGTGGTTTTGTTTTAATTGAGGAAAAGAACTCAGATTTATTCATCCCGAAGGCCGTGTTTAACCTGGATGAAAAAGTCCTGTCAAAGATAATTTTCAATAAAAAAAGAGGTTTTTTAAATACGCTTGCTATTCAAAAGGAGAAGCATGCTTGTATTCCTATTGAGACTAATCTTCTAGAAAAATTAGAGAAATCCTTTGCCATTGCTGCACCCATCACTGGGAAAAATCAATTACTGGGTTCGATTATTATTTTTGACAAAGAACTTAGAAATGGCATGTCAGATTTTTCCATTGAGGATTCCGCCATGCTTTCAGCCATATCGGTTCAGGCAAGCGTAGCTTATAACAATACGTTTTTGTTGGACACACTCTTAGAATCGAAACGATTTAATGATAACATTATGGAGTCGATTCACACGGGTGTTATTACGACCAATTTGTTTGGTGAAATAGATTACGTCAATAAAACGGCAGTCAAAATCGCACATATTTCAGCCGAGGAATGCATTGGTAATCATTACCAAATCGTATTTGAAAAGGATCCTGAATTATTGATTCTTTTAGAAAAAGTTGAGCAGGAAATTAGGGTTTATTCGGAACAAAACTTTTTGATCAAAGTAGGCCATGAATCTGTACATGTGAACCTGACAATCTCTCCACTGATCGATGATCTGGGGGAGCAAATTGGTACCGTGATAGCCATGGAAGATATTTCCTATCTAGATAAAATAAAGAGTACTTTTAAGAAATACGTATCCAAACAGATTGTCGACAAGATTTTAGAAAATGAAGATTTATTAAATCTGGGCGGACAGGAACTAACGCTGACCACTTTATTTACGGACATCCGTGGTTTTACTAACATGAGTGAGCGCATGGATCCGATCGATGTGGTCAAAACCTTGAATGAATATTTTGACTTGATGATCGAGGTGGTTTTTAAGTACAACGGTACCTTGGATAAGATCATTGGCGATGCCTTAATGGTCATTTATGGCGCACCCATTTACGGCCACGATGATACCAAAAGGGCTTTGTTGACCGCCATCGAAATGCAGAAATTGCTTATCGATTTTAATGCACTTAGAAAAGAAAAGGGGATGGATCCCATTGAAATCGGCATAGGCATTAATCGAGGAAAGGCCATTGCCGGAAATATAGGTTCCAAGGACCAAATGAATTATACCGTGATTGGTGATGCTGTTAATTTAGCAGCCAGATTATGTTCAAATGCCGGACCGGGCCAAATACTGGTTTCTGAATCCGTTGTTTCTGATGTGGATGCTTCCGGACTTTTTGATTTTCAAAAGTTGGACGCCATTAAAGTAAAAGGAAAAGAAAATGAGGTTCAGATTTATGCCCTTTCAAAATGTTTTTGTACCCCAAAAGTTTTGGAAGTGTATGAATTGGTGATTTCTGAATTGCTTGTTAACTTATCTCCTAATTTATTTTATCATTCGATTTCTCACACGCTCGACGTATTTACAAGTGCCCGTAAAATTGCCTTAACAGAAGGTATAGGAGAGAGCGATTTAGAACTGGTCATGGTGGCTGCACTTTTTCATGATACCGGTTTTTTAGTTCAGGCCGATGGGCATGAGGAGATTTCCTGCCAATACGCAAAGGATCATTTGTTTCATATTGGCTTTACTTTGCCTGAAATAGAACTCATATGCGGCATGATTAGGGCCACTAAAATTCCACAAAAACCACAAAATTTACTCGAAGAAATTATTGCCGATGCGGACTTAGATTATTTAGGTCGGGATGATTTCTTTATCATTGGCGATCAATTATTCAATGAACTGAAAGCTAGGAATGTGGTTAATCAAGAATCGGATTGGGATCAAATTCAAATTAAATTCTTGGAAAACCATCGCTATTTTACACATACTGCTCAAACGTTAAGAGGAGAGCAAAAAGAAAAACATTTACAAATTATTAAATCAAAATATGCATGAGTACTCATTCAACCAAAGATAATATTCAAGATTTTTTCTATGCCGTTACTGGCATATTGTTTGCGGGATTTGCCTTAGAGAGTTTTTTAGTTCCCAATCATTTCTTGGATGGAGGGGTGACCGGAGTGGCACTTTTGATTCATGAAACCTATCATATTCCGATCACTATGTTGGTGATCCTTTGCAATGTCCCATTCATTATCATGGGCGGCTATTTAATTAGTAAAAACTTTGCGATTCGAACTTTACTAGCCGTTATAGGTTTGGCCTTAGCGCTAACTTTTATTCCCTACCCAGTTATTACATCTGATAAATTATTGATTTCAATTTTTGGAGGTGTTTTTTTAGGTTTAGGAATTGGTTTGGGCATGCGAGGAGGTTGTGCCATCGACGGGATTGAGGTGTTAGCCTTATATACCTTGAAGCGCTCCGGTTTCACCATTTCTGAAATCATTTTAGGGATTAATGTCATCTTATTTTTAATTGCCGCAATTGGATTAGGCATGGTAACCGCGCTTTATGCCATGCTGACGTATTTTATTGCCACTCGGTGCATCGACTATGTCGTCGAAGGTTTAGAAGAATACATCGGCGTAACGATTATTTCTAAAAATCATGAAGAGATCAAAAAGGCCGTTGTCATGCAAATGGGAAAGGGAATAACCGTATACAAAGGGGAAAGAGGGTTTATGAAAGATAGTTTTGATGTAAGTCACCCAACCGATATTTTGTATACCATTATGACGCGTTTCGAGGTGAGGCATTTACGAAATTTAGTTCTTGAATATGATGCGAATGCCTTCATTTTTACGAATATCATCAAAGAAGCTGCTGGCGGGGTATTGCTCAAGCGAAAAGGAGATCATTAAGTAGAATTTTTATAGCTTTGAGCTAACATTTTTTTACCCTATGAATGAAATTTTAGCCAAAAACATAGAATCAATTTTATCGCTTGAAATATCTGATGAGCGTAAATCTTTTCTTCAGCCCTTGATTGATTACATCAAATCAAAGCGTGAAATAGACCAGGCCATCCGACTCAATTTCATTTGCACGCATAATTCACGGCGATCACAATTTTCCCAGATCTGGGCGCAAACGGCTGCGGATTATTTTGAAATACCGGCTTTTTGCTACTCCGGGGGTGTCGAAGTGACGGCTTGTAATGAACGAACCATTCGTTCTTTGGAACGTTCAGGCTTTATTATTTCCAAGCATGGCCACTCGAACCCAATCTATTTCATTTTACATGAAAAAGACGCCAGACCCATCATTGTCTTTTCAAAATTGTATGACGATGTCATTAATCCCCATGGGGTTTTTGCCACGATTATGACGTGCTCACATGCAGATGAAAATTGTCCTTTTATTCCTGGCGCTGAGGTCAGAATTCCCGTTCGGTACGAGGATCCTAAGGAGTTTGACGATACTGATCTTGAGTCTCAAAAATATGACGAACGTTCCAAACAAATCGCCAGCGAAATGTTTTACGTTTTTTCGAGGGTTTAACTTAACTGGTGTGGTCTCTGACAATGAGCCAACGGCCCTTAATTTTTTTCATTAAAATGGTGAAATATCCACCCACATCTCCTTTTTTTGGGCGGACTAATTGCCATTTACCCAAAATCCATGCTGTTTTACCAGCCGTTACGTCGATTTCCTTGATGTCAAAGGTTAAATTCCCCATCGTTTCCTGATCCGGATACGTGGTGAGGTATCTTTGTAATGTGGCTTTCCAGCCACTTGTAATGCCATTTTTGCCAATAAACTTCAGGTCTTCCGATTTTTCGTAGTATTCCATGAATCCTGGAACATCCCCCTTATTCCATAAGTTTACTTGTGTTTTTAGCACAAGCTCAATTTCCTTTTGTTCCGGCTTGGCCTGGCTAAATAAGGAATGCAAAGGCAATAAAAATAATAGAATAAACAATTTCATAGGATATAAGGTTAGTTTGAAACATATTTGTCGACAAATCTTCAAATTTGGTAGCAATATAAATGCTAAATTTTTAATTGATCGATTATTGTTTCATTTTTGTTAAATAATTAAATCAACCTGTTTTATGAACAAAATTTACTCTCTATTAGCTTGTTTGTGTTTTTTACATATATCAAGTTCCTTTGCTCAAGCCCCTGACGAAAACCGATTTGTCAAAACAGTACTAGCTGAGAAGTTAGACGAGCCTATGATGATGACATTTTTACCTGATGGCCGTATTCTATTGGCCGAACGTAAGGGTGACGTGAAGCAGTTTGATCCCAAAACCAAGCAAACCAAAGTGCTTGCGCATATTAATGTAAACACGAAATATACCAACCGCATCGGAACCGTTCGCGAAGCGGAAGAAGGTTTGCAAGGCATAATTTTAGATCCAAATTTCAAAGTAAATCATTGGCTTTATGTGTACTACGCACATCCAACGGAAAAGAAACACGTGTTGTCTCGCATGGAGTTAAAGGGGGAGGAATTGTTGGTAGACCAACAAAAAATTATGTTAGATGTTCCAGTTCAACGCGAGGAATGTTGCCATACCGGTGGTGGAATGACTTTTGATAAATCAGGAAATTTATTTTTAACCGTAGGAAACAATACCAGTAATAGCAATAACGATGGCTATTCACCTATCGACGAACGCCCAGGCCAAGCCTATTGGGATGATCAAAGAGGTGCTGCATCAACCAATGATTTACGTGGAAAAATTTTACGCATTCATCCTGAAAAAGATGGTACTTATTCCATTCCTAAAGGAAATTTGTTCCCTGTAGGAACACCAAAAACGAAGCCAGAAATTTATACGATGGGTCACAGAAATCCGTGGCGTGTGAGTGTTGACTCAAAAACAGGATTTATTTATTGGGGTGAAGTGGGCCCAGATGCCTCGGTGGATGGACCTAAAGGACCTCGTGGATATGACGAATTTAATCAAGCAAAAGGTCCAGGATTTTTCGGTTGGCCTTATTTCATTGGAAACAACATTCCATATACCGACTTTAATTTCGAGACTTTAGCGATTGGGCCCAAATTCAATCCGGCGAATCCAATCAATGATTCACCTAATAATACAGGTTTACGCGAATTGCCTCCAGCACAAAATGCTTTCTTATGGTACCCTTATGCTAATTCTGAAGAATTTCCATTAATGGGAGCTGCGGGTAGAAGTGCTACAGGTGGTCCAGTGTATCATCGTTCTGATTTCCCAACAGCCAAAAGAGCTTTCCCAGCGTATTACGAGGGGAAATGGTTAATTGTCGAGTTTATGCGCGGTTGGATTATGGCCGTAACCATGGATGAAAAAGGTAATTACAAATCTATGGAGCGTTTCCTTCCAAGCCAATCTTTTGGTTCTGCGATCGATATGAGCTTTAGCCCTGACGGTGATTTATATGTCTTGGAATATGGATCTGCCTGGTTTAAAGGAAACGACAATGCTCGTTTAGTTAAAGTTGAATACCAAGGAGGAAATCGTAAACCGCAAGTAGAAATATCCGCATCTAAATTAAAAGGAGCGGCTCCTTTCAAAACGAACTTATCTGCAGAAGGAACTAAAGATTTTGATGGAGATGCTTTAACTTATACATGGACCGTAAAAAAACTGGGTACTTTAGTTAAAACATTAAAAGGAGCAAGTCCTGAATTGGTTTTGACAAATCCAGGTACCTACGAAGTAAGGTTAAAAGCCACGGATGCTAAAGGGGCAAGTAACACAAATGCGCTTGAAGTCTTAGTGGGCAATGAAGCACCCGAAGTGGACATCGTACTAAATTCGGCCAATAAATCCTTTTATTTTCCTGGACAAAAAATTAGTTATCAGGTGACTGTAAAAGATAAAGAAGACGGTGTTTTAGGAAATGGGATTAAAGAAGATGCCGTAGCTGCTACGATCGATTATATTCCTTCTGGATATGACCCAATTGAAATGGCACAGTCTCATCGCAAGGCCGACAGTGATTTGTTTGCTTCTGCGGGATTGCGTTTGATCAATCAAAGTGACTGTAAATCTTGTCACATTAAAAATGTGCGTTCCGTAGGACCTAGCTACCAAGAAGTGGCTGAGAAATATAAAGGACAAAACATGATTGACCAATTGTCTAACAAGGTTATTGCGGGTGGAAATGGAGTTTGGGGTGACCATGCGATGGCTGCACATCCACAAATTTCAAAAGCAGATGCCAAAACGATGGTGACTTATATCATGAGTCTATCTGATCCCAAAGCGAATAATTCAATCGGATTGAAAGGTGATCTTTCGCCAACAATTCCTCAAGATCAAGCTACTACGAAAGGAGTTTTCGTCGTTCGTGCTACTTATTTAGATAAGGGAAATAAAAAAATGGCTCCCGTACAATCAGAAAAGTGGGTTTTATTACGCCACCCATTTTTGAATCCTGAGAAGGCAGATGTACAATCAGGTATTGAGCAATTAATTACTCCTTCTCGCTCAACCAATATGGTGGGTCAAAATCCATATGTTGGTTTTAAGTCGATCGATTTAACAGGCATCAAATCTTTGGATATCACTGCGACAGCACCGGGTAGATCTAGCGCTTCCGGTGGAGTGATTGAAGTGCACGTGGGTTCTCCTACGGGTCCGGTGATTGGAAAAACTAAATTCATTGAAGTATCACAAGGAGGTTTTGGTGGACCTCCTCCAGCGGCTAATCCAAATGCAGCTCAAAAAGGCGCTCCTCTAGGAACACCAGTCGTGGCTCCGGCTACTCCCGCGCAAGCAGGTGGAGGTGGTGGCGGTATGCGCCGTGGTGCTCCAATGCCAGCGATTAAAGTGGACATTCAAGCAACAACTGGATTACAAGATTTATATTTTGTTGCGGTTAATCCTAAAGCAGCTGTAGCTCAAACCGTGGTACAGATTATAGGAATAGAAGCAAAATTATAATATGCCCAAAATTACTTCGAGTGCACATGTATTTGCTGACTCGGTTGCGATTTTAGACCTCAATGGGGAGTATACTTACCAACAATTAATCGATGCGTCCAACCAATGGGCGTATCGATTTTTGTTAGGGGCAACTGACTTAGATGGCGCTCGAGTGGCTTTTATGGTCCAGCCTGGTTTTCATTATGTAGCTGTCCAATGGGGAATATGGAAAGCCGGCGGAGTGGCCGTTCCCTTATGTGTCACCTATCCGATCGCTTCATTGCAATATGTTTTGGAGGATACCGGGGCTTCACAGGTGGCTATTGATCAAGATTTTCAAGATGTTTTATTGCCCTTTGTTCGGGAAAGCCAATTGAAATACCACTTGGTTCATGAAAAAGTTAACCCACAGGAAATCAGTTTGCCTGAAATTTCTTCCGACCGAGCGGCCATGATATTGTATACCTCTGGAACCACTTCACTTCCCAAAGGCGTAGTCACAACGCATGGAAATATTGATTTTCAAATCAATTGCCTGGTACAAGCTTGGGAATGGAAAGCATCGGATCGAACCCTTTGTATTTTGCCTTTGCACCATATTCATGGAATCATTAATGTAATCGGCTGTAGTTTATCAGTAGGTGCCACGTGTGAGTTTATGCCCAAATTTAATGCGGTCGAGGTTTTTGGCCGATTGCTATCCGGCGAATTGACCGTTTTTATGGCGGTTCCTACGATTTATTTTAAACTTATATCGCATTGGGATACCTTGTCGGCTGCAGACCAACATGTCATATTTGACATGTTGCGTAAATTCCGATTAATGGTTTCGGGATCTGCGGCGTTGCCTGTTTCTGTGATGGAGAAATGGTATACCATTAGTGGTCATTGGCTTTTAGAGCGATATGGGATGACGGAGATAGCCATGGCCATCAGTAATCCATTTCATGGGGAAAGAAGGCCTGGGCATGTCGGTATCGCTTTGCCCGGAGTTTCCGTGCGTTTGATGGGGGATTATGAAGAAATTAAAGGAGAATTAGAACCTGGAGAAATCCAAATCAAAGGGCCAAATGTTTTCCAATCGTATTGGAATAAACCTACGGCGACTCAAGAAACGTTCACGGATGACGGTTGGTTTAAAACGGGCGATGTGGCCCACTTGGATGGAGGATATTATAAGATCCTAGGTCGAAGTTCCGTGGATATTATCAAGTCAGGCGGGTATAAACTTTCAGCATTAGAAATCGAAGAGGTCTTACGCGTACATCCGGATATCGAAGATTGCGGGGTGGTAGGTTTACCAGATGACGAATGGGGCGAAGTAGTTGCCGCCGTTTTAGTCTTGAAAAATGTAATTTCAAAAGAAGAAATAAATACGTGGTTGCGTAAACGTTTGCCAGGATATAAAGTTCCAAGGCTGTATCAATTTGTGGAAGAATTACCTCGAAATGCCATGGGTAAAGTGACCAAAAATGATTTGAAAATAATGTTTTAAATTGCGAATACACAAATGCATGGTGGGTATGAAAAAAATGATTTTTGTTTTTATTTTTTTGAGTTTTTGTGTTCAGGCACAAAAAAATATTACCACTGCTTCAGATGCTACAGCTCCCTTGCATGCCTTAAAGCCTGATTATCCTACGACTTATGGAGTACCTGCCGTTTCTGATATTCGAAAAACGATTGATCGCGTATTCGATTATTTAGACAGAGCGACACCTTTAAATTTCATGGACAAAAGTTCCGGTCGGCCTTGGACGCCTGAGCTAAGCTATTCTGACCAAGTCGTTTTCGCGAAAGGAGATTTTCGTCCTATTTCCTATGAATGGGGCGTAACTTATTCCGGCATGTTGAATTTATACCAATTAACCGGTGAGGCAAAATATCGTGATTATGTTTTTAAGCGTTTGGATTTGATTGCGTCCACCATTGAATCTGCTCGAAAATACGATGAAGCAAACCGGTTGAAAGCACATGTCTTAAAGGGATTAATTCAGCCCAAAGCACTTGATGATATAGGAGCCATGGCCATGGCTGTTTTGAAGGCTAAAAAATCAGGTTTTCCAACCGACATGTCATATGTGACACAGCGCGCTTCTGATTTTATTTTGAAGGAAGAGCATCGTTTGCCTGATGGTACTTTGGTTCGTGTGCGGCCCTTAAAAAATACGATGTGGTTGGACGATGTATATATGGCGATTCCAGCATTACTCCAATTGGGCATTGCGTCTAACGATGAAAAGTATTTTGACGAGTCTTTCAAGCAGTTTTCTGCTTATCAAACGCGGATGTTTAATCCTACGTTGAATGTTTTTATGCATGGATATTTAGAAGGAGCGGAGGCACATCCGGAATTTCATTGGGCTCGGGCAAATGGTTGGGCTTTGTTGACCACTTCAGAAATGCTGATGTATTTACCTGCCAACCATCCGGGTCGGAAATTTATGTTGGCCCAATTAAAAAACCATTTAAAAGGCTTAATGAGTTTACAAGATGGGACGGGATTTTGGCATCAATTATTGGACAAAAGTGATTCGTATTTAGAAACTTCGGCCACGGCTATTTATGCCTATGTCATCGCAAATGGCGTTAATCAAGGTTGGCTCGATCCTAAAATTTATGCCCCTGCGGCCATTTTAGCTTGGAATGCGGTCAACACACGTGTGAATGCACAAGGGCAAGTAGAAGGAACTTGCGTGGGAACTGGTTTAGCATGGGACCCTGCATTTTATTATTTTAGACCTATTTCTCCATTTGCGGCGCATGGCTATGGGCCAACTTTATTAGCCGGTTCAGCGATGATGGAAATGTTGAAAAAATACTCATTTGAAATTAATGATTCAGCGGTTCACCTTTCGACAAAGGATTAATGACTCTTCAGTCCCAGTAATTTTTCTCCTAAATCGCTAAGTACGGCCACAGGTTGGGTTTTTTCTAATTGCCTCGGATCACCTGGAAAGGCATAACCTTCAGGTGAAATTTTATGTTGCCATGAGTTGACACGCCATTGTTTCAATGCTTCATTATTTTGCTCCGCGGGCATCATGGAAATATACTGTGCCACACGAACTTTATCGGTCGTCAGGTTAGGTCTAATGCCGTGGGCCAACAAAGAATTAAAAATCAATAAATCCCCCGCTTCTAATTTCACTTTATGTAATTCGAAACCAGAAGTGTCTGGTTTGAAACGATCTCGGTCTTCAGGTTGAGTTTTTTTCCAGGTATCATAATTTCTATACAATTCCGGAATGCATTGAAAGCCACCCATATTTTCATCCGTTTGATCCGCTAAGGCTAAGACGCCCTGCACATTAACGGGTTTTGTTTCTGGGTCATAATCCCAATGAATAAATCCCTTGAATGGTTTATCTGGTTGCACAGGAAAATTTAAGTTGCAACGATCGATCGTCACCCATAAATCTTCTACGCCCCAAACATCCACAAAGGCATCGTAAACGCGCTGAGATTGCCTATTTTCCCATAACAAAGGATGATTGTACAGTTCCACCATGCCAGATCCGACGAGTTCCTTCATTTGCATTTCGGCTCTTGGTTCCGTATGCCAAGTATCGGGTTGGCCTGGATCTTTTTCCTCAAAATCCCAAATGGCTTTTGCTGTTAATGTGGCTGCCTCTTTACTAATGGCATTTTTTACGATGACAAAACCATTTTCTTTCCAAAAAGCAAACTCCTCTTCACTTAGCGCTCGCAGCGGTTTTCCATTACTTCGATCATTTAATTTGGTGATACTGCTTTTAGAAATGGATGGGTTTCCGGGAATATCCTCATGCTCATTTTTTAGAGCCATGGTCGGGTTCATGGATTTGTTTTGCATCTTTAATTAATTTTTAGTTTTGCAAATTAGTGTTTTGCACTATTAATCACACGAATTTTGTTAAAAAAATGAGTAAAAAACATATTTTAACTACTTTGTAAATAAACAATAAACAATGCAGAATTTATTTGACTTAAAGGGTAAGGTAGCTATTGTAACGGGCTGCAAACGTGGAATTGGCATGGAAATGGCCATTGGCCTAGCAGAGGCGGGAGCCGATATTATTGGAGTTTCAGCTTCTTTGGAGTTAAATGGTTCTGCTATCGAAATGGCTGTCAAAGCATTAGGTAGAAATTTCAAAGCCTATCAGGCCGACTTCTCAGACCGTGAGTCTTTGTATGATTTCATCAAAGCAGTCCTAAGAGATTATCCCAAAGTTGACATTTTGGTTAACAATGCAGGAACTATTTTACGCGATCCTGCGGCAGAACATTCAGATGAATATTGGGATGAGGTGCTGGAAGTAAATTTATCTTCGCAATTTATATTGAGTAGGGAAATCGGCCGGACGATGTTAAAAGCTGGTTCTGGAAAAATCATTTTTACGGCTTCCTTATTAAGTTTTCAGGGAGGGATTAATGTACCTAGTTACGCAGCTAGCAAAGGAGGAATAGCCAGATTAACGATGGCTTTGGCCAATGAATGGGCTGGAAAAGGAATTAATGTAAATGCCATTGCGCCTGGATATATATCAACGGACAATACCACGGCATTACGAGAAGATAAAGAACGAAGTACTTCAATCTTAGGGAGAATTCCAGCGGGTCGTTGGGGTGATGCGAAAGATTTCAAAGGCCCTATTGTGTTTCTTGCCTCCGAGGCGTCCAACTATGTTCATGGAACTATTTTGACGGTAGATGGGGGTTGGATGGGACGATAATTTTTATATGAACGGCTTATTTTGAAATCGCAGGTAATTTTTGTTATTTTCGTAGTCGCTTCAAAAATGTATTTTTAGGCTTATTCAAGTGTTGATTGATTTACATATATCATGAACCGTTTGGCATTTTAAATTTTAAACAAAACCAATTTACAATGAAAAAATTCTTATTCATTTTTACGCTGATGACTTCTGGGGCTTTTGCTCAAAAAATAGATATCAATAAACAATTTGCTTTGGCAGGCCAACAATACCTTCGGATGTTGGCTGATCATCCAGATACTTCGGTCACGATACATTCAGCTAAACCTGATGGGACTTATCGAAACTTGCCATCTAGTTGGTGGTGTTCGGGATTTTTCCCAGGAGGACTTTGGTATTTATTCGAAAAAACAAAAGATCCAAAATGGTCAAAAGCAGCTCGCTTGTGGACTGAAGCGGTTAGGAAAGAACAATACAATACAGGAACGCATGATTTAGGTTTTATGATGTTTGATTCCTTTGGGAATGGATTACGTTTAACGAAAGATCCAGCGTATAAAAAAGTTTTAATTCAGTCGGCTAAATCATTGGCTACTCGATTTGATCCCAAGATTGGCTTAATTAAATCATGGAATACCTTTAAAGGAGGGTATAAATATCCGGTGATTATTGATAATATGATGAATTTGGAGTTGCTATTTTGGGCTTCGCGTGAGACAGGAGATCAACGTTTTCATGACATCGCCATCACGCATGCGGATAATACGATTAAGAATCACTTTAGGCCTGATTATTCTTCTTACCATGTGATTTGTTACGATCCAGAGGGTAAAGTTTTGGTGAAAAAACAGCATCAGGGATATCAAGATGAATCAACTTGGTCTCGTGGACATGCTTGGGCCATTTATGGATATGTAGCCATGTATCGTGAAACGAAGGATAAAAAATACCTGGATTTTGCTCAAAAAATCACTGATTTTTATTTGAATCATCCGAATTTACCCAAGGATAAAATTCCGTATTGGGACTTTAATGCGCCTAATATTCCGACTGAAGAAAGAGATGCCTCAGCGGGTGCGATTACGGCTTCTGCATTATTGGAATTAAGTAAATATTCAGGTTCTAAGGGAAAACGATATTACAATGATGCGGTAACGATGTTGGAATCTTTGTCTAGTCCTGCATACCGAGCAGCTTTAGGAGAAAATAACAACTTCTTGATCAAACATTGTGTGGGGGCAAAAGGATTGAATTCTGAGATAGACGTTCCCTTGATTTATGCGGATTATTATTATTTAGAGGCTTTGTTGAGGTTGCAGAATTTCAACAAAAAGAAATAATCGTTCATCAATTTAATTGGTAGCTTTTCTCATTTAAAAATTCAGGAAAGCTACCTTTTTTGAGACATTTTTTGTAAATTTATATTTCATTTTTACAATTCCAATGTCCTTAAAAAAAATACAATCTGCCCTTATATCTGTTTATTATAAAGATGGTTTAGAACCCATCATTCGATTACTTCACCAACAAGGCGTTACGCTTTATTCAACGGGAGGTACTCAGTCTTTTATTGAAGAATTAGGTATTCCAGTGATTGCCGTTGAAGATTTAACTGGCTATCCTTCCATTTTTGGAGGGCGTGTTAAAACATTGCATCCGAAGGTTTTTGGTGGAATTTTATATCGGAGGGATTTGCCTTCTGATGTGGAGGTTGCGAAGCAATTTGAAATACCTGCCTTGGATTTAGTGATGGTGGATTTATATCCCTTTGAAGAGACGGTTGCCTCGGGCGCGTCTGATGAAGATATTATTGAAAAAATTGACATTGGTGGTATTTCGTTAATTCGAGGAGCAGCCAAAAACTTCAATGATGTGTTGATTGTGAGTTCTCGCGAGCAATACGGAGAAGTGGAGTCGATATTAACGACGAATGGGGTGGCGACTACTTTAGATCAGCGAAGGAATTTTGCGCAAAAGGCATTTTATGTGTCTTCGCATTATGATGGCGCCATTCAGCGCTATTTTGCGGGTGAGTCGGCAGATTTGGCTAATTACACGAGTTTGGTATCTAGCTCGTTGAGATATGGGGAGAATCCACACCAAAAAGGCACTTTCTATGGTGATTTGAATGCTTTGTTTGAAAAATTACATGGCAAGGAATTGTCTTATAATAATTTAGTTGACGTAGATGCTTGTTTATCCTTATTGGATGAATTTGAAGAAACAGCTTTTGTGATTATTAAGCATATGAACGCTTGTGGAGTAGCGACGGGCAAAACGGTACGGGAAGCGTATGATAAGGCTTTGTCTTGCGATCCAATTTCCGCATTTGGAGGTGTTTTGGCGACGAATCGCGAAGTGGATCAATCGGCAGCGGAATCCATTAACCCCTTATTTTGTGAGATATTAATTGCCCCTTCATTTACGGCGGAGGCATTAGCCATTTTACAAACCAAGAAAAATAGAATTTTATTGAAGCGTAACCAAGTGGATTTTCCGAAGAAAATGTTCAAAACATTGCTCAATGGAGTGTTGGAACAAGATAAGGATTTGGTGATGGAGGGAGTTAGTGATTTCAAGACCGTGACTAAAATTGTACCTACGGATGAGCAAAAGCGTGCATTAGCGTTTGCACTTAAGATTTGTAAGCACACGAAATCAAATACGATTATACTGGCTAATGATGGTCAATTATTGGCGTCAGGTGTGGGTCAAACCTCTCGGGTGGACGCATTAAAGCAAGCGATCGATAAAGCAAAAGAGTTTGGTTTTGATTTGAAAGGTTCCGTCATGGCATCGGATGCATTTTTTCCTTTTCCGGATTGTGTGGAAATTGCCGGTAATGCGGGGGTGGTTGCGGTTACTCAGCCAGGTGGGTCGATCAAGGATCAGGATTCTATTGATTATTGTGATGCAAATAATATGGCGATGGTGATGACAGGAATTCGTCACTTTAAGCACTAATTTTTTTCATTGATTTATTAGTTTTTAAGCGGATAAATC